>ERZ791881.23-NODE-23-length-198964-cov-24.192591_pt1 | contig 198964 bp, 168 predicted proteins | sample MGYA00510161_ERZ791881 | MGnify/ENA primary metagenome ERZ791881 (study PRJEB30046, sample SAMN00792073) | human gut metagenome | study: EMG produced TPA metagenomics assembly of the A metagenome-wide association study of gut microbiota in type 2...
CAAAATGTCAGTTTTAATTTGCAGACTGAAGCAGCGATTAATTTGCCGGACAACATCATTATATTTTTCCTCCTGAAATGCCTCGTTTTGCCCTATTTTACGCACTTTTTTGGATTTCTTCAAGACTTACAGTTTTTCGGAAACTGTAGCAAAAGTGGAAAAATACGGCAGTTTGGGACCAAGTGTAGTAGTCTGCAGTAGTCAATTGGTAGTCAGTTTAGGGGGTGCAGACTACCGAGGTTTTTGAACCGTTTAACGATAGAAAAGAGAAGGGGTGTGCATTCACATACACCGTTTAGACTTTTTCTCGGCAAAAGCAGCATTCAATATTCTTTTTAGAGATTCATATTTTTCTACAGTCATGGGCAAATCAATCCCTGTATTTATCATATGTGTAAAACATTCAGTGGCATTATATTCTTTCATATTGTATATAAACAACCCTATATGATCCATTAATACGTGTCTATTTTGAGTTTTTGCATCAATATCGAAAGCCTGTAATGAAATTATAAAATCTAATGCCTGCTCCTCGTTTCTTGCTGATATCCATTTCCAATTAGATAAATCATAAGATTCTATTGTTCCTCTGGAAGTATAATTGGATTGACCCGATCCCGTTAAATAGGGTTTAGACGATTTATTTCCGTCCATATTCAAAATACTATACCCTTCTTCCAATAAAACTTTCATAATTTCCTTTTTTTGTTTTTCTCTTGCGTCAACATAATTCTTTTTTGCTAGTTGAAAATCCATACTGTATTGCCCCCAATATATGAATCTATAATATCTTACTAAGACTTCCCATACCCAAAATGGGCTTCGCACCTTGAAAATTCAATATTTCAGCTAACAAAATAGTAGTTTATGCCGCTGTAGCTACTGGATGGAGTGCTTTACGCAGATAGTCCGGCAGTCTGGCCTCGAAGTCAGCAGTGAACGCAGCAAGTTGTTCGTCACTCAGTTTCAAGATTTCCTGAAGGCTCGCCATTAAGGCTTCCATCAGGATGCCAAGTGATTTGCAGAAAGTAATATCTGCCATTTCATCGACGAGAAAAAAGAATAGTTCTCCAAGAGTTCGCTGGTCTTCATTCTGTCGTTGTTCCATTGCCAGTAACATATATCTGGCGAACACGATTGCTACATGAACGGTCAATGCATCATAAGATAAACTGTGACATTCTCCAACCAGATTGAGCATTGATTTACAGGTCTTGAAAAACGCCTCAATTTGCCAGCGTTTTCCATAAACACGGATGATTTCTTCTTCGCTAAGAGATGTATCAGTGCATATGAAAGCAAGCCAATTCTTACGATTCGCTTTATTTCGAACACATACGATTTTTGCCGGGAGAGGCTTTTCTTTACCTACCACGACATCAACAGAAAGAAGATATTTGGATCTGCCACGGCGCTTCTTGTTCTTGGAATAGATCTCCTTGATGTTAAGTTGTTCGCCGTTGTAACTATACTTGATCCGGCTGCTTTTCTTAATCATGGCAATCACATCCATCTCCTTGCCCTTGATCGCTGTAATCTGGACAGGATTTGAGAACCAGGAGTCGAAAAGAACGTATTTTGCAGATAATCCGGCAGAAATGGCTGTATCAAGCAGTGTCAGCATAGCTTCAGGTGCCTTAGTCTGGGCAAGTTTACGACGTTTTCCAGCAAGTGTTCTTTTATCGAATGCCTTAACTGGGCCAATGACGTTTGATTCCTTTGACGAAGCAAGCAGGCAACTGTTTACAGGAATAAGTGTATTTCCATCGCTCCAGCTAAGAGTCAGCATACGGAACCCCTTTTTGTATTTCATTTCAGTATGATCAAAGACTTTGGAACCTAACTCGGTTTTCTTACAACTGGTTCGCTTAAAAAGGCTATCATCGATGATGAATACATTCTTACGAGAATCATCTGTAAGATCTCGGATATCATTGTTCACAATATCGGCTGCGAGGAGTGAGGTAAAGCGGAGCCAGTTGGTTTTGGTAGAATTCAAAAAACGATAAAACGTATTCTTAGAGAAATCTTCCTTGAAGGAACCGGTACGTTGCTGCATGTACATGCTTTTTCCAACGAAAATGTTTCCAAGCTTATACTTCAGTAAGGAAACTGCAGAAACGAGTGTGTGAAGCCCATTTTGGGTATGGGAAGTCTTAGTAAAGAAGTATTCCTTATCCGGATGATTTGCTGCTTTCTGGCAGAAATGATAGAATATACCGTATTTTAACTCAAATCCATCATTCACAGGCTTCGCTTATAGCCCATCATAAAATCTTCATAGGAATAGTTCTGATGGAACTGTATAAATTCTATTCTGTTTTCATCCTTTTCTCCCATCATGGAATAAGCAAGACGCTTTGCGGCAAAGGTCTTTCCTACGCCTGGTGCACCTTGAAGGATAATATTCTTTTTATTCTTCAAAACAGAAACCAGCATATTATATCGATTTTCTGTCATATAGACTTCGTCAAGGAAATCTTCTTTGGTGTATTTATCCACTTTTTCTACAGATGCCACCGGATTCTCTTCACGAATAACATCATAGATAAATTCATATTCTCCTTTAGTCAGCTTAAAAAGACTGCCCTGTGGATTTACAAAATACTCCATCTTCTCAAGCTCTGAAAAACTCTTAAGTGTCTGGTAATCTATAGGCGATGTGAGACCTTCTACTTTTTCAAAATAAATCTGCTGTCCATCCTGCTCTGCGCTGACACGACCAATAGCAACTACCTGCTTCACCGGATTCGATTCATAACCAATAACCATATCTCCTGCTTTTGCATCCAAGAAATTTTGGAATATACGGCGTTTGTTGCCATTATCGTTGTACAATGTATAAGACTGCTGCTCTCCAACAGCCAGATCAGAAAAACTCCAGATTTTCGGATTAGCATTAAGCCACCAATATCTATGTTCTTCTTCACCTGATGCCGATGCTGCATAAAGCTCCACCTGTGAAAGGTCAACCCTATCAAGTGCCTGTGCTAATTCATCTCTTAACTTCCAAACATAACTGCCATCCTCATCTTTTCCTGCATTGCGACCAATATAAAGAATCGGCCACCAGCGGGATTTCTCTGTTTCCCTCTCCATTATCGGACAGCCTGTTTTTTCTGCCACACGACGAGCTAATGCAGATGAACCAGCATTATAAAAATTAACACTTTCACCATACTTCACAGATAATTGTTTGCATGTAGCCTGTCCGCCATAATCTTTCATTCGCTTCATGATTTCGAGGCTTCCTACCGTAAAAACTTCTTTATCAGAAAGAAGGTTAACCCAATCCTCAGCTGTCAGCTCTGGAGAATAATCTAATGGAAACCATTCATCAGCCTTTGTTTGATTCTTTTGCGAATAATAGCGGCTAATATAAAACCCCACATCAATCGTAAGTGTTCTGCATTCCGGATCCGGATAACAGGTATCTGTAATCTGCGATTTGACTAAGGCCAACAACTGATTATCCTTTTTCAGTTCCTCACATATTTCATCATACAATGCATAAAAATTACGAAGATTATCAGCATAAGCTCCTTTTTTGAAATGCAGGTCGCTGCCAAGTTCATCAGCAATGGTTTTTATTTCACCGTACTTGTAAATATAATATTTATCGGGGTATCTCAGCCAAAGATAGGTACTGACTGCGTTTTCATACTGGTAATGCTGACCCGCACCATTTCCATAACGCTCAAGCAAAATGGAGGACTGATCTTTAAATGCCATGATGCGAGCAACAACATCTTTGCTCTCATCAAATAATGCAAGAAACATCGCACGAACTTCTTCCGGTGCAGTTTTTGCAAAACTCTAAATCATCTTTGCCGAAAAGTTGTTCATGGAAGTAAGAAGGTTGTATGTCTTTGACAAAGAACGGGTAAGCATATCCGCAAAGTCTGTGGCATTCACATCCCAATTATCCTGAAAGCATTTCACAACTTCCCATTTATACTTTTCATTTCCCCATTGTGAAGATACAAAATTCTCTTTATATTTCACAAGGGCTTCTTTCAAACGAAATTTGTCAAACATGTTGTTCCTCCTTCACTTACGCTTTGCGCAGGCTTTTGTATATTTCTTGCGAGATCATGCAAAAGCACCCCTTTATTACTCTCCAAAGTTTATTTTTCTTTACACTTTATCCCGTAATTTCCCCTGCTCCCATTTTCGTATCCTCTATAAATTTCATATCTTTTTCCGCTGATCTCTACTTCGTCATCATTAATAAATGTATAAGATTCTCCATTTTCTTCACAATAGTTTGAAATTGCGTCTATCGTTTTTGCAAGAGTTGGATAATTGGTACTATCCTCATAAGGAACCCAAAAAGATTTTTTAAACATATAAATGCCTCCTTCCACTGCTACTCCTTCTCACCTTCATTTGCCTCTTCTATTTCAACCTGCTCCTGTCCGGCGCCCTCTTGAAACCGCACCTGCAAAACGGCCTGGGACCAGTTGACAGATACACAGGCCCGCTTATCTCTGGCTCGTGCTTCCTGGTCGAACACATCCAGAAGCTCCTTCAATATCTCCCTGGTTAGATATCCGCCCCGCCAGTGAAATAACAGTATCTTTCCCTTCTTCACAGCCTGTCTGGTCCGGCTCTGCACAGAATCCATCGTCGTCCAGGATAGTTTCTTTTCTTTATAGTAAAAATGATCGGAATCACTGCAGACCGGTACCTTCCAGATGACCGGCTCGTGATCTCTGAAAATCTGCTTATCTGACAAATTCACATAGTCATATCGTATAAGATTATTTCTTGAAAGTGTATTGTCAAACGTAGCATCCAGATGATAATATTGTCCATCGATTCGGACTATATTCCAGGCGTGTCTGTACTTGATTCCTTTATCCGGATTGGCCTCTGACAGTGCAATGATACACCATAGATTCAGCTCGTCACAGAGAATTTTTACTGCCTTTGCGATTCCCTCGCAGACAGCTGTTCCATTGCCCAGAGCCCCGATAATCTCATGGGAATATTCCTTTTTCAGCTTATCGTATTTTACATTTTCTGCAATGAAATCATGAATAAAAAGTTCTTTTCCCTTTTCATCAAGAGCTGCCGCCTGACGGGCCAGTTTTTTCACTCTTGCCTCCATTGCCTGACGATGTTCCCTGATTTTATCCTTTGAAAACAGATACTTCGGTATCATCTCCACTGCTGTGGAGTCCGGATAATACCGGTAGGAAAATGTCACCGAATAAAAAATCTCCGGGCAGTCCATGCGAATCATAAAAAAAATATCGGATAATTCTTTATTAGGCAGCATCGGTACTGCAAAAGAGTCCTGGAGATTTAACAACCCTGATTTCATCGCATAGTACGCCTTCTGCTGTTCTTTATTTAACTGGTCATAATAATAGTGACTGGCTTTTGCCATGCTTTCACCGCCTCTTTCATTCTTTTCTTTTTCTTTTCTTTTTCTTTTCTTTTTCTTTCCTTTCCCTGCTTCCCATCCCTCTGAACTTTTGTATTGTTTCATTTACTATAACATATTTGCAGCAATATTTATACTGTATTTGCTTCTTATCTGCCTGCTGACACCCTGTGATTTTCTGTGCCCATCCCGTCCTCAAAGCCCGGCTTCAACAGCAAAAATCCGGCAGAACATGGATTTTTCTCCACGCCCTGCCGGTTCTTTTTGTCTTATATTCAACTGTATTTAATCTTTAATATCCGTAAAAAATCTGCGCAATCGGCGAGCTCTTATCCAGAATCAGCGTGTTGTTTCCATTCTTCAGGGAAGCCTTCGCTGCATCCAGGGAACGCACAAAATTATAGAAATCTGCCTTGCTCTCGTCGTTGTAGGCCTGGGAGAGAATCTGCATGTACTGGGCCTCGCCCTCTGCCTTGATCTTCTCCGCCTCTGCCTTGGCCTTGGATTTCATCACAGACACTTCTTTGGTTGTGTCGTTCTTGATTTTCTGAGCAGAGGAATTACCCTGGGCTGTATAAGAAGCCGCTATGTTATTTCTCTCAGAAATCATACGCTCGTAAACGGACTGTTTGTTGTCATCCGGCATATCCAGCGATTTTGTCTCTACTGCCAAAACCTGGATTCCGTATCCGTCCAGAGAATTGCCGATATTGTTGCTGATATCCTGAGCCAGCTTTCCGTTTCTGTTTTCAATAATCTCGGCCTGATCCATGTTGGAAATCACGGATTTCAGAGAGGAGAATACGGATGCAGAAATACGGGACTGGGCCTGTGCCACCTGACCGTTTAAGTGTCTGGTAAAGAGCACCGGATCGGAAATCTTCCACAGAACGAAGGCATCTGCAATCATGCTCTTCTTGTCTTTCGTAATAACGTCTGACTGTGGAATATCGTAAATCTGCAGTGCTTTCGGAATTGAGGAGCTGGTCTGGATAAAGGGAACCTTCAGGCTTACTCCCGGATTCTCTTCCACACGGACAATCTCACCAAACTGACGAATCAGCTTATATTCGTTGGGATAGGTCACAACCAGAGAGGAGCCCAGTAAAACGAGAGCTGCCGCTGCCGCCAGACCTGCTATCATACCTTTCTTTTTCACTGTGCCACCTCCTCACCGGTTCCTGCTGCAGAACCGTTTTCTTCTGATACACTGCTCTCTCTGCTCACAGCCGGGCCGGCAGATGAATCCGCTGCTGCTGTCTTGGAAGCTGTTCTTCCTGACTCAACTGCAGAGGTAAAGCTGTCTAAGGGCAGCATCTTCTGCGTACCGTTTTCATCTACAATAAAGAGTCTCATGCTGGGAAGCACATCCTCCATAGTCTCATAGAACATTCTCTGCTTGGTAATCAGCGGATATTTGCTGTACTCTGCATACATCTGTTCAAAACGGGCCACCTGACCTTCTGCCTCATTGATACGGGACTGCTTTTCTGCCTCCGCATTTTTAATAATCTGGTCACACTCTGCCTCTGCCTGCGGAATCTTCTCGTTCCTGTCTTTGTTGGCATTGTTGATCGCTGTCTCCTTGCCCTGCTTTGCGTTTTCTACGTTTTTAAACGCATTGAGAACCTCCTGAGTCGGCGGAAAGGCATCCTGAATCGTAATATTTACAACAGAAAGACCAATATCCTCCTGAATCATCCGGTTGGTCAGCTTTTCTTTAATCTCAGACTGAATCTCTGCTTTTCCTGTGGTAATGACATCGTCTACATTGTATACGCCTACCGTATCACGAATATAGGACTGTGCCAGCATCTTCAAGGTTGCCTCCGGATCTGAAGATGCATAGAGGTATTTCACCGGATCATCTACCATGTATTCCAGATAAAATTCGGTATCTACAAAGTTGAAATCCTTGGTAATCATAATACATTCTGCCAGCTTGCTCTCTCCTGTCTCAGGATCATAGCCAATCGGCATTCCCTTGATGACCTTGGATACCATCCGGACATTCTGGATAAAGGGAATTTTAAAATGAAGTCCGGCCTGTGACTCTGCATGAGGGCTTCCCAGGGTTGTCACAACCGCATAGTTTTCCTCGTCCAGCACATAGTAACAGTTGCCTCCCAGGAATAACAGGAGCACAATCGCCAGCACAATCCCCGCCCCACGGGCCGCCCGGCGTTTCTTTTTCACGGGATTTCCGTTAGAGTCAAAGCGTTCCGGCTCCGGCTGCTTCTTTTCTTTTTTCTCTTTCTTTTCTTTCTGCTCCTCGTTCTGAAGCCGTTCCCCCTCTTCTTTTATTTTTTTCAGGAAATCCTCAAATGGATTCTCGCCATTCATCGGATTTCCTCCTGACGGGCCGTTTCCAAAGGGGCCTCCACCAAAAGGATTTTGTATCATACTTTCCCCATCCTCTCCTGTATATTTCCCGGCCAATTTTTCAGAACAAAATCTCCGAAAAATTGCGGACATAACTCATTCTATCTTTTTTTCAGACAAATTGCAATCTTATTGCCGGTCTTTATACACTTTTAATATCTTTATGAATATTTTAGATATTTCCATCGGTTCTGGCTTAAAAAAGAGCGTGACTTTCCAGTGAAACTTCCTGTCTTCTTCAAAATCAAAAAGAAGCAGCAGCCGACAGCCGGATTCTGCTGCAGCTCTGCTTCTTTTTTACGGATCTATTTTGATTTTCCCCTCAATGAAACAATTCTGTCCCCTGCCTGGAGGCGGAAAAAGTTCCCCTTAGTGGTGGAACAGACGAATACCGGTAAATGCCATGGCAATTCCGTATTTATTGCAGGTTTCAATGACATTGTCATCCCGCACAGAACCGCCCGGCTGGGCAATATATTTGACACCGCTCTTGTGGGCACGCTCAATATTGTCGCCAAATGGGAAGAATGCGTCGGAGCCTAAGGCAACCTCTGTCATACCGTCTAACCATGCGCGCTTCTCTTCTTTTGTAAATACCGGCGGCTTCACCTTGAAGGTCTTTTCCCATACTCCGTCAGCCAGAACATCCATGTATTCATCACCGATATAAACATCAATCGCATTGTCTCTGTCTGCCCGCTTAATGCCGTCTACAAACTGCAGGTTCAGAACCTGGGGTGCCTGACGCAGGTACCAGTTGTCTGCCTTCTGTCCGGCCAGTCTGGTGCAGTGTACCCGGGACTGCTGTCCTGCTCCGATACCGATAGCCTGTCCGCCCTTTGCATAGCATACGGAATTGGACTGGGTATATTTTAAGGTAATCAGGGAAATGACCAGATCAATCTTTGCCAGCTCCGGAATCTCCTTATTGTCAGTTACCACATTGGCAAGCATCTCTTTATTGATATCCAGGCTGTTTCTTCCCTGCTCGAATACTACACCAAATACCTGTTTGCGCTCAATCGGCTCCGGCTCATAGTTTTCATCGATTTCAATGACACAGTAATTCCCGTTTTTCTTAGATTTCAGGATCTCCAGCGCCTCCGGCTCATATCCGGGAGCAATCACGCCGTCAGACACCTCACGCTTAATCAAACGGGCTGTATCTGCGTCACACACGTCAGAAAGGGAAATAAAATCACCGAAAGAGGACATTCTGTCTGCTCCTCTGGCTCTTGCATAGGCGCTTGCCAGGGGGGACAGCTCTCCCATATCATCAACCCAGTAAATTTTTCTCATTGTCTCATCCAGAGGCAGACCAACAGCTGCTCCTGCAGGTGAAACGTGCTTAAAGGAGGTGGCTGCCGGAAGACCGGTTGCCTTTTTTAACTCTCTGACCAGCTGCCAGCCATTAAATGCGTCCAGAAGATTAATGTAGCCGGGGCGGCCGCTCAATACCCGGAAAGGAAGCTCTCCTTCATCCTTCATGAAAACCCGGGCCGGTTTCTGATTGGGGTTACAGCCGTATTTTAATTCCATTTCATTCATCGTTCTTCTCCTTTTCTGGCTTCACTTCATGTTCCAGTGTTTTCTTCCTGTATTTCTTTCCCTGGCTTCGCTTCAGCTCTTTCCTTTCAGGATACCAGGTATGAAGGCCTTTTATTTGTTTTTATTGACAATTCTTGTTTCGTAAGTGCCGTCTTCAATGTTCAGATAACGTACAAACAGGGAAACCTTATTGTCCGGATTCAGGCTGTCCCACAGCATTTCTGTAAATGCATCCATATCGTCCATCATCTCTACCAGCTTGGGTTCTCCCTCAAAGCTGGGCAGCGGATTGCCGTCATGCATATAGGTATGGATAAAATGTCCTTCTCCTGCTGCCGGATTTTCGTAAGCAAAGGTATACCGTCTGCAGGAGGAGGGATCTCCGTGATTGCTCTTTAAAATAGACATGGCATAATTGTAAGTTCCGTTTTCAATATGCAGGATACCGGAAATCCGGGGAGTGTAGTTTGGAGCATCCGGCTCAAACTCGCGGCTCCGCAGAGACTGCTCAAAGGTCATCTGCCGATCCATTCCCTCATAAATCGTATCTGTCTGGTCGCCGTTGGTTACAATGGTTTTGTTGCCCAGTACACGAACCGGAGCATAGATGATCAGGCTGGGATCCTCTAACTTGGCCGGATCAAAGGCCTCTGTGCGGATTCCTTCTCCTTCCTCCACAAATACCCGGTTGCGGCTGTTTTCACTTCTGCCCATAATAAAATAAGCCGTAACTGCCTTTTTTCCATCCGGAGTTTTTCCGATAACGATTCCTCTGCCCGGATAAGCATTGTTTTTCAGTTCCTGTTCCAGAGATAATTTGTTCATCTCTTTTCTCCTTTCTGCAAAGGGCTTTCCCTTTTCTTCCATTTCTATTCCATGTCATTTTGTGGTTCTTTCCCGTATAACAAAGCGGAGCGTGTTTTTCATAAGAAGCAATTCCCTGTGAAATGAAAAAGTGTGCGCCCTGGCGTACACCCGCGCCGAGCGCATTTGCCGTCAGGCAATATCTGCCTTTCACGCAAGTGCGCATAATCGTGTTTTTTTATTCAATAGAAAGAACTTTCCTATTAAATAAAAAACGCCTGGGTACCACAAAAAATATGGTGCCCAGGCGGTCGGCATGTCGATTCCGGAAATGCGCCTCTGCGCATTCCTCTGACAAAATGATACGTGCTCCCCTGTGGTTCCCCACTTATCCGCCAGTCGCACGTCACTACTTTTAATCATAATAGAATCCAGCAAGGAAAGCAAGTACTTTTTTCAATACTTTTCATTCCCCGGGGATTCCTCTTCTTCGTTTCAGACCTGAAGCTTCCGCAGCGCTGCAGAAAACCTTTCCGGAATTTACAGAACAACAGCCTGCTCAATCTTATCTGCCGCCTCCTGGAGCTCCTGAGGAAGCACCTTTCCTGTCAGAATTACATCTGCCTCATCCCGGCAGTCTGTCAGGGACAGAAGCTCATTTGCAGTGACAATTCCCTGATCCACCAGCCCGAGGGCCTCATCCAGAATCAGCAAATCGCACTCGCCGGTTGTCAGAACCTTTCTGGCATAATTCAGTCCGTTTTTGATATTATAGCACTCCTCTTTCTTCTCATCCGGAGTCAGACTCTCATAATAATGATCAGACTTTTCAAAACGGAACACCTTCAGTTCCGGTTCCAGACGCTTAAAAATATCCGGGCTGTCCTGCCGTTTGCCGCAGCCTTTCAAAAACTGAATCACTATCACCTGCTTCTGCTGACTCAGAGCATAGAGCGCCTTTCCAAAAGCCATGGCCGTCTTCCCTGAACCATCACTTCCGCAGATTACCTCGATTCTTCCTGTATTCATCTTTCTGCACCTCATTCATATTTATCTGAACTGGTCTGTCTGTGTATAGCGTGGTTATATTACCACATTCCCCTCTTTTTTGCAAGTCTATTGCACGGAATCTTCCACATCTGTGCATTCCAGCTTACTAATAGACACTTCGTAAGCCACTCGCTTTTCACACTGGGTTTCACTGAGCTTTTTCGTGTATTCCCGGCTCTGAACCCGGCCCCAGATGCGAACCCGTGTCCCCACCTCAAAGCCGGAGGCAAATCTGGCATTTCTTCCCCAGGCAATACAGGGTATGTAATCCGATTTTCCGTAGGGGCGGTTTACCGCCAGCAGAAGATCTGCAATCTCTCTTCCCAGAGGCGTTTTCCTGTAAATCGGTGTTTTGCATATGTAGCCGTCCAGAAAAATCTGGTTTGTTTTTGTATAATCTGTAAACTCCTCCATAAAATGAATTTCACGGACAAATACAGAAAGAACCAGACGGTTTCTTACGCCCTCATGGCGATTGTAGGATCGAAACTGCCCGATTGCCTCCACGGTACAGCCCCGGTAATCCTCCCGCACATTCAGCAGGCGTTCTGATATCATCAGCGGAATAATATCTGCATTTTCACTGAGCCGGTTCACCGCTACGTCCACCATATAGAATCCCTCTCCAAAGACCTCATGGCTGAAGGTGAATCCGGAAATAATTTCTCCAATCACACTTACCTTGTTGTTTTCAATTACTTTTTCTGACATAGTACTTCTCTCTCCTCATTTTTTACATTTTAGCTTTCTGCCAATAATATATTTATGAAAAGGTCCGTACTCTTATGTTAGAATCTGATCGTCTTATTTTGACACTTCTCTTGGTTTTCTTTTCCTCTTCCCCATAATTTCCCAGAAAAAGAGGCTATCTGACATCATTCCTGTAAAAAGAAAAATACTGCAGATGCATCCAGCCGGATCCATCTGCAGCACTTGTTCTTTTCTATATGGCACCTTGTTCAGGCTGTCCCGACAGACGTCTGTCTGCAGAAAACCGCCCTTTTATTATGCTTTTTTCATTGCAGCTCTCTTACGCATGGTCGGATCCAGAATCTTCTTACGGATACGCAGGTTGGAAGGTGTTACCTCCAGAAGCTCATCCGTGTCGATAAATTCCAGACACTGCTCCAGACTCATAATCTTCTTGGGAACCAGTTTCAGAGCCTCATCGGCGCTGGAGGAACGGGTGTTGGTCAGCTTCTTGGTCTTGCAGACATTTACCTCAATATCCTCTGCCTTGGGGTTCTGTCCGATTACCATGCCGCCGTATACCTTTTCGCCCGGTCCTACAAACAGAATACCGCGCTCCTGTGCGTTAAACAGGCCGTAGGTAATGGTTTCACCGCTCTCATAAGCAATCAGAGAACCTGTCTTTCTGTAGTTTAAATCGCCCTTATAAGGACCATAGCCGTCAAAAATAGTATTCATAATACCATTTCCCTTGGTATCGGTCATAAACTCTCCGCGATAGCCAATCAGGCCTCTGGACGGAATGGAAAACTCCAGACGGGTATAGCCGCCGTTTGCCGGGCTCATTCCCTGCAGTTCTCCCTTACGGGAGGTCAGCTTCTGAATAATCGCGCCGGTAAACTCTTCCGGAACGTCAATATAGGCAATCTCCATGGGCTCCAGTTTCTGATTTCTCTCATTGGTCTTATAAAGCACCTCTGCCTTGCTGACAGCAAATTCAAAGCCCTCGCGGCGCATATTTTCAATCAGAACAGACAGATGCAGCTCTCCTCTTCCGGATACCTTAAAGCAGTCCGGAGATTCTGTCTCCTCCACACGCAGGCTGACGTCTGTATTCAGCTCCCTGAACAGACGCTCGCGAATGTGTCTGGAAGTAACGAATTTTCCTTCCTGTCCTGCAAGAGGGCTGTCATTTACCATAAAGTTCATGGCAATGGTCGGCTCGGAAATCTTCTGGAACGGAATGGATTCGGGATTTTCCACGGAACAGATGGTATCTCCGATATGAAGATCCGTAATACCAGATACTGCAACAATATCACCTACGGTTGCCTCTGCTACCTCTACACGGTTTAAACCGTCAAACTGATACAGCTTTCCGATTTTAACCTTGCGCATCTTATCCGGATCGTGATGGTTTACAATCACGCATTCCTGATTGACCTTCAGAGAACCATTATCAATTTTTCCGACACCGATACGTCCTACATACTCGTTGTAGTCAATGGTGCTGATCAGCATCTGGGTATCTGCATCCGGATCTCCCTCCGGTGCAGGAATATAGTCCACAATTGTCTCAAACAGAGGACTCATATCTACTTCCGGATCCTCCAGCTCTTTTTTGGCAAAGCCGGATCTTGCAGATGCGAAAATAAACGGGCAGTCCAGCTGCTCATCAGATGCATCCAGATCCATAAACAGCTCCAGAACCTCGTCAATTACCTCATTCGGTCTTGCTTCCGGGCGGTCAATTTTATTGATGCAGACAATAACGGAAAGATCCATGTCCAGCGCTCTCTGCAGAACAAATTTTGTCTGGGGCATGGGACCTTCGTAGGCATCTACCACCAGGATTACTCCGTTTACCATCTTCAGTACACGCTCAACCTCGCCGCCGAAGTCTGCATGTCCTGGTGTATCAATAATATTAATTTTCTTATCCTTATAAAAAACAGCTGTATTCTTTGACAAAATGGTGATGCCGCGCTCACGCTCGATATCGTTGGAGTCCATCACCCGATCTGCAACCTCCTGGTTGGCACGGAACACACCGCTCTGCTTCAACAGCTCATCTACCATAGTTGTTTTACCATGATCTACATGGGCGATGATTGCGATATTTCTCACGTCTTCTCTCTTCATCTTCATAATACAAATCTCTTCTTTCTTTTTCTTCAAAAAAGCTAAGGATCCTTTGATTATCCTTAGCTCATGGTCTCATTCACAGTTTACTAATATAACATTATGCTTCCCAGATTGCAAGCGGTTTTCTCTAAAATCCGGCAAAATTTGCGGTTTTCCTGTTTTTTCTGTTTTAAATTCCTATTCTTCCAAAAATAACCAGTTCCCCGTCTGCCATTCCATAATACAGTTCCTGCTCTGTTTCGATACCTGCCCGGCCTCCTGTTCTCTCTGTCACAGCTGCCGTAAAGCTTCCAATCTCTTCGTCCGGAACCAGAAGCGTCATTACAACCTTGTCTGTATATTCCGTATCCATGGTGTGAAGTCCCATCTGTCCGGCTATATACTGGATTTTCCCGATTCCGTTATAATCCGTTTCCACCCGGATACGCGCTCCCGGCATTTTCTCCACAATAACGCTGTTTTTCAGACCTTCCTGGGCAGCTCCGGAATAAGCCCGGACAAGACCGCCTGTTCCCAAAAGGGTACCGCCGAAATACCGGGTCACCACAACACAGATATTGCAGACCTTTTCTCCCAGAAGGACATCCAGCATGGGACGTCCGGCTGTCTGAGCCGGTTCTCCGTCATCGCTGCAGCGCTGCAGCTGGCCCTTATCACCAATCACATAGGCAGAGCAGTTATGTCTGGCATCCCAGTACTTTTTTCTCATTTCTTCTATAAATGCAATGGCTTCCTCTTCACTTTCCACCGGTCTGGTGTTGGCAATAAACCGTGATTTTTTCTCTGTCAGTTCTCCCTGACCGCCCCGATACAGAATCCTGCAGCTCTCCCTCATGGCAATCCTTCCTTTCCCTCTTCTGCGGCAGAATCTCCTTTTTCAGAGGTTCTTTTCTGTTCTCCTCCGCCCGGTTCTTCTGATTCCTGCCGGTTCCATCATAACAGGAATCAGTGATTCTTGCAAGGCATTCCCATTTTTGGTATAATAATAACTGGATTTTTTGGCGATAATCTCCAAAGGAGGACATCCTAAATGAATTACGGAAAAAAAGCAACTGAAAAAAAAATAAAAGCTGCCGGTTCCCGCAGCAGAAAATACACAACCCGGGTTTTTCTTACCTTTTTTAAAACCTGTCTTGTTTTGTGTACCTTCTGCCTGATTGTAGCTGTCAGTATGGGGGCAGGCATGTTCATGGGAATTATTGACAGCGCACCGGAGCTGAATGTGGACAGCATTGTTCCAACCGGTTATGCCACGACGGTTTACGACAGCGCCGGAAACCTGACAGATACCCTTGTCATGGCCGGTTCCAACCGTGAGGAAGCTACCTATGACGAACTTCCCCAGGATCTGATTGATGCCTTTGTTGCCATTGAGGATTCCCGTTTCTGGACTCACAACGGCATTGATCTCCGCTCTATTTCCCGTGCGGCAGTCGGGGTGCTGACAGGTGAAAACAGAGGCGGCGGAAGTACCATTACCCAGCAGCTGATTAAAAACAACGTCTTTAACGGCGGTATGGAAACCAGCTTTGGTGCCAAGCTGGAGCGAAAGATTCAGGAGCAGTATCTGGCCGTCCAGCTGACCAAGTCCATGGATCGGACCCTGATTATTACCAACTATTTAAATACCATTAACCTTGGAAAAAATGCTCTGGGCGTAAAGGTTGCCGCCCGGCGGTATTTTAATAAAGAAGTATCTGATCTGACACTGTCTGAGTGTGCTGTTATCGCCGGTATTACTCAGAACCCTTCCAAGTACAACCCCATAAGCGGTCAGGAAGCCAATGCGGAAAAACGCAAAACCATTCTCCAGTACATGTTTGATCAGGGAATGATTACCAAGGAAGAACAGGAAGAGGCTCTGGCTGACGACGTTTATTCCAGAATCCAGACGGTTGATACCACCTACAAGGCCTCCTCCACTCCTTACAGCTACTTTACAGATGAGCTGACCCAGCAGGTAAAGGAGACTCTGATGGAAAAGCTGGGCTACACCGAAACCCAGGCCCATAATCTTCTTTACAGCGGCGGTCTGCAGATTTATACCACCCAGGATCCGGAGATTCAGAAAATTGTGGACGAAGAGGTCAACAATCCGGACAACTACACTGCCAAACGGTATTCCGCAGAATACCGGCTCTCTGTCACCCATGGAGACGGTACCACAGAGCATTACTCGGAAAAGGATATACAGAGCTGGCATAAAAATGTTCTGGGCGATTCTCATGACGGGCTTTATGACAGCGAGGAAGAGGTACAGGCTGACGTAGACAGCTACAAGGCATGGCTTCTCAAGGAAAACGATACCATCATCGGAGAATCTTTGACGAAAATTCTTCAGCCCCAGGTTTCCTTTGTCCTCATGGATCAGAAAACCGGGTATGTAAAAGCAATCAGCGGCGGCCGTGGTGCAAAAACAGCAAACCTGACGCTGAACCGCGCCACCAATACCCCCAGACAGCCCGGCTCCACCTTTAAGGTGATCAGTGCCTTTGCGCCTGCTCTGGACACCTGCGGCGCAACTCTGGGAACCGTATATTACGATTCCATTTACAGTGTGGGAAATAAAACCTTCAACAACTGGTACGGACAGAAATATACCGGATATTCCAGTATCCGGGACGGAATTATTTATTCCATGAATATTGTCGCTGTACGCTGTCTGATGGAGACAGTCAGCCCGCAGCTGGGCCTGGAGTACGCGGAAAACTTCGGTATTACGACACTGACCTCCCAGGATCTGGGCGCCTCCCAGGCTCTTGGCGGCCTGACCCACGGCACCACCAATCTGGAGCTGACTTCTGCCTATGCAGCCATTGCCAACGAGGGAATTTATACCAGGCCTGTATTTTTCACCAAGATTCTGGATCATGACGGTAAAATCCTGATTAACAATGAGCCGGAAACCCACCGGGTACTGAAGGATTCCACTGCCTTCCTTCTGACGGATGCTATGGCCGGATCCATGGAAACCAACCGCAAATTCGGCAGTTCCATCAATTCCACCAGCGCCAGAGCCAATATTCCCGGTATGTCCAATGCAGGAAAAAGCGGAACCACTTCAAAGAATAACGATATCTGGTTTGTGGGCTATACCCCCTACTATACAGCAGGAATCTGGGCAGGCTGTGACAACAACCAGAAGCTGACAGCCCAAAACGGCGGAACATCCTTCCACAAAAATATCTGGCGGAATATTATGACAAGAGTTCATGAGAATTTAACCGATACAGGATTTCCTGTGCCTGACAGTATAGAAACTGCCCAGATCTGCCGCAAATCCGGTAAACTGGCTATTCCGGGTGTCTGCTCAGAGGATCCCCGCGGCAATGCCGTTTATACCGAGTATTTTGCAAAAGGCACGGTTCCTTCTGAAATGTGCAATACTCATGTACGCGCTACGGTCTGCGCGGAAACCGGCCTGCTGCCGGGAGACAGCTGCCCGCGTACCTCACTCATCCGGATTGCGCTTCCGGCAGATGCAAACGGAACAACTGACGATTCGCCCTATGCCCTGCCAACAGAGCAGTGTCCGGGCCACACCTCCATTCCCCTTCCCCTGTCTCCCGACGGCTCAGGCTCCGAGTTCCAGGGACCAGGCGGCAGTCTGGGACCTGTCGGTCCCGGATATGTCAATGGAGGAAGCACCGCATCCTCACCTACCGGCGGCGTTTCAAGAGGCCCCGGACTTGACTGAGTGTCTGCGGTCTTTGCTCTGTAAGATTTTTTCTTGTCAGAAAGCTTCAGAATAAAAGAATTGATCGATGTTCAGAAATCAGAGCTGCAGCAGGAATGAAAATAAATTCCTGCTGCAGGCTTTTTTTCTTTTCCAGAATATGAAAAAAGGAACCACTATCAGAAAACAGCCTTTACCACGGCCTGGGCATCGGCATCGATGACCCCGAAGGTATTCAGTCTCAATTTCGGAATTACAGGAAGACTGACAAAGGCCAGAGTCATAAAGGCATCAATCGTATCCGGTATTCCCATCGCCTTCAGCTGCTCCTTCATCTCCTGCAGTTCCTGCTCTACTGTCTCTGCCGGCGCATCTGTCATCAGGCCTCCTATGGGAAGGGGAAGCGCCTTCTGCACCTTTCCGTCCACTGCGATTGCCAGTCCGCCTCTGTTTTCTCTCACGCAGTTTCCTGCAAGAACCATATCTGCATCATTTGTTCCAACCACAATCAGATTATGGGAATCATGGGCAATGCTGGAGGCCACAGCTCCCTTTTTCAGTCCATACCCGTGTAAAAATCCAAGTCCCACATGTCCGGTTTCATGATGGCGCTCAAATACAGCCATTTTTACAATATCCCGTTCCAAATCCACTCCGGGCGCATATCCTTCCTGTTCCTTCCAGGGGACGATCTTTTCTTCTGTCAGAAGTTCATTGTCCTGCAGACAAATCACCCTCTGCTGTTCTCCCGTTTCCTTCAATTCCAGATCGGAAATCCGGATTTCAGGCATGTGGAAGGAATCGTATACCCGCTTTTCTGTTTCCGGAAGAAGCCGGGGCCGTTCCGGCTTTTCTCCAAGAAATCTTCCGTCTTTTGCCGTCAGACGTCCATCCTTATATACCTGTTCAACCTGGAAGGTCTTCAGATCCGAAAGAACCGCCAGATCCGCCCGGTATCCGGGAGCAATCGCTCCTCTGTCTTTTAATCCAAAATACCGTGCCGCATTGTAGCTTCCCATGCGAATGGCAAGAATGGGATCTGCCCCCTGTTCCACCGCCTTTTTGATAATGTAATCAATATGTCCCAGACGAATCAAGTCTCCCGGATGCTTATCATCCGTCACCAGAAGTCCCCTCTCGCAGTAAGGATACTGAAACATCGGCATCAGAGCATTGAGATTCCGGGCTGCCGTACCTTCCCGGACCATAATCCACTGGCCGCGGCTAAGCTTCTCCCTGGCCTCCTCCCACTGAGAACACTCGTGGTCGGAAACCACTCCGGCTGTCACATAGGCATTCAGCTCCTTTCCGGAAAGAAACGGCGCATGTCCGTCTGCCAGACGCCCGTTCTCCTGCGCATCAGCCAGCTTGTCTAAAATGGACGCATCAGCCTGTATGGTTCCAAAAGCATTCATCAGCTCCGCCAGACCAAGAACTTCTTTTCTCTCATAAAAAGGCCGAAGTTCCCGGGCCCCCAGCACTGCCCCGGATTCATCCAGCCCTGTTGCCGGAACGCAGGACGGAAGCATAAAATAAACATCCAGATCCAGCAGTTCTGCATATTTCATCATATATTCAATTCCTGCTGTACCTGCCACATTGGCAATTTCATGGGGATCCGTAACAACAGCCGTTGTACCATGAGGCATAACCGCCTGCTGAAAATCTGCGGGAGAAACCATCGAACTTTCTAAATGGATATGCCCGTCAATAAAACCGGGGCAGACCGTTTTACCCCTCAGATCTACCTCCCGTTCCCCTTCGTACTGCCCAATACCTGCAATATATCCCCCCTCTATGGCAATATCTGCCGTTTCCAGTTCACAGGTAAATACATTTACAATAGAAGCATTCTTCAGCACCAGCTCCGCCTTTTTTGTTCCGGATGCAGCCTGGATTCTCTGTCTCAGCATCTGATTCTTATCCATGTATCTCTTTCCTCCTTCTGTTATTTTCTAACTATTTTTTATGTATATTTTATTTTTTTGATTTTTTCCCGATAGTATTTTCTATTATCATAATATAAACTTATTTAATAGTCAATCAAAGACTTTTCTTCGCAAGAATAATGAAAACAAAAAGAATGTCTTCTGATATGATATTTTCTGGTATTATATTTGATGCAGGAGGAAATCAATGGAAAACAAAACTGTCATAAATACAGAAATGGTAATTGAATACATTGAACATCATCTGGACGGCAAACTGGATCTGGAAACCATTGCTCTGGATTCCCATTATTCTAAATATCACCTTCACCGCATGTTTACATCCACAACAGGAATGACGATTCACGATTATGTGCAGCGCCGTCAGCTGACCGAAGCCGCAAAGCTTTTAGTCTTTTCCCGGAAATCCATTCTGGAAGTCGCGCTTATATGCGGATATGAAAGCCAGCAGTCCTTTTCTTCGGCTTTTAAGTCCATGTACAAAATCACACCTGCGGAATACCGGAATCATCAGGAATTTTATCCCCTGCAGCTGCGGTTTACTCTGTGCCGTGACACAAAATCAAAAGAATTTACCCGGGACGATATCTGCCTTGCTGAACAAGGTGATATTCCTGCCTGGATGGAGCTGATGCGCCTTGTCATCGACGGATATCCTGTTATGAATGAAGATGACTATCAAAAAGAAATAACAAAATGCATCCGGGAAAAACGAGGCCTCGTTTTAAAGCAGAACCAGATACTGATTGGAGCCATGGCATACTCCACCTCCCCCTGCTCCATTGACTTTTTGGGAATTCATCCTCAATATCGAAACCGGGGACTGCAAAAACTGTTTTTAGATATGCTTTTAAACGAACTTCTTCCGGGACAGGAAGTTGCCATGACCACCTACCGGGAAGGAGATAAAGCTGATACGGGATATCGCAGTCTGCTGAAGCAGCTGGGCTTTGCGGAAAGAGAGCTGCTGATCGAATTCGGTTATCCCACACAGCGTTTTGTATACTCACCGGAACCGCAGAAGGAGGACTCCCATGACAAGAAAAGAATCTCAGAATAACTGGAAAAAACGGATTCTGTTATTTTTTATCAGTCAGTCCATTACCCTCTTTGGTTCTCAGCTGGTACAAATGGCTGTTCTCTGGTATATCACTCTTCAGACTGACTGCGGAGGGTGGATTGCTGCTTTCTCCGTTTTTTCCTATCTCCCGCAGTTTTTCATTTCCTTTATCGGAGGAGCTCTGGCAGATCGGAAAAGCAAAAAACACCTGATTCTTCTCTCTGACGGACTGATTGCCGCAGTTACCCTTGTTATGGTACTCCTCATGCCCCGCCTCTCGTCAGAGCCTTTTTTTCCTGCCGCTCTGCTTCTGATGTCTTTTCTCCGGGCTGCAGGCGCCGGTATTCAGACTCCGGCTGTCCAGGCTGCGGCAGCGCAGCTTGTCCCGGAGGAACACCGAATGCAGTACAATGGCATTTTTTCTGCCATGCAGTCATTCGTCCAGTTTACGGCACCGGCAGCGGCGGCTTTGATTTTAACCGCGCATTCTCTTCAGACAACGCTCATGGCTGATGTATTTACGGCCATCCTTGGGATGGGGATCTTGTGTTCTCTCTCCATTCCCAGAAAGAACAAGCACCGGTCCCCCTCCTCTCCCCTGTCCGAAATCAGCAGCGGTATCCGCTATGCCTGCTCCTCCGGAAAAATCAGCAAAGCACTGCTGATTTACAGTCTCTTTCTTTTTTTCACCGTACCAGCCGGGTATCTGTCTGGTCTTTATGTAAGCCGGGTCTACGGAAATACCTACTGGTACCTGACTGCAGTGGAGCTTGCCGGCTTCGGCGGCATGATGGCAGGCGGTCTGATCCTGAGCTTCTGGAAACATAATACCTGTTACAATACCGCCCTGACAGCCGGACTGACTTTGTTTGGAACTATGGCAGCGGCTATGGGCCTTGTACGCCATTTTCCCATATACCTTATCTTCATGGCCCTATATGGAATTGCCTTAACCATCGTGCAAACTGCCCTTACTGCTATGATACAGAAAAATGCAGAGGCATCTATGACAGGGCGTGTCTTCGGCCTTATGAATTCCCTCTATTCCGTCTGTTATCCGGCCGGCATGATGGTATTTGGCGCATTGGCTGATAAAGTCCCTCTCCAATGGAGTATGATCGTTTCCGGCGCTGCACTCCTGATCCTTTCCTGCATTTCTTATAGGGATAGAGAGCTGAAAACAGACAGGTTCTGAGCCTCGCATGAAATCTTAAAAAATACCTGGCATCCATTGTGCCGCCATCATCCCCACACCAAAGGATGCTGCATTTGCAGCAAACGCATATACCACAGCCAGCCATTTCGGTTGCTTCGTATTTCCCATTTTGCTAAGCCGGCCATAAAAAATCCTTGCCTCTATTACAAACACAAATATCTCTAAAAGCACATAAAACAGAACAAATGCCAGCTGTCCTGCATTGTAATTTATAATGTTCAGAAGCACATTTAAAACAATTTGAGTACCGCCATTGACGCCGGCCAGAAGTAAGATCTGCTTTTTATGCCTGTATCCAAACAGCAGCCCGATTATCATCTCAATCAGAATTGTAAAAAAAATACGCACCACCAGTGAAATCAATTCCTGAGAGTAGTCATAGGAGCGGGAAGCTTCCAAAACCTTATTTGTACTGTTTACTTCCTCATACCGAACCTCATTGATATGGATACCTTCCATATCTACTGTATAATAGGTATCAAAAGCATACCTTTCATAAATATCGCTTACTATAAAAGTCTGTGTTTTCGGATAATAGAGAAGAATCTTGAAGCTTTGCGGCGGATAATACGTCCATTCTATGTTCTTTGTCTCGCTGACCTTCCATCCCTCCTGCAGGAAATAATATCCATCCGCATCCTGATATTCCGCAAATGCTTTCCATATCTCATAATCAAAGTCCGCGTAAGAATAGCTTTTGTTATCACTATGCTTCGCATGGGACTCTACCCCGTCCCATGCTGAGGCAGGGCCTGTTGACTTCGTTTTTGAAAGCAGAGTCCCATAGCAAAGCTCGTCTCCCATGTTCTCGAAACGAATCCGTACAGACGGCTTAGGCCCCATATCCGCCCTGGCTGCTGAAGGAAAACCCACTGTTATTATGGCAGCACACAAAATAAGAAGAAAAACAGCCTGAAATCTTCGCATCTTCATCTTAATTCCTCCTCCCCGCTACTCAACGTATTTTCTTTTTTTATTTTATCATATCGCTCTTAACCTTTTCTCACCTTTTTCTTATATTTATATAACAAATTCTTCGATTTTGCAGCCATCCTTGACGCTCCCGTTTAATTAAGCTATAATAATTATTATTACTTAACTAAATGGAGGGCCGTATGAAACTGAGAAAAGCTTTGGATACCTTTTATTACAGCACTGCCTTGTGTGATCTTCGTTTAATGAACAGACAGTTTGTTGATGAAACGATCACCTACAACAGCCTGCTTTACCTGGAACTGATTTTTTCCATGAACGGAACATGTACCGCATCACAGATCGCAGACCTTCTTCATGTTTCAAGGCCTGCCGTCACATTAAAAATCAATGAGCTTATCCGGCAGGGGCTTGTGACAAAATCAGCAGACCCGAACGATCGCCGTAAAAATTATTTATCCGTCAATGAGGAGGCCATTCCCAAATACAAGGTTTACCGGAGACAGGATGCTGCCGCAATAAAGAGAATTACAGAAAAATATACGGAAGAAGACATTAAAAAGTTTTGCGAAATGCTGGATATTATTTCTTCCATCAATTTTGAAGAAATCAAAGGAGTTTCATAAGTAAGCTATGAAAATAAAAAATTCTTTTCTTGAGGGACCTATCCTTCCCTCCCTGCTGCGGTTCTCCTTGCCTGTTTTATTTGCGCTGATGCTCCAGGCTCTTTACGGGGCCGTTGATTTGTGGGCAGTCGGAAAATTTGCAGAAACCGCCGATATTTCTGCCGTTGCAACAGGAAGTCAGACCATGCAGATTATCATCGGAATCATTACCGGACTCTCTATGGGAACCACCGTATTGCTGGGACAGAAAATCGGCTGCCAGGATCAAGAAGGCGCCGCACAGACCATTGGCACCAGCATCATAATCTTTACCGCCCTCGGCATCCTGCTAAGCATCCTTGTAGTGGTTTCAGCCCGCCCTGTTGCAAGGATCATGAATACACCAGAGGAAGCGTTTCTTCAGACGGTTCATTATATTCAGATCTGCGGCGGCGGAAGTCTGTGCATAGCTGCCTACAATCTGCTGAGTGCGATTTTCCGGGGAATGGGAGATTCCAAATCACCCCTTCTTTTCGTCTCCATTGCTTCTGCGGTAAATATCATCGGCGATATCATTCTCATTCATGGCTTTCACATGGGGGCTTCCGGGGCAGCAATTGCGACCGTCGCAGCACAGGCAATCAGCGTGATTCTCTCTCTTGTGCTGATCCGAAACAAAGGATTACCCTTTCCTTTTACAAAATCACATTTAACTTTTCGGCGAAATACAGCTTCCGGTGTGATAAAACTCGGATTACCCATTGCCCTGCAGGATATGTGCAATGAAATTTCTTATCTGATTCTTATCGGTTTTGTCAATATCCTTGGTGTAACCGCGTCCGCCGGAGTTGGGATCGCAGAAAAACTGGTGATTTTTATTTTGATTATTCCCATGTCCTATATGCAGTCCATATCTGCCTTTGTGGCACAGAATACAGGCGCCGGGCAATACGAACGAGCAAAAAAAGCCATGTGGACCGGAATGGGAACTGCTGCCGTTTTAGGAGGAGTCATGTCCTATGTTTCCTTCTTTCATGGAGATGTCCTGTCTCTCATTTTTGTAAAGGATGCTTCTGTGGCAGACGCAGGGGCCGTTGTTGCCGCATCTTCCGAGTTTCTGAAGGCGACCTCCGTCGAGTGCCTGATTCTTTCTACCGCCTGCTGCCTAACCGGGTATTTTAATGGACTTGGCAAAACAACATTTGTGATGATACAGGGGCTGTTTGCTATCTTCCTTGTCAAAATCCCTTATGCCTGGTTTGCAAGCAGGCAGGCCAGTCCCCGGTTGTTCCAGATTGGGCTTTCTACCGTATTTGCAGCACTTTTTACACTGATCATTTGCCTGATTTACTATTTGATATGTGAAGAGAAATTCAAAGATGAGGGGTAAGAAAAACCTGGTTTTTCTCCCCCTCTTTTTCAGTCCCGTATGAGATATTTGATGCGCTATCTTAAATCAAGATACATAACAGCAAAGTCTATGTACTCTTCCTCTATTTTGAAATACGCCGGTGATGTTCCAATATGCCTGAATCCAAATTTCTCATACAACCGGATTGCCTGCTCATTATCCTTTCTTACATCCAGATTGATGATTTCGATCCCGTTATCCTTCGCATACTGAATCAGCGCCTTCATAAGCATGCAACAATTCCCATAAACCGGCCTCCCTCATGGTACTTTCACGAAATATTCATCCCTCAAAATCTTATTATGCTATGATTGTAACACATATTTTGTGTTTTCTTCCAAGGGTTTAGAGAATGGGGAAGATCGTCATAATCCATCCTACGGAAATCACGCAGGCAATGACTGCAAACAACATTCCCTGTTTCATCATGGATGCCTGATTATATCCGCCTTCTTCCATGATATATGGAACTGCAGCAGTTGCCATCGGTGTCATAAATGCAGAAAGACAGGCCGACTGAATTAAAATCATTAATCCTACCGGATTTCCCCCAATGCTTGCGCAGGTCGCAATTGCAATGGGATGGAAAATCATCATGGTTCCCCGGTTACTCATAAACTGAGTCATAATAAACGGAATAATAAAGAAAATAAAACCAACAAGATAGGAATTTCCTCCAAGTCCCTTGACCAGATTGGCAATAATTCCTCCAATCAGATCACCTGCTCCTGTTGCGCTCAATGCCCCTGCCATGGCCAGCGCCCCTACAATTAATAACAGCATACTGACCGGCAGGGCGCCGGCTGCTTCCCTTGGCTTTAAAACGCCGCACAGCACCATCAAAAGTGCTCCTACCAGACAAATCTCCCAGGTTGCAAGATGAAGCTTACCGGCAAACATCAGCGCAATCGCATCGCCAAAAAAGATAATGATACCTGCTTTTTCTGCAAATGGTTTTAAAGGTTCCTTTTTTGCTGCTTTTTTTGCAGACTCTGCTATTGCAGTTGGAGATACTTCAGGTGCCAGCTTAATAGCAAAAAAAGCAAAATACAGAATCGAAAATACTAACATCGGAAGGCGTGCCTTCATTGGATCTAGGAAGTCAACCATATGCGCTGTATAACCATAAGACTCAATGTAGCCATTTAATTCTGCTGCAATCGTAGCTCCTGCGCCAAATGGGAGTGTGCAACATGTACAGATTGTTACAACGCCGACTGGGAACACCACTTTACTTCGACTAATCCCCATAGATTCTGCAGATGCAATCAGCATAGGTGCAACAATGCCAAATACTACTACAGGGCTCTGAATGAACTGGCTTAACAGAGTTCCGATTAATACATATCCCAACATCATTTTATTTACACTGCCTTTGGATACTCTGGAAATCCCGTTTGCAAGATTCATACAAAACTGAGTACGGTTAAAGCCTGCTGCAACAACGCACATCCCTGCAATCATAATGACATTGTTATTAGCAAAATAACTCAAAGCTTCTTTTACATCTAGACATCCAGTAAGTGTAAGAGCCATAAAAGATGTCATGGAAATTGTTGCAAGACTATAAAGGCCGCTGCAGTAACCTGCAATCGTTACTGCAAAAATAAATAAACAAACTGCCAGCTGACTCATATTAATTCCCCCTTTACTGATCACAGATAGAACCATCAAAATTTAATCTAGTCAAAACCTTATGGGGTCTAAACGGAAATTTTTCTTCAATATCCGATATTAATTCAATACCGATTCCTTCTTCTTCCGGAATACACAGATACCCCTTTTCAAACTCACATATGTGATTCACCATATCGCATTGGCGTAAGGCCTCTCCACTGCCTGTTAAATGATCCGCCGTAGATGCTGCATATGGATTCGGATATTCTGTAATTGCAACATTATCTGTAGATGCCACAAAATGAACTACTGCGTTTGTCATAACCGGACTTAATGGATTATGCGGAACCAGGCTCTTGTGATGTGCTTCCGCTACTGCTGCTATTTTTTTTGCCCCTGTAAATCCGCCGCACACACCAAGAGACACTCTTACATAACTGCATGCATTTCGTTCCAAAAGCATCTCAAACTCATGAACCGTGTGAATTCGCTCTCCTGTAGCTATTGGAATTCTGCATTTAGATGCCACCTGTCCCATTTCATCAAAATTATCCGGCCTGATAGGATCCTCTAAAAACATGGGCTTATATGGTTCCAGACATGCGGAAAGCTGAACCGCCAGTCCCGGCTCCAAACGACGATGCAATTCCAAACATAAATCGATTTCTGTTCCCACTGCCTTGCGTATTTGTGCAACTCTCTGCTCTGCCTTATACAGCATTGCGCTATTGCCATCACAATAAAGCTGGGTTCTTGGCTCATCCAGATAAGGATTCAGATGTCCAAGTGCGGTATAACCTTCTTCTGCCGCTTTTATCGCATTTTCAATTAATTCTTCTTCCGTTCGCCCAGCTGTATGATTATATACTCTGACCTTATCCCGGCATTTTCCTCCTAAAAGCCTGTATACGGGAACATGATAGTATTTTCCGGCAATATCCCATAAAGCAATATCAATTGCTGACATAGCTCCCATAACTGCAGCTCCTCTAAAATGAGAAAACCTATATAAATACTGCCAATGGTATTCAATATCCAAAGGATTTTTATTCAGCAAATACTCTCGCATAACCATGATGGCCTGTGCTGATGCCTCTAAAAAACCCCATGCTCCGCTTTCACCTAATCCTGTGATATTTTCGTCTGTGTATATTTTACAGAATACACTTCTATTCGCGCGAAAAACTTTTACATCTGTAATTTTCATGACTGATCCCCTGCTTTTCCTATGTCTATTTTATTCTATATGGAGCCAGAACACTTCTGTTAATATCCAAACCAATTCCAGGTTCCTGACTGGGACTTACTGTTCCATCTTTATGAAATACTATTGGATTCTTAAATGCCTCATATATTTTTGAATCATATTGAGGAGGATAAAATTCAGCAAAATTAACATTTGGAACTGCGCAATCCAGATGCACATGAACCTGCTGCTGCCCATGAGGGCTCATCACAATTCCATTCGCATCAGCATAACCGGCAACCTTCATAAATTCTGTTATTCCTCCCAGACTGGCTGCATCCGGATTTAATATACTGATTGCTTGCGTATTAATCAAATCACGGAATCCAAAACGTGTTACTTCATTTTCTCCCGCTGCGATTGGAATCACAGTTTTCGCTGCAACTTTTCGATAACCATCGTAATCATCTGCATCAACCGGCTCTTCAAACCAGTAAGGATGAAATTCTTCAACCATTTTAGCAAATTCAATCGCCTCAAAAAATCTATATGCACAATTTGCATCCAACATCAAGGTCATATTGTCACCGATTACCTGCCGAACAGCTTTTACCCGTAATGCATCCTCTTTCATGGAAAGACCGCCAACCTTCATTTTTACCGCATGAATTCCCCAACTCATATACAGCTCCATTTCCTCCTGAAGCTCTTTTAAGCCTTTATCCTTTGCATAGTATCCTCCTGCTATATATGCCGGAATATTTTCCCGATATCCTCCCAGCAAACGATATAAAGGCATACCTGCCAGTTTCGCTTTGATGTCCCAAAGAGCCATATCAATAGCCGATACTGTTTTTGCACTTGTTCCTCTTCTTCCAATAAATTTAGGAACATATGTTTTTGTCCAAAGTCTTTCATGATTCAGCGGATCTTCACCAATAATGGCTTTTCCCATTGATTCCGCAAATTCAATTGCCCAACTGCATCCATACCCGCTAATACCTTTATCTGTATCTATTATTAACAGATTCAGATCATTATGGGTATAAATATGTTTTCCATTGGCAATTGGCTTTTCCTTAGGCCAGCGATAATGTTCCACCCGTACATCCGTAATTTTCAAAAGTGCTCAGCCTCCTTTGTTTTTGTTTTATGTCTTCATGGTACCATTTAGGTATTTATTCGTCCAATACATGTTTTCTTTTACATTATAAATTTATTTTATAATACGCATTTACTACATTTACATTTCCGTGCTTTTCATATATAATTTTTATAATATGGAGGTGTAATTATATGATGTACGAAAAACTGGACTATGTTCTGGCAGTAGCGGAGGAACGTAATTTGACACGGGCTGCAAAAAAGCTTTATATCTCTCAGCCCACTCTGACTCTATATTTAAACCGGTTGGAAGCAGAGCTTGGTGTCCGGCTTTTTGATCGAAGCCGTGTTCCGATTGTTCTGACAGAAGCAGGAAGCTATTATATTGAAAAAATGAAAATGATCCAGCATGCAGAACAGGTATTAAAAAATGATATCCATTTAATTGCAGATCCCGATCAAACATTGGTCATCGGTATCGGTCAGGTTCGAGGTCATCATTGGCTTCCAACAATCCTCACCGAATTCTATGACCTTCATCCCAATATCAATATCCAAATCATACAAACATCAGAAAAACAAATGACTTCTGCTCTTTGTTCTGGTGAAGTTGATGTTGCAATTGGTGTATTTCCTAATTCCATCTCAAACTTAAATATAATCGACTTAATGTATGAGCATCTCTTTTTTACAGCTCATAGGAAATTCCATCTGATCCCCAACCAGGAACGTGGATATTTCTCCGCAGAACATCCTTATCTCCTGCAGCCGGAAGCATTAAATAATCTTCCATTTATTTGTCCCTGTGTATCCAATGGTCTGTATAACAGCTTTGAAAAAATTATTACACAAAACCATATTCATCCATCTCATACAATTTCAGTAAGTAATCTTAATACTGGATTTCAATTTGCACAAAAGGGACTCGGCATCCAGCTTCTATCTGGCTCCATTCTTCAAATGAATGAAGCCCAGCCCGCAAAAAATAACGAACTGGACTTCTTTATTTTAGAACATATGCCTCTTACGCGTAAATGTGTTGCAGCCTATTCTCCTGATAACATGAAAGCAGACTTCATTCTAGCAATCATTCAAGCTGTACAAACTAAAATATTACCACATTGTCAATTTATTACACCAATCGTTCCATGAATTTTTCAATCAACGACAGGCTCTCCTCCCATTCATCCGTGCGATTTATTGTAAATCCATGATGACTTTTTGTAAATCTTTTACAGGTAACAGGAACCCCTGCTCTGGACAGTTTCATGGCAAATTCTTCATCCTCAAAGCAAAGACTGTCTAGTCCCGCACTCATAATCAAGGTTTCAGGAAATCCCTTCAGTTGCCCCTCTTCCGCAAAAAGAGGGGATACATAGGGATTTTTTGCAGCCTCACCTTCACAATAAAACGAATTGTAGGTTCTTGCTGCTTCAGCAGGCATGTCACCTTCTATCCGTTTTTTTAACACAGGATCTGTATAAAGATCTGCCGGGAAAAATTCTGCAATTAGTCCTTTGGGCTGAAACTCCCTGGTCTCACCTGCTTTCATACACACCGTAACAGCCAAATTTCCTCCTGCGCTGTGTCCAATAAGAAAAATCCGGTTTATATCTACCTCTAATTCCTTACTATGTTCAAAAGCATATTTTACTACCTGGTACGCCTCATCAACGGCCTTTGGAAACGGGTTTTCCGGTGCAAGGCTATAATCTACATCCCATACAAGTGCATTAAATTTTTCTGCCATTCTGCTGCAGAACACCCGATCCTTATCCTGCCGCCCTTTCATAAAGCCTCCGCCATGAAAATTAATAATCATTCCACTGTTAGAACTACGTTTTTCACTGATTATTTGAAACACCGGTACACTGTCACCAGACACTGGAATTTCTATAAGCTTCTGGATCGCTGTCAGAGAATCTAATTCCTCCCTGTCTACCTTTCCATACAAATCCCTGCTGCGTATCTGAATAGCCCTCTCTATCATTTCTTTTCTTGTCATATTTCCTCTTTTCATTCTGCATATTCCATATTACTTTACATGATCGGAAAAATAGTCATAATCCATCCTACAGAAATCGCACACGCAATGACAGCAAACAGCATTCCCTGTTTTATCATAGATGCCTGATTATATCCTCCTTCTTCCATTATGTAAGGAACTGCGGCTGTTGCCATTGGTGTCATAAATGCGGAAAGACAGGCTGCCTGAATTAAAATCATTAATCCTACCGGATTTCCGCCAATACTTGCGCAGGTTGCAATCGCAATCGGATGAAAAATCATCATTGTTCCGCGATTACTCATAAACTGAGTCATAATAAACGGAATAATAAAGAAAATAAAACCAACAAGATAGGAATTTCCGCCAAGACCCTTGACTAAATTTGCAATAATACCTCCAATCAAATCACCTGCTCCTGTTGCACTTAATGCCCCTGCCATAGCCAGCGCTCCTACAATTAATAACAACATACTGACTGGCAGCGCATTGGTTGCTTCTCTTGGCTTTAAAACACCACACAGGATCATCAAAAGTGCTCCGATCAAACAAATTTCCCAAGTTGCAAGGTGAAGCTTATCTGCAAACATTAACGCAATCGCATCACCAAAAAAGATCATGATACCTGCTTTTTCTGCAAATGGTTTTAAAGGTTCCTTTTTTGCTGCTTTTTTTGCAGACTCTGCTATTGCAGTTGGAGATACTTCAGGTGCCAGCTTAATAGCAAAAAAAGCAAAATACAGAATCGAAAATACTAACATCGGAAGGCGTGCCTTCATTGGATCTAGGAAGTCAACCATATGCGCTGTATAACCATAAGACTCAATGTAGCCATTTAATTCTGCTGCAATCGTAGCTCCTGCGCCAAATGGGAGTGTGCAACATGTACAGATTGTTACAACGCCGACTGGGAACACCACTTTACTTCGACTAATCCCCATAGATTCTGCAGATGCAATCAGCATAGGTGCAACAATGCCAAATACTACTACAGGGCTCTGAATGAACTGGCTTAACAGAGTTCCGATTAATACATATCCCAACATCATTTTATTTACACTGCCTTTGGATACTCTGGAAATCCCGTTTGCAAGATTCATACAAAACTGAGTACGGTTAAAGCCTGCTGCAACAACGCACATCCCTGCAATCATAATGACATTGTTATTAGCAAAATAACTCAAAGCTTCTTTTACATCTAGACATCCAGTAAGTGTAAGAGCCATAAAAGATGTCATGGAAATTGTTGCAAGACTATAAAGGCCGCTGCAGTAACCTGCAATCGTTACTGCAAAAATAAATAAACAAACTGCCAACTGACTCATAAGTTTTCCCCTTTTCAATTCTCAATTTTTGCGTACAAGAAACACATCCTGCAGAAACATCTTCTGCCGGTTTTGCCAAATCTGTATTTTTTATTTTCCAAACATTATTATAAATCTCTTACAGAACCATCGTAATTGATCTGAGCATTGATTCCCCGCTGCTTCGGTGGGAATTTCTCTGAAATATCATCAATTAACTCGATACCAATACCTGGACGATTTGGAACCTTTATATATCCATGTTCTACCTCCAGCGGCTCTTTCAGCATTGCAGCTTCTCCTCCCTGCAAATAGAAAGATGGGAACTCCTGAATGGTAAAATTGGGAATAGAGGCATCCAGCTGAAGACACGCTGCTGTGGAAACAGGGCCAAGCGGATTATGTGGAACAATTCCCACATAGTTTGCTTCTGCCATGGCAGCCACTTTTTTTGCAGGTGTAATGCCGCCTAACGCACAAACATCAGGCCGCACATAACGGGCCGCTTTTTTTGTCATAATCAATTCCATTTCCTGAATATTAATACAGCGCTCCCCTGTCGCAATCGGAATAGAAATTTTTGACGCTACATCTGCCATTACTTCTACGTTATCAGGTGCAATGGGATCCTCCAGGAAAAGAGGATGATATTTTTCTACCGCATTTCCAAAAGCAATTGCCTCTGACGGAGTTAGGGATCTATGACACTCCAAAACAAAATCAAAATCCTCTCCTACTGCCTGACGGCATGCAGCTACCATATCCGTATATTTTTTTACTTTCCCATTAAAAATGTCATCTTCCATGCCTGTCTGAGTCTGACTCATATCACCAGTAATCATTAACCGGGCACATGTAAATCCCTGTTTTTTTAGTTCTAAACACCCTTTTGCCATGGCTTCCGGGGTAAACTGAAAAACTGCTCCATAGCTGCGAACCTTATCTCTTGTCCGTCCGCCTAAAAGCTCATATACCGGAACCCCAAGAGCCTTTCCCTTGATGTCCCAAAGCGCAATATCGATCGCGGAAATTGCACTCATAATAATCGAACCGCGAAAATACATACTGCGGTACATATATTGATTGTGATGTTCAATCTGAAACGGATCTTTGCCAACGAGATATCCGCGAAATTTTTTCAGGCACTCTGTTGCCGCATCAATGAAGCCCCAGGCGCCTATCTCACCAATTCCTGAAATCCCTGTATCTGTAATTATCTTAACAAAAAGATATTTACTTGCCGGAATCAGCGTTAAATCTGTAATTTTCATAACAGTCTCCTTTATAGAATGTTTCTTTTATCACGCGTGATTGATTGATATTCTTATTTTAGCAGTTTCCCTTTTTTAAATCTTTCCAAACATTTGCAGTTTTTTTCTGCAAAAATAAAAAGCATCAGCCTATGGCCCATGCTTTTTATTATAAACAATCTAAAAAATCACCCTTATTTTTAACGAATTTTAAAGATACATTTTGGTTTTTTATTATTTCTATTCTAACTATACGCCCATACTATCTTATTTTAGAAAGACTCTTTTGTAAAATCATCCAGAATTTTTTGAAGCTTTTCCACTTCTTCATAAGAACGCTGAGCCTGCTGTTTTAAATCCTTCAGCTTTTCTTCATATTTTTCCGTTTTCCCGTAATATCCAAAATCCAATATCTCACATTCTTTAGCCCTATACCTGTAATTCTCTAATTTTTTATTCAGCAGTTCATTATTTGTGGAAAGAAACGTTCGTTTTTCCAAAAGTTCTTTTCCCCGATCTTCTGCAAGAATTTGCTGACGGTACTGCATAGGAGACTTCCCAAAGGTTTTCTTAAAAGCTGTATTAAATGCTTTCACATCAGGGAATCCGTTATTGTGTGCAATTTCAAGTACGGTGCTTTCTGTAGAACACAATTCTAAAGTTGCTTCTCTTACTCGTATTCGCGTTAGGTAATCATAAAAATTTACACCCACATGATTTTTAAAGTATACAGATAAGTAACTGGAATTGTATGGACACACCTTCCCCAAATCATGAAGCGATAACCTTTCTTTATAATTTTCCTCCACATAGTTCAAAATCTGTTCAATCAAATTCTGCTGTTTTTTTGTTCGGAGACATTCCGTTATTTCCTGACGTTTCGGCTCAAATAAATAGAAAAGCAAGGAAAGCAGTCTATTCAGTTTCTGCTCATATTCAAGACTTTCCAAAGGATTCACTGCTTCTCCATGAAACATCAAGTCTGACATAATCCCACGAATTTCCAGCGCCTGACTGCAGTACCGATTTTGGCTGTTCGTATTCCCTTCAAATACCCATTCTTTCATTTGACCAAAATATGCTTTCAGGTATTCCGGTTCCAAATGAATTACCATGGCAATACTGTTTTCCTTTTTGGCTAAGGAAGCATGTCCTACGTTAGAATTGATTACCATAAAGTCATCTTCTTCCATTAAGACAGTTTTTCCTCCACAGCTTAGTTCCACTGTCCCTTTTATCACTAAAAAAATTTCCAATGCTTTATGCCAATTATAACGATACTGCCCAATATGATAAATATACTGGCATATCTCCAAGTTTCGATCCGGGATTTTTCTTTCGTAGAAATATTTCTCCATTAACTCAGCTCCATGATATCTCTTATCTGCACTACAGTTATTTATTATACCGTTGGCCCAACTCAATATCAATCTAATTCTCGCTCAAATATTCTATTCTTTATCTATGGCTCATGTATTTATGCTCTGGGGAAATGCTTCGAGAGCCATTTTCATACCGCCTAAGTGGAATCCCCCCAAATACCAAAAATTTCCCCAATCTGTTTTTGATTAAAATAAAAAACGCCGAACCCCTTACAACCTAAGGCATTTCGACGTTTTCTCTCTTCAAAATAAAAAGCAGGGGAAGAGGGGCTCGAACCCCCATCTACGGTTTTGGAGACCGCTGCTCTACCATTGAACTATTCCCCTGGATTGTGAAGCGTTTCTGATGTGTCACTCACAACGATAGTTATAATATCATATCTATAAGAATCTGTCAACAGCTATTTCAATATTTTTTTAAATTTTGCAAAAATATATTCAATTCATAACGGTTCAGGACGGAGCTGCCCTCTTATCCGGCTTTTCCCCGTCCTGAATCCTTACTTTTCTTCTGTGTTACAGCAGCGCAATTGCTTCCCGGACACTGCTGACTCCGTACAGCTTAATTCGATGGTCCGGTTTCATTTTATCCAGACAGACCTTCGGAAGGATGCAGGCCTCAAATCCCAGCTTCACCGCCTCATGGATCCGCTGTTCTGCCATAGATACAGCCCGCACCTCACCGGATAAGCCCACCTCGCCAAAAATCATGGTTTTGGGGTTTACAGGCCTGTCCTTTAAGCTGGACACCAGAGCCATAATAATGGCCAGATCCAAAGCCGGTTCATTCATCTTCAATCCGCCTGCAATATTCACATATGCATCGTAACGCGACATTTCATAGCGGCACCGTTTCTCCAGAACTGCCATGAGAAGATTGACCCGGTTATAATCTGTTCCGGCGGCAGTCCGCCTTGGCATACCGAAATTAGTCTGTGTTACCAGCGCCTGAACCTCTAAAAGAACCGGGCGGGTTCCCTCAATGGAACATGCCACCACCGCTCCGGAGGCATCCTCCGGACGGCCGCTGAGAAGATATTCAGAAGGATTCTTTACCTCCTCCAGTCCCTTCTCCTGCATTTCAAAAACTCCGATTTCATTGGTGGAACCGAACCTGTTTTTCACTCCGCGGAGAATCCGGTAGGAGGCATTGCGCTCCCCTTCAAAGTAAAGCACTGTATCTACCATGTGCTCTAAAACTCTGGGACCGGCTACAACGCCTTCCTTGGTCACATGACCTACGATAAATACCGTTATGCCCATTCCTTTGGCAATCTGCATGAGAATACTGGTGGATTCCCGCACCTGGCTGACACTGCCCGGCGCAGAGGACACATCCTCCCGAAACATAGTCTGGATGGAATCAATGATGACAACCTCGGGGGAGGTATTGCGGATCGCCTCCTCAATGGTATCCAGATTGGTTTCACAGAGAAACAGAAGATCTCCCGTAATGGTTCCGATTCGGCTTGCCCTCAGCTTAATCTGCTTTAGGGATTCCTCCCCGGATATATACAAAACGCGGCGGCCTGCGGCCGCCAGATTCCGGCATACCTGCAAAAGCAGGGTGGATTTTCCGATACCGGGATCGCCTCCAACTAAAACCAGGGAGCCGGACACAATGCCGCTCCCCAGTACACGATCCAGCTCCTGGTATCCGGTCGGAATCCGGTCCTGCTCATCTAAGGAAACCTGGTCAAGACGCACAGGAGACGGTTTCTCTCCCATGCCCCGGCGGCCTGCCGGAGCGCTTCCGAAAGCGCGCCCCGGCACACTCTCCCGTTTCGCCGTCGGCTCCTCTACCATAGTATTCCACTCTTTGCAGGCCGGACACTGCCCCATCCATTTGCTGGATTCATAACCGCATTCCTTACAGAAAAATGCAGTTGTTTTTGCCTTTGCCATATGTATTCCTCTATCGCTTTACAACCTTTACCCGGCAGGCAGCGCCTTCATTTAACTCAACGCTTACAACCAGCTTACCGCTCATGTTAGTCTTCATACCGCCTACTGCCGCGTCATCCACATAAACCTCGTATTCTGTGTCGTCCTCCAGCTGGATGGTGATCTGAGCATCTCTGTCACCCTCTACAGTAAACTCTACTCCGTCCGGGTTTGCAGAAAAATGGTCAGCTACCGTTCCGGGAACGGACTCATAGACAAACAGCCCATTCCTTTCCAGCTTGGTAATTTCGTGAAAGGTTTTAATCTTATATAAATCTCCTGCATGCTCAAAATCCTGCAGTTTGGATTTTGTCTCCAGTTTGTAGTTTCCAAAGCTGATGGTTCCGTCCGCCTCAGAGCGGATTAAAGAATCAATTACCGGCATAAGTTTGCCCTCCTGTATTTTAATTTCTTACTAACTGTTCAGAACGGCGGGAGTACCGGCTTTTCCGGACAAAAAGATGCCCCGTCCTGAACAGCTGCATTTTTTATTGCATTGTACTGCGTGTGATTACCTGTTTAGTATAACTCACTCCGCGGGAAAAGACCAGTCATTTTACTGCTTCTGCAGTGAAAAACTTCAGTCCATCCTCTCCCCGTTCCACACGAACCTGATCCCCGGCCGCAACGGTTCCGTCGAGGACTGCTTCTGCCAGCTTATCCTCCAGATAATTCTGAATTGCCCGGCGCAAAGGTCTTGCACCATACTTCTCATCGTATCCTTTTTCCACAAGGAAGGTCTTCGCCTCCTCGCTGACAGAAAGACTCAGGTTCATCTGACGCTCTGTTCTCTTTCCGATTCCGGCCAGCATGATATTCACAATCTCCTTCATGTGATCCTGATTCAGCTGATGGAATACAATAATCTCATCTATCCGGTTGAGGAATTCCGGCTTGAACATCCGTTTTACTTCCTCCATAACCCGATCCTTCATGAATTTATACCGTTCGCCCGCATCATCGCTGGACGCAAATCCCAGCCGCTTCGGAGACACGATATTTTCCGCGCCTGCATTGGACGTCATAATAATCACGGTATTTTTAAAATCAATCTTTCGTCCCTGGGCATCTGTAATATGTCCATCATCCAGAACCTGAAGAAGAATGTTAAATACATCAGGATGCGCCTTCTCCACCTCATCAAACAGGATAACAGAATAAGGATTGCGGCGAACCTTTTCGCTGAGCTGTCCGCCCTCCTCATAGCCCACATATCCTGGGGGAGAACCAATCATTTTGGAGACGCTGTGCTTCTCCATATATTCGGACATATCTACCCGAATCAGAGCATTCTCTGTTCCAAACATGGCCTCTGCCAAAGCCTTGCAAAGCTCTGTCTTTCCAACTCCGGTTGGTCCAAGGAATAAGAAGGAACCAATGGGACGCTTCGGATCCTTTAAGCCTACCCGGCCTCTGCGGATTGCGCGGGAAACCGCTGTCACGGCCTCCTCCTGGCCTACTACCCTTCCGTGAAGAATTGACTCCAGCATTTTCAGCCGCTCAGACTCCTCCTGCTCCAGCTTGCGCACAGGAATTCTCGTCCATCCGGAAACCACATCTGCAATTTCTCCCTCATCTACAATCAGCTTGCGGGAAGCCTTTTCCTTCTGCCACTTTGTGCGGATCCGGTCAATCTTCTCCCTCTTCTTTTCCTGTTTCTTCTTCAGCTCACCGGCCTTTTCATAAGCCTCTGTCTTAATGGCCTCTTCCTTCTGCTGCTCCAGCTTCTGGATATCCTGCTCCAGTGTCTTAATTTCCGCAGGCTCCACGTAGGCAGTCAGACGCACTCTGGAGGAAGCCTCGTCAATCAGATCAATCGCCTTGTCCGGAAGGAAACGGTCATTAATATAACGTGCAGACAGTCTGACCGCTGCAGTCAGAGCCTGATCCGTAATCGTTACCTTGTGATGCTCCTCATATCGCGGCCGCAGACCCTTTAAAATCTGGATAGACTGCTCCTCCCCCGGTTCCTCCACCATAACAGGCTGGAACCGGCGCTCTAAAGCCGCATCCTTTTCAATGTATTTCCGGTATTCCTCAATCGTTGTTGCTCCAATCAGCTGAATCTCTCCACGCGCCAGAGACGGCTTTAAAATATTCGATGCATCAATCGCTCCTTCTGCACCGCCCGCTCCGATAATCGTGTGAATCTCATCAATAAATAAAAGCACCTCGCCGTCCTGAGTCACCTCAGAAATCACCTTTTTAATCCGCTCTTCAAATTCGCCCCGGTACTTGGAGCCAGCCACCATTCCTGACAAATCCAGAGTCAGAACCCGTTTTTCAGCAATAATTTCCGGCACATTTCCCCCTGCAATCAGCTGGGCCAGACCTTCCACCACCGCTGTTTTTCCCACGCCCGGCTCACCGATAAGGCAGGGATTATTCTTTGTCCGGCGGCTTAAAATCTGGATAAGTCTTTGAATCTCCTGTTCTCTTCCAATCACCGGATCCAGCCTGTTTTCTCTTGCAAGAGCTGTCAGATCACGGCTGTAGCTGTCTAAAGTCGGCGTTGCCGTTCTTCCGGAGCCTGCTTTTCCTCCCTGAAGCTCTTCCTTTTCCGCAGGAGCATCCTCTCCCATGGCAGAGAGCAGATCCAGATAAATCTTCTGGATGCTGATTCCCATAGTATTCAGAAGACGGACTGCCACACAGTCACTTTCCCGAATCATGGAAATCAGCAGGTGCTCAGTTCCAATCAAAGGAGCTTTAAACCTCACGGCCTCACGGTAACTGTTTTCCAGTACGCGGGTTGCGCTGGGCGTATAGGTGCTGCGCTCTGCCATGCCTACCGACTGGTTCGGGGCAATCAGCTGATTGATCAGCTCCGTCACTTTTTCTACCCGCACTCCGCAGCCCTCCAGAACACGGGCGGCCACACCGCTTTTTTCCCGCAGCAGGCCAATCAGCAAATGCTCGGTTCCCACATAACTGTGACCCAGCTCTTCTGCCGCTTCAACAGCCATGCCAATGGCTTCCCTCGCCTGCTCTGTAAATCGATCTATCATGCAAATAAGTCCTCCTTGTTGTCAATTCCAAAAATCCCTGCTACCTCAGCTCCGGCAGCTCCCGGCGCAGGTACGCCGCCCGGGCCATATCCAGCTCATTCTTCCCCAGAGGCCGGTCAGAAAGCTTCTGAAGACTGGCCGGCTGAATGCCCAGCATCAGCCGGTATACTGCACATGGCTCCTTCGTTTCCAGAATTCCGTCATCCAGTCCCGACATCAGCTGAGAAAGAAATGTCATTGCGTCTTTATAGGAAAGCCGCCTTGCATATTTCAAAACGCCATAGGATTTATATGCTTCATCTGCACATTCCAGACCATGTTTTTCCATGGCCATCTTCCTTACCTGCGTCTCCTGAGCGCTTAACTGGAGCGCCACCCTGGTTACCAGATCCAGAATTTCCTTTTCACTGATTCCCAGCGTTTTCTGATTGTTCACCTCATAGAGAGCTCCGTAATTCTCATTCTCATCCCCATAGACGCTCCGGACAGAAGCTCCAAACCGGCTCATCTCCGAGGTAAGCCCATGGAATTTTTTTCCCATGGAAAGAGAGGGCAGATGAAGAATCACCGAAGCCCGCAGTCCCGTTCCCATATTGGTGGGAAACGAGGTCAGATATCCGTATTTTTCATCAAATGCATACTCAAATTTTTCATTAATAAAATCATCAATTCGATCTGCCTGCTTCCAAAGCTCCTCCAGATGCATTCCCGCAGAAAGAAGCTGAATTCGGATGTGATCTGTGCCGTTGAGCACAATTCCCGCATCCTCCTCCTCAGACAGAATCAATCCTGCCGGCGCTTTTTTTGCGGCAATAGTAGAGTTAATCACTCTTCTCTCCCGCAGAGCCTTTTTATCCAGTTCGCTTAGCTTCTGCAGATCTTCATATTCATAGTCTCTGCCGTCTGCTGTTCCCAGCTCCCGCAGTCCGTATTTCAGCTGACGGATCATCTCTTCTCCTGCGTCCGGAGTCAGGCGTGACGGAAAGACATATTGATTCCAGTTGCGGACCAGCCGGATCCTACTGCTGATAACGGCAGGTTTCTCCCGATCCACCCGTTCATACCACTTCATCATTCTCCGTTTTCCTCTCTCAATGCTTTGATCTTGTCACGGCAAAGAGCGGCTGTTTCATAATCCTCTCTCCGCACAGCCTCCTGCCTTCTTGCCTCCAGAATACGAATCTGTTCCTGAACTGTATCCGCTTCCTGAAAAACAGTTCCCGGCTGGGCGGCAGCTTCGCCTCCAAACTCTCCGGAAGTTTCCGACTCCTGCCTGTGATATTTGGGATGTTTTCCCTTATGGGCATCGCTTCCCTGAAGCTGCTTAATATTATCACTGATCAACAAATCAAACACACCATAACAGTCCGGACATCCGAACCGGCTGTTTTTTACAAAATCTTCATAGCTGAGTCCGCAGGTAGGACATGCTACCTGACAGGAACTGGTTTCCTGCTCCCCTTCATTCAGACCCAGAAGCCCTGACAGCAGCTTGCCCAGAGGGAAGTCACTGTCAAAGATTGCGGAATAGGGACCAAAATCCAGTTCCCGGGCACACTGGGCGCAGAAATTATGTTCTTTTCTGACACCGTTTACAATCTCGGTATATTGGATATTAGCCTCTCTGATTTTACAGCGTTCACATAACATGGCAATCCTCCATCCGTTTTCTTCTATTCTTCGCATTTTCTGGTATAGTAATCATAAATATCATCTACCATCTGATGCACTTCCCCGCGGCTGATATTCTTGCACAGGCTTCTGGCCAGAATCACAGCCAGCTCTCTCTGCAGCGCCTCAAGAGCCTCCAGCTTATTCACATCCAGCGCAATAACTGCACCCTTTCTGCGATCCAGCTTAATAAATCCCTCCTGACGCAGCACCGAATAGGCTTTATTTACTGTATGCATATTAATCCCGATGTTGTCAGCGAGCTGACGGACAGACGGAAGAGAATCCCCCTCCCGAATCCGGTCTGTGGCAATCCCGAGAATAATCTGATTCTTCAGCTGAACATAGATGGCTTCTTCGCTTTCAAAATCAATTTTTATGACCATACCTTCACCGTCTTTCCTCTTCTTTGTTATACAAATGCTATAACAACATTATAACAAAAACAGAGAGGAAGTCAATACTGCACTTCCTCTGTCCTGCCGGCATTACTGCATCGCTCTGTTCAGATGCCGCATCGGTTCCATGCAGCTGAGCTCTCTTCCGTCCACATCACGAAGCTGGCCGTCCTGAATAAAATTGTAAACCTGAATATTGTCCAGATAAACCTCTCCGTCTGCCTCAAATTCCACAGAATAATATCCGTCTCTTCCAAATTCCAGCGTGAATTGTTGTTCCCCATCCACCGAAACCTGCTGCTTCTGTTTCTGTGTTCCCAGAGACACGGTCACTGTCACAGGGCCGTCACTGTCTGCCGTAAACCGCACATAATTGTCATGGGTATTCCGTCCTCCAATCCTGTGTCCGATTTTCTGACTGATTTTCCCTCCTGGCAAAATCATCATCTGACTGCTGCCGTTTCTTGTCTGAACCGCTGCCTCCGACACCTCCCAGCCCCGGCTTCCCAAAGCGAACTGACTGTTATAAACCGGATTATTGGTATAATTCCGGTAAGTCCATATGCCATAGCCATTGGTATACTGATGCAGCAGTTCCGGAAGCCCCATCAAAAATAATCCCCTGTGAGATTCCAGAAGTCTGGCATTTGATTGAAAGTCCTCAGTCTCATCCATATAAAGAAGCTGATCAATCATAATCGGCTTTCCGCCGTTATGGGCCTTTACCTGTGCCAGCTGCTCTCCCATTGTTCGAAATGCCTCATGAACCAGAACGGTCTGTCCTGCCGCCCGCCCCATGGAAACACTGTACATCAGAGCTGTATAATCTGCATCTCCACACGCAAAAGTATCATAATGGTTGACCCTCATCATTCCCTCTCCGTCTGCATCTGGAACCTGATCTCCGTCCAAACGCACCTCCATGGAAAGTCCCGGAAAGCATTTTTGCGTGTCCGCCAGAAGTTCTGACAAATATGCATCATAAAATTCATAAAACAACCGATAGGCATGATCGCTGCGTCCGGGAATATACACCTCCTCATAAGAAGAAAATGCAACAGCCGGTTGAAAAATTTCATTCAGCTCACTCAGTGTGTAGCGCTCTTTTAAATAATCCTGAAATCCGATCTGCTTTGCTTCCTTTCTGCTGTTATCCCTTCTTCCAAAATTTCCCGCATCCTCTGCATAATTCCAGAAGTCCTCCCAGGTCATAAATCCTCCGCAGAAATTAGAATAACGGCTTCCGGTTTCATAAATCCTTCCTGCATAAGCCAGCCAGCCGTTTCTCACTGCATCGCTTCTCAAAAGCTCCCGGAAACGGTATACCGAGCCCTCATCCTCGTAATAATCCCAGGTATAACCCAGCCGGAACATAACAGAAAGTCCCTGTTTTTGCGCCGCCTCCATCACCTGATCCAGTTTTTCAAAAGCATAAGGATTGTAGGTAAGAGGCATGACGGACGGCTGAAACTCCCTCCACGGGATTACCAGAATAATGGTATTAAATCCGTCTGCTGCAATCTGCGCCAGTTCCTCTTCCATATGATCACTTTCCGTATTCCAGAAATTAGCTACCCAGGCATCTGATGTGTAGGTTGCCGCCCGGATATATCCCGGCATCTCCGCCCTGACGTTCAGTGACGGAACAAATGCCATCAGACATCCTGCAAGAATTCCGCACAGACCTCTGTAGTATTTTCGCATTTTCATCTCCTGTATCCCCAAAAATATATTTTACTGTTCTCCATTCTCCTTTTCCTTCAGCTCCGGCATTACCGTGGCAAGCATCGTAAGAAAGCAGGCAAGCCCTCCTATCAGATTGGAAATCGGTTCTGCCGCAAACACACCGTTTGTTCCCAGTCCTGCAATCCTGGGAAGCAGCCAGGTCAGAGGAACCACAATGATCACCTTCCGGAAAATCGAGAAAAAAACTGCACGTTTTGCCTTTCCGAGAGCCACAAACACCGCCTGACCGGAAAACTGAAGCGACATCAGGAAAAATCCAAAATAATAAATCTGCATGGCCGGAATTCCTGCAGCTACCAGATCCGCATCCTGGTTAAAAATGCGGATGAAGAACTCCGGAAAGCCGTGAACCAGCATCCACACCGCCGTAGTGTATACGATCGCAGAAATCGAGGTGAACCAGATAGCCTTCCTGACACGCCCGTATTCTCCGGCTCCGTAATTGTATCCCATAACCGGCTGAGCGCTGTGGGTAATTCCCTGCACCGGCATACTGACAACCTCCCGGACAGAATTAATGACCGTCATCACTCCCACATACAGATCTCCTCCGTAGGTCTGCAGGGTAGCATTGCACATAATCTGAACCAGACTGTTGGTAATTGCCATGGTAAAACCGGAAAGCCCCAGTGCCACAATATTTCTGACCCGCGGCCATTCCAGTCTCATACAGCTGATTTTCAGCTTTAAAATCGTCTTTTTTCCTGTCAGAAAACGAAGAATCCATGCAGCGCTGAGTCCCTGAGAAATCACTGTGGCAAGGGCTGCGCCCTGCACCCCCATATTCAAGGTAAAAATAAATACGGGATCCAGTATAATATTTGCCGCTGCCCCAAGAAGGACTGTCATCATTCCGATTTTCCCAAATCCCTGACTGTTAATAAAGGAGTTCATTCCCAGCCCCACCATAACAAACACGCTTCCAAGAAGATAAATACTCAGATAGCTGTCTGCATAGGGAAAGGTCTGATCGCTGGCTCCGAACAGATACAGCATGGGACGCTTCAGAAAAAGTCCCAGTACCGTCAGAATCACACCGCAGCATACCATCATGCAGAAGGAATTTCCCATAATCCGTTCTGCCTCTTCCTCATTCCCCCTGCCCCGCTCAATGGAACAGAGAGGAGAGCCTCCCATACCGAAAAGATTGGCAAATGCAATCACTATGGAAATCACCGGAAGACAAAGTCCCAATCCTGTCAGAGAAAGTGTCGCATGTTCCGGTATACGCCCGATATAAATTCTGTCTACAATATTGTACAGTACATTGATCAGCTGGGCTAATGTCATGGGAATTGCCAGATTGATAATATTTCCCACAATGCTTCCCTTTGAAAAATCATTTTTCTCCCCTGCCATTTCTGCCGCCTCCTTTGCAGTTACGTTTATTTTAACGCGGTAAAGCTACATTTGCAAGACTGAAACGCCACTGCCTTTTGCGGCCGTTTCCTTAATGTGACAATATCACAGAACTTTTCTTTTTCCTGTAGTATAGTATCATCAACAGGCAGGAAGAAGTACCTGCCGCTCAGGAAAGGAAGCTGTTATGAATCAGAACATCAGAAAGAAAAAGAAAGCATTTGTAGATGAAGCCCACTGCGTTGCCTGCGGCTCCTGCGTAAAAGTATGTCCCACCTCTGCCATTCAGATATGGAAGGGAATTACAGCCAAAGTTGCCGAGGCCGTTTGTGTAGGCTGCGGAAAATGCGCCCGGGAATGTCCGGCATCTGTTATCCGCATTCAGGAGGTGAACTCATGAAGCAGAAAAAACACTGGTATGACTATCTCTGGGTTGTATCCCTTACCTATCTGGTTCTGGGATTTTTCAATATTCTGTTTGCCTGGCTTGGCCTGCTTTGCTTTTTTATTCCTCTGATCATTTCTCTGGTCAAGGGAACCAAAGGCTACTGCAACCGCTACTGCGGAAGAGGCCAGCTCCTTGGACTTCTGGGAGGACGATTCGGCCTGTCACGGAAGCATGATATTCCCGCCTGGATGAAAAGCAAAGGGTTCCGGTACGGTTTCCTGATTTTCTTCCTGGTAATGTTTCTGCAGATGCTCTGGAACACCTGGCTGGTATTCTCCGGCGTAAGAGAGCTGAGACAGGCAGTGACACTGCTTTGGACCTTCCGGGTTCCCTGGCACTGGGCCTACCACCAAACCTGGCTTCCGCCGGCTGCTGCCCAGTTTGCCTTCGGCTTCTACAGCATCATGCTGACCTCCACGATTCTGGGGATTGTCACCATGGTACTGTTTAAGCCCCGCTCCTGGTGTGTCTACTGTCCCATGGGCACCATGACCCAGCTTATCTGCAAAGCAAAAAACAGATAGATTTCAATCATTTCCATAAAACATAATAATTAAGAAAAAGGAGGATTCCCTTATGTCAGCATTAACCATTAAAAAAGAAAATTTTCAGAAAGAAATCCTGAATTCCGATAAACCTGTCCTTCTGGACTTCTGGGCCAGCTGGTGCGGACCCTGCCGGATGGTTTCTCCTCTTGTAGATGAAATCGCAGATGAGCACCCGGAATTCACCGTAGGAAAAGTAAATGTAGATGAACAGCCGGAACTGGCAGCTCAGTTCAATGTCATGAGCATTCCCTCTCTGTTTGTACTGAAAAACGGAAAAATCGTCAATCAGGCCATGGGCGCAAGACCCAAACAGCAGATTCTTGCCATGATGAACAAATAACTGCTGTTTAAGAGTCCAGAAAATCAAACAGACTCATCTGTCGTGTCTGAGGGCTTTCCCGCACAAGGGTCTGCTCCCTCTGTACCAGATGCTCCGGAAGCTCTGACAAAAACTCTGACGGTTCTTTGCCGGTAACAAAAATCAGCTCTTCTCTGGCTCTTGTCATACCTACATAGAAAAGGCGGCGTTCCTCCTGGATATCCACAGGTGCTCCGTCTTTTCTCTTGATCAGAAGGGGAAATGCCCCTTTTTCCATTCCCGGAATGATAACTGCCGGAAACTCCAGTCCCTTTGCCGCATGGAGTGTCATCAGAGAAACGGCATCTGCCGTATAATATCTGCCTCCGCAGCGCTTCAGATCTCCTTCCTTCCCAAGAAGAATATTTTCCAGAAGCTCCTCCATGGTCTTGTGAAAAATCGCCATAGACAGAAGTCTGGAAAGCGGCTCATCCCGGGAAAGTCCCCGTTCCTCCATCCACATTTTAATCAAATCCACAGGCTTTTTCTTTGACACAAGAGGCCTGTATTTCTCCTGCAGAGACTGGAAGTCATCCTCTGCCCTTGCTTTTTTGAAAAATTCCGTCTCCCCTTCTGTCTCTTCCTCCCTGCTGTACAGAGAGCGGAAAAACGCAACGGCCTCCCGGACACTTTCTTCCTCAAGAAAGCTGCCTCTTCCTGTAACCGTGTAGGGAATCCCTTCTTTTTTCAGATATTCCTCCATTGCCTCAGCCTGACGGTTTGTTCTGCATAAAACAGCAATATCGGAAAAGCTTCTTACCGTTCTTCCTTCTGCCGCCCCCTGCTCCTGGGCATCCAGCATATCAATTCCGCCTACCATACGGTTAATTTCCCTGGCTGTAAAAATGTCCTCTGAACGTTTTCCGGACGCCTTCACAATTCGCATCCGGCTTCCTGGTCCAGCCATGGAAACCAGACTGCGCTTTTCTCCCGGATTATTGGAAATCACAGCAGCTGCGCCCTCTGTAATCGTGCCTGAGGAGCGGTAATTTTTATGGAGCGATATTACCTCTGCTCCCGGCTCATCCTCAAGAAAACGGGAAAAGCAGGCCGGATCCGAGCCGCGGAATCCATAAATGGACTGATCCGGATCTCCGATTACAAAAAGCTCTTTTCCATAACGGTTCCACTGACATATAAGCTCATACTGCAGGGGACTGATATCCTGAAATTCATCTACCAGAAGATAAGTAAATCTGCTGCAGAAGCTTCTCGCCGCCTCCTGATCCTCCAGAAGAAGACAGAGGGCTTCTATCAAAAGATCATCAAAATCAAACAGGCCCCTGGACGTTAAACTCTCCTCATATCTGGATACTGCATTCCACAGCCCTGTTCCCGGCTGCAGCCGGCAGGTATCTTCTTCCTCTTTCTGAGATTCCTTTCCAAAAACAAGCACCCGCTTTATTTTTTCTCTGGAAATCAAGTTCAGAAACTCTGTAACCGAAAGCTTTTCCTTTTCTTCCTGTAAAATCTCCTCTGCCAGCTTCTCCAGCTCCAGAGGATCCGCCAGGGTATAGGAAATCCCCGCATACTTCAGCAGTTCCCCGCAGATAGAATGAAACGTTCCTGTCTGAATCCGGGCAAAGGCCCGCCGGTGCGGCATTTCCTTTTGCAGACGCTCTCTTAATTCCCTGGCTGCCTGATTGGTGAAAGTTACCGCAGTGATTTCTGAGGCCTTTACCCTCCGTTTTTCAATCAGACACTGGATTCTGGCTGTCAGCGTTTTCGTCTTTCCTGTTCCCGGTCCTGCAATAACCGCCAGTCTGCGGCAGGGAAGCTCTGCCGCCTTCTTCTGCTCCTCATTGAGACTGACGGTTTCTGCTTCCTTTTTGCCGTTCTTCTCCGTTTTTTCTGCCTGTGCAGATATCTTTCCTGATTTTCCTCCTGCCTTTGCCTGTTTCGTCACTGGTTTCTCCGGTGTTCCTTTTCCTGCGCCTGTCCGTTCTTCCGGCATATCCGAAGTCTCAAAAATTCCGCCAAAGCTCAGCTGCCCCTCCGGATTTTCTATTTCATCCGGTTCAAAAAGACGAATGATTCCGTATTCTCCGTCAAACCCGGGAAGCCTGGTCACGTTTCCCTCCCTCAGCCGTCGGATTCCCTCTGCAATCAAATATCCGGAATGGCGTTTAATCTCTTCAACGGGAACTTCCCGGAGAATCGAAAACTCCGTTCCCAGCCCGTCCAGCATTCTCTGATACTCCTCCTGCACCCTTTTCCCGGCTGCAGAACGGCCGGTTGAGGCAGCAATAACCTCAGGAAGCGGCACAAGGCTTTCAAAAGGCCTTCCGGAAGAAAGAACAAAGCCCTCCTCCCGATCCGCCAGCTGATCAATCCGGTGAGAAACGCCGATGGTCATTTTCTTTCCGCACACCGGACAAATTCCCGCGCTTCTGTCTGCCTCAGAAGGACTCATGCAGATATGGCATTTTCTATGTCCGTCAAAATGATATTTTCCCTCCTCCGGAAAAAATTCAATGGTTCCTGCAAGTCCTTCTCCTGTTTCAATTGCCTTCTTCATCCCCTCATAGGAAAGACTGCCTGAAAGCAGATTGGCCTCCCTTCCCAGCTTCGCCGGAGAATGGGCGTCTGAATTGGAAATCAGCTGGAACCGGTCCAGGGCAGAAAGCCGCCAGTTCATAGGCGGATCGGAGGAAAGCCCTGTTTCTACTGCATGTATGTACGGCGTCAGTTCTCCGAAGCAGTCCTCCACTCTGTCAAACCCGGAAAATGCCCCGAACATGGAAAAATGCGGGGTCCAGATATGGGCCGGAACAAAGATCCCTTCCGGACAGATATCCAGCATAATCTCCAGAAGATCATGGCAGGAAAGCCCCAGAATCGGCCGGCCGTCAGAATGGATATTTCCAATGGTTTCCAGCTTTGCCGACAGCCGCTGCGCCTCCTCAAGCCCCGGAAGAATCAAAAGACTGTGTACCTTTCTCACCTTTCCGTCCTGTTTATAAATCGAGCTGATTTCTCCGGTAATCACAAACCTGGTTCTGTCCTCCTCTGCTCCCTTTTCCGGATTCCGTACATACTCCTTCTTCAGGCGGTACAGACCGTCCTCTGCCCGAACCAGCTTTTCTTTCAGCTCCTGTCTCCATGCAGGGTGGGTAAAATCTCCTGTTCCCAGTAACCGGATTCCTTTTCTTCTGGCCTGAAAATCCAGATTCTCCGGCGTCAAATCACGGCTGGTCGCCCGTGAATATCTGGAGTGAATATGCAGATCTGCAATATACATAACAATCTCCTTGTAATTTTCTGTCTTTTTTATTTCTCGTCCCTGTTTCTCCGGATTTTTCCTGCAGCCCTCCAAAACAGGATACCAAAAAGCACGCCGAAACACACCCCGGCGCCATCCAGAATAACATCCGATATCTGTCCGCTCCGTCCCGGAACAAACAGCTGATGGAATTCATCTGACGCTGCATATAAAATACCTGTCAGTCCCGGCTGCAAAAAAAATTTCCATCCGGTTCCCTGAGAAGCTGCTCCTGTCAGCAAAAAACCGAGAATGGCATATTCTGTAAAATGGGCTGTTTTCCGCACAGCATGATCAATTCCTTCTGCATACTGATCCTGCCGCACTTTCGGCCATGCCTCATAATCGGAAACCAGAATTTTCCCGACCAGATGCCCCATCCGGCTGCTGTCCTGGGAGGAAAGCTCTGCGGGACGGGCAGAAAAAAGAAATATCAAAGTCATCCATCCTGCCGTCAAAATGAAAAAAATCAATCTTCTGACGGAAACTCCGCAAATTTTCCGTTCTTTCAATGTATTTTCCTGCCTCTCTTTTGAAACGTTCTTCTGGATTATAGCACAAAAGGCTGTGAAAAATCCACACAGCCTTCCGATTGTCTTCCTTATTTCATTTTCGGTTTAAAAATCAGAGCCCCCAGATACCCGAATACAAGAGCGCCTGTAATTCCTGCAGATGCCGCTGTCAGACCTCCGCGGAAAATCCCCAGAAATCCATCTTCCGCCATACTTTTTGCCACGCCCTTCCACAGGGTATTTCCAAAGCCAAGAAGAGGAACCGAGGCCCCGGCTCCGGCCCATTCTGCAAAAGGCTCGTAAAGTCCCAGCCAGCCCAGTATTCCGCCTGATACTACAAGCAGGACCATCACCCGGCCCGGCATCAGCTTTGTCCGGTCCAGCAGAATCTGTACCAGACTGCAGATCAGTCCGCCTGTCAGAAATGCCTTTATAATATCTGTCATCCTTTTGCTCCCCCTTCTCTAATTTTTCAATTCTGCAGCTGCATTCTCATCTTTGTTTTCCAAATCGCAGCTTTCCAGTATCACTCCATGGGCAATCCCGGGAATACTCTGCCCTTCGTTGTAGCTGACCGTAGAAAGAAGCGCTCCGGTAGGAACAAACAGCACCCGCTTCCAGATTCCTGAAAACAGCATAGGAAGAATATGAGCACACAGAGTCACTGCCGAGCAGCCGCAGCCGCTTCCGCCGGAATGGGTATCCTGACTCTGGCAGTCGTATATTTCCAGACCGCAGTCCATAGAAATTCCGGACAAATCATGGCCCTCCTGCTTCATCAGATCCAAAAGCACCTTCTGCCCTATCTTTCCCAGATCCCCGGTAATAATCCTGTCATACCAGCCTTCTCCTACCTCCAGATCCCGAAAATTCTGCATAATCGTATCCCATGCCGCAGGAGCCATGGCCGCACCCATATTCATTGAGTCCCTGATTCCCAGATCCACCGGCTTTCCTGTTGTGATTCCGGCAATCCGCACCTGACGCCGTCCCGCTGTTTTTTTTCCGTTTTCCTCTGTTTCCCATTCTGGCTCCTGTCCCGGATGCTTAGACAGCACAACTGCTCCGCATCCCGTTACTGTCCAGGCAGCACTCTGCGGTCTTTGATTTCCATAAGAAAGAGGAAAGCGAAACTGTTTTTCTGCTGTAGCATAATGACTGGATGCCAGAGCCAGCACCTGATCCCCATGTCCTCCGTCTACGCACATTGCTCCCAGGCTTAACGCCTCCCCCATGGTAGAACAGGCTCCGTACAGGCCAAACAGAGGAATCTCCAAATCAACTGTTCCAAAGGAGGTGGCGATCAGCTGGCCCAGCAGATCCCCTGCAAACAGATACCGGATGTCTTTCCTGTGGATACCGCCTTTCTCCAGAGCCAGATCCGCTGCCTGCTTCTGCATGGCGCTTTCTGCCTTCTCCCAGTTTTCTGCCCCAAACATGGGATCTGCCTCCACAACATCGATCTTTCTTCCCAGAGGTCCTTCCCCCTCTTTTTTTCCGGCAACCGAGGCCATTCCCGCCACATACACCGGATTTTCAAATAGCAAACTGGCTTTTCCTTTCTGCATGATTCTCCCTCCTTACAAGATGCCAATCCAGGAAATCAGTCCCAGAATCCAGCTGGCAAATATCCCGTACAAAAGTACCGGACCTGCAATGGTAAAAATTTTGCAGCCAATACCATATACGTGGCCTTCCGCCCTGTATTCTATGGCAGGAGCCACAACAGAATTGGCAAATCCCGTAATGGGCACCAAAGCGCCTGCGCCTCCCCATTTCGCTGCCCTGGGATACAGATTCAGGCCTGTCAGAAGAATACTGAGAAAAATCAGCGCCAGCTGAGTCCATGTCTGCGCCGTTTCCTTTTCCATTCCTCCCGTTTCCATCAGAATCATTGTCATGGCCTGTCCCAGACTGCAGATGGCTCCCCCTGTCAGAAAGGCTCTGGCCATATCTGCCGGAAGGGAATTCTTCGGCGTAATCTGCTCCACATATTCCCCATACTCTTTTTTCTTTACTTCCATGTCGTTCCTCCTTTTCTTCTGTTTCCCTCACTCACCGGCTCCGGCAGTTCTCTTCTCCTGCACCGGACTGCTTCCTCAGGAAATTTCTTATGACAGAAAATAAATGAGTGCGCCTGCCAGCTTTCCTGCGGCAATTGACAGGATCAGGTAGGGAAAGCCTACGGCCAGATGAATTCTCCTGACAATCACCGGAACCGTTTTCAGAGTTTCTGCCAGAGACATCACAAGACATCCTACAAAGACGCCTACGGAAAATCCGAAAATTCCCAGAAACAGTTTACCTCCCATAAGGACAGGAATTTCATAAAGATCCACTGCATTTCCCAGGATTCCGCCCAGAATAATCATTGTATCAAAAAGAAGGATATGCTTTCGGGTTTTCGTTTTTCCAATCAGACGGGGAAATATTCCAATCATTGCCAGAAATGCAAATACTCCGGCTGCAATCACCCCGCCCGCACTCAGTCCTGCAAATGCCAGAATGAGCTGACGGACTGCCATGGGAAGATTACGAAACATCGACCTCCTGCTCCTTTCTGCTGTCATTCTGAATCAGAGTTTTTCCTATATTTTCTTCATAAAGCCGCATTTCCACTTCCAGCGGAGTAGGATCCGTATTCATCTTCCACCCTGCAAAATGATTGAAAAAAAGCAGGATTCCACCGGCAAGCCCTACCGAATAGGACAGCTCCAGAATCGTAAATCCCTGAGGCTTCTCCCCTGTTATCAGACCGTATACCTTTTGAAACACATCAGTCACATTGACATCATTATTAAAGGTCATAATGGCAAAGGCCGCCCCGCAAAAACAGATCACGCAGACAAAAACCGTTTTCGCCCACTGCCATCCCGGAACCGGTTTTTTCGGCGGGTGGTAGTCAATAATATACTCCACCTTTCCTATATTATTGACCTGGATCGAAGGATCCAGCTGCTCCAGACCTGCAATCACCTCCAGTGCGCTTTCAATATAACAGTGTTCTCCATCCTCCCGGATGGATTTGACCTTCATCGCCCGGCATTTGCTCTGAATCACCGGATTGCTGCAGTACACACTGCCTACATCCTTTACGTACACATCCTTTCGGTGCACCTGAGTCATTTCCCTCAGATTCAGATATACCGTATTTGAGGCGCTCATAGCTTATCCTCCAAGATCTCCAGCTTTACCAGAGTTCCCTCCGGTTCCGATCCGGGATTCTCCCCAAGAACCAGCCACAGCACTGCCGCCAGAAGAATCAGGCACAATACTGCCGCCGCTGTTTTTTTTGATTTCCAGAATTCCATCATCTCTCACATCCTTTTCCAGCCTGGTCAGTCCGGCTTCTGCACTTAGTATGGCTCATTCTGACGTGAGATATTCCCGAAGCTGGCGGAGAATCTTTTTTTCCAGCCTGGAAACCTGCACCTGGGAAATCTTCAGATCCGCGGCTATTCTGCTTTGTGTCTGATTCTCAAAATACCTTCTGACAATAATCTCCCGTTCTTTTTCATTCAGACGTTTTAAAATCTGGCAGAGAACCAGCTGATTCATCATCTGCTCCTGCTCTTCTCTCTCATCCTGGATCCGATCCAGCAGGCAGAGATTAGGATCCTCGCCGTTTCCGATAGTCTTGTAGAGAGATTCCACCTCTGCCCCCGCTTCCAGGGATACGGCGATTTCCTCTCTGCTGACCCCCATGCGCGAAGAAATTTCTTCCAGTCCCGGTTCCCTCCCCAATTCCAGTGTCATGGCTTCCCGGACTGCCCGCACACGGTTCCCCAGCTCCTTTACAGACCGGCTCACCTTCAGCATTCCGTCATCTCTCAGAAAGCGCTTGATCTCCCCTGTAATCATAGGCACTGCGTATGTGGAAAATTTTACATCAAACTCCAGATTAAACTTGTCTATGGCCTTCAGCAGCCCGATACACCCAATCTGAAACAAATCCTCCGGATCACAGCCGCGGTTTCCAAAATGGCGGACCGTACTCCAGACAAGTCCCACATTATCAAGAACCAGTCTGTCTCTGGCCTGCTGGTCACCCTCATGGGCCTTTCTGATTAAATTTGTCAATTCTTCCATGGCCTCACCTGCCGATTTTCTTTTTCATGACCACCAGCGTTCCGCTTCCCACCTCTGACTCCACAGAAACATGATCCATAAATGCCTCCATAAAAGAAAACCCCATTCCGGAGCGTTCTCCTGTCTGATCCGTGGTATACATGGGTTCCCTCGCTTTTTCCACGTCTGCAATTCCCCTGCCCCTGTCGCGAACTCTTACGGTAAGCTCCTGCCCGTCAATTTCTGCTTCCAGGAAAATCATTCCCTCCCCTCCCTGATAGCCGTGTATGACAGCATTCGTGACTGCCTCAGAAACAGCAGTTTTCACATCATCCACCTCTTCCAGCGTAGGGTTTAACCGGCTCATAAAAACAGCCACAACCACTCGCGCAAATTCCTCGTTCTGTGACAGGCTTTCCAGTTCCATCCGAAAGCGTTCCATATTCGTATCCTCCCTTTTTATCCGGCAATTGCCGCTTCTTTTGAATCAAAATGCTCCATCAGACGGTGAATTCCGCCAATTGCCAGAATCCGTCCTATCTGTGCATTCACACCGTACAAAGTCACTTTTCCGCCGCTGCCTGCCATCTGCTTGTACCTGTTTAACAAAATTCCGATTCCTGAAGAATCCATAAACTCCGTTCTGGAAAAATCAAACACGACCTTGCTGATGTAATTTTCTGAAAAAAGCAGATCTGTCTCATATTTCAGATTCCTGCAGTTGTGGTGATCCAAATCCCTGGGAAGGTGAATAATCAAAATCTGTCCCCTTGTCTCATAAGTAAATGTCTGTTCTGCTGCCATCATAAAATCCTCCTGATTTTGAATTTCATATTGTTTCACAGGACGTAATTTCCTGTGAAACAAGAAAGAAGCCCGCTCGCGAGCTTCTCCGCCTGCGGCGGGTCGTCTCATCTGCCCAATTCTCTTCCAACCCATGGCGATCCTCGCGGAGCATTTTTATGTCATAGGACGAACTTTCCTATGACATAAAAAAAGACACGACAGAATCCTTTTCTTCTTCTGTCGTGTCTTCTTATTTTTCCTTTTTCTGTACTTCCGGATGAGCTTAATATCCTCTGCGCACTCTGGAATCCTCCACGAACTCGCTGTCCGGATAATTCATAATAATCTCACCGAAATATTCATTGGCCCTGTCCTTATCACCGGACGCCTCGTAGGCCAGTCCCAGCTTGTAAATAACCTCTGCATTGCCGGGACGTATCTGCAGACTTCTGTTATAATAATCAATCGCCTGGGAAGCTCCCGCGCCGGAGTCCTGGCTCATGGCCTCGTCTCCCATGGAAAGAAGCGTCTTCCAGCCATTTTCATTCATGTCCTGCTGAATCCATGCCACTGTCGGATCAAGAACTCCGTCTGTCACAACGCTCATATCCATACTGGTATAAAGCACAGCCGCAGTCTTTACATCCTCTGCCCGGTAAGCCTCCAGAAGCTTCACCATATTCTGATACTGGCTGAGCACTCCTCCGCTGTCTGCCTCCATCGCCTCCAGGCTGCTCTCTGCAGATTCCTGCGCCTTTTTTGCAGCCTCCAGCTGCTGTGTCAGCGAATCGATTTCCAGACTCTTCTGGTTGATTTGTTCCAGATTGACCAGCTGCTCCTTGTTGTGCAGGGCATTCATTGCCTCCTGCTTGGCGGGCATAATCAGAAAATACACTACCGCCACACCCAGAACCAGTCCCACAAGAATGTTGATCACAGACTGCCATCCTGTGTTTTCCTTATAGCTGGGCGGGATAATAATATCATCGTCCTGCATCTGCCTGTGGGAAAATGCATTTTTCAGCTTCCGCTTCTCCACCTCGGCCTTACCTGTATTGTGCTTGGCTACTGCCATATACCTCTGGGCCGTAGGATTGTAGCGATCCACCTTCAGAACCTGGTACAGACACCGTCCTGCCTTAATGTAGTCCTCATGACGGATATACAGCAGGGCAAGAAGCTCCTGAGCCTTTACATAGTTGGGGAAATCATCCAGCATCCGCATCAGAAGCAGAACTGCCAGATCCTCATTTTCATTCTGCGCATACACCAGCGCCTGATTGTACTTTTTTGCCGCCTGATCTGCTGTTTCCAGATAGCCTCTGGCTCCCTGAACCCGCTGCAGATATTCTTCTGCCAGATTATCCTGCTCCTGAAGATTCAGACTGATGACCCACTGGCAGAGCGCCGCTCCGGCCTCTCCGATTTCCAGATAAATCAGTCCCAGGAGATTGCGGGCATCTGTCTGAAATTTATCAAACCTAAGACTCTTTTTCAGGGCAGCTGCCGCGCCGGTCAGATCTCTCTGCCTTGCCAGAGCCAGTCCCTGATTGTAATAGGCATTGGCTATCCGGCGGTTTTTCCATTCTCTGTTCATTCTTTTCCGCTCTGCTCCGTGCCGTTTTTCAAAAATTCCACCATTAAATCCGTCATATCCGTCAGATCCTCCCGGACAATGGCTTCCTCAACCTCTCCGACCTCCATGCTTGGCTTAAAACGGGTAATCTCTTCTTCAAAATCCAGCATCGCATCTTCCTCCTTATGAGTTTCTGCAGGAAAGCGCCGCCTCAATCTCCCCAATCAAATAGAGAGAACCAACGGCAAACAGCATGTCCTGCTCTCCTTTGTGCCGCAAAGCCGCATCCAGCGCTTCGCGGACGTTCTCATACGTCTCCACCTGACTGCATCCGTTCTTATGAAATAATTCTGCAAGAACGGCTGTTTCAAGTCCCCGGTCACTGTTTAAGTGTACCACAGTTACCCGGTCAATGGGAAGCCCTCTGCACAGCATTTCAATCATCTGCCCGTAATCCTTATCCGAAACAGCCGCAAACAGAAGCTGAATACTTCCCTGCTTCCGCTGTCCGTCTGTTTCTGAAAGCTTTTGTACCGCCTCGATAAATGCCTGAATCCCTCCCGGATTGTGAGCTCCGTCCAGCCAGATGCCCGGCCCTATCTTCTGCATTCTGCCTTTCCAGCAGACAGAGGAAAGACCTCTCCTGATTACCTGTTCGTCCACTCCCGGAATTTCCAGAACCTGAAGAAGCTTCACCGCCAAAGCTGCGTTCATTGCCTGATAGGGCGCTGCAAAATCAGCCAGCCTGCAGACATTCTCCCGGCTCACTCCGTAAGCCGCGGAAGACATCTCCTCTGCCCTTTGGCAGATTACCGCCGAAGCCTCCGGCTGATTATCATCATAGACTACAGGAATTTTCTTTTTGATAATCCCGGCCTTCTCTGATGCAATTTTTTCAATAGAATCTCCCAGATACTGCGTGTGCTCCAGACTGATTGAGGTAATGACGCAGCCCAGGGGACTGCGGATTACATTGGTGGTATCCAGGCGTCCGCCCAGTCCCGTTTCCAGAATCACATAATCCGGCTTCTGTTCCTGAAAAATAACCATGGCCATCAGGAACACAAATTCAAAAAAAGTCGGATGACAGTATCCCCTGCCGGTCATAACCTGAACAACCGAATATACCTTCTGAAAGCTTCTCTCAAAAATATCCTCTGCCGCCGGGACTCCGTCCAGAAGAAAACGCTCCTTCACGTCTACCAGATGAGGAGAGACAAAGGTACCGGTATGGTACCCTGCCTCTCTCAAAACAGCCGTCAAATCAGCGCACACCGAGCCTTTTCCGTTGGTTCCCGCTACATGAATGATCTGCAGCTCCTCGTCCGGATTTCCCAGCTCTTCCAGAAATGCCCTTACCTGTTCCAGCGTATTTTTCTTTTTTGTCCAAAAGGGAATATCGAGAAGATATTCCCGCGCATGTATTTCCATCATTTTATATTATGCGAACCTGTCCCGTTTTATGACTGAAGCTGAGACAGACGCTCTTCCACCTGACTCATCATCTGTGTGTATTTCTCGAGCTTTGCCTTTTCTTCGTTGATCTTTGCCTCCGGAGCCTTGCTTACAAATTTTTCATTGTTCAGCATACCGTTTACACGGGCCAGCTCCTTCACAAGACGCTCTTTTTCCTTGGTCAGGCGCTCCAGCTCCTTGGCTACGTCTACCAGCTCTGCGAAAGGCATGTAAATTGCCGCCTGAGGAATCACTGCAGATACAGCATCCTCTCCGATTCCGTTTTTGTCCTTCTGAAGGATTACCTCGCTTGCATATCCCAGGGTTGCAAAGAACACCCGGCTGTTTTCAAAAATATCAAGCAGCTTTTCATTCTCAGAAACCACATAAACCTTAGCCTTCTTGCTGGGCGGAACATTCATGGATGTCCGCACGTTACGGATAGCGCGAACGGCCTCCTTAATGGTTTCTACTGCATTTTCCTCAGACGCAAAGTTCCAGGACTCCTGATACTCCGGCCATGCGGAAATCATAATAGACGGCTCCTCTTCCTGCAGGTTGCAGAAGATTTCCTCTGTGATAAACGGCATATAGGGATGCAGAAGCTTCAGAGAGCGAATCAGCACGGTCTTTAAGGTCCATACTGCCGCTGTATGAGTCTCATCCTCATCATTCCACAGACGGGGCTTCACCATCTCGATGTACCAGTCACAGAACTCCTCCCAGATAAAGTCATAAACCTTCTGAAGGGCAATTCCCAGCTCGTACTTGTCCAGATTTTCTGTTACATCCTTAGCCAGAGTATTGACCTTGGAAAGAATCCACTTGTCAGCCATGGTTAAGGGAGCTGCGTCTTTGCTGCCCTCTGCGCCCCATGCCAGGTCATAGGCCTTCATCTTCTCCGGATCCGCCTTCTCCATATTCATCATAATGAACCGGGAAGCGTTCCATACCTTATTTGCAAAGTTCCGGCTGTTCTCTACTCGCTCCCAGTAGAACCGCATATCGTTGCCAGGTGCGTTTCCTGTAATCAGAGTCATACGAAGAGCATCCGCGCCGTACTTGTCAATAACCTCCAGAGGATCAATACCGTTGCCAAGAGATTTACTCATCTTCCGGCCCTGGCTGTCACGCACCAGACCGTGAATCAGAACGGTGTGGAACGGACATTTTCCTGTCTGCTCAATTCCGGAGAATACCATGCGGATTACCCAGAAGAAAATAATATCGTAACCGGTTACCAGTACGTCTGTCGGGTAGAAATATTCCAGCTCCTCTGTCTTTTCCGGCCATCCCAGAGTGGAGAAGGGCCACAGAGCAGAGGAGAACCAGGTATCCAGCGTATCCTCATCCTGCTTAAAGTGAGTGCAGCCGCACTTGGGGCATTTTTCCGGCATAGACTTGGCTACTACAATTTCGCCGCATTCCTGGCAGTAATAAGCCGGAATCCGGTGTCCCCACCACAGCTGACGGGAAATACACCAGTCGCGGATTCCCTCCAGCCAGTGAAGATAGGTCTTTCCAAAGCTTTCCGGAACAAACTTCAGTTCTCCGCTCTTTAATGCCTCAATCGCCGGCTTTGCCATCTCCTCCATCCGTACAAACCACTGCTGCTTTACCATAGGCTCGACTGTGGTCTTGCAGCGGTCGTGGGTTCCTACGTTGTGGGAATGAGGAACCACCTTGACTAACAGGCCCTGCTCCTTCAGATCCTCTACCATGGCTTTTCTCGCCTCATACCGATCCATTCCGTCATACTTGCTTCCCGGGCAGCGGATGGTTGCATCATCATTCATAATACAGATTTCCGGAAGATTGTGGCGGCGTCCCACCTCAAAGTCGTTCGGGTCATGAGCCGGAGTAATCTTTACGCATCCGGTACCGAATTCCTTATCTACATAAGCATCTGCAACAACCGGAATCAGACGATCTGTCAGCGGCAGCTTCAGCATTTTTCCAACCAGATCCTGATAGCGCTCATCCTCCGGGTTCACAGCAACAGCCGTATCTCCCAGCAGAGTCTCCGGACGGGTGGTGGCGATCTCTACAAAGCGGCCCTCTTCCCCTGCAATGGGATAATTAATATGCCAGAAGAAGCCATCCTGCTCCTGATGCTCAACCTCTGCATCAGAAATAGAAGTCTGACATACCGGACACCAGTTAATAATCCGGGAACCTTTATAAATATATCCCTTCTCATACAGCTTGCAGAACACCTCTAAAACAGCGTCGGAACAGCCTTCGTCCATAGTAAAACGCTCTCTGTCCCAGTCTGCGGAGGAGCCCAGCTTGTGCAGCTGGTTAATAATCCGGGTACCATATTCTTTTCTCCAGTCCCAGCATTTCTCCAGGAAACCTTCCCGTCCCAGATCCTGCTTGTCAATTCCCTCGCTCTTTAACTTGTCAATTACCTTTACCTCTGTAGCAATCGCCGCATGGTCTGTACCGGGCTGCCACAGAGCCTCATACCCCTGCATTCTCTTATACCGGGTCAGGATATCCTGCATGGTATTGTCCAGAGCATGACCCATATGAAGCTGTCCTGTAATATTGGGCGGCGGCATAACAATCGTAAACGGCTTCTTACCTTCGCGTTTTCCCCGCTCTGCATCTGCATGAAAATATTTGTTGTCCAGCCATTTCTGATAAAGCTTCTCCTCGATCGCCGAGGGATTGTAGGTTTTTTCCAGTTCCTTCATGGTCGTTTCCTTTCTTTCTGTGTTTACTTCAAAATCCTGAGGAATTTTCATCCCGGAGGAAAACAGCTTTCCTGTCAGGACGATAAAAAGGGCTTTTTCCTATCACAGGAAAACTTTTTCCATTTCCTGCATATTTCCTATGAAATTAAAAAAAGCCCTCTATGCAGCTTCCTGCATAAAGGGCGGAGTTTGCTTTTCCGCGGTACCACCTTTATTTATCACTTAAATCACCTTAACGCGGTTTCTACGGGGAATCCTACCTGCCTCCTGCTTTTCAGACTCCCGGCTCCAAAGCTACCTTCCGTGCGTGCCCTCTCAAACCGTCTTTCAGCCAGTGAACGGTTCTCTCTGTCAGCAGCTTCCGCCGTACTCCTCTTCTTCTCAGCCTTTCATATAGACTCTATCATAAATTTTTCACTTCGTTTTGTCAAGCAAAATCTCCGGCTTCCTGTCAGCCGGGGCGACAAGAAGCCTTGCATCTTCTTGCCCGCCTACAGCAGACAGGAAGCGTCGGGCGTCCGCCCTTAAATCATTCCGCGGTATTCCTGTTTCCAGTTATGAAGAAGCTCTGATTCCTTTTCCCGGCGCGCATCCTCTTCCTGCCCGAAAATCTCCTCCATCTGTTTCACCGTTTCTGACTGTACCGCCTGCGCTCTGGCCTCATCCATAAACTGATCCCACTGCCTGGTTTTTTCTTCTGTAATCAGAGCACCAAGTCTCTCTCCCAGCTTCAGTCCCCGATCCAGCTTGGTCAGCCAGTACATCTGCTTTAAAATCTGCTCCTCGGGAGCCCGGGAGTAGGCATATCCGTATGCCTCAAAGGCTCTTTTTGTCTGAAACATCCGGGCATAGCAGGATCCCAGGTTATTCCAGATCCGCCCCAGAAACAAGTCATCCACATATTCGTCCCTTGGAAACTCCAGAAGCTCCCGGTAAAGATTCAGCGCTCTCCCGTACTGACGCATAGAAAACAGCTCGTCTGCCAGCAGCTTTTTAAACTCTGCCGGATGCTTTTTCCGAAGAGATGTCAGCTGCTGCCGGTAATGGCTGATTTCACCGGGTCTGTAATAATCACACTCCTGAAGAATCAGAATCAGCGCCTCGTCCGGATCCTCTCCGCTTTTCAGCCATCTCTCCACCTTCAGAGCCAGAAATCCCTGATTCAGCTCCTCTCTCATAAATTCCAGAAGACTTTCTCCCACAAAATCCTCCATCACCAGAAGAGGATAATGGTATATCACATAAGAAAGCTCCTGAGAGGAATAAATTCGAATCCCCAGTGTTTCCACATAATAAGGGCGTTTTACATTTTCCTGCCTGCAAAGCAATAAACTCATAACATAACCTCTTGTCTAATCTGAATATCCGAGGACGGGTATATTTCCCCGAATCCCTGATCCAGAATTCTCACATCCATCGTCCGCTCGTCAAGAAATGATATTTTCACACGAACCTTCGTTGTCCGCTCCGGCCGCTCCGGAAATCCCTCCAGGCGAATCGAAACCTCTCTGCGCCGCTTGGTATCTAAGGGTGTAACCACCAGATCCACCGTATCCTGATGCTCCGGAATCACATCCACCACCGACTCCTGTTCATACCAGTTATCTCCTGCAGCAGCCAGAACCACCGAAGTTTCCTGTCCTCTGTAAATCACATTCATGGAAACCGTGGATTTTAACCGGCCGTCACAGATCATCGTATAGGGAAATGCTGTTTTCGGCCGGGTCAGATCAAAGGCGCGGCAGGCCGCTCCCTTGGAAAAGACGGCCAGCTCCATATATACTCTCCGCTTGGTACACAAAAGCTTCATAAACTCGTCTGCCCAGCTTCTGTCCTCAAATCCTTTTCCCATGAGAAAAACAGAAGAATAATTTTTATTCTGCATCAGTCTGGATGCGCAGGAACAGAGAATCCTGTCTGCCAGCTTGGCGCCGGAATCATTTTTCAGAATATCCAGATTAAAGCTCTCGTCCAGACGTTCCTGTTCAGCAATCACCGTAGTATTTTTCAGTCCTCTCTGAACCTTCATTTCGTAGTAACGAAGTCCTTCTGCCGAAAGATCAAACATTCCTACGGTTCCATTCCAGATTTCTTTTCTCTGGCTGAGAATATAGTAAATATAGCTTTCAGAATGGCTGATAATGTGAATCCGCTCTCTTGAAATTCCCAGCTTCTCACCACATTCATAAAGAGCCTCTGACAGCCTCTGATTCATTTTTTTCACAGTGAAAACCAGCTGGCCGATCTGTTTTTTCCCGTATTCCTCTTCCGGGAGACGCATAATCCGCTCCAGAAACAGTGCCAGCAGTTCTCTTGCTTCATAGCGCACATTTCCCAGCGTAGCCGTCCCGTCCTTACAGACCAGCTTTACCAGCTTGTCCACAATAATCCCATCGCCTTTTAAGGTATGGGCATAGGCCTCCTCTCCCACAAACCAGGCGTCTTCTGTTTTATGCCTGCAGATTACCGTAGGAAATGACCATGTTTTTTCCTCTTCTGCGCAGTTGATCTGTGTATAGCTGTCACACAAATCAATGCCGACAACAAGTTCCTCCATAAAAACCCCTTTTTCTTATATCAGGCCGAACAGCTCTTCCATCATGGCGCTGTCGGTTACATACTTCTTCATTTTTTCCTGCAGTGCCGTTTCTTCCTTTAAAGAAAGGCAAAGACTCATTTCATTCAAAGCCGCAAAACGGCTTTCTTCCTCTCTGGAATACTCCGCAGCGCAGCTTATGCTGCCCTCCTTGATCAGCTGGCGGCTTTCACCGTCTCTCCGGTATATCCGGTATTCCAGAATTTCTCCTTCAAACAGCACCTTCTGTCGCGCATAGATTCCCGGATAAACCTTCGTCAGCTCGTCTGCCTGGAACTGTTCCTCCTCAGGAAGAATCCGCACCTCCAGCTCCGGACGGTACTCCCGTCCCCCTCTGAATTCCAGAATCACCTGATTTTTCAGCTGCTCCGGAAGCGGCATCAGCCGTCCCAGATCCTGGAAGCAGGCGAACACGCGCTTTTCCTCCAGAAGGATATCAAGCATGGACCGGCACAGCTCCTGTTTCTCCTCATCCAGCTCCTTTAAAGTCGAGTAGTACCTGGTCAAAGCCAGCAGATAGATCGTAGGAATCCTGCTTTTGTCCTCCACGCTGCTGACTGCGCTCTCCAGCCATGCAAACACCTTGTCACCCGTGGCCTTATCCCGCAGAAAATAATCTGCTGATTTCATGGTGAAATAGGCCTTAATCACATTGTCACTGGTATGCTTTCCAGACATATACCAGGAGAATACCCAGTCAATCCGATCCGTTTCGCCGGTAAACATCATCTGCGCCAGAAGACGCTCCGGAAGATCGTAGGTCTCAATATGCTCTCTCTCTCCCTGGCTCAGTACCTTAAACATCTGCATGGCGGATCCGTTAAAATATTCACACAAATAGTCCAGAATCGCACTGTCATATCTGCCCTCGGAAAACAGGCGGAATGCAATCTGCAGAAGCAGAGGATTGTTTTCTGAAAGCTGCTGGAGAATCATTCTGCTGCAGAGCTTCATCAGTCTGCTGCTTTTCAGATCCTCATATCCATACGCTTCTACAATCTCAAAGGCTTCACGCATATATCCCTGCTGAATCAGAGTTTCACATACGCCTGCCCGATCCTCCCGATCCAGGCGCTCCAGATCCAGCTCCATCAGATAATCCACATCATCTCCTGTATCCGGCTCATCCGACTCCAGACGTTTTCTGTACCAGCCGATCATTTCGATCAGAATTTTTCTGCGGAACAGAGGATGGAGACGCAGATCTGACAGTGCTCTCTTGAGTGTCATCATATCCTCCGGACCGGAAATTCCAGTCTCTGCAATCCGGCTGCACTCCTGCAGCCTCAGCCTCGGATGAGAAGGCACAATGTCATAGCACTGCTCTTCCAGCTCCTCCCCGTCTTTTCGTTTCATAGCCGGAATCTTCTGGCAGGAAATATTGGCATACCGGTTTCCATACTCATCCTGGAACAAAATTACCGGATTCCTGCCAAAAAGAGGCACATAGGCAATTCCGTCCCGGACAGGAAATACATCCTCTCCTTCGATTTCCTCATAGCAGACAATCACATACCGGATTCCCGGAGCAGATATCCGAATCCGGTAGGATTTTAAAATGGCAGGCAGAATTTCCGCCACCTTCTCATCAATCATCTCCCGGTAAATCATGTGCTCATAAAGAACAGCAAGCCTCTGATCCAGCCTGGAATCCAGCAGCTGCTCCATAGTAAACTGTTCTATATCCCTCTCATACTGACGGTAAAGAGAAGACGCCGGATTCATATACCGGATAATATTCATATAAAGGATAGCTCTGCTGGCATCATCCATGGATTTTTCATAAGAGAAGTATAAAAGCACCTCTCTGGGCAGCAGATACGGATAATCATAAGGAAGAGAAAACAGGAAATACTCATACAGTCTGGTCAGACTGACTCCCTGTTCCAGCGCCTTCTGATACCAGGGGAAATATTCCTCCCCTCTGCAGTCTCCCTTGATCAGCATACTGCAGACTGCTCCTAAAAGCTCCTTCTCTTCATATTTCCGATAAAGCAGCTTTAAAAGACGGCAGTACAGCCGCCTGTAATATTTTGAGGCCGCAGCCGGCTCTGCAATGAAAACGGCCAGTTCCCGGCTTACCAGATCCTGTCTGGCCGCAAACATCATTACCTGTACCTCATATTCTCCCATTCTTCCAAGAAGAACCGGATTTTCCCGGTAAATCCGGAAGCTCTCCGCGTAAAGGAAGGGACTGTGGCAGCCATGCCGAAACATGGTCCGCATTTCCTCCAGACATTTTGCCGGCCCTGCTCCCTCCTCTTTCTCCAGCCTCAGCCTTAAAAGATAAAGCTCCGCATGATCCGGACGCTCCTCCAGACACTGTCTTACGCGTTCCAGAAGAGCCGTTCTCATTTCTTCCCGTTTCTGGATCAGGTACAGCAGGTACTGATAAAAACAGAGAATCTCCCGATTGTCTCTGCCTCTCAGCCCCGGATCATCCCTCCAGCTTTCCAGCATTTCTGCCGCCCGCTCTGTCTGCCCTTCCAGAATACAGAGTTCCGACAGACGAAGGGTGTTTTCCAGATCCTCACCCTGAATTCTCCGGATATCCTCCAGAATCAGACGCATCTGACTTACCAGATCCTGCTGTTTTTCTTCCTCTGTTTCATACTGAAGGCGAAGGCGCAGATACTGCTGCTTCATTCTCTGAAGCTCCTGCTTTTCTCTGTCCCGGCTGTCTTCTGCCGCCTGAGCCTCCACCGGAATCACCATCGTATCCCGGACAGTCATAATCCGGACAGCCCCCAGGTTTTTTCCCTGATGGAGACGTCCAGCATTAATCTGATAAGGCACCTGGCAGATTCCGTTCTGAAAATCCTGAGAGCTGAAGCTCTTTTTGGGAATTTCCAGGAAATCTCCCTCCACAGCTGCCTCAAACTGTACATATCCCCAGGTTTCTGCCTTTACCTCCAGATGATCCGGACAGTTTTCCTCCACATTTTCATAAATGCGCGGCTCTGCAGAAACCTTCAAAGTTACCGGCTTCTTGGCACCCAGGGCCACCAGAAACTCCTCCAGCTGATTCTGGCGGTTCAGCCGTCCCCGAAGTCCGTCATAAATAGCTCTTGTGTGAAGATCCTGCATAAAAGGAGCTTCCACAAAATCCTGATATTCAAAAAGACGCAGAGACAGATCCGAATCCCGCTTTGCCAGAGCGGCAAAGTCTGCCGGTGTTTTCAGACTGTCCAGCGTCTTTCCTGTTCCTCCCAGATTCACGGAAAAAGAATAGGGTACTTTTCTCTCCCCGCCATTGGTCACAAGACAAAAGTTACCCGTTATCACATCTTCACCGGAAAGGTGCCGTCCGTCTACTTCATATAAAATCCTGTTCCGGCTTCCGCCGAACGCACTGTCGCAAAGTCTCACTCTCATATTGGAAGAATAAATCAAACCCTTGATAAATCTTCCCTGTTCGTCTGATATATATAATTCTTTTTTTGTCACCGCACCAGCCGGAACCGAGTCTTTCACAGACTGTGGTTCAATCTGCAGAACCGGGCTTTCTCCCTCCACGATTCCTCTGGCAAGGCGGTTAATTCTTTCTCTCATAGTATCACCTGTAAAAAATGCTCGTTATCCATATCATAATATCACAATTCCACTTGATTTAAAAGAATTAAATTGGTATGATTAAAAAAAGTAGAATTGACGAAAGAGGCACTGCCCATGTTATCGGAACCCATGACCCTTTACAAACTGATGAATCTCTATATGCTGAAGCAGGTAAATTTTCCTCTGACCAATGCCCAGCTGACTGATTTTTTTCTCCAGCATGAATATGCCAGCTATTTTACCCTTCAGCAGGCTTTAAGCGAACTCCAGGATTCCGGCCTGATTCAGGCTGAGTCCACTCACAATACGACACGGTATGTCATTACCCGGGAAGGCGAAGACACCCTGGGATTTTTTGAAAAAGACATTCCGCCGGCCATTACCGAGGACATGGACAGCTATTTAAAGGAAAACCGCTTCCGTATGAGGGAAGCCGCCGGTACGGTAGCTGACTATTACAAATCCACCAATCAGGACTATGTTGTGCATTGTGAAGTGCGGGAGGGACGCACCACCCTGATCGGCCTGGATATTTCTGTCCCGGACAAGGATCAGGCTGTACTTATGTGCAGTCACTGGAACGAACGAAGCCAGGATATTTACGCTTATGTGATGAAAACCCTGATGAGCAGCGGCAAATAATCAGCATCTTTCTTCACGGTTTCACATTTCACACAGCCAAAAAGAGACCATACATCCGAACATTTCGAATGATGGTCTCTTTTTATAGTCTGTCTGATTCGACTCAGACAACTTCTTCTATTTCTGTTTTGCTGCGGATTTTCTTCTCCGTATGGATAATGTTTCCTTTACTCATTATATCCGTCCGGATTGTTCTTCTGCCATCTCCAGGCATCCTCACACATTTCCTTAATGCCGTTTTCTGCCTTCCAGCCCAGCTCAGCCTCAGCCTTTGCCGGATCTGCGTAGCACTGAGGAATATCTCCTTCACGGCGCGGTTTGAACACATAATTGATCTTTAAGCCGTTTACTTCCTCAAAGGCCTGAATTACATCAAGAACGCTGTAGCCGTGTCCGGTTCCCAGATTGTAAATCCATACACCGCCATGCTCCTTGTTCAGTTTTTCCAGGGCTTTCAGATGACCGTTTGCCAGATCCACTACATGGATATAGTCACGGATACAGGTACCGTCAGGGGTATTGTAATCGTTGCCGAATACACCCAGGCATACCAGCTTGCCCACTGCCACCTGTGTAATATAGGGGAACAGGTTGTTGGGAATACCCTTGGGATCCTCACCAATCCGTCCGGACTTGTGAGCACCGATGGGGTTAAAGTAACGAAGCAGCATTACGTTCCATTCCGGATCAGAGGTATGTAAGTCAGTCAGAACCTGCTCTAACATTCCCTTGGTACGGCCATAAGGATTGGTAATCTCACCCTTGGGGCACTCTTCGGTAATCGGAACAAAAGCAGGATCGCCATATACGGTAGCGGAAGAACTGAATACAATGTTCTTTACTCCATGGCGGCGCATCACATCACACAGAATCAGAGTTCCGGTAATGTTGTTATGATAATATTCCAGAGGCTTGTATACAGACTCTCCTACTGCCTTCAGACCGGCAAAATGAATAACCGCATCCACTTTCTCATTGTCAAATACCCGGTTTAAAGCCGGCTCGTCCAGAAGATCTACCTCATAAAAAGTCAACTTTTTCCCGGTAATCTCCTCCACCCGTTTTAAAGATTCCTTACAGGAATTGCAGAGATTGTCCACAACTACCACGTCATAGCCTGCGTCTAACAGTTGTACACAGGTATGGCTTCCAATGTAACCAGCTCCTCCGGTAACTAAAATCGTTGCCATAATACAGCCTCCTTTAATGTTGTTTTCAGATGAAAAAATAGAGCAGTTCCGACTGCGGAAACTCTTTGTTTTCATTATAAACGGACATTACAGGAAAAACAATGAAATTTTATTTAATATTCCTGCAATTTTATCATCATTTTTTTCTGGTCCGTATACGGAAAACAAGCCCTTTTTCCTCTCATCCTGTGAAATCCGAAAGTAAAAGCCGGCGGCAGCTTTCTGCCCTCCGGCTTCTCTGTTTTTCTGGTACGTCTCATGCTCCCCGGGCCTCCAGCCACTCTTTCATTTTTCTGACCGCCTTTTTCTCCAGGCGGGATACATAGGATCTGGAAATTCCCAGAACAGTAGCAATTTCCCTCTGGGTTTTTGGCTGTTTTCCAAAAAGTCCGTAGCGCTGACTGATTACTGTCTGCTCCTGTTCTTTTAAACAGGCATGGAAGGCCTGATACAGTTCCTCAATATCCTGATCCAGAATCAGATCCTCTAAAACCTCCCTGTTTTCAACCTCAATCACATCTACCAGACTCACGGCTTCCCCGTCCTTGTCTACTCCAATGGGTTCAAAAAGAGAGATTTCCCTGGCATATTTCCTGCTGGAGCGAAGAAGCATAAGAATCTCATTTTCAATGCATTTCGCCGCATAAGTAGCCAGGCGGGAGCCCCGATCCGGATGGAAGGTTGAGACTGCCTTAATCAGTCCAATAGTCCCCACAGAAAGCAGGTCTTCCATATCATAATCCGTATTCTGGTATTTTTTTGCAACATGGGCTACCAGCCTCATATTTCTCTCTATCAGAACATTTCGTGCTTCCAGGTCCCCCTTCAGGCAGCGCTCCAGATATTGTTTCTCCTCTCCTGGTGTTAAGGGTTTCGGAAATGTTTTCAAAATATCCGCCTTAAAGCATACTTAATAGAAGTATATGTGAAAACAGCCTGCCTCGTGCCCGTTCTATTTTTCAAGTCCGCAGATTGCCACTCCTTAACGCAATTTTAGCGCCGGAATTCTTTCTCCCTCCATTTCTTTCTGTTATACTTTAACTTTCAGAACATACTTTTAAAGGGAGGATATGGATTTGAATCAATTGCTTTTGTTAGGTTCCGCAGTCATTATTGCCTGTATACTGGCAAACCGCATCACCAGCCGTTTTGGAATTCCCATGCTGCTGGCTTTTATCGGACTGGGTATGGCGTTTGGATCAGAGGGACTTTTTAGAATTCCTTTTGATAATTTCAGATTTGCTTCAGACTTCTGCACAGTTGCTCTTATTTTTATTATGTTTTACGGAGGATTCGGAACACGATGGAAAGCAGCCCGGCCAATCGCCGGGAAAGCGATTCTTCTTTCCTCGCTGGGAACGATACTCACTGCTGTCCTGACCGGAATCTTTTGTCATCTGGTTCTGGGATTTCGTTTGATGGAAGGTCTTCTTGCCGGCGCAGTGCTCAGTTCCACTGACGCTGCAAGCGTCTTCTCCGTTCTCCGTTCCCAAAAGCTTTCTCTGAAATACAATACAGACTCTCTTCTGGAAATAGAAAGCGGAAGCAATGATCCCTTTGCTTATATGCTGACACTGATCCTTCTCTCTGCCATGAATGGTTCCGCCTCCGCAGGAGAGCTTCCGTTTCAGATTCTCACTACTGCTTTTTTCCAGGTGTTTTTTGGACTGTTCTGTGGAATTGTCATCGCCCTGGCAGGCCGATGGTTTCTGGATCATTTTTCTTTTACTATCAATGGTTTTGATGCAGCCTTTGTTCTCTCCATTGCGCTTCTTTCCTACGCTCTTCCCTCCGCCATCGGAGGAAACGGATATCTGAGCGCTTATCTGGTGGGTATTCTTCTGGGAAATCATCCTTTAAGAAATAAAAAAGGACTGGTCAGCTTTTTTGACGGGCTGACCAGCCTCATGCAGATGATGATTTTCTTTATCCTGGGACTTTTGTCCTTTCCATCAAAGATTGCAGCTGTATGGCTTCCTTCTCTTGCTGTTGCTGCATTTCTCACACTGGCTGCCCGCCCTGCAGCCACTGCCCTGCTTCTCACTCCCTTGAAAGCGCCTCTGAAACAGCAGCTGCTTATATCATGGGCCGGACTGAGAGGTGCTGCTTCCATTGTATTTGCCATTATGGCAGCCATGAGCAATATTTCCATGGAACACGATCTGTTTCACATGGTTTTCTGCATCGTTCTGCTGTCGATTTCCATTCAGGGAACCCTTCTTCCCTGGTTTGCCAAAAAAACAGATATGCTGGATGAAACAGGAAACATCCTCACAACCTTCAACGACTACACGGAAGAAACCGATGTCCGCTTCATCAGCATCCCTATTCAGAAAGAACATCCGTGGAACCGGAAACTTGTCAGCGAACTGAACCTGCCCCCGGGAACCCTCCTGGTCTTTTTACGGCGAACCGGGGAAAATATTGTTCCCAACGGAAAAACCATGATACAGGAGGGGGATGTACTGGTGTTAGGTGCTTCCGCCTATCGGGAGGAAGACAGCATCCATCTGACAGAAACCTTTGTTTCCAATAGTCATGAATGGTGCGGAAAAACCATCCGCGAACTGTCTCTTCCCAAAAATTCTCTGGCCATCCTGATTCGACGCGGAAATGAAACCATTATTCCGGGAGGGCAGACCATGATACAGGAAGGGGACACCGTTGTCGTCAATGCTCTAAGATAAAAGGAACACTCTCACAGGAAAACCGAAAACTAAATTTCCTTTCCGCACTCTGTACACATTCCTGCTACGGCAGACATCGCCTGCAGATCCTTCTGCATCATATCATACAGCCGGTATCCTCCGACAATGTTCCAGGTACGGAAACCGTGCTGTTCAAGAATACGCTGTGCCAGATAGCCGCGCAGTCCAATCTGACAGGTAATATATATTTCTTTATCTGCATCCAGCTCATCCAGCCGTTCTCTCAAAGAATCCAGTGGAATGTTAATAAAGCCGGGCATCATGCCTCCGGCGCATTCCCCTGGAGTACGGACATCCAGACGAATCGCTGTCTCCGGAATCTGATCCAGATTCTCAATGTAGAACGGCTTCATCAATCCCTCTACCACATTGCCAATAACATAGCCTGCCATATTGACCGGATCCTTTGCGGAAGAAAACGGCGGTGCATAAGCCAGCTCCATTTCCTGAAGATCAAAGCAGGTCATGCCGAAACGGACTGCATTGGCCATATCGTCAATTCGCTTATCCACACCTTTTCCGCCTACAATCTGGCATCCCAGAATACGGCCTGTTTCCGGAACAAACAAGGTCTTTACTGTCATCATCTCACCGCCCGGATAATATCCGGCCTGAGAAGCTGAAGTCGTGATTACCTTCTGATAATTTGCTCCGCGGGCCTGAAGAGTCTCTTCTTTTTCTCCCGTAACAGCAACTGTCAAATCGAAGAATTTCATAATGGAGGTTCCCTGGCTTCCCTCATATCTCCATTTTCTTCCGCAGAGATTGTCTCCCACAATCCGTCCCTGTTTATTCGCCGGAGATGCCAGAGGAATCAGAACGGGCTCTCCGCTGACTACATGGCGCACACTGACAGCATCTCCCAGTGCGTATACATCCGGCTGGCTGGTTTCCATGTAATTGTTTACCAGAATTTCTCCCCGGGTACCTAAAGCAATTCCGCTGTCTTTCAAAAAGGCTGTATCCGGACGCACTCCAATACTTAAAATCACCATATCAGCCTGAACCTTGTCGCCGTTCTTCAAAATCACTCCATCCTCATCCATGGCAGTACAGGTCTGACCCAGGTAGAGGCTGATTCCTTTTGAACGAATGTAATTGTGCACCTGATGAGCCACATCCATATCAATAGGAGGCATGACATGAGAAGCGCCTTCCACAACTGATACATGAATTCCCTGCTCCGCAAGATTCTCTGCCATCTCCAGTCCGATAAATCCGGCTCCGATTACCGCGCAGCTTCCCGGCTTCTCTGCCTTGATATAATCATAAATAGCATAAGTATCCGGAATATTTCTCAAGGTAAATACATGGTTTTTCTCTATACCCGGTATTGCAGGACGAATGGGTGCTGCCCCCGGAGAAAGCACCAGCTTGTCATAGGTTTCTTCATATGTCTGATCTCCATGGCGAACCAGTACAGTCTTATTGGCACAGTTGACAGACAGAACCTCACTTTCTGTCCTTACATCTACGCCGAATCTCTGATGAAACCGCTCCGGTGTCTGCAGCTGCAGCGCTCCCTTATCTGTAATCACCCCTCCTACATAATAGGGCAGACCGCAGTTGGCATAAGAAATATACTGTCCACGTTCCATCATAATAATCTCTGCACTCTCATCATTTCTTCTAAGACGAGCGGCTGTTCCTGCGCCTCCTGCTACACCCCCGACAATTACTACCTTCATAAATGACTGCTCCTTTCTTTTTGAAAAGCCCTGCCTTCCGACAGTTTCCTTTCTCATTTTGTTTTGCGAAAATGAGAAGCTTTTTTCTTTTTTCTCACCTTTTATCCATTATGGATACCGCTTTTCTTATTATAACAGAAAGTTCGTCATAATTTCTGATTTTTTTATAAAATTTTTCTGATTTTTGTGTTTTTCACCTGTAAAAGGACTCTGAGGTGTTATATCATTCTGTTTTGTAAAAAACAGTCCAGTAAATATATGGTGCTTTCCAGGTAAGCTCCGCTGTTGTAGTCATCTATTTTCCTGCTGATAAAAGAATGGTACACCCTGATCAGAACATCAATCATCTCCCCCTTTGTCACATCCGCCACCCTGCGAATCAGCTTTTGGTAAACTTTTCCTATCTCCCAATATGCGGGAGCCGGATAACGACAGTCTCCCACATTATCAAAATTCCCCTCTGTGATTCTGCACTCCTCAACAACCTCCTCACACACCTGCTCTATATTGTCAAGACAATACCAGCCGGAAGAGGAATCAAAAATAAGTTTTATTCTCCTTTTTCCCAATGCATTCACAACATCCGAGCGCATATTTTTTGTTTGTCTGGCTGTATACTCAATCAGACAGCAGATAAAAAACAATCTCGCCGCATTGTGTTTTCTTCTTGTCTTCTGCTGCATACCTGTCTTCCCCTTCCCTAAGGATGCCCTTTCTTATGCGCAGTCTTTCCGAAACAGGAAAGAAGCCTGCATGCGAACTTCTCCGCCTGCGGCGTCCCGCTTCTGCAAACAAGAAAGAAGCTCGCGAGCTTCTCCGCCTGCGACGGGTCGCTTCTGCGACAAAACTCTCTACCAACCCATGACGATCCTTGCGGAACATTTTTATTTCATAAGACGCGATTTCCTATGAAATAAAAACATCCTTTAAAATAATCTCTTGTGAAATCATTTTAAAGGATGTTTTTCTATTTGTCATTGTAGCTGTAGTATAATCCACCGCTCAGTCCGAGTTCCCATAAAGCGCCCGGTAACTAAGGTAATAAGATCGCAGCCAGAAACTTCCCCCCAGCCTGAAAAACCGGTAGCTCTCCTCCCTGCTGCCGCAAATCAAATCATCCACCGGCACATGAAACAATGCACTCAGCGCATACAGATTGTCAATACTGGGCAGATTTCTCCCTTCAAACCAGTGATAAATGCTCTGAGGAGTCCCCAATTTTAAATAATCCTGCAGATTGCGGACAGTCAGCCCCCTCCTCTGCATCATATTTTTCATATTCTGCCCTGTTTTATACATGTCAATACGAGGATATTGGTTAATGCTGTTCCAACTCCCTTCCATATTTTTTGACCTTTTCTACACTCTGGTTTCTCTATAAGATTATAACAGAGCTTTCCCTCTCTGTCATTATAGCTGTACTATAAATGAAAGGCAGCCGTATTTAGCTTTCGCTGCCATCGACTGCCTCAAAATAATCCTTATATTCTACTTCAATCGCATATTTCATTCGGGTCATACTGATGTAAAGATGAGCCTTTAATGCTTCCTCCAGCCCCTTTTCATCCTTGTTTTCCAAAAACTCCAGAAGCTGTTTGTGCTCCCGGATAATGCGGGTAAAATCTGTCTCTGTAACAAAATCCAGCATACGGAATCTGGTATAATGCAGCTGCTGAGCCTGTATAAAATCCCACACCTTTGCTCTGCCTACAGCGCAGAACCACAAAGCATGCATCTGGGCATCCATACTGTAAAACTGCTCCGGCTCGAATCCCGGTTCCTGAATCAAAAGCTCCTGGCACCGGATCTGATGGCGTATCTCCTCATAAAGAAGAGGTGTCGCCACTTCCATAAAGTCACGCATCACCATCAGTTCAACTGCAACTCTCATATAAATCATCTGCCGGATATCGTCCAGATTGAGAAGCGTCACATAAGTTCCGGAATACGGGATAGTATTCACAAACCCCTGTTCCTGCAGTCTTCGGAGAGCTTCCCGGACCGGAGTCCGGGAAACATCAAACCGGCTGCAGATTTCATTTTCACTGATTGCCTGTCCAGGTTTCAGCTCTAAAGAAAGAATTTCCTGTTTCAGCATGTCGAATATATAGTCGCCGCGATTCTTATAACACTTTTCGCCCATGCGTCTTCCTCCTTCTGCTCTCCTGCAGGCTCAGCTTTCCAATCTGCCTGCGAAATCGTTTAAAAAACCGGATTAGGACGGCTGTTTTCCAATGTAAGCCTGGATACCGCCATCAACGTACAGAATCTGTCCGTTTACAAAGTTAGAAGCGTCAGATGCCAGGAATACTGCCGGTCCGCCCAGATCCTCTGCCTCGCCCCAACGGCCAGCCGGAGTCTTGCTTACGATAAACTGGTCAAACGGATGTCTGGAACCATCAGCCTGTTTCTCACGCAGCGGAGCTGTCTGAGGAGTAGCGATGTAGCCAGGTCCGATACCGTTACACTGAATGTTGTGCTCACCGTACTCGGAACAGATGTTTCTGGTCAGCATCTTTAAGCCGCCCTTTGCTGCTGCATAAGCAGATACAGTCTCACGACCGAACTCAGACATCATGGAGCAGATGTTGATGATCTTTCCGTGGCCCTTCTTAATCATAGACGGGATAACAGCCTTGGATACGATAAACGGAGCGTTTAAGTCTACATCGATAACCTGACGGAAATCCTTTGCAGACATTTCGATCATCGGGATTCTCTTGATGATACCTGCATTGTTTACCAGGATATCAACTACGCCAACCTCTTTTTCGATCTGAGCTACCATTGCATTTACAGCATCCTCGTCGGTAACGTCGCATACATAGCCGTGAGCCTGAATGCCGATCTCAGCATAAGCTGCAACACCCTTGTCTACCAGCTCCTGCTTAATATCATTAAAAACGATGGTTGCTCCAGCACCTGCCATAGCTTTTGCAATAGCAAAGCCAATGCCGTAGGAAGCACCGGTAATCAGGGCAACTTTGCCTTCCAGGGAATAATTGTTGATGTAATCCATAATTCATTCTCCTTATATTTTTATTTGTATACAAATTCATAACTTGTATACATTTAACTCATGTGTATACAATACCATATTTTGTTCGTTCTTTCAATATACAGTTTACACAAATTATCTCTTTTGTTTTTGTACATATCAGTGACAGCCTGACATACTGGTATCGGAAGATGCCGCACAAAAAGAAAGAGTCTCTATCTATAGCCTCCTGCGACTATCATATAAAGACTCTTTCCCGGCATTTTCTTTCAGTTCCTCACATCTTTTCAACTCAAATTATAATATCTTTTTCTTTGTCTCTCATCTCAGATAATCTATATTCTAATATAATCTATCATTTTATATTCTCATTTCTTTGAATATTTCCTAACTCTGATAGCTTATATCTACTGCCAATATATCTTATCTTTTGATTCCTGATAAATTTTGATATTTGCTTTTGATTGAACTTCTGTTCCAAACCTATTCAAGTTGAGGTAACTGCCAAACCCTTTTGTTGCTTTTCAGCTCCACAAACATCTGCGTCTTGAATCAAATGCTTGTTTCTCTGCTTTTGTTTTGATAAGAAGTTCTTATCTTTATGGTTATATAATATCACTGCTTTTCCATTTTGTCAATCTATTTTTCAATATATTTTCATATTTTTTATTAATCGTATTTATTATTTGTATATATTTTTTATATTGTCTGATATATTTAAATTTTTCATTCATTATTCAAAACGATACTCAACAATCTGTTTTTCCGGTTCCTGCCTGGGGCTTATCAAATGCCGGGTTGAACGCATAAAAATTTCTGCTGTTCAAATGATCCTGAACATCTCTCAAGGCTTCACCGAAGCGCTGGAAATGAATAATTTCTCTCTTTCTCAAAAAACGGATGGGATCGCATACCTCGGGATCCTTTACCACCCGCAGAATATTGTCATATGTCGACCGTGCTTTCTGTTCTGCTGCAAGATCCTCGAAAAGATCCGTAATCGGATCGCCCTTGGACTGAAATTCACAGGCATTCAGCGGAATTCCTCCTGCTGCCTGCGGCCAGACACCTGTTGTATGATCAATATAATAGGGTCCAAATCCGGAATCTTCAATTTCCTGAGGGGTCAGATTTCTTGTCAGCTGATGAACAATCGCTCCGATAATTTCAAAATGTCCCAGTTCCTCTGTTCCTATATCATTTAAAACCGCTTTTCCCTTTTCATACGGCATTGCATATCTCTGGCTCAAATAACGAAGCGCTGCCGCTGCTTCACCATCCGGGCCGCCGTATTGGCTTATAATAAACTGCGCCATCTTGGGATTTGTCTGGCTGATATTCACCGGATACTGAAGTCTTTTTTCATATCTCCACATCAGGCATTCCCTCCTTCCCACGGCCACGGACTTTTAATCCAGCTCCAATTATCCGATGATACCTGATTGATCATCAGAGGGCCATACGCCTGCTCATAAGCACAAACAGCCTCTTTATTTAACTGTTTCACATAATGATAGTAATTCATAGCCTCCTGATCTGTTGGATGGGTATCCAGATAAAGAAGAATTTCATCCAGGGCAAAGCCTGTTTCGTAAACGTTCTTCATTAATTGATTTTTGCATCCGCACATCATCACCGGCACCTCCCCATCATAAACGGTAAATCTAAATCAGGAAAAATCGTACCTCTCTCCAGCCCCTGGCTAAGGGTATATGTCTGTGTCCATCTCTGCATGGGAGCATAAGCCATTGCCAAGGGCATTTCAGAAAGAAAACCGCCTCCTGTCGGCCGCATACCGGGGGGATAAATTCCCGCTCCGGTGTTCTGACATGGTACGCTGCCCTGACACGATGCACTGCCCTGACATGGCACACTGCCCTGACACGGCGCACTGCCCTGACACGGTGCACTGCCCTGACACGGCATACTGCTCTGACACGGCATACTGCTCTGACACGGCATAGGATTCTGGCCCGGCATGGTATGCTGAACAGGCTTTCTGTTTTGACACATGCATCCGTCCTGAGACGGTTTGATTCCCTGTCCCTGATTGGGTATAACCGGCTGAATCGGGTTTGTCGGACGAATTGGTTTGCCTCCGCAGCCACAGCCCGCGCTCATACACGGTGATATCTGCGGACGGCTGGTACAGGCATTCTGCTGATGATTGCTGCAATCCATAAGCAAGCATTTCTCCTTTCGGAAGATTCTGATAATATCATATGAATCGGATTTCCCGCTGGTGAAAATCCTCAGACCGTTTTCTTTCACAGAACATGCTTTCCTTATCAGATAAGAAAAGAAACAGGCTGTCACCCCTGTCTCCCTGTCCACATATCATATACTATCATCACAAAACAAGGAGATTTTCAATATGTGCAGATGTAATTTATGTAATTGCTTTAGAAACTGTTTTTATACTTCCAATTGGGGCTGCGGAAGATGCGGCTGTCATAACAACTGCGGCTGCGGGTGCGGGTGCGGCTCCTCTTCCAGTCACAACAACTGTAACTGCGGATGCGGCAGCAATCCTTCCAATAACGGATGCGGTTGTGACTGCGGCAATGGCTGCGGCTCCGGCAGCTCCGGAAATAACCGTCAGGCCTATCAGTCCGGTTACCGGAGCGGTTTTCGGGATGGAAACCACGTTGGTTACCGGGACGGCTTCCAGTCAGCCGTAGAAAATGATATCGGCATTGCCCCCTTCCACATTCCCGATACGTTTGATTCCGCCAATTCTTCCTGCGGCTGCAATAACGCCCAATAAATAATTCAGGGACAAAGATGGCTTCACATCCATCTTTGTCCCTTTTTTCCTGCCCCTGTGTCCGCTAACAGACTGTACTCACAGCTGTTCTATTTTTTCTTCTTTTTTGCCGTCCGGTGTCACAATGAAAGAAGACGGAACCTTCTCTCCTGCCTTTCCCTTCCCATAATAGTATTTGATAATATCTTTTCTTGTAATAATTCCGATAAACATTTTCCGATCATCTACAACCGGAACAAAATTCTGATTCAGCGCCCGATCAATCATATCCTCCATATTGGACTTTACAAAAACAGGAAGATAGTCCATTCTCCGTTTCAGTGTGCTTACTGAAATTCCTTCTGCTTCTTTCAGATTCAGATTATATTGATTCTTAATCCCCCAGAGCATATCTCCTTCTGTAATCGTTCCTACATACCTTCCGTCCCTGGTCAGCAGCGGAACTGCAGAAAATTTATGATATTCCATTTTTTCCAAAGCCTGCCGGATAGAATCATCTTCATATATGTATGCAATTTCACTTTTGGGAGTTATAAAAAACAATATGTTCATAATGAGTTTTTTCACGCTCCTTATATTTGATTTTTATTTATTATAACACGGGATTCAGAACATACTGTGAACAAATTCTTAAAATAGAATAAATATTCACATCATCTGTTTTTCCTGTATGAAAATACAAATTCCTTTAATATCATACAGAGACTGGTAAGAAAAAACCGGAAAAAGCTGGAAGCAGAGCTTTTCCCGGTTCTCGTCTATTCCAGATAATCCAGAGGATCTACAGAGCTGTCTTTATGAAGCATCTCCAGATAGAGATTGCTTCCTTCCACCGTATAATATTTGGTTGGCTCTGCCACATATCCCATGAGCTGTCCCTTTTCCAGATATTCGCCCTCAACTGCAGTCACTTCCTTCAGCTGACCGCAAATCACCGAATACTCATTTCCCAGATCCAGCGTCAGATAGGTCCCGATTTCTTCGTTATTTCCCACAGAAACTACACGGGCATTGGCAGGCGCATAAACCGGCTCACTGATATCTCCCTGAATGACCAGACCCGGATTGCATTTGTACTGATCCAGAGTCGGAAAATAAATTGTGGAATCCATGCTGTAATTCAGCACCACATTGCCTCTCACCGGCCAGGACAGTCTGCTGGTATCTGAAAAATTCAGCGCCAGGGCTTCCACATTTCCCGATCCGGCTCCAGCCTCCTGCACCTTTTCTTCCTCCGGTCTCCCGGCCTCCTCTTTTGTTTTTTCCGCTGTCACAGTATCCAGGTTGTTTTCTGCCAGCTGCTCTGCCGTAATTTCGGTCTTCTCTTCCGGAGACGGAGCTGTTTCAGGAAGCTTTGCCTCCTGTATCTGTCCCTCTGGCTGCCGGGCGATGAAATCCCCCTGCTCCTGCATATCCACATAGGGATTCTGCTCCTGACCGTTTCCTCTCTGAGTTGTAACAACGCCTGCTGCGGCTACGATAGTCAGCAGGCCAAGCACCAACATGACAAGGAATAATTTGTCCTTGAACATTTGATTCCATTTCTCTTTCACCGTTTATCACCTCGGTACTATTTTTACCAAAGTGCTCTCACTTATTCAGTCACCAGAGAAATATTTTTATAATAATAATGCAGGATATCCTGATAATCCCATCCTTCAGCCGCCATATAATCCGCTCCTGCCTGACTCAGGCCGTATCCATGTCCGATTCCCCTCACCACTGCCTGAATTCCGCCTTCTGTGCCGTTAAAATAGAAACAGGAAGAAGGAAGTCCCAGCGCATACTGGATTTCCTCTCCCTTATAAATTCCGGATCCGATTTTCATTTCTATCAGATATCCGGCCTCATCCTTTTCAACCGTCTGAATCTGTTCCGGCACCTGCTCTGCCCCCACAGGCGCCGCCCCTGGAATCTCACTGATTTTCTGCGCAAATTCTTCTCTGCTCCAGGAAAATACCTGCTGATAATTTTCTGCCTCCACATCTCTCCTGCTTTCTGCAGAAACAAGATAGGGATACTCTGCGGCTCCGTTTCTCGTTCGTCCTGAGCTGATTCTGTGAAAAAGAGGAAGTACATACTGCTCCCCCCAGCGCATAACTACTCCTTTCGTTTCCTCTGCTGCCTTTTTGCACTGAATCAGACGTTCTGCCAGCCGTTCCTTTTCTCCTATTGTCAGGAACCTGTTTTCCTTTTCATTAATCTGCCCGAGATAATCCAGATCCAGCTCTTCTTCTGAAATCTCCTGCCTTCCATCCATCAGACGGCAGATATAAGTTCTGGCAATCACTGTCTGACATTTTAATGCCTCCCGCTCATACTCCTCCGGAATCTGACATACCACTACTCCCGGAAGATAATCCTCCAGATTCATATAGGTCGAAATCCCATCCCGCTCTATCAGAATCCGCCGTGATATACCGGCTGCACTGGCCTTTGCCTCCTCTGTTTCTGCTTCCTTCTCATTGTCTTCCTCACCGTCCGGTGAAGGCAGTAAATCCGCCTCTTCCTCCATACGCTCCTCGCTTCCCCACACAGCCTGTCCCGTTCCGGTCATACATGCCAGAGCCAGCAGCCAGGGCAGCAGCAGCATGAAAATCCCTCCAAGCATCCATTTTTTCATAAAAAAATCCCTCCCGACTATTATCAGTCTATGGAGGGATTTTCTCTTTATTCCTTAAAATAACCGGTTTCTGCAGGTTTTTCCGGATAAGTCATCCGAAAACCGCTGTGCTTTGAAACCTGAATCTTACAGTTCTACCTGAACCTTTTCCAGATGCCAGATATCCTTTACATACTCCTCAATGGTACGGTCAGAGCTGAACTTTCCGCTGCATGCGGTATTCAGAATTGCTGCCTTAGCCCACCATTTTTCATCTCTGTATGCTGCATCTACCTTTTTCTGGGCTTCTGCGTACATACGGAAATCCTTCAGAATAAAGTAAGTATCTGCCCGGTCACTGCTGCGGGTATTCAGCAGAGAATCGTAAATATCACGGAACATCTCCGGATTCTGCGGAGAATAGTAACCATTGATCAGCTGCATCAGCACGCGGCGGATATCCTGATCATTATTGAAGATCTCCATGGGATTGTAGCTGCGATCATGCTCCATACGGATAATGTCATCAGAAGAGGTACCGAAAATAAAGGCATTCTCCTGTCCGACTTCTTCCACAATCTCCACGTTTGCTCCATCCATGGTTCCAATAGTCAGAGCGCCGTTTAACATGAATTTCATGTTTCCGGTACCGGATGCCTCTTTACTTGCAGTGGAAATCTGCTCGCTGACATCTGCTGCCGCAAAGATAATCTCTGCGTTTGAAACCCGGTAATCCTCGATAAATACAACTTTGAGTTTTCCGTTAATGGACTTGTCGTTGTTGATAACATCTGCCACAGAGTTAATCAGCTTAATGGTCAGTTTTGCACGCTTATAGCCTGCCGCTGCCTTTGCGCCAAAGATAAAGGTTCTGGGAACCATATCCATGTTGGGGTTATCCTTCAGCTGGTTATACAGATACATAACATGAAGGATATTCATCAGCTGTCTCTTATACTCATGGAGACGTTTTACCTGTACATCAAAGATAGAACGGGGATCCACATCAATGCCGTTGTGTTCTTTGATATATTTTGCCAGACGAATCTTGTTCTGGTATTTGATGTTCATAAACTCATGCTGGCACTTCTCATCCTCTGCATAAAGCTTCAGCTTGTTAATGGCAGACAGATTGGTAATCCACTCATTGCCTACTTTACTGGTTACCCAGTCAGCCAGAAGCGGATTGCCGTGCAGCAGGAATCTTCTCTGGGTAATGCCGTTGGTCTTGTTGTTGAACTTCTCCGGCATCATTTCATAGAAATCCTTCAGCTCCTGATGCTTCAGAATTTCTGTATGAAGCTGTGCCACACCGTTTACAGAAAAGCTTCCGGCAATGGCCATATGTGCCATACGAACCTGGCCGTCATAAATCACTGCCATTTTGGCAATCTTATCCTGACGTCCCGGATATGCCTGCTGAATCTGAATCACAAAGCGGCGGTTGATCTCCTCCACAATCTGATAAATACGGGGAAGCAGTCTGGAAAACAGCTCAATCGGCCATTTTTCCAGAGCCTCTGCCATAATGGTATGGTTTGTGTAGGCACAGGTCTTGGTGGTAACATCCCAGGCCTCTTCCCAGGTAAGACCGTAATCATCCAGAAGAATACGCATCAGCTCTGCTACTGCCACAGTCGGATGGGTATCGTTTAACTGGAATACATTCTTCTCGTAGAACTTGCGTACATCATCGTGATTCTCCATGTACTTCAGCACAGCTCTCTGCACGCTGGCAGAAATGAAGAAATACTGCTGACGCAGACGCAGCTCCTTACCGGCAATGTGGTTATCATTCGGATAAAGAACCTCGCAGATATTCTTAGCCAGGTTTTCCTCTTCAACTGCCTTCTGATAATCTCCGCGGTCGAATGCATCCAGACGGAAGGTATTTACCGGCTGAGCATCCCAGATCCGAAGGGTATTTACTACATTATTGCCGTAGCCTACAACCGGAAGGTCATAGGGAACTGCCATAACAGACTGATATCCCTCCTGAACAAATTTTTCTCTGCCGTTTTCCCAGATTGTTCTTACATATCCGCCGAATTTAACTTCAGTCGCATACTCAGCGCGGCGTACCTCAAAGGGGTTTCCGTCCTTTAACCACTCATCCGGAACCTCAACCTGGTATCCGTTCTCGATTTTCTGCTTGAACATACCATAGCGGTAACGGATTCCGCAGCCGTATGCAGGATATCCCAGGGTTGCAAGAGAATCCAGGAAGCATGCTGCCAGACGGCCCAGACCGCCGTTTCCAAGAGCTGCGTCCGGTTCCTGATCCTCAATCAGATTCAGATCAAAGCCCAGCTCATCGAGAGCCTGCTTAATCTCATCCTTTGCCATAATATTGATAATGTTGTTGCCCAGAGCCCGGCCCATTAAAAATTCCATGGACAGGTAGTACAGGGTTTTCACATCCTGCTTTTCATACTCTTTATGTGTTGCAATCCACTCATCAATAATAATATCCTTCACTGCGTAAGCCACAGCCTGAAATACCTGATTGGGAGTTGCCTGATCAATGGTTTTTCTGAACTGGCTCTTTACGTTATAAATGACATTCTTTTTAAATGTTTCTTTGTCAAATCCCTTATTTACACTGCTTATCATACTTCTACTCTTCCTCCTGCTCTGCTGCAGCTTAGTTTGCTGCAATTTTTTCTACACCCAGAATTCCGGTTTCCCCGTTGATGTTCCATTCTTTTGTATATCCGCCCATTTCGCCGACACGAATATCATCTGCCAATACTTCACTGCGGATGGTATCTGCATATCTGGTTAAGATGTCTGCGATCTTATCATTATTCTGCTGATATACGCAAATATGATCCATAACCTCAAATCCGGCTTCCTTACGCATGGTCTGAATTTTACTTACCAGCTCTCTTACAAAGCCCTCCTCCAGAAGCTCCGGAGTCAGTCTTGTATCAAGGGCAACGGTCACGGTATTGTCGCTTTCTGATACATAGCCTTCTGTCTGTGCCATATCAATCAGAAGATCCTCTTCTGTCAGCACTACCAGCTCTGCACCGAAATCGAATTTCAGAGCGCCCTCTGCCTTTAAGGTATCCATTGCCGCATTGCCGTCGATTTCTGCCAGTGCCTTGCGGATATTGCCCAGCTGTTTTCCGTATTTGGGACCTACGGTCTTTAACTGCGGTTTGAAGCTGTAGGAGGTAAAGTTTCTTACATCCTCTACAAATTCCACAGACTTCACATTCAGCTCATCCTCAATAATCTCTACATAGAAATCAGACAGCTCGTGATCCGCTTTTACATACATTTTTCCGATAGGCTGACGGTTTTTGATGTTTGCGGTATTTCTGGCAGCACGTCCCAGAACAACAACCTTCAGAACCTCATCCATATCTGCTTCCAGCTGCTTGTCAATATGCATTTCGTCCACAGACGGGAAGTCGCACAGATGAATGCTTTCCGGTGCGTTTTTGTCAATGCTGCGAACCAGATTCTGATAAATATCCTCTGTCATAAACGGAATCATGGGAGAAGCGGCCTTTGCCACATTCACCAGAGCCGTATACAGAGTCATGTAGGCATTGATCTTATCCTGCTCCATGCCCTTTGCCCAGAAACGTTCTCTGCTGCGTCTTACATACCAGTTGCTCATGTCATCCACAAACTCCTGCAGCACTCTTGCAGCCTCCGGAATCCGGTAATTGTTCAGATTGTCATCCACATCGCGGATCATGGAATTCATCTTGGACAGCAGCCACTTATCCATAACCGGAAGTTTTTCGTAATCCAGGGTATACTTGGTTGCGTCAAAATTGTCAATGTTCGCATACAGTACAAAGAATGCATAGGTGTTCCACAGAGTTCCCATGAACTTTCTCTGTCCCTCCTGCACTGCTTTGCCATGGAAACGGTTGGGCAGCCATGGAGCGCTGTTGATGTAGAAATACCAGCGGATAGCGTCTGCTCCGTAGGTTTCCAGAGCCTCAAACGGATCTACGGCATTTCCCTTGGACTTACTCATCTTCTGTCCGTTTTCATCCTGTACATGGCCCAGAACAATAACATTCCGGTAAGGAGCCTTGTTGAAAATCAGGGTGGAAATTGCCAGCAGAGAGTAGAACCAGCCTCTTGTCTGATCCACTGCCTCGGAAATAAAATCTGCCGGGAACTGCTGCTCAAACAGCTCCTTATTTTCAAAGGGATAATGATGCTGTGCAAACGGCATTGCACCGGAGTCAAACCAGCAGTCAATAACCTCCGGAACTCGCTTCATCTGCTTTCCGCATTTCGGACAGCGGATAGTCACTGCGTCAATAAATGGACGGTGAAGCTCAATATCCTCCGGACAGTTGTCGGACATGGATTTTAATTCCTCAATACTTCCGATGGAATGCTGATGGCCGCACTCACACTCCCAGATATTCAGAGGAGTTCCCCAGTAACGGTTCCGGCTGATGCCCCAGTCCTGAACATTCTCCAGCCAGTCGCCGAAACGGCCCTTGCCGATGCTCTCCGGAATCCAGTTAATGGTATTGTTGTTGCGGATCAGATCCTCCTTCACCGCTGTCATCTTAATAAACCAGGACTCCCGCGCATAATAAATCAGCGGAGTATCGCAGCGCCAGCAGTGAGGATAGCTGTGCTCAAAATTGGGAGCTGCAAATAACAGTCCTCTCTCGTCCAGATCCTTTAATACCATCGGATCTGCCTTCTTGACAAATACGCCCGGCCACGGAGTTTCCTTTGTCATCTCGCCCTTGGGATCTACCATCTGTACAAAAGGAAGATCGTATTTTCTGCCGACCTTGGAGTCGTCCTCACCGAATGCAGGAGCAATATGAACAACGCCGGTACCGTCTGTCAGGGTAACGTAGCTGTCACATACCACATAATGAGCTTTTTTATGCTGTTTTTCTGCAGCATCTGCAGCACACTGATACAGAGGCTCGTACTCCTTGTATTCCAGATCGGTTCCCTTGTAGCGCTCCAGAACCTCGTAGGAATCCTCTCCCAGAACGGTATCACACAGAGCGGCAGCCAGGTAATATACCTGTCCGTCCTCTTTCATCTTAACCTTTACATACTCCTCATCCGGATTCACGCAGAGAGCCACGTTAGACGGCAGAGTCCACGGAGTTGTTGTCCAGGCCAGAATGCTGGCATCCTCACCCTTTACCCGGAAACGGGCAATTGCAGAACGCTCTTTTACATCCTTATAGCCCTGAGCCACCTCGTGGGATGACAGAGGAGTTCCGCACCGCGGACAGTAGGGAACAATCTTAAAGCCCTTGTAAAGCAGTCCTTTCTCCCAGATCTGCTTCAGAGCCCACCATTCAGACTCAATAAAGCTGTTGTGGTAGGTAACATAGGGATTGTCCATATCTGCCCAGAAACCAACGGTTCCGGAAAACTTCTCCCACATGCCTTTATACTTCCACACGCTTTCCTTACAGTGTCCGATAAACGGCTCAAGACCATACTGCTCAATCTGCTCCTTGCCGTCCAGGCCCAGCATCTTCTCCACTTCCAGCTCAACCGGAAGACCGTGGGTATCCCAGCCTGCTTTACGGGGAACCATATAGCCCTTCATGGTGCGGTAACGGGGAATCATGTCCTTGATAACACGCGTAAGAACATGACCGATATGAGGCTTACCGTTTGCGGTAGGCGGTCCGTCATAGAACGTATAGGTCGGACCCTCTTTTCTGGAGTCCATACTTTTCTGGAAAATCTGATTGTCATTCCAGAATTTTTCAATTTTCTTTTCACGCTCTACAAAATTAAGATTTGTAGGTACTTTCTCGTACATGGCTTTCTTCATCCTCCATTCTTATTCTGCGTGAAGTCCAGTGGCAGCTGCAAATAACATAAAATCCCGCTGAAAGGATTATCCGCTGAAAGAAAAAGGCCTTTTTCCTGCAACAGGAAAAAAGCCTTCAATGTCTCTATCTACCACCTATACTGCATACAATTATATGAGTTCCCTGTAACGGTGGAAATCCGGCACGGCCTACTGTCTGTTCAGCCTGCAACTCAGGAGTGATTTTCGACTGCCGATGTACTGGCTTCGGGCTCTCACCATCCCCGAATCGCTTTTGCTTTCCTGTCGGCGCTACTGTCTCCATCTGCGTTTTTTCTTTATGAATACTCTGCTCTATTATATGATCACCCCCGGATATTGTCAAGGTTTCCCTTGTTTGTTATTTATTTATCAATCACATTGTCTTTTTTTGCCTTTGGTGGTATACTGCAAAAAAGCATTTTACCTGTTTTTTACACCCACGAAATCGGATGTTTCCTCTATAGAAAGCGGACATCCGGGAGAAGGAGAATACCTATGAGTGAACGTAATCTTACTCTGCTGACCGACCTCTATGAGCTGACGATGATGCAGGGGTATTTTAAAGAAAAGGACGCCAATGAAACCGTTATTTTTGATGCATTTTACCGCAGCAATCCTGTAGGCAGCGGCTATTCTATCTGCGCCGGTCTTCAGCAGGTCATCGAATATATCGAAAATCTGCATTTCGAGGAGGATGATATTGACTATCTTCGCAGCACCGGACTGTTTGAAGAGGATTTTCTGGAATATCTGAAGAATTTCCATTTTTCCGGCGACATTTATGCCATTCCGGAGGGAACGGTTGTATTTCCCAGAGAGCCCCTTATCAAAGTCATTGCACCGATTATGGAGGCTCAGCTGATTGAGACCGCTCTTCTTAATATTATCAACCACCAGTCTCTGATTGCCACCAAGGCGTCACGGGTGGTATATGCAGCCAAGGGGGACGGGGTAATGGAGTTCGGCCTTCGCCGCGCCCAGGGTCCTGACGCAGGCATTTACGGCGCCAGAGCTGCCATGATTGCCGGATGTATCGGCACCTCCAATGTTCTCTGCGGAAAAATGTTCCATGTGCCGGTGAAGGGAACCCATGCCCACAGCTGGATTATGAGTTTTCCGGACGAGCTGACTGCCTTCCGTACCTATGCAAAGCTGTATCCCACAGCCTGCATTCTTCTGGTAGACACCTATGACACCCTGAATTCCGGCGTTCCCCATGCCATTCAGGTATTTAAGGAAATGCGGGAAGCAGGCATTCCTCTGACCTTCTACGGAATCCGCCTGGACAGCGGCGATCTGGCTTACCTGTCCAAACAGGCAAAGAAGATGCTGGACGAGGCAGGTTTCCCGGATGCTGTCATTTCCGCCTCCAATGATTTGGATGAAACCCTGATCAATTCCCTGAAAATGCAGGGAGCTGCCATTAACTCCTGGGGTGTGGGCACCAACCTGATCACCTCCAAGGACTGCCCCTCCTTCGGCGGCGTGTACAAGCTGGCTGCCATTCTCGATAAAAATACCGGAAAGTTTATTCCGAAAATCAAACTGTCAGAAAATGCGGAGAAGATCACCAATCCCGGAAATAAAACCATCCGCCGGATTTACGACAAGGAAAACGGAAAGATTATTGCCGATCTCATCTGCCTGGTTGATGAAGTATACGATCCTGCCCGCTCCCTGCTGCTGTTTGATCCCATTGAAACCTGGAAAAAGACTCACCTGGCGCCGGGCAGCTATACCATGAGAGAGCTGATGATCCCTGTCTTCCAGAAAGGAAAACGGGTTTACGATTCTCCTGAGGTTATGGACATTCAGAAATACTGCAAACAGGAGATGGCTACCCTTTGGGAGGAGTCCCTTCGTCTGGAATTCCCGCACCGGGTTCACGTGGATCTGTCAAACGAGCTGTGGCATATGAAAAATCAGCTTCTCGACAGCTACCACTATAACAGCTGATTGCTTCCGTCTTTCTGATCCGCTGCTTCTCCCAGACACCGGGAAGCCCTTAAGGAGCTGCTTTCTATCCGCAGGAACAAAAAGAACAGGAAGAAAAAATAGGTCACTGCACATCTGCAGCGGCCTTTTTTGTTCATTTCTTATTCACAAAACCGTTACAAACATTCCACAGTTTTGCTAAACTTCTTTCATATTTTTTCACTATACTTTATACCATCAGATAACGCATTGCTGCATTGCTGATTACAGTTAGATAATTTTTTTCATAATCGCCGGCGGTTTCAAATGCCGCCGGCTCCTCCCTTTTTTACCATCTTTCCTATATTTTCTATGTTTTTTACCTCGATTTTCCAAAAATTAGTCAAAACAGAGAAAAACCATCTGGTTTTTTATAAAAGTTTTTTTACAAAAAGACTGTCGATCTTCCCTCTTTTATGTTACAATTTATACATGAGTTTTAAATATTAATAGGGGGATTTTTTATTATGGCAAAAGAAATGATTGCTATGCTTCTTGCCGGCGGCCAGGGTTCCCGATTATATGCCCTGACCCAGAAGCTTGCAAAACCTGCAGTTCCTTTTGGCGGCAAATACCGCATTATTGACTTTCCACTTTCAAACTGTGTGAATTCCGGCATTGATACCGTAGGTATTCTGACCCAGTATCAGCCGCTCGTATTAAACGAATATATTGGAAATGGACAGCCCTGGGATCTGGATCGTCTTTACGGCGGTGTTCATGTACTTCCGCCTTATCAGAAGGCATCCGGCTCTGACTGGTATAAAGGTACTGCAAACGCAATTTATCAGAACATTTCTTTCATTGAGCGGTACAATCCGGAATATGTCATTATTCTTTCCGGCGACCAGATCTGCAAACAGGACTACAGTGATTTTCTCCGCTTCCACAAAGAGAAAAACGCAGAGTTCTCCGTTGCTGTTATGGAGGTTCCGTGGGAGGAGGCATCCCGCTTCGGCCTGATGGTTGCTGACGAGAATGACAAGATTACTGAATTCCAGGAAAAACCCAAGAATCCCAAGTCCAACCTGGCCTCTATGGGTATTTACATTTTCAACTGGGATATTCTGAGAAAGTACCTGATTGAGGATGAAGCTGATCCGAACTCTGAAAATGACTTTGGAAACAACATCATTCCCAATCTGTTAAAAGACGGACGCAATATGTACGCCTACCATTTTGACGGCTACTGGAAGGATGTGGGAACTATCCCCTCTCTTTGGGAAGCCAATATGGAAGTGCTGGATCCGGAGCACAGCGGTATCAACCTGTTTGACACCGACTGGAAGATCTACAGCCGCAACAGCGGTATGACCGGACACAAGATCAGCGCTGACGCTGTAGTAGAGAATTCCTTAATCACAGACGGCTGCCGCATTGACGGAAATGTCAAACACTCCATCCTTTCCTCCGGTGTCAGAGTCGAGGAAGGCGCTGTGGTAGAAGACGCTGTGATTATGAGCGGAACAACCATTAAGGCAGGCGCAGTTGTAAAACACTGCATCATTGCTGAAAACGTTATGATTGGTGAAAATGCCGTTGTAGGCGCTATGCCTGCTGACGGAGAAAAGGGCGTTGCTACAGTCGGCTCCGGTGTTGAAATCGGTGCAGGCGCTAAAATCGGCCCCAATGCAATGATCAATAATAATGTAAAAGGCGGTGAAGAACAATGGTAAATTCCAATGCAAATGCCCTGGGCATCCTTTTTCCAAACAGTTATGATTCTCTTGTACCCGAGCTGGTTGTAGAACGCCTGATGGCTTCCATTCCTTTCGCCAGCCGTTACCGCCTGGTAGATTTTATTCTCTCCAGTATGGTAAACTGCGGAATCGACAACGTTTCTGTCATTGTCCGCAAAAACTATCACTCTCTGATGGATCATCTTGGTTCCGGACGTGAGTGGGATCTGACCCGTAAAAACGGCGGTCTGAATATGGTTCCGCCTTATGCAGAAAAAACTGTTTCTGTTTACAATGGCCGTATTGAGGCTCTTGCCAGCATTCTGGACTTCTTAAAAGAACAGAAAGAAAAATATGTTATCATGGCTGACACCAATCTGGCTGTCAACTTTGATTTCAAGGCCATGATCGAGGCTCATATGGCAAGCGGCGCTGATGTAACGGTTGCCTATACAGAGCAGCCTCTTCCTGACAGCATCCTGGATGCACCTCACACCAGCAAGGATATGTATTATACCCTGTCTCTGGATGAGGGACGTGTATCTGAGATTCAGATCAATTCCAAGGAAACCGGCGTTCAGAATCTTTCCATGAACATTTATATTATTGATCGTCAGCTTCTCATTGATCTGGTTGGCAAGGCCTACGTTCTGGGACAGATCTATTTTGAACGTGATGTTTTGGCTTCCAACTTAAAGACTCTGAATGTTCAGGCTTTCCGTTTTGACGGTTATGTAGCCCGTATCTCTGATATGAAGAGCTACTTTGAAGAGAACATGAAGATGCTGGATGACAAGAATGTAGATGCTCTGTTCTACAGCGGAGATCCCATCTACACCAAGATCCGCGACGACAACCCGACACGCTATATCAACGGCTCCAGAGCCAAGAATATTATGGCTGCTGACGGCTGCGTGATTGAAGGCGATGTAGAAAACAGTATCCTCTTCCGTGGTGTCAAGATTGCAAAGGGCGCCAAGGTTCGCAACTGTGTACTGATGCAGGGTACCTCAGTAGAAGCAGGTGCAAGTCTGGAATACGTTATCACAGACAAGAATGTTACTGTTACCGAATACAAAGAATTAAAGGGCAACGATGCTTTCCCGGTTTATGTTGCCAAATATCAGAAAGTTTAATCTTCTCTTCTGTCATATTGAAAAGCAGCCCGGTCATCTTTCTTCGATGACCGGGCTGCTTTTTGATTTGCTGCATCCTTTTTCTTGTTTGTCAATTACAGCTTCTGTTGTTTACGGAATCCATACGCCATCAGGACCTACCTTAAAGCCGTCAGGTGTCGTGGTATCTGTCAGCATCCGTCCTCTTGTTCCGTCTGATACATTATGGAAATAGTACCACTTTCCATCAATCTGATGCCATCCGGTGTACATATGGCCGCGAGTGCCGTCACTTTCTGCATGGAGATAATACCACTGTCCATCCAGAGAAATCCAGCCAACTGCCATAGAGCCGTCTGCATTGAAATAATACCAGTTGTTGGTGCCGTTCCAGTTAATGTACTGCCAGCAGGAAGCCGGTGTCACACCACCGGAGGTCTTAAAGGTCCACTGACCATCCTCTCTCACACTCCAGGTTCCAGTCACTGCTCCGCTGTTTCCGGCAGGCGCTGCACTTCCTCCGCCGCCAGCGTTGCTGCTGTTGGGACGGCTGGGTTTGTGCGGCTTTTCATTTTCCTCATAACTGAGGCCGTAATTCAGTTCGTAATAATTATTTTCACTGTCGCGGTATGCATAAGCCTTTCCGTTTCTGTCCTTCATTTCCTCAGGCATATACTGATCCTTCAGATATCCGGGAACATCGTTCGGGGAAATACATACGCCGTCTGCGTTCACTGCGATAACCTCATCATTCTTGGGAAGAGTGATCGGCATCTTGCCGGTCGGATTATAATCGCCTACAATTACATCCATTGTAGCATCTGCATAGGTATCAAAGCCGGCCAGAAGTGCATCTGCATAAGGCTCTACATTTCCTAACATCCATGCCAGCGTAAAGTTTACATTGGAGATTACCTTACCGCCATTGCCGTGAACTGCATCTGCAATTTCTTTAATCTTGCCTGCATTCTGCAAAGTGGTTTCCGCATGAGTGGATGCTGTCGGACGTCCCAGCTCATCTACATCATGAACAATCTTTCCGTCACAGATATCCAGCTCCAGATATCCTGCTGTTGCAGAGAAATAATTTCCGGACTTCGGATTTACAAACAGGATTGCATAATCAGCCTGATTATAATCCTCAGTTACCTGAATGCCGTACTTTTCTGTCAGATTCTTTCTCAGAGCCTCCGTCTGAGCCGGATTCTCTTTCTGAGAGAAATACTCTACATATACTTTCTTTCCTTCCAGCTTGTCCTCAGTCAACGGAAGAACCTGATCCTTGTTCTTTAACAGAACAACTGATTTCTGATGTACCTCATAAGCCTCATCCCAGTTTTCCGGATTGTCAACAACTCCTTTGGCGTTGTCCGGATCCCGGTAAGGATTCTCGAACAGTCCCAGTTCAAACATCTCTTTCAGAAGACGTTTGTTGGCCAGATCCAGATCCTCATTGCTTACTGTTACTTCTTCTCTTGTAAATCCGTAGGCAATCTCATGAGTATCATAATAATCGCTCTTACTTCCGTCCTCAGAACGCTCGTAGGCTTCCTTCATGGACCATACGTCATTGGTATCACCGATAATGTCTGTTCCTGCATTCACTGCATAACCGCACTTCTCCGGTACATCCAGATCCTCTACACCCCAGTCCATATTTCCGATGATGCCGCTGTCACTGTTCACATATCCGTCATGTCCCATCTGATCACGCAGTAAGCCCTGGATAAATTCTTTATTGAATGCAAATCCAACCTGCTGCATGTTCAGTTCCTTGCCGTTATTGTCATACTGCGGCTCGCTCTTTTCCGGAGCCGGTTTTGCGTAGTACGGCATGATTGAAGATACATTGTTGTCAACCGCTGCCTTAAATCCGGGCAGGTGATATCTCTGAAGGCTGTCTTCTGTCTGATATACGTTCCACTGACCCTGTTTATAGTGGGGATCAAATCCGTTTTCTCTTGCGCCGCCGCCCGGGAAATGTTTAATCGTCAGAGCAATACCATCTGTCTGTACGCCTTCACTGCTTCCCTGGAAGCCAACTACCAGACGCTCTGCTGCATCAGCAATAAATGCCGGATCCTCTCCAAAGGTACCATAGGTTCTCTGCCATCTGGGATCCGTCATGGTATCTACCATGTACATATATCCCTTTTTCAGTCCGCTGGCATCCCACTCACTTCTTGCAATTTCTGCAAATCTGGAAATCAGAGATGCATCTCCTCCTGCTGCAATATCGCCCTTGGCCGCTGCTGCCAGCCCCATGGTTCCGGGCCAGGTAGAGAATACGCCGGATGCGTCATTCATACCAAAGGTCATATCACCGTTTTCATTTCTGGAGTTGGAAGTTACCAGTACCGGAATACCAAGGGAAGTTCCCTCTGCCACATAGTTCATCTGGTTGATCCAGTTTGCCATATCCTCCGGTTCCGGATTCTGGCGCAGGATAAAGTGGCGCAGTCCCAGCTTTTCAATGGTATCAATGGTTCCCAGTGTTGAGGTTGTTCCAAAGATACTGGTATCATTGATCTTTTCTGTCTCATCCAGAAGTCCTGTCTTATCCTTTACAGAGGAATTGATTCCCATGCCTCTGGAATTGTTAAACATCATACCAATCTTGTCATCTACTGTCATCTGGCTGACCAGATCTGCGGCTCTTGTTTCTGCATCTTCCCGCCAGTCCTCGTAGACATCCAGCTTTCCGTTTCCATTGGAATCCTTAAAGTACTTTCCATCTACCTCCAGAATGTTCTTCGCAGTAGCACCGATGACCGGTTCTCCGGTTCCGTTTGCTTTTTCCTGATAGGTACTGGACCAAACGCCGTATGAAGACGGATCTACCTTTTCGCCATGCATTGCCAGTTCCTTTCCGCCTTCTGCATCAGCATACGCTGTTACCTGATAGTTTTCGTATGCTCCAAAATACTTCTGGTAGGTAAATACAAGATTCTTATCATCGCTGTCAAGACCCAGCTCAATTTCTGTTCCCTGCTGGCCAAGAAGTCCATTTTCACTTCCGATAGAAGCTGCTGCCTGACTGATGATATCCCATACCAGGCCAAACTCATCCTTCTTGTCCTTTGCATTAATGGCTTTTCTCCACTCTCCGCCGCGTTTCTCCGCAGCTTCCAGGGAAGCTGCAATACCTACATATGCCTTGCCTTCCTTCATAAGAGCCTGTACATCCTGCTCTCCGTCTTTTTCCAGAATCGGATCCAGAACAACCTTTCCATTAAAGTTTTCCGGAACTGCAACTCTCACATAGTTCTTGTAAGGAGTCAGGGAATGACGTGTCCGGACAACCGTATTTTCTGTCATACGGGTATAAACATTGGCTTCACCATTTGCCAGATATTCTGTCTCGGTATATTTTACATCACCGGCCTTGCCTTCCTTCTGGTTCACAGTCTCCAGCTTGATCTCGCGTTCCATAGAAGCCTCAATCGCCTCAGAATCACGTCCTGTCTCACCAAAGAACGGCTCGTTTTCTGCAAGAGCTATCATCTTTTCTCTGTCAGATTCCAGAATCCATCCGTTCTCGATCATATTATCAAGAGCTTCCGCATACTGATCCAGGTAAGTATCTCTGTCACCGTAAAGGCTTTCTACCTGATCCTGAGCCAGATAAATCATAGAACCGCTCTTATCACTGAAAGCGCCGTTGGCACCGCCGTAATAGGAAGCAACTGGTACGGAAATCTGCGGAGAAATGATTCCGGATGTCATATTTCCAAACTCATCTCTCTCCGGCGCAAATGCCATGCCATTCATAGAGCCTGCTACCTCATCCTTATACGGACCACACGGAGCCGACTCTCCATTCTGGGCCCAGTTATCCAGATTTTCCAGAGCTGCATTGATAAATACAGTAATATTGAAATCTGTTACTGTATGATCTCCCTTAAAGTCTACATACTCTCTGGTATCCCGTCCTGTCTGCATCTGCAGCTCATCTGTCGGATCTGCCGGGAAAATAATATCTGAGTGCGGGCCACCTGCCACTACATAATGACGGTACATGTTATCCGGCGCATCGCTGTCATGGCGAACCGGACCAGGATTGTAGTCATTTTCTCCCACCATCAGGATAAACGGAACGTCTGTAGCCTTAACCGGCATAAACATTCTCGTCTTTGAGCTCTGCTTCTTTGCAATAGAGGTATCCATCATACCGCCTACAAAGTTCAGATACCCATCAAAAATGTGATCTGCACTTCCTACGCAGTCCTTATAATCCTCGTAGGTTTCCAAATCCGCTGCGTCCTCTGCTACAAAGTTTGCCAGACCAAAGTTATTGGCAAAGGTATTGACATACCAACCGGACTGAGAGGAGCCAAACAGGTAGGAATTTACATCGCCGCTGTAATCCTCACCGTAGAGAATCGGGCTGTTTTCCTGTTTCAGCAAAGTACCTACCTGACCTAAAATATCCCAGAAAATACCATTGTCATCTCCCCATTTCAAGGCTGCATATCGATCCTGGTTAAAGGTCTTTAAAGATTTTACGGTAACATCCTTGGAGGTAACGCCTACATAAGCAGCGCCCTTTTCCATGATGTAATCGTAGCTCTGGCGCCACAGGCTGGCAATATCGGTCTTGCTGCTGGCATTGAGAATATCTACAAATACCACACCGCTGAAATCTGCCGCATCCTTCGGCTTAAATACTATAATTCGATCGACGTATTCCTCCTGTGCGTTGCTGGAGGTTGCCTTCGCTGCATTGCTGGCAGTTGCCAGCTTGCCATCTTTGATGTCATAAATATTTGCACTGCCCTTCAGGAAATATTCATGCTCCTCATAGGTATCAGAAAAGCCATAATCTTCTCTGGTACGTCCTGCCTGCTGGCTCAGATACGGGAAATTCTTCTCGTCCTGAGGAACACTAAGCTCGTCCGGTGTGTTTCCCTCCAGCACTTTGCCTTCTGAATCTACAAATTCAACCTTACTGTTAAAGGACTCCATGGCAGTCAAAACTGCGTTTGACCAGGTTGCATACTCTGCGTCCGAATCAGTTGCAATCCTCTCTCTGTCCTCGTCCTCCTCATCCTGCCACAGACCTCCGTCTTCACTGGGAATATACCAGGAATACCGGTCAGATCCTTCCGGCGGCGGACCTGCAAACGCCGGAAATACAGTTGTAGCACTCATTGCCAATACCAGTGCTGACGCAACCTTACGCCGCACCCTCCCCCTTGACATTTTACATAGTTTCTGCTGTCTCAACTTCATGTCTTCTCCTTTCCCTACAAAATGAATCTTTGCAACAACTACAAAAGGTATTATATCACCATTCCCCAGCAAAATAAACAGTTTATATTACGTTTTCTTTCGTTTTATTAGTATTTTGTTATGCTTTTCTTACGTTTTCCTTACGTGCCAATGATTGTTTTTCGCGTTTTTGCACAGTAAAAAGAATGTACCTTAGTACATTCTCACTAAAGAAAATCAGGCAGAGCATTCTTCTGCTCTGCCTGACCTGTATCAATATACGTTTTTCCGCTTTTCTTAGAACTTGCCAGCCTTAGCTGCTTCCTCAATGGAAACTGCAACTGCAACAGTCATACCAACCATGGGGTTGTTTCCTGCGCCAATCAGCCCCATCATCTCTACGTGAGCCGGAACAGAAGAGGAACCTGCAAACTGTGCATCAGAGTGCATACGGCCCAGAGTATCAGTCATACCGTAGGAAGCCGGACCTGCTGCCATGTTATCAGGATGCAGGGTACGTCCGGTACCGCCGCCGGAAGCTACGGAGAAGTACTTCTTGCCTGCTTCCAGTCTCTCCTTCTTGTAGGTACCTGCTACCGGATGCTGGAAACGGGTCGGGTTGGTAGAGTTACCGGTAATGGAAACGTCTACGTTCTCTTTCCACATGATTGCAACACCTTCCGGAACGCTGTTAGCGCCGTAGCAGTTTACTTTTGCACGAAGTCCCTCGGAATAGGACTTGCGGGATACTTCCTTAACCTCGTTGGTGTAAGGATCATACTCGGTCTCAACGAAGGTAAATCCGTTGATACGGGCAATAATCTGAGCAGCGTCCTTGCCCAGACCGTTTAAGATAACGCGCAGAGGTTTCTGGCGAACCTTGTTTGCTTTCTCAGCGATACCGATAGCACCCTCAGCTGCTGCGAAGGACTCGTGGCCAGCCAGGAATGCGAAGCACTCGGTCTCCTCTTCCAGAAGCATCTTGCCCAGGTTTCCATGTCCCAGACCTACCTTACGGGTATCTGCTACAGAACCGGGGATACAGAAAGCCTGCAGACCCTCACCGATAGCTGCTGCTGCGTCAGCTGCTTTTCTGCAGCCCTTTTTGATTGCGATGGCAGCACCAACGGTATAAGCCCATTTTGCATTCTCAAAGCAGATCGGCTGAATGCCTTCTACCATCTTATATACATCAAGACCTGCGTCTTTTGTAATCTTCTCAGCTTCTTCGATAGAAGCAATGCCATAGCTGTTTAATACTGCATCAATCTGTTTGATGCGTCTCTCATATGATTCAAATAATGCCATGATATGTAGTATCCTCCTTAAAAAATTCGTTTACCGCTTTCTTTATTCCTGTCTCGGGTCGATGATCTTAACAGCATCAGCTACACGGCCATACTGACCTTTTGCCTTCTCCCATGCAGTATTCGGGTCATCACCCTTCTTGATAAAGTCAGTCATCTTACCAAGGCTTACGAACTGATAACCGATGATATGATCGTCTGCATCCAGAGCGATACCGGTTACATAACCCTCTGCCATCTCCAGATAACGCGGGCCTTTTTTCAGAGTTCCATACATGGTACCAACCTGAGAACGGAGACCTTTTCCCAGATCCTCCAGACCTGCACCGATGGGAAGACCATCCTCAGAGAATGCACTCTGGGTTCTTCCGTATACGATCTGCAGGAATAACTCTCTCATTGCAGTGTTGATTGCGTCACAAACCAGGTCAGTATTCAGAGCCTCCAGAACCGTTCTGCCCGGCAGAATCTCAGATGCCATGGCTGCGGAATGGGTCATACCGGAACATCCGATGGTCTCAACCAGAGCCTCCTGGATGATACCCTCTTTTACGTTCAGGGTCAGCTTACATGCGCCCTGCTGCGGAGCACACCAGCCGATACCATGTGTCAGACCGGAAATGTCTTTCACTTCCTTTGCCTGTACCCATTTTGCCTCCTCCGGAATCGGAGCGGCGCCATGATGTACGCCCTGCGCAACGGTGCACATTTTTTCTACTTCATGTGAATAAATCATGTTAAAACTCCTTTCAACTGTGTAATGTCCTGAAGTACGCGTTATAACAGTCCATAACACTCTGGATTGTTAATTTTATCACACCATACTTAATCTTATTTTCTCATAAAAACGCAAAATAGTCCAGTCCTTTTTGTGTTTTTTTGTAACTTCCTGTATTCTTCTTCCTGTATTCACCGGTCCCGCCGGGAAATACCCCGGATCTTTGTTTTCGTAAAAAACTATCCTGTCAATTCTGATTTTCCCGCATCTGTCCCAGTTCTTTCAGAATTCCGGATACTATCACCGTTGCCAGAACAAAGGTCATCATATCCGCTATGGGCTGAGCCATCTGAAGACCGAGGATGCCGAACATCTTCGGAAGAATCAGAAGCGCCGGAATCAGAAACAGCCCCTGGCGTCCCATAGCTACCAGGGATGCGCGGAATCCATATCCAATAGACTGCGTCAGCATATTCACCATAATAACCCAGGCCTGGAACGGCATTGTCAAAAGCTGAAGCCGAAGAGCCAGAGTTCCGATTTCAATTACCTGAAGATCTTCTCTGCGGAAGGCCGTAATAATCGGACGGCTGATTCCAAAAGAAACAACACCAAACACAGTCAGCATAATGACAGCCACCTTTACGCAAAACCAGAAAGCCTCCAGAACCCGGTCGTACCGTTCTGCGCCAAAATTAAATCCGCATACCGGCTGGAAGCCCTGCCCGAATCCAATAAGGCTGGAGTTGATAAACATCATAAACCGGGTCACAATGGACATGGCCGCAATGGCTGCGTCTCCGTAAGGTCCTGCAGCAAAATTCAGAATCACAGCTGCAGCACTTGCCAGCCCCTGGCGGCAGAAGGAGGGAAGTCCTGCATGAAGAATCTGTCCGTATACCTTGCCGGAGGGACGGAATTTGGAAAGCTGAATTTTAATGCAGTCCGGCCGGGCATTGCACTGATAAAGCAGGATGGCAAAGCTGATCATCTGGCTGACCATAGTGGCAATCGCTGCTCCTGAAATTCCCATATTCAGCCCGAAAATCAAAAGAGGATCCAGAATCATATTCAAAATTCCCCCGACGGTAACTCCCACCATTGCAAAAACAGCATTCCCCTGAGAGCGGAGAATATTATTCATAACAAAGGAAGTCATCATAAAAGGGGCTCCAATCAGGATATATCTTGCATAATCCTGAGCATAGGGAGCAATGGTCTGTGTCGCCCCGAGAAAAAATACCAGCTGCCGGGAAAACAAAGTTCCAAATACCAGGATTGCAGTGCCAATGATAGCAGCCGTATAGAAAGCCGTTGCTGCAAACACTCCTGCCCTCTCCTCATCCCGATTCCCCAGGGAGCGGGAAATATGATTTCCGCTTCCCATTCCCAGGGTAAAACCAATTGCCTGAATCATGGACATGGCTGAAAACATAACGCCTACGGCGCCGGATGCGCTGGTGCTGATCTGACTGACAAAAAATGTATCTGCCATATTGTAAATCGATGTCACCAGCATACTGATAATCGTAGGAACCGCCAGTCTGGGAATCAGGCGGTTTACCGGCGTTTCAATCATCTGTCTGTACTTTTCTTCTTTCATCATTCCTTTTGCCATAGGCTTCTCTCCTTTTTCTTTTGTATCCTTCCTTTTTATGCTTTCTTTTCCGGCAAATTTTCTTTTTCCAGATAGCGGTTTCTTTTTTCTGCCTTTCTATGCATGAGCTTCCGCCTGCGTCCCATGGGGAAGTCTCCTCAGAATCCATACATAGTAAATAACAAATACAATTCCTTTCATTACACTGGTAATCGTCAAAGCCCACCAGATGCCATCCAGTCCCAGTCCTGTTCTTCCCAGGAGCAGCGCCAGCGGGATTCTTGCCGCCGTCAAAATAATAGTAATCACAGAGCAGGACAGGGTTTTTCCCATTCCCTGAAGCGCGCCTCCTGTTACCAGCTCCTGACACATGGGCATCTGCCCCAGTCCAAGAATCACAAGATAATGAATTCCGATGGGAAGAATCTCCTCTTCCTGAATAAACAGGCGGAAAATCGGCTCTGCGCCGAAAATAAGAATGCAGGAGGTGATGATTCCCCAGATTCCAATGAAGAGTACCGCAATTCCATAGCTTTTCTTTACCCGGTCATACTGCTTTGCCCCGTAGTTCTGCCCGGTAAAGGCATTCATAGCCGAGCCAAAGCCCTCTGCGGTCATCCAGGAAATACATTCCACCTGACCGCCCACCCTCTGAACTGCCACTGCTGCGTCTCCCCAGGAGGCAATCATTCTGGTCAGCACCATGGAAATTCCGGAATACAGCATTGTCTGAAAAGCAGACGGCGTTCCCACCGCCAGAATCCTGACGAAAATTTCCCGGGGAACCTTCTTCCACAGACCGATTTTATGCAGCAGCACCGGCTCCCTGGAAGCTCTCATCGTCAAAACAAGGGTAACTGTCATCTGTGCCGTAACCGTGGCCACAGCAGCTCCTGCTGCCTCCATTCGCGGAAAGGGACCTATTCCAAAAATAAGAACCGGATCCAGGATCATATTCATAACAAGCCCTATGCAGTTTGCCAGAAACGGAGTCCTGCTGTCGCCCACCGCCGTAAACAACCCTGTCAGTGTCTGATTCAAAAACGGAAACAGAATCAGGCCGCAGGTAATCCTGAGATAAATCTTTGCCGCCTGTGCTGTCCCTGCATTTTCCAGGCGGAAAAAGCCAATCAGGGAATCCGCATACAGATTGGCAATCAGGGCAAAAGCCAGAGCAAGCAGCACCGTCAGCTGCAAGGCTCCTCTTCCATATGCCCTTGCCTCCTCTCTCTGCTGCTTTCCCAGACTGTGTGCCACCTTAACCTGTCCTCCCATTTTGGCCAGCATCACAATTCCGGAGGAAAACCAGGTATACATTCCGGCGGCTCCCACTGCAGTTACCGCATGACTTCCCACCCGTCCAATCCATGCCATATCCGTCAGATTGTAGGCGGTCTGAACCAGGGAGGTTGCCATAATCGGTAGCGCAAGTCCTGTCAAAGACGGAAAAATATGTCCGTTCAGTAAATCAATGTGATGGGATTCTTTTTTCATGTCTGCTGATAATCCTTTCTTCTCTGTCTTCTCCCGTTTTCTGTCTGAAATTTTCTCTTTTTTCTGCCGTCACCGGAGACTTTGCTTTCCTGAACCGCCTCTCCCGCATGTTCTAAAGCTTTCCTGTCACATCATAGTCTCTGTATACAGAAAAAGACGGGTGCTGCATTCTTCCTGCAGCACCCTACTGATTCCAGCGGTATATCCGCCTTGATTTCTTTTAATTTTTATTGCGCAGATACTCGTCGATTCCCTTCGCGCCGTGTTTTCCTGCCTCCATGGCAAGAATAACCGTAGCAGCTCCGGTTACTGCATCGCCGCCTGCGAATACGCCCGGACGGGAAGTCTGGCCGTTTTCTGCTTCTGCAACAATACATTTGCGCTTATTGATTTCCAGACCTTCTGTTGTAGAGGAAATCAGCGGATTCGGAGAAGTTCCCAGTGACATAATCACGGTATCTACCTCCATCACATAATCAGAGCCTTCGATTTCTACCGGTCTTCTTCTTCCGGAAGCATCCGGCTCACCTAATTCCATCTTGCGGACTACCATTCCCTTTACCCAGTCATTTTCATCCGTAAGAATCTCTACAGGGTTGGTCAGAAGGTTGAAAATAACGCCTTCCTCTTTCGCATGATGAACCTCCTCCACACGGGCCGGAAGCTCTGCCTCACTGCGGCGGTATACAATATGTACCTCCGCGCCAAGACGAAGCGCTGTTCTTGCAGCATCCATCGCTACGTTTCCGCCGCCTACAACAGCTACCTTCTTTCCTGCCACAATCGGGGTGTCATAATCATCGCGGAATGCCTTCATCAGGTTGTTTCTGGTCAGATACTCATTGGCGGAAAATACGCCGTTGGCATTCTCTCCGGGAATTCCCATGAATTTCGGAAGACCTGCTCCGGAACCGATGAAAACAGCCTCGAAGCCTTCCTCATCCATCAGCTCGTCGATGGTTACGGACTTTCCGATAATCACGTCTGTCTCAATGGTTACACCCAGCTTTTTCACGTTTTCAATCTCGCTGCGAACAACGGAATTCTTCGGCAGACGGAACTCCGGAATACCATAGGTCAGAACGCCGCCCGGCTCGTGAAGAGCTTCAAAAATCGTTACCTCGTAACCCATCTTTGCCAGATCGCCTGCACAGGTAAGACCTGCAGGGCCGGAACCTACAACAGCAACCTTATGACCGTTTTTCTCAGCAGTTACCTTTGGTACAAAGCCGTTCTCTCTGGACCAGTCTGCAACAAAACGCTCCAGCTTTCCGATAGAAATCGGCTCGCCCTTGATACCGCGGATACACTGACCTTCACACTGGCTTTCCTGAGGACATACACGTCCGCAGACAGCAGGAAGAGCAGATGATTCTGCAATAATATTGGCTGCTTCTTCAAAATTGCCGGCTTCTACTTCTTTGATAAATCCGGGAATATTGATGGAAACAGGACATCCGCCCATGCACTTGGCATTTTTACATTTCAGGCAGCGGGAAGCCTCTTCCATTGCCTCTTCTTTATTATAACCATAGCAAACTTCTTCAAAATTCGTTGCGCGAACCTTCGCATCCTGTTCTCTTACAGGAACTTTCTTTAAGACGTCCATGATTTTATCCTCCGATCTGATTCCTCTGTTCTGCCATTAATCGTTGCAGTGGCCGCAGCCGCCGTGATGGGTATCTCCCTCGATTGCCTTTAACATTGCCCGGCCCTCTTCTGTCTTATACATCTGCTGGCGCTTCATAGCTTCATCAAAGTTTACCAGATGGCCGTCAAATTCCGGTCCGTCTACACAGGCAAATTTCACTTCTCCGCCTACAGTCAGACGGCATGCTCCGCACATACCGGTTCCGTCTACCATAACAGGGTTCATGCTGACAATGGTTGGAAGCTCCAGCTCCTTGGTCAGCTTGCAGACAAATTTCATCATAATCATCGGTCCGATGGCAACGCAGACATCATAGTGTTTTCCCTGGTTCTTTACCAGATCCTCAATCACGCTGGTTACCATACCTTTTCTCTCATAGGAACCGTCATCTGTGGTAACATAGAGATTTCCTGCCACCTGACGCATCTCATCCTCCAGAATCAGGAGATCCTTTGTCTTGGCGCCGACAATCACGTCTGCCTCAATGCCATGCTCCTTCATCCATTTTACCTGAGGATATACAGGCGCTGTTCCCACGCCGCCTGCCACAAACAGATATTTGCGCTTCTTTACTTCCTCCAGATCCTCCTTGACAAACTCAGAAGGCTGTCCCAGAGGTCCTACGAAATCCTGGAATGCGTCTCCGGCCTTCAGCTCAGACATTCTCAGAGTAGAAGCGCCTACAATCTGGAATACAATGGTAACCGTTCCCTGTTCCCGGTTGTAATCACAGATTGTCAGGGGAATCCGTTCTCCCTTCTCATCGATTTTGACAATTACGAACTCTCCCGGCTGACATGCTCTGGCAACACGCGGTGCCTCCACGTCCATCAGAAAGATCTTATCAGCCAGCTGTTCTGCTTTCAAAATTCTGTACATATTTATCCTCCCATGTTCTGCATCTGCTGCAAAATAATTTATCATGTGTTCTAGGATTCTCTTTTTCCGAAGAAACTGTTTCTTTCGGTTCTTTTCATTCAGCGTTTCCCGGCTCCCTGCTTCTCATATACGCGGTAGGTATAGCAAAGATCAAAATACGTCTGCTCATCGCTTTCCTCTGTCATCTCCCATTCTCCGGACTCCTCCAGATTCGGGAAATGCGCGTCTGCGGAATAGGCAAAATCGATCCAGGTAATTTCCGCCCGGCTGCAGTAGGGCAGAAACTGGCGGTAAATGCTTTCCCCGCCGATAATATAAATATCCTCCGGACTGCAGTCCTTTAAAAGCTCCAGACATTCCTCCACACTGTGACAGACATCAGCGCCTTTCACCCGGTACTCCGGATCCCGGCTGAGAATCACATTTCTCCGGCCGTAGAGAGGCTGACCGCCTGGAAGTGTGTCTAAGGTCTTCCGGCCCATCACAATCACCTTGCCTAAAGTCATATCACGGAACCGCTTCTGATCCTGCGGGATCGTTACAAGAAGCTGGCCATTCCGTCCGATGGCCCAGTGACTGTCTACTGCTGCAATATAAATCAAATTGGATCACTTCTTTCTGGTATTCTTTCTTCCTCTTCTGCAAGAATCAGCTCTCTGGCATAAGGCAGAGTCTGAATCCAGTCACAGAAGGTATGCCATTCCTGCAGCTTATGGCTGCGGCGGGCATAATACATATTAATCAGATTCTCATAATTCATCGTACAGGTACGCATCTGGTTATAGCTGGAAGGAAGAAGCTGAATCATATCATACCAGTAAGCCTTTTCCTTTGTCTCCATGTATTTCAGACGGATTTTCTCCAGCTGCTCTACTACTGTTTTCATATATTCCAGTGTTTCCGGAGTCATATGATCATGACTGAAATCGTCCAGTTCAAAGGGACGGCTGTGAATCTTGTGCATGGTGCTGGTTGAATTGGCAACCGTGGCCACTTTGTAGGTGTCATACTCCTTCCACCAGTACATAGGAGCCGTAATATCAACGGAAACAAAAACCTGACGAAGATACTTGCGGTGATCGCCGGTTCCCGCCTTTCTCAGGCGCTTTGCCAGATCCAGATCATTGGGTCCCAGCACATAATCTCCGTTTTCGTTGTATCCGCTGTCCATTCTCCCCCAGCTGTTCATGGGATTTCTTGCACCGCGAATGGCATTCTCCAGATTCATAACGCTTGTGCGTTCTAATGTTATCATGTGGAATTCCTTTCTTCTGCTGTTTCCATTCCCCTGAGGGGAAATTTATTTTCTGATAAAATCATAAATAAGCTGTCTTTCATTATAACCAAGGAAAAAGCGCATAGCAAGACTTTTTTGTAAAAATATGATATACTGTTAAGGTTTCTACAATCTGCTTCTCCTCTTACCTGCTTCCCGCAGCCATATCCTCTCTGGTATCCACGTCCTCCAGTTCCCGCAAATCTCCCGTTTCATACCGGTATACATCCTGCGGATGGGCAGCGAGAATAGCCCTGCCTCCCTGATCTCCCAAAAGACTTTTCAGCTCCGGCACATAGCTTACAGAGAAGACGGCAGGACTTCCGTCTCTTCCCCTGCAGGACACAGTTCCAAGGCCTGTTTTTCCTGCCTTCCATCCGTTAACAAGGCCGGAAATAGTCTTTTTGGTCAGCCATGGCTGATCGCATACTGCAAAGCAGATTCCATCCAGACTTCCCTGCTCCAGCTCCTCCTTCAGTGCATCCAGAGCCAGATGAATGGAATGAGAAACGCCAAGGCTGCTGTTTCTGTTTTCTACGGTTGTAAACCCGTATTCTTTTCCGCTCTGAAGAATCTCCTCATACTGGCTTACCAGAATTTTTCTGCGGAAAACGGTTTTGGAAAGTCCCGCGGTTTCCTCCAGGATATGACGGTACATGGGCATACCGTACACCGGAACCAGCAGCTTGTTGCTTTCAAAACGCCTGCTGTCCCCGGCAGCCAGAACGACCAGAGCAGTCCCCGGATTTGCCGCCTGATGGCAGAGAATTGCCTCCAGAACCCCGCCTCCAATAGAAGAGGCCTTGTCAGACACCGTAAAGCAGTGCTTTCTCTCACATCTGGGATCCACATCTCCGGATTTCATTCCCTTTGTCACCAGAACCCCATCCTGCAGAAGGCCCCGCACCACTCCGTCTATCTGTACATAGATTGGAGTTTCTCCGGCATATCCCACCAGATCACCGGCCTTCACCTGATCCCCGATGGAGACTGCGCCGCGGAATACTCCGTCATCCGATGCCCGGATCAGGCGCTCCAGCCCATAACCGCCAATCAGCCCCGGCACTCCTGTATTTGCAATTGCCGGACCGTCCCAGATGCATCTTCCCAGATAATGGCCCCGCTTGCTTTCTACCACACAGTGACAGTCTGTTCCTGCGCAGAATCCCGGTCCGACTGCAATCACCGTAGGCGCGTCTGTAATCGAGGTTCCTGTATTGTATTTTGCCAGAATCGCATCTACCACAACCTGAGGCTTCATCTGCTTCACGATTTTTGCCTCTTCATCCACGACTACTGCAACCTTTCCACCGGCGATGGCAGCCTTCACTTCCTCCAGGGAATCGCACCGGACGCCGGTCACGTCCTCTACCTGTGTCTCTCCCAGATATACTGCCGGAGAAAAGGCAACGGTTCTCCTTACCGTTGTCGGCGTGCCAATCTCCGTCATAATAATCTGATATCCGCATCTGTGCAGTCTGAGAGCAATGCCGCTGGCAAGATCTCCTGCTCCCTTAATCACTGCCAATCCTCTGTTTTCCATGATTTCCTTCTCCTTTTTCTGTCTTGTTTCTCTTCTGTCTTCAGCTTCCCCGTTTATCTGCCGGAAATTTTCCCCTTATTTCCGGTAGGCAGTTACCGCGCAGCCCTTCTGCATGGTTACAGGAAGAAGCCTCAGAATCTGCCCTGCCGCCTGCAGCTCTTTCTCTCCGTCTGCCTGGTTCAGCACTACCCGGTAATATCGGCCCTGAACCTCCTTATGGCTTCCTCTCTCATCCATAAGAATCAAAGCCAGATCCTCCGGCGTAATCAAATCCTCATCCTTTCTCATCAGCCACCTGCCATATTCCCGGAACCGGAAACAGGTGTCCGCAAAAGTTCCTCCCAGCGCGGACAGTCCTGCGCAGGCAATCACAAGGCCTGTCTGAGGAATAATCACCGGTTCCCATTCTCCCGGAACCTTAACCGGCTTTTTCTTTGCTCCGTCTGCTTCAATCAGAATCACATCTGCAAGATTAAGCAGACGCTCCATTTCCTCCGGCTCGCCCAGTCCGTCCGGCATACTCAGCTTATATTCCTCGTCCTTCTTTATCAGCGGCTTTCCCGCTGTAAGGATTTTTCCCTCCCACATGTCAGCCGTCACTTCTCTCACATGATCCACCAGGGCGGAAAGCCCGTTTTCCGGACATTGAATGTGGGTGCTGGTAGTAACCAGAACACGAAGGCCCTGCTCCGAAAGCTCCTCTGCCAGCTGATAAATCGTGGTGGTTTTTCCGCCTCCGCCTACAACAGAAATGATCCGGGGCAGCTGCTCCTTCTTCTCAAATCCCAGAGCTGTCATCAAATTCTTTCCCGGTTTCAGTTTTCCTGTTTCCTGTTCTCTGATCCAGACCTGATTTTTTTGAAGCTTCTGGTTTTGTTTTCCCTCGTTTTTCGTCATTTCTGCCATGTTTCTTTCCTCTCTTTTCCTATTATATTTCTGCATTTTCCGTCTGCTGCCGGATGTGTGTTCCGCAGCGCCAAAGTCTTACAGAAAAAAGCCGAATCGCCTGCCCAAAAAACGGCAGATCATCCGGCTTTTCTATACTCAATGCAGAACTGCTATTTTTTTAGCCATTTTCCGGCGTATGAATACATAACATATAATGTGTGCCGTAAATGTCAGTACCCAGGATACCGGATAAGACAGATACAAGGTCTCCAGAGTCCTGTTTGATGCAAATACAGTAACAACCCAGAAGATACGGAATCCGCAGGCTCCGGTCAGCGATACCAGCATCGGCGCTACTGAATAACCGATTCCTCTCAGCGCTCCCACCATTACATCCATAATTCCGCAGAGAAAATACGGACCGCAGATCATGCGAAGCCGGTTCATTCCGTATTGAACAACCTCTGGATCGGAAGAGTAGATTCCCAAAAGCTGCCGTCCTGCCAGAACGGCGCCTCCTCCCATAACGATTCCTACCATAATAACAATGGCCTGACAGTAAATCAGAATTTTGGTCATTCGTTTATAATTTCCCGCTCCAAAGTTCTGGCTGGTAAAGCTCAGAGCTGTCTGATACACTGCATTCATAGATGTATAAACGAATCCTTCAATATTGGCAGACGCAGTGTTTCCCGCCATGGCAACTGCACCAAAGGAATTGACAGAGGACTGAATCAGCACATTGGAAATAGAAAAAATTGCTCCCTGAAGACCGGCCGGAAGACCGATTTTCGCAATTTTCTTTACCTTATCTCCCTTTAGCTTCAGTTTGCTTTTCTGCAAACGGTAAGGCGCATCTGAGCGCGCCAGGCACTGAACAATCAGAGTAGCAGAAACACACTGGGAAATCGCTGTAGCCAGGGCCACTCCTGCTACTCCCATGGAAAACTGAATCACAAAAATCAGATTCAGCACCACATTGATCACTCCTGCAGTCAGAAGGAAGTACAGCGGTCTTCTGGTATCTCCGATAGCTCTTAAAATAGCGCTTCCAAAGTTGTAGATCAGCATTGCAGGCATTCCCAGAAAATAAAGCTTCATATACAGAGTAGACAGTCCCAGAACCTCATCCGGTGTTCCCATCAGCTCCAGCATAGGATCGGACAGGAAAAATCCCACGAAAATCAGGATCACTCCGCTGATTCCTGCAAGAAGGATGGCTGTATGAACCGTCTCCTCCAGATCTTTAAGCTTGTTAGCCCCGTAAAACTGGGCAACCAGCACATTCGCTCCAATCGACAATCCAATAAACAGGTTCACTAACAGGTTAATCAGCGATGAGGTGGAACCTACTGCCGCCAGAGATTCACTTCCCGCAAACCGTCCCACTACAATAATATCTGCCGCATTAAACAACAGCTGAAGAATGCCCGACAACATCAGCGGTACTGCAAACACGATCAGCTTAGATAACAGCGGACCGCTGCACATATCCATTTCATAAGTTCTGGCCCCTTTTTTCTGTGCCATGATCTTTCCCTCTCTTTTCTCTTTTTCTGAATGTATTTGTCTTTTTTGTTTCCGCCTGAATTGTAGCACATCCCTCAAAAGGTTTCAATCTCTGCCGTCAAATGGTTACAGTGCCTTATAAATCACCAGAGCTGCCGCCACACCAAGAATCCCGGCCATTGTAATCTTAATGGAAAGACCAAAGGTAATCACCACAACTCCCAGGTTCAGAACCAGAGGTTCATCCAGTCCGAAAGACTGCCCGAAATTCAGCCAGGAAAGCCACGGAATCCCTTCTGCCATATTTCCCAGAAAACCGCCCAGGACAATGCCTGCCAGCAAAAGCAGCAGGAGTATCCAGAAATTTCTGTTTCTCATCTTTCTTCTTCCTTCCTACAGAAGCAGTTCTTGCCATGCTTCATACTGAATTTCTGCTTTTTCCACCGTTTCCAGAAGCAGGTTCCGGCTGTCTGCCGGCGCCGACCAGGCAAGACCGCAGCCTGCGGTAATCTCCCGGGGAACAGGAATCATCCGACCCGGAACTTCCCGCTCCTGAAATTGTTTTTCTGCTGCCATGGCTTCTGTTGTTGTATGAAACGTCATAACCACCCGAAGTTCTTTTTTCCTCATCTGTCTCTCCTGCTGTTTCTGTTTATTCCACTTCCCGACACAGCTGCTCTACTGCATAAACAGCCGTCTCCACCTCTTTCCGGGTGTTAAGATGGGAAAAGGAAAACCGGACGGCTCCCTGATCCCTGGTTTTCAGAGCCTCATGCATCAGGGGCGCGCAGTGAGCTCCTGCCCTGGTCTGGATTCCATACCGCTCTGCCAGCTCTCCTGCGGCCCATCCGGAATCCTCCTCCCCGATATTAAGAGAAACCACCGGAGTCCGAAGAGCTTCTCTGGACGAAAAATCACCATACACCCTTACCGGAGAAAGTCTGCTCACCTGATCATAAAAATACCACATCAGATCCAGCTCCTTTTTCCGCAGAACCTCCTGTCCCTGTTCCCGGATATAGGCCAGAGCCGCCTGAAGCCCTGCAATTCCGTGACCATTTAAGGTTCCTGCCTCCAGAGCCACCGGCATCTGAGCGGGGTGTTCCCTGCTGTAGCTTAAAATCCCGCTTCCTCCCACTGTCAGAGGACGGACCGTAATTCCCTTTCGTACACAGATCCCCCCGGTTCCCTGGGGACCTAAAAGCCCCTTATGACCGGTAAAGCACAAAATATCAATGCCCATGTCCTTCATATGAATCGGAAGAATACCTGCACTCTGGGATACGTCTGCAACAAAAAGAATTCCTCTGTCCCTGCACATTTTTCCAATTGTCTTTAAATCATTCGCATTGCCTGTCACATTGGAGGCATGGGTACAGAACAAAGCCTTTGTTCCCGGTTTCAGCTCCTGCTCCAGTCTCTCCATGGAAAGGCATCCCGTTTCGTCTGCCGGTACAATAGAAAGGGACACCCCCTGCTTCTCCATCCGGTACAAAGGTCTTAAAACAGAATTGTGCTCCATTGCCGTGGTAACCGCCCGATCTCCGGGATTCAATATTCCCTGAATCACCGTGTTCAGGGCAGCCGTAGCGTTAGGCGTAAAGGCCACCTGCTCCGGACCGTCTCCTCCAAAAAAATCACACAATGCTTCTCTTGTTTCATAAATCATCCGGGAGGCTCCCAGACTTGCGCTGTGAGCTCCCCGGCCGCTGTTTCCCAGACAGTTCATAGCAGCTGTCACCGCCAGAACCACAGGTTCCGGCTTGGGCAGTGACGTTGCCGCATGATCCAGATAAATCATAAGTTTTAAACGCCTCCTGTCAGACGCACCCAGACATCCTCCTTCGGAAGAACTCTTCCCACAACCGCATAAGGAGTATCCAGTCCCTCGGTCTGGAAATCAGATAAGATTTTCTCTGCAGTCTCCGGAGTGACGCTCACAAGGAGTCCTCCTGAGGTCTGAGGATCAAAGAAAATATCCTGAAGCCATTCCTCTGCTCTGCTTACATCTGCATCCTGTCCTGCATAAGCTCTGTTTTTGTATGCCCCCTCAGGAATCAGACCCATTTTAGCATACTCACAGGCCGCCGCCTGCAGAGGCAGTCCGGCTCCGTCAATTTCCACGGTAACTCCGCTTCCCTTTGCCAGCTCCAGGCTGTGTCCTGCCAGTCCAAATCCCGTTACATCGGTACAGGCATGAATTTCATAGCGGTCAAAAATCTGCTTTGCCTTTTTATTTAAGGAGGTCATAACCCCAATCACTTCTGCCTCCGCCTCTTTCGATGCCAGCTCCGCCTTAACGGCTGTATTGACAATTCCCGTTCCGAGAGGCTTTGTCAGGATCAGAACATCTCCGGCGACAGCGCCGCAGTTTTTCAGAATCCGATCCGGATGAACAAAACCGCTTACGCTCAGCCCGTATTTTGGCACATCATCCTGAATGGAATGTCCTCCCGCCAGCACAGCTCCAGCCTCTTTTACCTTGTCTGCTCCGCCCCGCAGAATCTCTGCCAGGAATCTGGGATTGACGCAGTTTGGCCATGCCACAATATTCAGAGCCACCTTCGGCTCTCCTCCCATGGCATAAATATCACTGAGGGCGTTGGCTGCCGCCACCTGTCCAAATACATAGGGATCATCCACCATGGGAGGGAAGAAATCCAGAGTCTGGATCAATGCCACATCATCATTGACCTGATAAATGGCTCCGTCATCTGAGGTTTCGATTCCAACCAGAAGTCTGGGATCCTCAAATTTGGGAAGACTCTCCAAAATCCCCGCTAATGTCCCCGGTCCTATTTTCGCAGCACAGCCTGCCGTGTGTGCAAGTTTTGTCAGTTTTACTTCTTCGTCTGGTATCATAATGCTTCTCCTTCTCCTGTTTTATCTGTCTTCACAGACTTTTTTGCCTCTGTCTGTCAGCGCCTGCTTCTTCTACATCTGGTGGCGGACAATGGCATATTCATCCCCCAGCCGGTAGTAAGGACAGTCATAAAACCGATCCTCCATAAACCGCGCCATCTCGTCCTCATCCAGATTGACGCCGCAGACATAACACTCATAATCTTCGTCGTATTCATAATACATGCAGCTGTCACAGCTTGATTTTCTCTGCTTCATACACGCCTCCCTTCCCTTTTTCGTGCTGAACCTGTCAGCCTGTACTTTCGCATTCTCCTACTGAAAATTATATCACATTTTTTCTGGTATGCAAACTTTTTGGAAGATTCTCTTCTGTTTTATCATTTCTCTTCTGTTTCCGGGGACACAGGAACAGAAATCGCCCGGTTCAGGGCAAAGGAATAAATCAGTCGTTCCTTTACCGGCTTGCCTGTCATCTGAGTCAGCGCCCGGCCGTAGTAATCCAGCTGCTCCCGATAATGACGGATCAGAACTTCCTCATTATCCGCCCGATCCGTTTTATAATCCATCAGAACCAGACCGTCCGGCTCTTCAAAGTATGCGTCAATAATACCCTGAATCAAAACCAGCTCGTCAGAATCGCCGGCTCCCATTTCCCTGGCCGGAATTCCTATAATAAACTGCTGCTCCCTGTGAAGCCTTCCCTCTGCCAGAGCGCAGGACATTCTTTTTCCCAGGGGAGACTGAAGAAAACGCCAGATCGCCCGGCTGTCTATCAGGGAACGATTTTCTTTTGTATATCGTTGTTCCTCCACCATCTGCTTCAGACATGCTTCTGTCTCCTCCCGGCTGGTAATACGATCCAGGGGAAGCAGCTCCATAGCCCGGTGATAGGCGGTTCCCTTTACGGCTCCTCCTTTTCCGCGCCTCTGTGTCTCTGCCGTCTTTTTTTCCTGCTCCTCTTCCTTTCTGTCATCCAAAGCCTCTGTCTGAACGCTTTCTGATTCATCCGTCAGCTGCCCCTGCTTTTTTAATTCTGAAACAGACATTTTCGTATGAAGCAGAATGTCCGCCTCGTAGGGATACTCATAGGACAGATGCTTCTCCAGCATCTCTCTCCAGTCCTTCTCGTATACCTCCTCCGGATCCAGAGTCTTCAAAAATTCTCTGGAGGCCCTGGTCTTCACCTGACGTTTCAATTCCTCTCCCACTATCTGCTGCAGGGGAATCTCCTCCAGCAGGATTCTGACTCCTGTGCTTCCCAGACTCATGAGAAGCCAGTCCAGATAAGAGCCGGCTCCCGCAAGAACTGTGTAGGGAATCTGTCCGTCCGCCTCTGGAACGATTCTGTATTTCTCCAGCTTCTTTTCCAGATTCCTATCGGTTCCCGTCATAATCAGCTGTTCCTTTGCCCTGGTCATTGCCACGTAAAGTACCCGCAGTTCTTCTCCCAGATTATCCAGCTCCATTTTACGGCGCAGTACATTTTTCTTTAAGGTTGCGCTTTTCAGACGGTTTTCCAGATCCAGATAATCTGTGGCAATTCCAAGCTCCGGATCAATCAGAAGACGGCTGTAGGTGTCCTGACGATTGAAATTTTTCCCCATTCCTGCAAGAAACACAACCGGAAACTCCAGTCCCTTGCTTTTGTGAATACTCATAATCCGGACCGTATTTTCTTCTTCTCCTACAACAGAAGCCTCTCCAAAGTCAGAATGATATTTCTTGAGATTTTCAATGTACCGGATAAAATGAAACAGCCCCTTATAGCTGGTATTTTCGTACTCGACAGCCTTTTCTACCAGCATGTCAAGATTGGCTCTTCTTGTTTCTCCTGCTGCCATGGCAGATACCATCCTGTAATATCCGGTATCCTCATACACCTGGTAAATCAATTCATGTATCGGCAGATATACGCTCTGCCGGCGCAGCTTTTGCAGAAGAGTCTGAAACCGAATCAGCTTTTGCGTCAGCTCATCGCCTTGTGATTCTGCCAGCTCTGTCCATGCGCGGACAGCGCCGTAAATTCCCCTGTCCTGTCCTTTTGGAAGAAGTCTTTTATACCAGCCCATCAGCCGGGCCAGCTCCTCGTCTGTGATTCCTCCCATAGGCGATTTTAATGCTGCTGCCAGAGGAATATCCTGCATGGGATTGTCAATCACCGACAGCATACTGAGAACCGTTTCCACTTCAACCGTAGTAAAATATCCGGTTCGCGACTCTGCATAGGCGGGGATTCCTTCATTTAAGAGAACGGAAAGAAATGTCTCCGTCCATCCTGTTGTGCTTCTCAGCAAAATCACCATATCCCGGTACTGGGCAGTCCGGTATTTTCCAGATTTCTTGTCCCAGACAGCCATCCCCTTTTCCGGATCGGTCATTGCGCGAATCTCTGCTGCAATCATCTTTCCTTCAATTTCTCTGGCCGTATAGTCAGCGGCCTCTTCCTCCATCTGATCCAGGGCTCCCTGACCGGTATCTGTCACCAAAAGCCGAGGCAGGCCCGCACTCATCCGGAAGGCAGGGGAGTCTGACGCTTCCTCTTCTTCCTGCACAGAAGGAACCGGCTGAAAGACTGCCCCCGGATGCAGAGCCGCATCCTCTGTATACCGGATATTTCCCAGGTTTTCCGTCATAATCCGGAAAAATACATCATTCACTCCGGAAAGCACCTGTTCCCTGCTTCTGAAATTCTGATGCAGCTCAATTTTTTTCGTTTTTCCCTCTCCGGCCTCATAAGGCTCATAAGTATTATATTTTTCCAGAAACAGCTCCGGTCTGGCAAGCCGGAACTTGTAAATGCTCTGCTTCACATCTCCTACCATAAAAACATTGTACTGGCCAAACCGTTCCCTGGACACCGCCTGCAAAAGAGCTTCCTGTACCAGATTGCTGTCCTGGTATTCATCTACCAGAACCTCTTCAAACTGACTGCTCAGCTCATCAGCCGCCTCTGTATACACGATTCTTCCCTCTTCCCGTCGAATCAGAACCTTCAAAGCCTGATGCTCCAGATCATTAAAATCCACCAGATTTCTGTCTCTTTTTTTCTCCTGGAAGCGCCGGTCAAAATCCTCTGCCAGATCCAGAACCACCTCGATGGCCTCTCCTGTTTTCTTCATATCGGCAAACATCTCTTCCGGAGACGCAAAACAGTAAAGCTCTTTCATTTTTCCTACTGCTTTTTTGACCCGGTCACGACAGCCGGTAAGATATGTCTTTTTTTCCGGATCCGCCTCTTTGCTCCGCACTGCGGCCAGCCGCTCCCAGGAAATTGCAGAAAGCTTCCCGTACAGCATTTCAAAATCCTCTGCCCCGGCTGCCGCCTCCATCTGACAGATATCGGAAGACAGCATGGGAATATAAGCCTGGAAGCATTCGTCCTCCCGGCACAGCTCCAGACATTCTCTCTCCTGTACAATCAGCTCCTTCAGCTGTTTTTTCACGTCCTCCATCAGAAAGGCCATCCAGGGCAGGGACGGCTTTTCCTCCTCAGAAAGCTCCCTTCTGCACTGTTCCAGCCATTGCTCCGGATAAGGATTGCTCTGGGCATACTGGTACACCTGCATAATATAATCTTCAATGCCTGCATCGCTCTTTCCCTGCCCGAAGGTTTCCACAAAACGGATAAAACGTTCGCTTCCCTCCCGGTATGCATCCTCGATCAGTTCCGCCATCACATCTGCCCGGAGAAGAAGCATTTCTCCCTCGTCTCCAATGCGGAAGGAGGGATCCAGATCCAGCATATTAAAATGTTCCCGGATAATATTCAGACAAAAACTGTCAATGGTTGTAATCTTTGCGTGATGGACCAGAGCCGACTGCACCTGCAGATGCTGGTTGTGCGGATCCTCCAGAAGGCGGGCTTCTATGGCCTCGCCAATCCGTTCCCTCATTTCAGCCGCAGCTGCATTGGTAAAGGTCATCACCAGAAGCCGGTCAATATCAAGGGGATTTTCTCCTTCCGTTACCATCCGGATAATCCGTTCTACCAGCACAGCCGTCTTTCCGCTTCCGGCCGCGGCGCTGACTAAAAGATGGCATCCTCTGCTTTCAATGACCTGCTGCTGTTCTTTTGTCCAGTTTACTGCTGTTTTTGACATATTTCCTCCCAGATTTCCTCTGTCTTTTTGTTTCTCCATTTCCGGTAGTCATAGCCGGAGGTTTTTTTATCAAAGCCGCATACCGGGTGGTAGGGACAGTAATCACAGGCTGTTCTTGAACCGTATTTGTATGGCTCCCGGCCGATTTCTCCCTCCAGAATCTCTTTTCCCGCTGTTTTCAGCTTTTCTCTGACAAATTTCTGCAGATACCGGAATCGTTCTCTGTTTGCTACAGAAGATTTTGACTCTACCACAGCCTCATCCTTTAAAACCACAGGAATCACATCCGATTCTTTTTCAATGGTATGATCCAGATGACGGACCACCTCCAGCTCACTGTTAACCAGTCCGTTCATCCGCAGTTTTCTCAGAATTTCCGCCTCAATATCCTCCGGTTTTTGTTTTCCTTCCTTTTGGATCACCGGATCTGCAATATTATAATAGAGGATTCCCGCAGGAACCGCCTCCTGCCCGGGGTAACGCCTCTCTGTCATTTCCAGCACAGCATCCATATAAACCACCAGCTGAAGCTGAAGTCCGTAATAAAGCGCCAGCAAATCAAAGGAGGTGCTTCCTGATTTATAATCTATGATCTTGACATAAACCTGTTTTTCCTCCTCGCAAAGATCCAGACGGTCAATCCGTCCCCGGAGATGAAGGGCCTCATCCTTTGAAAGGGCAATTTTCATGGCCTCTAAATTATCCGCTGCTGAAAAGGACACCTCAAACCCTGCAGGAACAAAATCTCCCTTCTGTATCTGCTGCTGAAGCGCCCAGACCGTTCGCTGGGTAATATGTTCAACCCTTCTGGCAAGATAGGCATTGCGGGAAGAGCTGTTTAATATGGTGTTTCCATAATCCGCTGTCACCTGTTCTACGCAGCGGTGAACCAGCCCCCTCCGGACAGAATCCTCCATCGTTTTCCAGTCCAGTCCCTCCTCTCCTGCTGTTTTAAAGCAGAGATCAATCGACTGATGAAAAAGATTTCCCAAATCTGATGAGGCCAGCTCATACCGCTGACGTTCTTCCAGCTCCAGTCCGTATTTCAGAAAATGGGCATAAGCGCAGGCGGCATACTGTTCCAGTCTCGTCACACTTCCGCTGAGAACCGTGCCGTAAAGGGCTCTGGCGACTGCACGGCCGATTCCCTGATTTTCATACACATGGAACGCTGCCTCCAAAAGCTTTTCTGTCTCCTTCCCGTATTCTCCGGAACAGGAAAACCACCGGTAAAGCTCTAAAAACTGCTTCTCTTTCCGCTCTTCCTCCGGAAACTCTCCGTCCCTAAACTGTCCCAGACCTTCAATCAGCTGTCTCAGCGCCTCTTCCACCGAATAAATCTGCTGATTCTCCAGCAGCTCCCTGCAGGATTTCCAGGAAAGCCCCGGATACATTTTTCTCAGCTCTCCAATCAGGAAAGAAGGCCTTCTTCCCTTTCCGTCACTTCCTGTTCCGGAAAAAGACACAATCAGCCGATTTACAGGCTTTGTCATCAAAAGGTACAGATAAAACCTCTGCTGGAAACTGTCCTCTCTTGCTGTAGGCGCCAGCTCCAGCTGGTGGCTGGCAAAAAATTCTCTTTCCCGGTCAGAAAGCAGACTCTTTCCCTCCTTGCGGGACGGTACAATTCCATCATTCACACCCACAAAGAAGAGAACCTTAATGTGAGCCAGCCTGGTTCTTGTAATATCTCCCACAACCACCCGATCCACAGTTGCCGGAATCACGCCCACAGTAATTTCCCGAAAGCCTGCATCCAGAATCTCCATAAATTCCTTTCTGCCTACAGTCTCCTCGCCCAGAAGATCGGAAAGCCTCTCTAAAAGCTCCATCACCAGTTCATATACCTGGCTGTATTCTCCGGCAAGACGGTATTCCTTCTCCTTCGTAAAGGATTCCGAAAACTCCTCCAACCGTTCCTCTGCCTGATAGTTCTCCAACAGCTCCTTCACTCCGTCAATCATATCCCGGACGGTCAGGTTTTCCTTCCGAAATGCCTCCTGCAGTGTCAGCAGGGGAGCCATCACCCTGTCCTTAAATGCATTCAGCTCTGTCAGATTGATTTCTCCCCCTCCCCGGAAGGTTCTGTCCCATTCCTGTCTCCAGCGTTTTCCTCCGCGGATTCCCAAGGCAATCACATAGTTTTCCAGCCGGTCCACCATTTCTCTTTCCTCACAGACCAGACCGGAACGGAGAAAACGGAACACAGTCTCATAAGAGAAATCGCGGCGCACCACATCCAGGGCAGAGCGGATCATCTCTACCAGAGGATTATCCAGAATATTTTTTTTATCGTCCATAAAATAAGGAATCTCATTCTGCTCAAACTGATGGACAATTTCTTTTCCGTATCCGGGCAGATCTCCGGTAATCACTGCAATGTCCCGGTAGCGCATTCCTTCCTCCTGCTGAAGCTGCCAGATTCTGTGAATCACTGCAGCAATCTCCTCCGGAGGATTAGAGGCCTGATAAATCTCCAATGCCCCTGTCTGCTCTCCCTGATAAGGCGCTCTTCCATACCGGAGCAGGTTTTTCTCCAGAAAATCCAGCTCCTCCGGAACCGGGAAATTCTTTCCCCTGGTTACCCACCGATCCGGAAGTTTTTTTACCTGGTTTTTCTCTGCCAGCTTAGAAAGCCGGACTGCCATCTGGCGGCTCATAAAAAACAGATTCTGCATTCCCATAGAGCCATACAGATCGACCTCCGGATCTGCAGTGACTGTCACAATCACCTGCTTTGCGTAAGCCATAAACAGCTCTGCAAGGCGATACTGAACCGGAGTAAATCCCGTATATCCATCCAGCGCAATCACACTGTCCTTAATCAGCTGTGACCGGGGCAGAACCCGGCACAGAACCTCCAGCACCTCCTCAGTTGTCACATAATGACCTGCGATAAATTCACGAAAGCCTTCAAATACAAGAGCGAAGTCCTCCAGCTTCTGCTTCAGAAGCGGTGTTTTTGCAGCCGCCGCCATCTCTCTTAACTGATCCGGTCCGATGCCGTACTGATAGAATTCCGACAGCATGGATTTCAGCTGACTGACAAATCCGGCCTGATTTAAATGCCCCCGAAACAAAACCAGCTGTCTGCTTTTTTCTGCCGCAACCTTCCGAAGCACCATGGATTTTCCCATATCATCCAGAATCTGAAGATTTTCCACAGCCAGCTCCTCAAAAATACGATAAGCCAGCCGCTGAAAGCTTACTACGTCAATATTCATCGTTCCATGCGCCGGATGTCTGGCGACTACATCCTTCTGCGCCTGCATGGTAAACTGCTCCGGCACCAGCACATAATACTGCTGCCGTGGATTTTTTATGGACGCCTGAATCACCGCGTCATATAAACAGGTGGTTTTTCCGGAACCGGAACCACCCAGAATCAACTGTAATGACATTTTCATGCTCCTTTCTCTGCACTTCAGTATAGCATAAAAAGCTCTGCCGGAGAATAGACTATACCAAACATACCGGGAGGTCTCCCCATGAGTTCCAAAACGAAAATTGTCGTCCTGCGAATGAAAGAAATCATATATACTGCTATTTTTATCGGCTTCGGCATTCTTCTGGTCATGCTGCTTTTTATTATGTTTCATCCCAAAAAAGAGAATTCCTCTGACTCTGCAAGCACGGCTTCCTACATACCCGGAGTCTACGCTTCTTCCTTAACCCTCGGCTCCCAGGAAATCAATGTGGAGGTAACTGTAGACCAGGATCAAATCCGTTCTGTCTCCATGGTTCCTTTAAGCGATTCCGTAGAAACCATGTTTCCTCTGGTTCAGCCCTCTCTGGAGCATCTGACCGGCCAGATCTGCAGCTCCCAGTCTCTGGAAAACCTGTCTTATCCGGAAGAAACCCGCTATACTTCCCAGGTTTTAATCAGAGCCATTGAGTCTGCCCTTGAAAAAGCCCGTGTAAAATGATATAACGAAACTATTCACAACACATACAAAGGAGATTATCATATGTACCAGTACAGCACGGCCAGAACAAATCTGATTTCCGCTGCAGGCACCCGTTTTGTCTGGCGGGAGGCAGGAGCCGAACACGAAGGGATCCCTGTTGTGTGCTTCAGCTATCTGATGAGCACCATGGATGACTGGGATCCTGCTGTTATAGACGGTCTTTCCCGCCGGTTCCACGTTTATCTTTTTGATAACCGGGGAGTAGGAAGAAGCGAAGGACAGACACCTTCCTCTATCGAAGAAATGGCAGAGGATGCTTTTCATTTCCTCCGGGCCATGGGACTCTCCCGCATTTTTCTTCTGGGATTTTCCATGGGAGGAATGGTTGCCCAGGCATTTACCGCCGCCCACCCGGAGATGGTAGAGCGGCTGATCCTGGTGGGAACCGGCCCGTCCGGCACTGTTTTCCGCGATTCCTATACCATCCCTTTAAAGGAAACCACTGCCAAAGCCATTCTCCGTCACCGGGATCCCAAATATTATTTTCTCTTCGAGTCCACACCGGAAGGCAAAAAACAGGCAGCTGCATTTTTAGACCGCCTTCACACCCGCAAAAAGGATCGGGACATGAAAATCAGGCTGACCAGTCCTGTTTTAAAGGCACAGATCCAGGCGATTCGCTCCTGGTTTGGATTCCGCTCCGTAGATCCCTCTGTGATTTCCTGTCCCGTCTTGATTGTAGCAGGAGAACATGATGGAATGATTGCTGTTTCCTGTTCCCATGAGCTGAACCGTCTGATTCCGGACTCCCGGCTTCTTATTTATGAACACTGCGGCCACGGAGCTCTCTTTCAGTGCCACGAGAGATTTACTGCTGATGTCATTTCTTTTCTTGATGAAAAAGAATAATTCCCCCCATTTTCCATGACGCAAAAAGGCTGCGGTCCTGTGTTTTCACGCACAGTGCCGCAGCCCTTTCTCATTCTTTTATTCAGCTGAAATCTAATGTGTTTCCTCATGACCGGATACAGGAATCCAACCATCTGTATCAGATTGAACCCTGTTCTGCTCCTGTTTGCTCTGCTCCGCTTCGTTCTGCTCCGGTTTTTCATCTCCGGCACAAAGGCTTTCCGGCTCTGAAACGCAGGAAGCCTCCTCACAGGAAGCCGTAGCCTCCGGTTCAGGCTCTGATGATTTTTTCTCCTCCGGTTCAGGAATTCCCTTGCATTTCCGGAAAATCTGCATAAATTCCTTGCCGGTAATTGTTTCTTTCTCAATCAGGAATTCTGCGATCTGATCCATAATCTCTCTGTTTTCACTGAGAAGACGTTTGGCTTCCTCATAGGATCGTTTCAGAATCTCCATGACCTCGTCATCCACTGCTGCCGCCGTAGCTTCTCCGCAGTTCATCACCGTCCGTCCTGTCAGATACTGATCCTGCTGAGTTGCCAGTCCCATCAGACCAAACTTTTCTGACATTCCGTACTGGGTAACCATGGCTCTTGCCAGACGGGTTGCCTGCTCAATATCATTGGCCGCCCCGGTGGTCACTGTATCAAACACAATTTCCTCTGCTGCCCGGCCTGCCAAAAATCCTACCAGCATCGCCTCCAGCTCTTTTTTATTGTTCAGATACTTTTCTTCCTCCGGCACATGCATCACATATCCCAGGGCCCCCATGGTACGTGGAACAATGGTAATCTTCTGCACCGGCTCAGCATCCTTCTGCAGGGCGCTTACCAGAGCGTGACCTACCTCATGGTAGGAAACAATCCTGCGTTCTTCCCTGCTGAGTATCCGGTCCTTTTTCTCCTTACCTACAAGAACCACCTCAACCGCCTCGAACAGATCCTTCTGGCTTACTGCATTCCGCCCGTTCTTTACAGCCAGAATTGCTGCCTCGTTAATCATATTGGCCAGATCCGATCCCGCGGCGCCGGAGGTTGCCAGAGCAATGGCATCCAGATCCACCGTCTCATCCAGAGAAACATTCTTTGCATGAACCTTCAGAATATCTACACGGCCCTTTAAATCCGGCTTATCCACAATCACCCGGCGGTCAAAGCGTCCGGGACGCAAAAGCGCCGGATCCAGAACCTCCGGCCGGTTGGTGGCTGCCAGAATCAAAACACCCTTGGAGGAATCCATACCGTCCATCTCGGAAAGCAGCTGGTTTAAGGTCTGCTGCTGCTCTGATTCTCCGCCTCCGCCGTAACCACTTCGGCTCCGTCCGATGGAATCAATCTCATCAATAAAAATAATTCCCGGTGCTGTCTGCTGAGCCTGCTTAAACAGACTCCGGACACGGGAAGCACCTACGCCTACATAAAGCTCCATAAAGTCCGAACCGGACAGGAAGTAAAAGGGCACCTGCGCCTCTCCTGCCACTGCCTTTGCCAGAAGGGTTTTTCCTGTTCCCGGAGGTCCAACCAGAAGAGCGCCCTTCGGAAGCTTTGCGCCAATGTGGGTATATTTGGCAGGATTGTGAAGGAAATCCACCAGCTCCACCAGGGACTCCTTCGCCTCATCCTGTCCCGCCACATCGGCAAATGTCACACCGGTCTCCTTCTGCATATAGACCTTGGCATTGCTTTTTCCTACTCCGCCCATGCGCTTCATCATGAAATTCATAAATACAACCAGAAGCACAAAGGGAAAAATCATGCTGATAATTGACCAGAATAAATCCCCGGTCTCCTGCTGCTCCTGCTTAATCTCCACGTCATGCTCCAGAAGTCTCTCTGCCAGCATGTAATCCCCGGAAAGAGGGATGGTATAATATTGAAAGGCCGGATTGAATTTATCAGAGCTTTCTTTATATCGAATCTCAATCCGGCTGCTTCTTCTTAAAATAGATTCTACCTGTCCGTCCTCGACCTCTTCAATAAACTGATCGTAGGTAACCTCCTTCTGACTCCGGTTCCCCATATAGCTTTTCATCATTCCGGCAACACCAAGTGTCACCAGCGCCGCAATCAGCATCGCAATAAACTGACCTTTGGGGAATTTATTATTGCCGTTCTGCTGCGGCTGTTGACTGTTGTTATTGTCCATATTGGGCATATCTCCTGTTCCTGCTGTATATCTTATTTTTTTACACAACTATTCCTAATTATACTGGCAGTTTCCGGAGAAATCAAGAACCCATCACGGAAAAAACAAAGTTTCTTTACCTTTCACTGTCCATATATGCTTTTGCCAGCTCCGCCATTTCCTCCAGAGTCTTATCTGCGCTGGTCACCATGGTGTAAGAAAGTCCGTCCTTTTCCCACATCATATTTTTATACACACAGCGTTCCTCTTTTTCAGCTCCGTAGCTGATATACAGCTCTCCTGCCTCCTCCCGGGATTTGTCCTCCTCTGAAGGCTTCTGATCCGGGGGAAGAAATAAATAATCATCTTCCCTGCCGGTCAGGCAGATTCCCTCATACCATTCCTCATAATCAGCGGCAGAGGCGTCTTTCTGATTTCCATCCATGATCTCCCGATCGCTCTCCCGAATCACACTGAAAAAATAATCCCCGTACTGGATGCTGATTTCCGGATAGGTTCCAACCGTATTTCCTCCGTCATCCACAGCCTGAATCTCTGTAACATAGCCTTCCTGAAAACGGCTTCCATCCGCCAGGGCATCCGCTACAAAAAGCTCCTCGCCCACTTCCTTTTTCCCTTTTTCTTCCAGTTCCCCGGCGGAAGTGACTGCATCCGTTTTGTTTGTAGAACTAAAAAGTCCTGTTATTTTCCCTGCCGCTGCTGCTGTAATCGTTCCTGTCAGCGCCAGAATAACCGCCGCTGCCGCCACCATCTTTCTTCCTTGAAATCTCATTTTCATTCTCCTTTCTTCCATTGCAGCATGGACTGCCCTCAGCCCTTCCCGCTCCTGTTGTTCACTCCAGGGAATTTCGCGGATGCTCTCCTGAAGTACTCTGCCAATCCGTTTATCCATTTCCTTTCTGTCCCGGTTCTCTTTCATTCTGCCCTCCTTCACAGTTTTTTCATCCTGGCTTCCCTTCAAAACAGATTCTCCTTTCCTCAGATTCCAGCTGTTTTTTCAAAAGCTTTCTCGCCTGAAACAGCCTGGATTTTACAGTTCCCTCCAGGGTTCCTGTGATTTTTGCAATTTCCCTGGTACTCAGTTCATTATAATAGTATAGAAGAATTACTGTTCTGTACTTTATATCCAGTCTTTCCACCAGCTTCCACAGATGAACGGCATGTTCCTGTTCCAGAATCTGTTCCAATGGCCCTTCCTTCTCATCTCTGCAAAGACGCTGAGCCATTCCTTTTTCATCCGGGTTTTCCAAAACCGCATCCAGAGAAATGTCTCTCCTTTTCCGGCAGAGCTTCCAGGCCGTCCGTACCAGAATCTGATACAGCCAGGCTTCAAACCGTTCCGGATCCTTCAATGATTTCCGGTTCAGATAACATTTTACAAAGGTTTCCTGCAGCACATCCTCACTGTCACTTTGATTTCCTGTAATAAAATATGCCATACGGTACAGCTTTCCGGAAAAGGATCGGTACAGTTCATCAAATGCCGACTCATCACCCTGTATCATTTTTTCCACATCAGTCCTGCTTTTCTCGTCCATGCCATGATTCCTTTCCCTTTTTTGATGCATCTGTAGTATAAGAGTCTTTCTTTTTCCATCTGGTTCATTTTATTTTTAATAATTGTTCCCTTCCGGACAATTCCGTTTTTCATGCATAAAAACAAAGCCTCTGTTTCATACTGTGACTGAGGTGATAACAATGAGCTTCTTTCCAAAAGACATGATACCTGATACGGCTCTACTTAACATTAATCCCGTTACAGAGCCGGAAAAAAAGCCGGAGAAGGAACCTCCGGTTCAGGAGCCCTATGGGACAGACGATCCCGCCTATCCTGATATTAAGGCATGCTCTGCCACAGACTGTACTGGTCTGATTCCCAGTCTTCCCCAGTCAGAGGCAGAACTGGAATCCTATGCGGAAATCTACCACTATCCTGCCGACATCTTTCATAACTGAGACAAAACGCAGGTATGGCAAGTCTCGCGGAGCGTTTTTTGTTTCATAGGACGTAATTTCCTATGAAGCAAAAAAGGGCGGCTGCAAAACCGCAGCCGCCCTTTGGATTCAACATAATCGAAACCCCTGATTTTTTAATAAGCGCCTTTTTTCAAAAGCTTTCTAAGATAGGCAAAGGTCATCCTCTCCCCCTTCTTATCCAGCATAATCAGAATTTTCTCCAGCTCCGCCTGAGTCTCAGGATGCATGATTCCTGACAAATAGGGCTGCTCTCTCTGGTAATATTCCCAGGCTGCCCCGTCTGTATAGGAAGCGCCCCGGTATACCCGGGAAGCTGCAATCCGATCCATCACCATTTCCACCAGATAATTCACCGGCATTTTTGCCCCGGAAAGCCCCTGGCTGGTTTTGGAAAAATCAATCCAATATTCAAAATGATGTTTGTTTCTCCCCTTATGATGCAGCCAGGCCTCCGAATACCCTTTTTCTTCCCGCTCTGCTGCATTGGGACTGCGGTCTCCCTGGTAATACTTCACTCCGGTTCCAAACTCCACAGGACTGTATTTTGATAAGTCATGCATCAGTCCCTGACGAAAAAGCCCTACCCGAAAGCAGTTTTTCATCACCAGAATTTTGTGTCCCGTTATGGTTTTAAAATGCCGCCAGGCCTTATTGCGCTGCATGTTTTCTTCCTCCAATGCTTTTCTTTACTTGATTTCATCCAAAATCGACTCCCCAATCGTTCCTTCCGGCATCCCGCACTGGAAATTTTCTGCAATTGTCGCCCCGACTGCTGCAAAGGTATCCGTCTCAGGCAGCTCGCCAAATCCCTTCATAGACCTGGAATATGCCAGAAGCGGCACCTGTTCTCTTGTATGATCCGTTCCTTTATAAGTCGGATCATTTCCATGATCTGCTGTAATCAGCAGTAAATCCTCTTCTCCCAGAATATCAAGCAACTCGCCCAGCTTTTCGTCAAAACGCTCCAGCTCTTTTGCATATCCCTGCGGATTGCGCCGATGGCCCCAAAGAGCGTCAAAATCCACCAGATTGACAAAGCAAAGGCCATGAAAATCCCGTTTTGCCTGCTCAATCGTCTGTTCCATTCCGTGAACAGAGCTGTCTGAATGAAAAGCCTCTGTGATTCCGCAGCCGGAAAAAATATCATTGATCTTTCCTACTGAAATCACATCAAGCCCCTTCTCCTTTAAAGCATCCAGCACTGTTTTCCCAAAGGGGGGAACTGCATAATCGTGACGATTGCTGGTTCGTTTGAATTCTCCCCGTTTTTTTCCTACATATGGACGGGCAATGACTCTTCCCACCTTCCACTCATCCCGCATCGTCAACTCTCTGGCAATTTCACAGCACCGGTACAGCTCTGCCAGATCAAAGGTTTCCTCGTTTCCGCAAATCTGAAGAACAGAGTCAGCTGAGGTATAGACAATCATATGGCCGGTTGCGATTTCTTCCTCTGCCAGCTCATTGAGAATTTCTGTTCCGCTGGCACTTTTATTGCCGATTACCTTATGACCGGTTCTCTTTTCCAGCTCCTCAATCAGCTCAGACGGAAATCCGGTCTCTGTAAAGGTAATAAACGGCTTTTCTGTCTTCAGCCCCATCAGCTCCCAGTGGCCGGTCATCGTATCCTTTCCCCGGCTCCGCTCATTCAGCCTTCCATAATAACCGGCTGGTCTTTTTACCGGCTCAACCTGACGGAGAGGATGAAGATTGGCCATGCCCAGCTTCTGAAGATTGGGAATCGAAAACTCTTCCACACAATGGGAAATGTGTCCCAGAGTATCACTGCCTGCATCCCCGTAATCTGCCGCATCCTTCGCTCCGCCTACACCAAGAGAGTCTACTACAATCAGAAATATCCGATGAAATCTTTCTTCTGCCATATCTCAATTCCTTTCTCTGTCCTTATTGCATCTGTTCCCGTCCCAGATTTTCCGGTCCAAAGCCCAGAGGAAGCAGCTCCTCCAGACGGTACTCCCGGTAATGATCCTCATCCACTGCCAGAATCACCAGAAATTCCCGGGGATTGCAGAACTCCCGCATTACCTGGCGGCACACACCGCAGGGCGAGGTATAATCCGTCAGTCTTCCGTTTTGTCCTCCCACAATGCAGATAGCCTCAAACTCCCTCTCGCCTTCACTGACTGCCTTAAAAAAAGCAGTCCTCTCTGCGCAGTTTGTGGGAGAAAAAGCCGCATTTTCAATATTGCAGCCCTGATATATCTTTCCTGATTTTGTAAGAAGCGCCGCTCCTACACAGAACCCGGAATAGGGGGAATAGGAACGCCCCATAGCCTCAATCGCCATGGCAATCAATTTTTTTCTGTCTGTCATACTCTGTTATCCTCCGGCTTTCTGCTTTTCCTGTTGACCTTTTCATATTCCTGAATTTTCCCGGCTCCTTATTCCTTTCGGACGTTTTGGACTCCCGATTTTTATCTGGCCATCTCCAGAAGCTCCTTCAGCCGCTCTACGGTAACCGGATAATGCTTATTACAGAAATGGCAGTTTACCTCAATGGTTTTTCCATCCTCAATCATGCTCTGCAGCTCCTGCTTTCCCACGCTGATCAGTGCCTTTTCAATTCTCTCCTCTGAACAGTTGCAGGAAAATGCGGTCGGAAGCTTATCCAGAATTTCCAGGCCAAAATCGCCCAGAATGTGCTCCAGAATCATTTCCGGTGTATTTCCCGCGTCAAGAAGAGCTGTAATAGAAGTAATCTCTCCCAGCCGTTTCTCCAGAGCAGAAATCACCTCTTCCGATGCTCCCGGCATCATCTGCAGAATAAATCCTCCTGCCTGCTTTACCGTATTGTCTCTCTCCATCAAAACGCCCAGAGCCACACTGGAAGGCGTCTGCTCGGAGGTGGCAAAATAATACGTCAGATCCTCTGCAATCTCACTGGTCACCAGAATCGTCTGTCCCACATAAGGATCCTTTAAGCCTATATCCTTGATAACGCTCAGAACACCGATTCCCAGCGCACCGCCTACATCCAGCTTTCCCTTTGCATTGGGAGGCAGCATCACCTCCGGATGAAAGGCATATCCCTTTACATTGCCTTTGGAATCTGCAGTAACCGTCAGGCCGCCAATAGGGCCGTCACCTTCGATCTTTAAGGTAAGAAGATCCTTCTCTCCCTTCATCATAATTCCCATCATGGCTCCTGCTGTTAAAAGCCGTCCCAGTGCCGCAGTTGCCACCGGGCTTGTATTGTGGGCGCTTCTGGCATACTCCACCAGATCCCTGGTTGTTGCCGCAAATGCACGAATCTGTCCTTCTGCTGCCGTTGCCCTGATAATATAGTCTGTCATTCTGTCTTCCTGCTGTTATAACCAGCTTTTCCTTTCCTGGATTTTATCTTTCCCTCTGTTTTCCCTGCTCCCGCACCACAAAATACAGGCGTTCACTGTCCGGTCTGGGCGGATTTTTTGTAAATGCATCATAAACTGCCACAAGCTCCATCCCCGCTTCCCGGATTGCTTTCTCCACTTCCTCCTGCTCATAGGCTCTCTGGAAATGGGTTTCCTCATACTTCCGGAACCGTCCGTCCTCCTCCCGGATAAACAGGGTCAAATCATATTCATTGATTCCCTCTTCCTGGTCAAAATAGTTTTCCCAGATAAAGCTTCCCTCATCCCGGTTCTCGGCAATGGTCTGCTCTCCCAGCAGCTCCCGGTATTTGTAAACCGTATTCAAGTCAAAAATAAACACGCCGCCCGGATCCAGATAATTGTTCGCCAGCCGAAGCACCTCCACCAGATCTTCATACCCGGTCAGATAATTCATGGAATCACAGATACTGACGATTCCTCTTACGGTGCCATACAGCTCAAACTCTCTCATATCCTGCAGAAGGTACAAAATCCCGTCCGGCTTCTCCCGCTGATGCTCCATGGCGATTTCCAGCATTTCATCAGAAAGATCCACACCGATCATATCGTATCCCTCTGCTGCCAGCAGTCTGGTAAGCGTACCTGTACCGCACCCCAGATCCAGCAGCAGTCCCTCTGTCACTCCCTGCTCTCTCAGCAGTCCGGTCAGATACTCACACCACGTCTCATAGGGAATATTATCCATAAACATATCATACACCTCTGCAAAACCGGTATATGCATCCATCTCCCTGTCTCCTTTCCCTTCGCTCTGCCTGCGCCGCCCAAAGCCGCTCTTCTTTAACCCAAACAAAGCAGGCGCACCGAATACTCCCGATGCCCCTGCTTCTTTCAGTCCGGATTCACTGTCTGACTTCCGGAACCATTATGCATTTTTGCCGCAGCACTTCTTATACTTCTTGCCGCTTCCGCACGGACACGGATCGTTGGGGAAAATCTTCTTTTCCTTGCGGATCGTACCGGAAGCCTTCTGCTGCTTGTAAAGCTCTTTTCTTCTCTCCTCGCTGAGGATAGAATCCCACTGGGGCAGCTCATACAGCCACTGTGCCTTTGCCTCAACCATGTTGTAGTACAGCTTCTCCGGATCAATCTCAATCTTAACCTGAGTATCCTCCTCCATGGTGTCGATGGGGTTCTCATATCCCTTCAGGCTCTCATTGATACCATCCAGAAATCCTGTCATAATAAGAATCTCTGTATTGTACTTCTCTGCCAGTTCCTTCACAGTACCGGTAATTACCTGAGTCGGCTCAGAAAGAATCTGCTCGTAAATTCCTTTCTCAATGGTAAAATATCCATTCCACAGTTTTTCTTTCTCTTTATCATTCAGGCCATTGCCGTATGCAAGGTTTCTCCATGTCTCTAATAATGCCATGATACGTATCCTTCCTTTTCTCTGTTATCCTGCGTATCGTAAACTACGCCTGTTCTCATAGTATATAACACTTCTCCAAAATTTGCAAACCCTTTCTTTCCCTGTTTTTCGACTGCTTTCTTGTAAACTTACTGTCCGCCGGCAGGCCGGCAAACAATCTGTTTCGTAAAACTGCGGGAAATTTTGCTCTGAAAAAGGAGCAAATCCAGCTCTGCCTTCTTAAAAATAATGATATTTTTTCCTGTTTGCCACAAAAAATCCAAGGGTAATTACCAGGGTTGCCGCCTCTGCCGCCACCACAGACAGCCAGATTCCATCCAGCTTCAGCCAGATCGGAAGGAGAAGCACGGCCGCCACCTGAAAGACCAGGGTCCGGAGCATGGAAATCATGGCAGAAACCATGCCATTGTTCAGACCGGTGAAAAAGGCTGATGCAAAAATATTAAAGCCGCTGATTAAAAAAGAAAGTCCGAACAGCTTCATTCCCTGTATGGTCATCTGACACAGCCCGGGATCATATCCCACATAGACAAAGGAAATCGGCCCTGCCAGAAGCTCCGCAGCCGCTGTCATTCCCAGTCCGACTGTTCCTGTCAGAAACAGACTTTTCCTCAGAACGCTTTTTAACTCTGCTTCATTTCCCGCTCCGTAATGATAACCCACTATGGGATTGCAGCCAATGGCATAGCCAAAATGAAATGCCGTAAACACAAAAGACACATACATAATGGCTCCGTAGGCTGCCACTCCGTCCTCTGCCGCCAGCCGCAGCAGCTGGTAATTATACAAAAGACTGACTACAGCTCCGGAAAGATTGGTCATCATTTCTGAGGAACCGTTTCCGCATGCCTTCCAGAGCGCCGGAAAATCCATCCTGGTTTTTACAAAACGCAGCCGGCTTTTGTTCTTCCTCATAAAATAAATGGTAGGAACCAGTCCGCCTGCAATCTGGCTGAGCGCTGTGGCCAGACCTGCTCCCCACACCCCCAGAGGAAACACTGCCACCAGAAAGAAATCCAGAAGACCGTTTATCAAACCTGCCATAATCGCAATTCCCAGTCCGAACCGGGGACGTTCTGCCGTAACCAGAAAGCTCTGGTAGGCATTCTGCATCATAAACAGCGGATTGGCGCAAATCAGAATTCTTCCATAGAGTACGCAGTCATCAATCAGATATTCGTCTGCCCCCAGAATCACTGCAATCTGAGGCATAAAAACAAATCCCACAGCAGAAATGACAACTCCGATTACACCTAACACCATCATCAGCATGGTAAAAATCTCGTTCGCCTTTTTTTCATCACCTGTTCCCAGCACAAACGCCGTCAGCGCGCTTCCGCCGGAGCCAAACATAAAACCGGCGGCGCTGATCAGCTGTAAAAACGGCCAGATCAGATTCACTGCAGCAAATACCATTTTCCCTGCATAGTTCGACACAAAAAAGCCGTCAATCACCGTGTAGAGAGATGTAACCACCATCATAACCACACATGGCATTACAAACTGAATCAGTCTCCGGTATGTAAAATGATCCGATAACTTTATTTCCATGAACCCCTCACCCTTTCCTCCAGTGCCTCCAGCTGACGGCGCATAAGAGAAAGAAGCAGCTCTCTTTCCTCCTCTGAAAAAGCAGCAAGCGCATCCAGTTCCGCCTGGATCAGGGGCATGATTTCCTCCTCACAGTATCTTCTCCCCTGATCTGTAAGAACAATTTCTTTCCTGTTTCCGCTCCCGCTTTCCATCCTCAGCTCTACAAAATTCATCTTTTCCAGCTTCTTCACAGCAGAATTAATGGTCTGCTTGGAATAACACCACTCTCTGCACAAATCACTCTGGGTCCATGCAGTATCCGAATCACAGATGCTGTACAAAATCCAGAAGGATGCCTCTGATAAATTCGCCCTGGATGCAGCCTGAAAATAAAAATAGTCCTGTTCCTTAAACAGCCGGTTGTATTCCGCCCGTTTTTCCAGAAGTTCCTTATCTGGCTTTTCCATTTTATGTTCTCCTTTCCTGAACCATTTTCTCCAAAAAGAAAATCCGAAATCAGACTTACCACAGTGTAAGTCCGATTTCGGATTTTGTCAAGCCGCCAGACAGCAGCTCTTCCTATCTGTATAAATATTTGGGAATTCCGTTTTCCATCACACGATCCGGCTCACCCTGAATCAGGGGCAGAGCATACTGAATAAATTCCTCTCCAATATCATTGCCGTCCCCGGTAATCCACTGAGCCGGAACGGCTTTTTCCTGATTGCACACCTGATTCACATCTACAAAACGGCATTCCATCCGATACTCCTCGCCTGGACCGGAAACCCGGGCAAAGGCAACCATTTTTCCGGTTTCTCCTCTGCATGCGCCCTTAACACCTTCCATACCGGCCAAAGCAGCCTCTTCCACATCCGTTCCGGATACAACCATTCCGGAACAGCGCTGGCTGACATTCAGTTCTACAGAACGAACCTTCACCCCGAAACGGTTCCGGACAAAATTCTCCAGCACCTTTCCGCATCCGGTCAGCATCTTATGCCCGAAATTGTCTACAGATGCCTCACTGCCATATTCACAGATAAACTTTCCATTCGAATCGGAAATTCCCTCTGATACACAGACAATGACGCAATTTCTCTTTTCCAGAGCCTGCTCCAGATCCCGGGCAAAATTCTCCAGATCAAAATTGCTTTCCGGAAGGTAAATCAAAACAGGATTATCGTCTTTCTTTTTTCTTGCCAGAACACTGGCAGCTGTCAGCCATCCTGCATGGCGACCCATCAACTCAATAATCGTTACTGCCTTCTGTTCATATACAGATGCATCAAGAACAATTTCCCGCACTGTAGATGCCACATATTTGGCCGCGCTTCCGAATCCTGGTGTGTGATCCGTCTCAATCAGATCGTTGTCGATGGTCTTGGGCACTCCGATAAACCGGATATCACTTCCAATCCGCTCTCCGTACCGTGACAGCTTGCTGACTGTATCCATGGAATCGTTTCCTCCAATATAGAAGAAATATCCGATATTTAATGCGTCCATCTTTTCAAACGCTGTTTTGTAAAAATCATCCTCCAGATTTTCCGGAAGCTTAAATCTGCAGGAACCAAGATAGGCTGCCGGTGTCAGCTTTAAAAGCTCCAGCTCCTCTCCGGAAAGCTCCTGTCCCATATCCATATAACGGTCCTGAAGAAAACCTTCCATTCCGTTGAGCATTCCATACACATGACCAATCTCATCACTATGGGCCAGAGCCTCCGTTATCACTCCATACAGGCTTGCGTTAATTACGGCTGTGGGGCCGCCAGACTGTCCTACCAATACATTTTTCATTTGTTTGTCCTCATTTCTTTCTATTTCTATTATTATTTTTTCTCAGATAATGTATAGATTTCCTGTTCGGGGCAATACTGTAATTAGTACCAAAGAAAAAAGAAATACTTATCCTCCCCTTTTTGATCCCTTGCCTGTTGGCTTCGTGCAGCAGGCGGGGGATTTTTTGTTTCACAGGAAATGCGCCCTATTCTTCCTTCAAACGGCTGACAGCCAGGCTGAACAGGAGCATTCCCACACAGGGAACCAGAACACAGGTCATACCGGCTGCAATACCGGCTTTTTCCGATACAAGTCCAATCAGCCAGGGCATCAGAATCGCTCCGCTGCTGGCTGCCGGAAGCATGATTCCCATGCTGGTCACACTGGTCATACGGCCGGCGCTGGCCACAGCTGTAGGGTTCATGCCTGCCATGGCAGCTGCAAAAGCAAACAGAAGCACAATAGCCATAACCTGCGTCTGAGCCTGCATCATGCCAAAATAAAATACTGTGCAGAAAATCCCCATAACAATCATCGCTCTGCCTGCTTTTTTAATCGGGCAGACAAAAGCATACATCATACGCAGAAGCAGAGTTGCCGTCCACATAACGGTTACCGTATAGGCACTGAGAGAACCGCTTAGTATACCGCTTCCCTTAAAATAAGTAACCATCCATCCGGTTACGCTGACCTCCACTGCATTCTGACAGAAAATCAGACCGGTAAGGAGCCAGAACTTTTTGTTTTTTAAAAAACTCCAGTCTGTTTTCTGCTTTTCGCCTTTTTTGCTCCCTGCCATAGGAGTCATCACAAATGCCATCCACAAGGTTGCTCCCAGGATTCCCAGAACAAGCATGGGCAGCTTTCCTGAGACAGCAGCCACTGCTGAAATCAGAAAGGGGCAGAGCAGAGCTCCGAATGCGTAGCAGCTGTGCATCAGATTCATACCCTTTGTTCTGTCTCTGGAGTTGTCTCCGATTAAAATCGTGCAGGTATTGATGGTACTTCCTTTTCCCATTCCTGCCATAAAAAACGCAGCCATCAATGCCGGAATCCATCCGGTTACTCCCATAATCCCGTATCCGATTCCATATCCGGCTGTAAGCAGAACTACTGTTTTTTTCATTCCGATTTTTCCAGGCAGAGCTCCTGTGGCAAAACCGGCCAGAAGATTTCCAATATTCATCAAAGCCAGAAGCGTTCCTGTTGTCCCGTAATCAAATCCTATCTGCTCCTGCAAAAGGCTTACAATAATTCCACTGCTGATTGCACAGATTCCGCTGATAAAAAAAGCGTAAAAGCCTGCGTTTCTCTGTTTCAAATTATACTGCTGTTCCATTACACATTTTCCTCGTTGTTCTGTCATTTATTCCTTTTCGGTCCCTGAACCTTCTGCCTGACTGCTGCTCTCCTGTTTCTGCCTCAGAACCTCCACAGAAACTCCGTCATAGAAAAACTTCAGGATTTCCTCACACTTCATGCCGGACTTTGCCATCGCCTGGGCCCCGTTCTGGCTCATACCGGCTCCGTGGCCAAAGCCGCCTCCAAAGATTTGAAACTTTCCGTTCCCGGCATCCTCAACAGTCAGAAATCCGCTGGGAAGAGAGCCCCAGCCCGTTACGGTTTTTCCGTCTTTTTTCGTAATCACAAGACTTTCATCCCCCAGAGCCGCCCGGATTGCATTCTGACCACTGATGGTCTTTTCTCCTTCTGTTCCTGTAACCAGAAGTTTTTTGGCAACTCCTCCGCCGCCCCTCTCTGTAATCTGAAGTCCTGTCACTGTGCCGACTCCATCAATATTAGATGACAAAATCTCCTGACTGGTTGTCACATTCCAGCGGTAAAAGGGATAGGCCGAATCATAGGATTTTATGTCCTGATTTTTAATAAAAGCGGAAAATGCCTCATTGCTGCTTAAATCAAGGGTCTCTCTGCCCGGCTGCAGAGCCACGCTTTTCAGATAAGGCACAGATTCCGGATCGCTTCCCCACACCGAAGCATCGGAAGTGGTTCCGCAGGAGGTGGAAAAATAATAGGCTGTTATCGGCTTTCCATCATATAACAGCATTTTTCCATAAGTATCCTGGACAGCCTCCGCCGCCTGAATACTGTTTTCCGTGTTATTGTACACCTGGAAGTTCGTACTGTCGTCCACATGAGCTCCGTACCGGCTGTAGGTATTGCTCTGAAGCTGCATATAGGCATAGGTCCTGGCGCAGATCGCCTGGGCCTTCAGCGCCTCCTTCTCATAGCTTGAAGGCATTTCGCTGGGAACCACCCGCTTCAGATAATCCTCCAGATACAGCTCATTAACCAGTACCAGGCCTCCCTCACCCTCGACAATCTCCATTCTTCCTGTGTAGGAAGGGGTTCCCTGAGCCCGTTCCAGAGAGCGGACGGTAATCTCGCCTCCCGTCTCCGGCTCCAGAATCAGACGGCCATCCCTGAGCTGGCGGTCTCCCGTCCGTATGGTAAACTCCTCTCCCGCCTTCAGCCGTTTCTCCTTATCTCCCTGAATCACCTTCACAGGACCGCTGCAGACAAGGGTAAGCGTTGAATGATAAAGTCCCTGAAAGCCTTTATTCATAATCAGAACCCGGATGGTTTCCGCCTGAAACTCCCGGGATATCAAAATACCGCAGACAGCTCCCTTTGCCACAACAAATTCCTCTGTTCCGTATCCCACCAGAATGTCAGACAACTCTTTACGTTCCATTCCGCCATAGGTTTTCAGCACCTTGTATTCTGAATCCAGAGGAATTTTTCCATATCCCTCCAGCTCAATGGCATCCTCCTGAACAGAAAGCACCTTTCCGGTAATTGTCTCCGTTTTCAGGGACACCTTTTTGATTTTGCCGTCTGTCATTTCCAGGTCTGCCATGTGATTCAGAAGTTTTTCTGTTTTCGCTGTTTTTTTGCGGAAAGGAATTCTCCGCTCAATATCGCCCACATAAACCAGAAGACCGTTTTCATCTCCGTCCAGAATCCATACGTTGCGATACACCGTATCGCTTCCCATATCTTCTGTCACATGAATCATTTCACTGTCCCGGACATAAGCCTTCAGCTGATGATCCGCCAGGGGATCCAGCACAAGTCCGTAAAATGTCAAGGCTCCAAGATTGGTATGCGCAGTCCAGGCCGGTGTCCCGGCCATCGTTTCCGGCGTTGCGTAAATCAATACCTGCTCCAGCCTTACGTTTCCCTCCGGATCCATCTTTTTCAGCACAGAATCATACAGAAGCCACCACTGTTCCTCCGGAAATGGCTTTTCTGCATTCTTTTTATCTGCCCGTACCAGCCGTTCCAGAGACGGGGAAAGTTTTCCCATCATCTCTGCCGCCTCCCGGTAGGTCAGCTCCTGCAGGGCCTGCTTCTCATCAGCCGGAATCTCACTGACATCCAGCAGGCCCTCTCCGTAGAGATAATCCAGATACGGCACATACCACTGCTTCTGAGTCTCTGCCGGAAAAAAAGAAGTTTTATATTCCTTCTGCCATGTTTTCAGTTCATCCGGCGACTGCAGGGCAAGGGCTACTGATTTTGCCGCCATAGCCCTGCTGATTCCCTCCTTATCCGGTTCCTGAAACACAATCACCAGAATCAGAAGGATGACCAGAAGGGGAATCCCCACCACCCAGCCAATCAACTTGTGATTTCTCATTCAAACACGCTCCGATCACGATCTTTCTTCTTTTCGGATGTAGGTTTTCTTCTCATTGTCAATATAATCCAGTCTTTCGTAGGAGGAAATGTCAGCAGACAACTCCTTTTTCCCGAGCAGATAAGTCACAAGCTCTGTTGTCAGACGGTAGAAAACGGCAAAGGTGGGAACTCCGATGATCATGCCCACAAAACCGAAGAGTCCGCCAAACAGCAGAATCGAAAACAGCACCCAAAAGCTGGATACTCCTGTAGAGTCTCCAAGAATCTTCGGTCCCAGAATATTGCCGTCAAACTGCTGCAGCAACAGAATCAGACCGATAAAATACAGGCACTGTCTCGGACTTACCAGCAGAATCAAAAATGCACTGGGAATTGCCCCGATAAACGGCCCGAAGAAGGGGATAATATTGGTAACCCCTACAATCACACTGACCAGAAGAACATAAGGCATCTTCATAATGGTCAGCAGAACAAAGCACAGGATTCCGATAATCAGAGAATCCAGCAGCTTTCCAATAATAAATCCGCCGAACACATGATGTACAAATCTGCATTCCTCTATAAACTTATTCGCAATCTTCAGAGGCAATGCGCCGTAAATAATCATTTTCGCCTGAGTCTGAAGCTTGGTCTTCATATTCAGAAGATAAATCATGACAATCAGACCGATAAACACATCCATAACCGTATTCACAATGGAAAACAGTCCGCTGGAAACACCGCTGATAATGCTGTACATATTCGGAATCAGATCATTGGTCAGCCAGTTCTGCACATAGCCCACTGCCGTGTCATAATATGACATCACGCTGGCTTCCATCTCCGGATTGTTAACAAATATCTGCTCCAGCCACAGCTCCAGGTTGGCAATATTCGCCGGCAGAGCCTCAATAATTCCCTTGATGCTGGTAAGCAGCTGGGGAATCAGCATGGAAATCAAACCGGTCACAACAGCAACCAGCACTACAAGGCTGACAATCGTAGCTGCAAAGGAGCCCAGCTTTTCACCTGCTGTCTTTGACAGCTTCATTCTACCGGCCTTCTCCACCACCACTCTCTGAACCCGGTTATAAATCGGCGTCATCAGATAGGCAAATACTGCTCCGTAAATAATCGGTGCCAGAATCTCCCTCAGCAGCGCCATAACTCCCTCGGCCTTTTTCCAGTTAATCATCAGAAAAACCATAAGCGCTACCAGACCGCACACAAGAAATGCAGTCACGCCCCAATAAATATATTTTCTGTATTTTTCGTGATTCATACGCGCCTCCAGCAATCGTTTTTGCAATTCTATGCTGATTATAGATTACCATAAAAAGGGCAAAAGATAAAGCAGCGATTTCTCGCTGCTTTTCTCTTTTGTAATCCCGAAATGCCGGTCTTACTTATTGACGCCTAGCGATGCTAGGTGGGCAACCTCACGTAAGCTTCTGCCTTCCACTCAGAGGAGGCCTGACATCCGCGTACAAATATTGGAATCCCTGTGTCACAAATGTAGGTTCAAAATGGGTAAGGTTGTCGAACATCCCAGGAATTACGTTCTCTGTTTTTCATATAACTGATTATACAACAGCTGTGGCTGTTTTTCAAGTTCCTTTTCCTGCCACCTGCTAATTTCACAGGAAATTCATATTCTGTTTATGATTTTCTCAGATTACCGGAATACAGTCTGTACCAGAAACATATAAAACACCGTTCCGATTCCAATGCTTAAAAGAGAGTTTCCCTTTCTCCAGTGAAGAACTGCAATCAACACTGCTGAGAGAATTTCAGGAAGTCCGTAGGGCGCTGCCGCCGGATTGATCCCCTTCAGACAATAAACAACCAGAAGTCCCATGGTTGCAAAGGGCAGTGTCTTTCCCAGATAATCTACAAATGCCGGAGTCTTTTTCCCTGCAGGAAATATAAGAAACGGAAGAAACCGGGTGATCAGTGTTCCAACCACCATTGCAGCCACAATCAAAAGCTCCCTCACTGGTATCCGGCTCATCTCTCTCCCTCTCTTTCTTCCCTTCTCTTATCCGACCCGCTCTTTCTCTGTTTCTGATAGGAAAATCCCAGAACAGCAAAAATCACAGCCATAGACGGCAGGATAAACGCATCTTTTCCAAAAAGAAGAAGACAGATCACCGATGCCCCCACACCGAGAAGCGCCGGCCTGTGTCCCTCCTTCTCTTTCCACTGTTCCACAAAAATCACAACAAACAAAGCTGTCAGAGCAAAATCCAGCCCCTCTGTGTTAAATGTAATCAGACTTCCCGCCAGAGCGCCAAAAATACTTCCGCCCACCCAGTAGCACTGATTCAAAAAGCTGATCCAGAAATAAACCCATTCCCGATCCAGTTCCGCCGGAATCTGTTCACTGCATACAACAGAAAAGGTCTCATCTGTCAGAGAATAGATGAGATAGGGGCGAAGCCGTTTTAAATTTCCATATTTTCCCAGCATGGAAATCCCGTAAAACAGGTGGCGGGCATTGAGCATCAGAGACATCACCAGAGCCGTAACGGGATGCACTGCTGCCGCAAGCATTGTAACCCCCAGATACTGGAGACTTCCTGCATAAACAAAAATACTGATCGCTGCTGTCCATCCGATTCCATATCCGTTCACATTCATCAGAATTCCATAAGCCGCTCCCAGAAACAGATATCCTACCATAACAGGAACCGTTCTGGGAAATGCGTAGTGCAGCTCCTCGCGCTTCCAATCCCACATGTTCTCTACCTCTCTGATGCAATTTCTCTCTTGCTTTCCAGCCTGGACTCCCGTATACTGATACAGGTGAAGCCTGTGGTTTCATCTGTCGTACAAAGACGGTAAACAGCTGTTCAGGTCCCGGCTTCCAGCCCGGAGCCTGCGATTGTTTTATTTTAATCATATTGATTTTATTTGTCAACCGGCAAACACTCTGCAGCTTTTGTTTTTCCCGGCTTCAGGGCTGTCAGCCGGTTCCATTCAGGAGGTATTCCATTGTCCCATTTACCAGAACTGTATTCTCATTCTCAGTGCTGCCTCTGTCCCCGCATGTGCAGAGCAGACCGCAGTACCGCATCCGGCTACTGCAAAGCCCCGGACGGCATTCTGGCTTCCCGTGCTGCTCTCCATTTCTGGGAGGAGCCATGCATCAGCGGAACCGGGGGAAGCGGAGCCATTTTTTTCAGCGGCTGCACCCTTCGCTGCTGCTTCTGCCAGAATTACAAGATCAGCCGCACACCCCGGGGGAAATCCATTTCTTCTGAGCGATTAGCCGAGATATTTTTAGAGCTTCAGGATCAGGGCGCCCACAATATCAATCTGGTTACTGCCACCCACTATCTTCCCTGGATCCTGCCTGCCTTAGACATGGTGAAGGAAAAGCTTCACATTCCTGTTGTATACAACTGCGGAGGATATGAACGTCTTGAAACCATTCAGGCACTCAGCAGCTATGTAGATATCTGGCTTCCTGATCTGAAATACTTCAGTTCTGATTTATCCCGCCGCTATTCCCAGGCGCCGGACTATTTTGCCAGAGCCTCTGCTGCTGTCCGGCAAATGATTCTTCAGACAGGAACACCTGTCTTTGATGACCGGGGAATCATGCAAAAAGGTGTGATCATCCGTCATCTTGTGCTTCCCGGGCAGAAGGAGGACTCTCTCCAACTCATCAAATGGATGGCCGAAGAGCTTCCCGAAAAACAGTTTTATATCAGTCTTTTAAGCCAGTATACGCCCTATGAAAAAAATCCCGATTTCCCGGAATTAAACAGACGGATTACCAGCTATGAATATCAGAAGGTTGTGGAGGCTGCCCTGGAAGCAGGGCTGGAGCAGGGATTTATGCAGAAACGAACCAGCGCCAAAGAAGAATACACGCCGTCCTTTGCCTATCAGGGGCTGTAGGGAAATTTAAAATCGAAAAACAGACCTGAAAAGAGGATACCAACGATTGACATCTTTGATATCCTCTCTCACTTTTCTTCGTCCATTGGACTGTACCTCTCTTTATTTTATTATATAATAAAATTTTCCTCTGCCCTTTGTTACTCTGCCAATCTTCTCCACTCACTATCTTTTGTATCTTAATTGTTATCCGGTTCTGAAATATATCCCCCTCCCTATACTTTCTCGTCATATAGAAAAAACAATTCTTTTCAGTTTTTGATAACCCCTTGAAATGGATACTTCCTCTTGGTTTTTCACCTGGCAGATTTTTTTTCCTTTGTTTCCATCTATCTTATTATGTAGTGGAAACGAAACTAACTATTTCGGTGGTCCGTACCTCCTTCTTTCATATTTTTTGAAATTCCCTTTCCTTCGAGAATTTCGATTGAGAACTTTTTGTTCTCTTTTTATTTCTCTCTTGTTTTGTTGTCTTTATAATACCAGATATCCTATCTTTTGTCAACACTTTTTTGAAATTATTTTTATATTATTTGTTAATTATCAAATTGTATGTAATAATTCAAATAATTTATTCAAAATATAAGAATCGCGCGTCAACCTTTTCTGCAATCTGCTCCCATAAAACCAAAAAGGATCCGGAAGAAAGCTTCCCCTGCTGCCTGCAGGGCTCTTTCTTCCGAATCCTTTTTTCCTGAAAGATGAAAAACTTAAAACTTCTCAAACCGCTCCACATCGGTTACAAATATGGTTGCTCCGCCCAGCTCTACTGTTACCGGCATCATCATATATCCGGTAGACATGGCCCCGATTCCGGGAGCAGGCATATCGCAGGTAATTCTCTGTCGTTTTCCGCAGGTTTCATGAATCAATTCAATCGCCTCATCAACACGATTCTCATCTGTACCAATCATCAGAGTGGCATTTCCCTTTTTCAGGAATCCGCCGGTTGTCGCCAGCCGGGTTACGCTAAACTGATGCTCTGTCAGTACATCTGTTACACGGTTTCCGTCGTCAGAACTTACAATTGCATAAATAATCTTCATATCATGCACCTCCTGCACACAGAATTTCTATTGAAAATTCCGGAATATTTGCAACAATTTCATTGATTATATCATAATTTTCTCAACATGTAAATCGGTTGATGGGAAAGCCTTTCCCCTCACACGACAGTCCGGTCAGGCATTTTCCTGCACAAGAGCCTCTGCCAGCATCTCCATCTGCTGCTTTGTATCCTCATGAACAGCAGATTTTATGGTCACTGCAGGCTCTGCAATCACAATCTGCTTCATGGTTTCCAGAATTGCCCGCATAGCCTTTCCTGCCATCGGAGCCCATGAGCCATTCTCCATGATTCCTACGGTACGTTTCTGGAAGCCCTTGGACTTTATGTGAAGGAGGAATTCTTCCATACAGGGGAAAAGGCCTCCGTCATAGGTTGCCGCTGCCACTACCATTCTATCATAGAAAAACGCCTTCCGCACAGCCACAGACATATCGGTACGTGCCAGATCCATCACCTCTACATGCTCCTCACCCTTCCGGCGCAGCATTTCAGCCAGAAGCCCAGCAGCATGAGCCGTATTTCCATGTACAGATGCATACGCTACCAGCACGCCCTTCTGCTCCGGCTGATAGGTACTCCAGGTCTGATATTTTTCCAGATAGAAGGACAGATTATCCTTCAGAATCGGGCCGTGAAGAGGACAAATCGCAGCAATATCCAGAGCTGACGCCTTTTTCAGAAGCCCCTGTACCTGAATTCCGTATTTTCCAACGATATTCAGATAGTAACGGGCTGCCTCATCCTCCCAGTTTTCCTCAGAATCCATGGTACCGAAACGTCCGAACCCGTCTGCAGAAAACAGGATCTTTTCCTTCTGCTCATAGGTAACCATAACCTCGGGCCAGTGAACCATTGGCGCCATAAAGAACTGCAGGGTGTGTGCTCCCAGCTCCAGGGTACTGCCTTCCTTTACTTCTACTTTTCTGTCTGTGAGATCCAGATCAAAAAACTGTCCGATCATAGCAAAGGTTTTTGCATTTCCCACGATTTTAGCCTCCGGGAAACGCTCTGCAAACCGTTTAATATTGGCTGCGTGATCCGGTTCCATATGAGATACAATCAGATAATCTGCAGATTCCCCTGCCAGCGCCTGCTCCAGATTGGCAAACCACTGCTCCGTAGCCCGTCCGTCTACAGTATCCATCACGGCAATCCTTTCATCCATAATCACATAGGAATTATAGGTTACTCCATTGGGAACCTGGTACTGGCTTTCAAACAAATCCAGAGTTTTGTCCGTTACTCCGATATATAATACAGAATCTGAAATATAAGTGTCCTTCATGTTGTTTCCTCCTGTAAAATATGCTTTTTTCTGTTTCTGAATACATCGATCCCGCATATTTTATCATGAGGCGGACAAACATTCTATTAGAAAAACTGACAAAATCTTATCGGTATTGTTCCTTTGTTTCTCTGTTCTCACTACTCCAGCACCATTTCCAGGCGGCATACCCGATCACTAAAGTTCCTGCCAGGGTAACAGCCTCTGCCAGAACCAGTTTTCCTAAATTTGCCGCCAGCACTGCCGCCATGTTGACTGCCATGTGAAGTACAATGGCAAGAGGATAATAAAACCATTTGTCCCTGTTTTTTACTGCCTGCCACACAAACAGAGAAAGAGCCAGGTGCAGGGCAATCGCCAGAACCCGTTCTCCTCCTCCCAGGAAAAACTGCCAGGAGGGAAGTTCTCCCAAAGGCGCCAGGCTCTCCAGCACCTGCTGACTGTCCATATTCTCCGACAGGGAAGATACCAGACTGCCGGAATTGATCATAACAGAATAAATCAGATTGTTTACAGAGGCCATTCCAAGAATCAGCACAGCCTCCATGCCTCCGTGGCCTGCGCCGTACATCAGGGCATTTTCCCTGGTCCACTTTCCCTTCATAAGAAAACGCATGGTCAGATAACGCCCGGTTTCCTCAAACAGACCTGCCGCCAGTCCTCCATAAAGAGCATAAAGCCACAGATTGTCTCTCAGAGCCTGGCTTACCGGTCCCATTTTCAAAAGCACCAGACTGTGCATCAGCTGTTCCAGAAGCATGGCAAATAAAAAGAAGCTTCCGCAGCCCAGGAAAAACGGCAGAATATCTGCCTTTTGCTTCCGCCGGATCAAAGTCAGAAGGAGCAGAGGAAGCCCCCAGGATACTGCAAGAGAAAAGCCCATTCCCACAATGCTGCCGGCAGGCACATGTAATTCTGTCATTCCAATCCTCTCCTTCCCGCCTGATACAAGTCTACCATTTTAACCACCTGGGCCCTGGTGTATGGCTTTTCAATAAAGCCAAAGGCCTGAATCTTCCATGCCTCCAGTGAAAATCCCGGAATGCTGGACATTAACACCACTGCAGGAGGATTCTTCAGCTTGTGAAGCTCAGAAGCCAGGCTGATTCCGCTGATATCCGGCATCACAATATCTGTAAATACCATATCCACCTGATTTTCCTTGACAAATTCCACAACAGCCACAGCCTCTTCAAACCGTTCCAGAAGACAAACCTGATCCAGATTCCGGAAAATACCGGTCATCTTGTCAAGCAGCTCCGGATCATTATCCACAACTACTACATTTACCGCCATTTCATATCCCCATCTCTTCTCTATTTATTTCCAGCCGCCAAAGAACGGATGCTCCTTCATCGCCCCATTCCAGATAAGCTCTCCGGCCACAGCCTGAAACTCCGCCATTTTCTGCGCCTTTTTCATCTTCTTTAACAGCTTTTCCTCTCCCTCAAAAAGGAATCCCAGATAAGCCCAGAGCTCCTTCATCTTAAACAGTACATTCCTGTCACCGGACATCACCCTGCCGTATCCCTCCAGCAGGTCTTTATGAAAGTCTGCCAGTCTCTGCCTGCAGGCCCTGCTGCCCGGAACATGATCCGAATCCTGCGCCCCCGCTGTCAGTTCCTCAGCTAGAAATGGATTTGACAAAAGCCCTCTCCCCAGCATGATTTCCTCTGTCCCGGGAAAACGCTTCTGAAAGCACTCTGCATCTTCCGCTGAAAAAATGTCTCCATTATAGCATACCTGATTTTTGCTGTTTTCCGCCGCCGCTGCAAATACCTCCAGATTCGGATGATTCTTGTAGTAATCCGTCTGCAGCCTCGGATGAATAATCAGCTTTTTCAAAGGATACCTGTTGTAAATAGAAAGCAGGGCAGAAAACTCCTCCGGATCCCTCATTCCTATACGGGTTTTTACAGAAAGCTCCATGGAACAGGACTCCAATTCACGGCTCACCCGCTCCAGGAAACGATCCAGCTCCTCCGGCATTCCAAGAAAACCGGCGCCCCTGCGCTTGGGCACTACCGTGGCAGAGGGACACCCCAGATTCAGGTTTACCGTATCATACCCCATCTCATTCAGCTTCCTGGCCGCCCACAGAAAATCCTCTGCCTGATTCGTAAGAATCTGGGGAATCAGGCAGATTCCCCGGTTATTCTCAGGACGGACATCCTCCATCTCCCGGCTGGTCAGCTTTCTCGTCTGATTAGGTGTAAGAAAAGGGGAATAATACTCTGAAATTCCGGAAAAATGCCTGGAATAGGCACTCCGGAATACATGGCCGGTAATCCCCTCCATCGGGGCAAAATGAACTTTCATAACCTCACTCTTAGTTCCTTCCATAATACGTTCTTTCGCAATAAATTAAGTGTATCATGTATCCTTTTTTTCCGCAAGCAGAACCCATTTCAGAGAAAAATGCCGGAAGCAGATGAGGAGACCTCCCAAAAGTCAGGTTTTTTAAGGTCTGACTTTTGGAGAGCGGCTCAAGATACTGCTCCGGCATTTTTAACAGGTAGTCATATTACATTTTAAACAGGTTTTGTTTTCCTGCTACAGCAGGAAGGGATCGTTTAACCGATCCAGATATTCTCTTAAAATTCCGTCATAATGAACTGCTTCCGGATTCTCCGGTCCCAGCTCTTTTGGATTCAGCTGGAAGGGATCTGCCTCATTGTCATAAAGAAGACGTTTCGGCTTATCTCCGGGGGTACATCCCAAATCCACCACATAGGTGTGGGTTTTGGTACGGATTCCCCGCCATCCGAAAGATTTGGGATTCATTCCCAGCTTCCGGTAGGGATTTACCAGCTCCGGCATTCCGGGGAACATACACAGATATGCATGCTCCGGCTCATCCTCTGTTTCTTCTTTTCTGATCCAGCTGCCCAGACATTTTCCCTCTATGGTATCCGGCTGACCAACTCCCAGAAGCTGAAGAAGCGTCGGCATATGATCCTGACTGGCAAATAATACGTCACTTTCTCCGGCCGGAATTCCCGGTCCGTGGAAATAAAGCGGTATCCGGATGGATTCTTCATACCAGATATTCTTGCCGTAACGTCCATGAGAGCCCATACAGTCTCCATGATCCGCTGACAGAACAATCAGGGTGTTTTCCATCAGGCCTTTTTCCCTCAAATAATCCATCAGGCGGCCAAAATTCTCATCCAGTCCGCTGATTGCTGCAAAATACTCCTGCCTTTTTTTCAGGTAGGAAGGATCCTGCTTCCATTCCTCCGGCACATTTTCCCGGAAAGGAAGATCCTTTCCCTCATAAAGCTCCATGTACCGCTCCGGAACCATGTCATAAGGCGGATGCGGCGGGTTCCAGGACAGGAACAGACAGAAGGGGTTATCATTTTTCCGCTGCTCCAGATACTCGATCGCCGCGTCCGTTTCAAACTCTGGGGACCATTTTCCCGGATAGATAGGTTCGCAGGTATCTTTCCAGTAATGAGGTTCCAGATGTTTGTCCATCGCTCCATAGGAAAGCCAGTAATCAAAGTGATGACGGCGCTCTCCCGGCGGAGTATAGGCATCCCAGTAACGGGCTCCTGAGGAAGGGCTGGCATGGAAGTTTTCTTCACTTCCGTCCAGATGCCATTTTCCAATGTATCCGGTGTCGTATCCGGCCTCATGAAGCACATCGGAAATCGTTACTTCCTGAGGTCTCAGCATTACCACCTCGTCCAGCCCTATTTTACAGTTGGTCCACATGCCGCAGCTCTGTGGATATTTTCCGGTCAGAAGCGATGCCCGGTGAGGAGAACAGAGGGGATAGGTGCTGACTGCATTGGTGCAGCTCATGCTTTCAGCTGCAAATGCATCCATATTCGGTGTCAGCACCGGATCCTCTCCTGCCGCCCCAATTCCGTGAGCACGCCACTGATCTGCAAAGATATAAAGCAGATTCATTGGTTTCATAGCGTTCTCCGTAATTGATCGTAATTTTTTATAAAAATCAGATAATTAGTTTGCAGAGCCGTTTAAGTAGGTCTCGTATGCTTCCTGGTTGATTTCCAGAGCACGCTCGATGCCTCTTGCCTTCAGCTCGTTGATAAACTCATCATACTCAGCCTCGAAATCATTTACGCCCAGAATCCAGGACTGGAATTTCTCCTCTACGTACGGCTGAATGTTTGCCATCAGGTTCTTGTACTCGGTATCAACTTCTGCGCTGTATTTCAGCTCCAGCTCACCATCTGCATACGGAGGCATATCTTTGCCAAACCATTCCGGATGGGCGTTGTACAGTTCGCTTGCCTCTTTACCAATCTCAGTCATGGTAGCCTTCTCATACTCGCCGTCCTGGCACATACCGATACGGTACTGAGCGCCGATGGAACGCAGGTATCCCAGAGGAGTCAGTTCAGACTTCATAACTTTTTCTGTAAACTGCTTGGTTCCGTCTGCATTCTTGGTGTAGGTGTCGCCTTCGATACCCCAGTTGATTAACTCATCGCCTTCCTCAGAGAAGAAGTAATCCATGAATTTGATAACAGTTACCGGATCCTTACACTGAGAAGAAATTCCCCAGCCTGCGCCCGGATAACGGCTTACTCTCTCTTTTACTACTCCGTGCTGGTCTGCAGGCGGTGCAATCGGAACCATCTTGAATCCAGGAATTGCCTCTGCCAGAGAGGTGTTGTAGTTACCTGCACTTACCCAGTCATGAGTACATCCGCCCAGGTTTCCGCTCAGAAGAGTATCTCGGCTGGATGCGCCTCTGGTGAAGATCTCCGGGTCAATAATGCCTTCTTTATACCACTGAATCATACCTCTTACGCCGTCCTTGAAGTTCTCTTCCAGCGGCTCGAAGGTAATCTTTCCATCTCTCGGATAGAAGGTGGTACTGGTATCCCACAGATACAGATACTCTTCCGGCATTTTCCATCCTGCACGGTCAAACAGCGGAATCTCATCCTTTACGCCGTTTCCGTTGGGGTCGTCATTACGGAATGCGTACAGTACGTCATGAAGCTCGTCTACAGTAGTCGGTACTTCCAGACCCAGATTGTTCAGCCAGTCTTCACGAATCCACCAGTACTCAGCAGACAGAAGCTCCTGGTTCTTCGGCAGATAATAAATATTGCCGTCCAGAGAGGTTGCGGACTGACGATATCTGTCATCCTCTTCCATAACCTTCTTAATATTCGGTGCATGCTCTTCAATCAGATCATTTAACGGAATCAGACCGCCGTCTCTTCCCAGCTTTTCCAGCTCAGATGCGTCTACATATCCGATAATATCAGCCAGCTGACCGGAACTGAGCATCAGGTTAAATGCCTCCTCCTCGTTGGAGTTTGTCTTGGAAATGGTTCCTTTTAAGCTGACATTGGTTCTCTTTGCAGCTTCCTGCCATACCTGCCAGGTGGAATCAAATGGCATATTGTTGAAGTTCAGGAAAATTGTAAATTCCTTCGGTTCAGCGCAAACCAGACTTCCCTCCAGTTTTTCTGTCTCAGCTCCTGCTGCCTGTGTTGCTGCCGGCTGTCCGTTTCCTGCCGGAGCCTCTTCCTTCTTGCCGCCGCATCCGGTTACCAGAGATGCTGTTGATGCAGCTGCCAGTGCCAGTGCAATTACCTGCTGTTTTCTCATAACCCTTCTCCTTTTAAAATATAATGTTTTTTTACGATTCAGACCGTTTTTCCGCAAACCGGATAAACCGGCCGGGAAAACCTTCTGAACAGATTCATAAATTTAACCCTTAACACCGCCTACGGTAAGACCGGTCTTAAAGTATTTCTGAACAAACGGGAACACTACCAGCATCGGGATGATAGCGATGATAATGACCGCATAAATAATGGTTGTCGGTGAGCTTAATGACTCTGCAGTAACCAGGGCTGCATCGGCTGCGTTTGCAACACGGTCTACGATCATTTTCTTTAACATAACCTGCAGCGGAGCCTTGGAGTCATCGTTTAACAGCTGCATTGCCCAGAAGTAGCTGTTCCATCTGTTTACTGCGTAGAACAGGCCCACAGTAGCCAGAGCCGGTTTTGACAGAGGCAGGAAAATCTTGTAGAAAATAGTAAAGTGGTTTGCTCCGTCAATGAAAGCCGCCTCTTCCAGTTCGTAGGGAACCTGCTCGAAAAAGCTCTTCATAATAACCATATTATAAGTATTAATTGCAAATCCCAGAATAATTGCAGTTCTGGTATTTAACAGACCGAAATCTCTGAAGTTCAAATAGGTAGGAATAATACCTACATTGAACCACATGGTGAAAATTGCAACCAGTGTAAAGAACTTCCGGAATGCCAGACGTTTCTTGGACAGGGCATATGCCATGGATGTGGTAAATGCCATATTCACTGCTACACCTGCAACGGTATAGAACAGAGTATTTCCGTATGCTGTCCAGATTCCCGGTTTGGCAACTGCCTGACGGTAGCTGTCCAGGGTGAAGTGCTTAATGGAAAACATAACAGAGCCGTTTTCCACATACAGCGGTTTACTTAATGATGCGATCAGCGCGTAATAAATCGGGTACAAAACAACCATTGAGATAATAATTCCCATGATTACCATGAAAACGTTGAAAATTTTCTCACCGGTTCCAATGACCTGACCCTGATGTTTCTTCTTTTTCATGCCGTCCTCCTTACCAAAGTGCGTTGTCTGTAATCTTCCGGCTTACCCAGTTGGATAAGGAAACCAGAATCAAAGCCACCAGTGCTTCGAACAGACCTACAGCTGTTGCCAGACCGTAGTTACCGTTTTCAAATCCAAGGCGGTAAGAGTAGGTTGCAATAACGTCTGCAGTTGCATAAGTAGAAGGCTGATAAAGAAGCAGGATTGCCTCGTATCCAACCTTTACCATCTTACCGATGTTTAATACGAACATGGTAACAATGGTAGGCATGATTGCCGGGAATGTGATATTTTTGATTTTCTGCCATTTTCCTGCTCCATCCACAGTAGCTGCCTCATAAAGCTGAGGATCAATACCCATGATAGCGGCGATGAAAACAAGTGCATTAAATCCGGCATTCTGCCAAAGTGTCATTGCTGTATAGATGCCTCTGAAATACTGCGGCTGTACCATGAAGTAGGTCGGCTCAAAGCCCAGCTTGGAAAGAATCATATTGATAATACCGGTACTGGGAGACAGGAAGTTTACAACCATACCACATACAACTACAACAGATACAAAGTGCGGAAGCAGAGTTGCTGTCTGTGTCAGCTTGCTGACGAACTTGTTCTTCATCTCTGTAACACAAATGGCCAGAAGAATCGGAACCGGGAAGCAGACTACAATCTGCCAGAAGGAAATCATCAACGTATTTTTAAATACACGGATAAAATCTCTTCCGGTTAAGAAATCTACAAAATTCTTTAACCCCACAAATTCACTTCCCTCAAAGCCGCGGAAGATGTTATAATCGTAGAATGCGATCCGCAGACCGGACATCGGCCGGTAAGCAAAGGCCAGGAACCATAACAGGCCCGGGAGAAGAAGCAGATACAGCTGATAATTTTTTGCAATACTTTTAAGCCCCACCTTCAGCTGTGTCCCCAGTGCTGTTTTTTCTTTTGACTGCTTTTGCATCAGGAAACCCCCTTAATTTTTTTGGCGTGCACGCTTTTGTGACTACAGTTTACCCCACCCCCATTATAAAAGTAAATCATCGTTTTTCAAAAGGCACTCTTTTTGCTTTACAAAAGCATCACCATTTTTCAACTGCATCACCAAAGAGATTGATTCTATTGATTTGCGTCATTTTTTATACTATATTAGTAGAAATGATTTAATTTTTATTGATTTTTCCTAAAGAAAGAGAGGTCCTTATGAATCCAACAAACTATTTGATTATGATTTGCGATCAGTTATCTGCCACTGCCCTGAGTGCCTACGGCAACACATATTCCCGTACTCCCAACCTGGATCGCCTGGCAGAGCGCTCCGCAATCTATGAATATGCATATACGCCATGCCCGCTTTGCCAGCCGGCCAGAGCTTCCTTCTGGACATCCCGCTATCCTCACGAAACCATGGTGCGCACCAATCTGCCCAAGCAGCGCCTTCCTTTCTATCAGGGAGATGACCAGACAATAACACCGGAAACCTTTCCGTCTGTTTCTGAAACAATCCCCGCTATGGGAGAGCTGTTTTCTCAGGCCGGTTACCGGTGCATCCATTTTGGAAAAACACACGACTACGGCGCCCTGAGAGGATTTGAGGTTATTCCCTCCAGAGAGATTCCCAAGGAACGCACCAATCCTGCCATCAAGTTTGACTATGAAACCTTCCTGGATATTGATACCACAGAGAAAACCGTCAGCTGGCTGAAAACAGAAGGCGCTGAAACCTCTCAGCCTTTCCTTGCTGTAGCGGATCTTCAGAACCCGCATAACATCTGTGCCTATATCGGAGAAAAGCAGCACGGAGCGGACCCGGAAAACTTCCCTCTGGACAGAGAACTTCCTCCGCTTCCGGAAAACTTCGAGTTTGACGATATGAAAAACCGTCCGGAATTTATCCAGTATCTGTGCTGCGCACACCGCAGACTCCGCCATGCCAGCCACTGGGATGAAACAGATTACCGGTATTATCTCTATGCCTACTATTACTATCTGGAAATGGTTGACCAGCAGATTGGAGAAATCTTAAAGGCTCTGGAGGAAAGCGGAAAGGCCGACAATACTGCCATCCTCTTCTTTGCTGACCACGGAGAAGGAATGGCCTCCCACCGGATGGTTACCAAATACGGTGTATTCTATGAGGAAAGCAACCGCGTTCCTTTCTTCGCCTGCGGTCCCCGCATTGCCGGAGGCAGAAGAATCGAAGGCGTATTCTCTCTCCTGGATCTGCTTCCTACCATGTTGGATCATGCAGGCATTTTAAACGGCTCCTTTGCCGGAAAGAGCCAGCTGGCCTCTCTGTCCGGAGCATCCGATCGGACAAACAATGCCTATGCAGCTTCTGAATGGCATGATGAATTCCGGGATTATACCATTCCCGGACGAATGATCTGCGATGAGCATTACAAATATACCTGCTATCTGGAACCGGACAGTGAAGAGCTGTTTGATTTAACAAACGATCGGCTGGAGAAGAAAAACCTTGCCCGCCTTCCTGAATACGCACAGGTTCTGGAGCAGTACCGCGAAAAGCTCAAAAAACATGTGGAGGAGACAAAGGATGATTTCTTCCGCCTTGCCTGCTCCGATGCCTCTGCCTACAGAAAGCATCCTCTGGGATATAGTCATCACGAAGGGCTCAGCGCTGTTGAAGTCTATTCCCAGAGCCTGAAAAAAGCATAATCACAACGTAACTATTCTGGACGGCGGGAGAACTGGAAGAAAAATCCGTGTCAAGCTTGCTTGTAAGCGGGTCTTTCTTCCAGTTCTCACATCGGAGGAATCTCCGATGCTTCTTGTTCGGCTTTGCCGGACAGGAAGATGCCCCGTCCTGAACAGTTACAGCATAACTTAGAAAAAGGACTAAACTTATTATGAGACCCCATGGAACCCGGAAAAACTGCCAAGGAGCTTATAAAATTTCACTGTATCGCCTGTTTTTTGCCCTTGCACTGACCATTGCCCTGATACTTTGCACCCTGACCGGCTGGTTTTTAAACCGCCAGTCCAGATCAGACTACTACCATTATCTGGAGCAGTCCGCTGTTTCACAGAAAAACATTTCCTCTCTTTCTGTGAATGTAATTGTCAATGCCATTGGAGCCTGCACCAAAGGCACAGAAATTACCCGCTGGGTAGATTCCTCTACTCTGCCGGAATTTTATTTTAATGCCATTGCGGCCTCAAGGAAAATACAGGCGGCTACTACAGATATTCTTCAGGTAGAATACCAGGTGGCAGTTACCCCTCTCAATCCCAGAGCCTATCACGGTGTTATTACCAATATGGTTCTTACCGGAAACCGCTCCCTTTCTATCGAGAACTACTGCGCGGAACATAACCTTTCCAGTGAAAGCTATCTGCAGATTGTTGATCACTTTCAGGAAAAGGAGACTCCCATTGTTCTTCCCCGCTATCATTCTGAAACAGGAAAACTGGAAGAGATCCAGTATATCGTAAAAAATACAGGTAAGATTCACCCTTATTTATTCTTTATTACGATTCCCATAGACTCCCTGCTTCAGGACACGCTGGCAGAGAGTTTCTTCTTATATAATGACAGTGGAGTTTTTGCTCTTTCTCAGCAAGGTGAGCGGCAGCAGGAAAGAGCCCGGGAAATCTATGAGCAGCTGATGATAGACGAAAATAACAGGGACTTTTCCCGGCTGCAGATTCTGCGCGGACAGCACCTGATGGTGACCGAGATTCCTTATGTAGGATGGCACCTGGTCCGGCACTATCCGCCCCTTCCTCTCCATGTACAGGGACTCCTGCTTTTCCTTGTTGTCGTCTGTGCCTGTGTAGCTCTGGCGCTGACACTCAGCTACTATCTTGTAGAAAGGCTGTATCACCCGGTAAAGGAGCTGCTGGAGGCCTCTGTGCTTCCCATAAAAAGCGGGAAACAGCTGGATGAATTTCAAATCATCCGCACCAACATGGAGAAAATCACCGAGCTCGGAGCCCGTCTCCATGAAACCATGGCTGAAAACGACTCTCTTATGTCGATTCAGTCCTATAAGGAACTGCTGTTTTCCGGAAACGTCAGCGGAGAAGTCCTGAATCAGTTTGAAAATCCAAATGCTGATTACTGTGTGGCCATCGGAGAAACCCTGTATCAGGAAGACGCTCGGGCTTATCAGACCATTTCTCTCCAGAAGGGAACTGCCTATGATACAGCCGCCCACAATCCGGATCTGTTCTACATAAATCTGGATTATAACCGCTATGCACTGATTTTAAAAACAAGTTCGCTGAATCTGGCAGGAGAAATTCTCCGGGATCTGCTTCATAAAATGGAGGCCAATAATGCCCTTTTAGATTCTGATCACCGGATTGTACTTTCTGACATCCATAAAGGACTGGAGCAGCTGCATATCTGCTATCAGGAAGCTCTGAGGATTCTGGATTACCGGTTCCTCCATGCAAAATCACGGCTGATCACCTATCAGGAAATTTCCTCCATTGACGCTGTTACCTATTCCTATCCGCTTCAGATGGAAAACCGGCTGATTCACTGCGCTCTGGAGGGAAAGCAGGAGGCCATTGAAATCTTTGAAACCATTATCCGAGACAATATCCGGGATAAGGATCTTTCCAAAGAAACCCTCCAGAATCTGATTTATGCATTGATTGGAACAATTTCCAGAATTTTCCAGGAGATGAAAACAACTCCCCAGGATTTTCTTGGAAAAGACATTGATTTCAGGTATCTTTATAACCACTGGAATGATTCCGCCGTATTCATTGAGATTAAAGAAATCCTGGAATCCATTATTCAGACTGTATGCAAACAGGAAAACAGCCGGGATCAGGAGCTTCTGGATAAAATGCTGGGTTATATTTACCAGAATTATTCCGACGATATCATGTTAAATGATTTGGCAGATTACCTGAACATTTCGCCCAAATACTGCGGAATTCTCTTTAAGCAGTTAAGCGATAATAATTTCAAGGATTTCCTGAACCGTTACCGCATTGACCGGTCCAAGGAGATTCTGGAGCAGGATCCTTCTATAAAAATTGTTGATTTAAGCGCAATGGTAGGATTTAACTCCTCCAACAGCTTTATCCGCGTATTTAACAAATATGTGGGAATCACACCAAAAGCTTATCAGGATCGGATGAGGGAATCCCATTAATTTATTTTGAGTAACTATTCAGGGCGGCGGGAGAACTCTCCGATGCTTCTTGTTCGGCTTTGCCGGACAAGAAGATGCCCCGTCTTGAACAGTTACTATTTTAAAAAAAGAGATTTTGTTTCAAAAAATGGCCTTTGCCTCTTTGAAACAAAATCTCTTTTGTATTTCAGAACTCTCGATTGCTCAGGAAATCTTATTTTTCAACAGAAATTACCGTTCCGGTAAAAGCATCTGCTTCATTCAGTTCTCCTGTATAGGTAACCGTCACCTGATCTCCGTCCTTTACAGCAGAAAGTCCCTCAGGCTCCTTTCCCTGTTCAAAAGTGAGCACATATTCATGCCCCTCCTTATCTGTAATAACAAACATAAAACTCTTAATATCGCTGATTGTCCCTGTAATTACAGATTTCTCTCCTGACTGGGCCTGTCCTGGCGCTCCTGTCTCTTCCGCTCCCGCTGCTTCGGCTCCTGTCGTCTCTGTACCGGCTGTCACAGCCGGTGCGGCCTGCTTCTTCCCCTGAGCAGCACAGCCGGCTGTCAGCATCAGTACGGTAAACACTGCAAGCATCAGATTTTTCTTTTTCATTGAATTGTCCTCCTCATATGGAAGCTTTTTCAAAAAGCTCCTTTTTTCTTCGGGATTTTCCCTTTTCATAGTATTAGACGAGGACAATGCTGAAAAAGTTTCTGTATCATTTTGTTTTATCAGCCAATCGGTTCAAAATCTGCTGCCCCGTGCTTGCAAAGCGGGCAGATATAATCATCCGGAAGTGTATCTCCCTCATAAATATATCCGCAGATCTTGCAGACAAAGCCCTTCTTTCCCTCTGTCTCCGGCTTCGGCTTTACGTTCTTCTGATAATAAGTATAAGTCATGGTATCCCGATCACTCATAACACGGGCCTCTGTCACTGTACAGATAAACATGCCGTGGGTATCCAAATCCACATACTGCTCTACCTTCAGAGACATAAACGCATTGATATACTTGGGCAGAAATACCAGTCCGTTGTCAGAACGGCAGGTCTTCCAGCCTGCAAACTTATCCGCCTGACGTCCGCTCTGGAATCCAAAATTCTGGAATACCCGGAAAGGCGCATCTACTGACAGGCAGTTTACATTTAAAATTCCTGTTTTCTTAATAATGTGGTGAGAATAATTTGCCTTATTGATATTGACTGCTACCCTAAACGGCTGATCGGTCAGCTGAGTCACGGTATTTACAATCAGTCCATTGTCTCTGGTTCCGTCATTGGAGGTTACCACATACAGACCGTAGCCAATCTTAAACAGAGCTGTCATGTCATTTTTATTCGCTCTCTCTTCAGACTGGGCAATATACTCCCGGCTCAGTTCCTCTGCCATGGCCTCTAACTGCTGAAGATTCTCTTCGCTGAGAGAAGACATAATCTTAACGGTTGTATTCAGCCAGGTAATATTTTTGCTCTTCTCAAACATACCGCTCATCACCTTGGCTGCCATAGGAGCCCAGGAGCCGTTTTCAATCAGTCCAATGGTACGCTTCTGATATCCTCTCTCCGTCAGATGCTCAATAAATGTGCGCATGAAGGGGAAGATATCTGCATTGTAGGTTGTAGATGCCAGAACCAGTTTTCCATAACGGAATGCATCCTCCACTGCCTTTGACATCTCTGTACGGGCCAGATCACATACCACCACCTGAGGGCAGCCCTTCTCTCTCAGCTTGGCGGCCAGCAGCTCCACTGCTTTTTTCGTATTGCCGTAAATCGAGGTGTAGGCAATCATCACACCCTCAGACTCGGCTGCATAGGAGGACCAGATTTGATATTTTTCAATATAATGTCCCAGATTTTCTTTTAATACAGGGCCGTGGAGAGGACAAATTGTCTGGATATCCAGCGCTGAAGCTGCCTTCAGAAGATTCTGAACCTGAACTCCGTATTTGCCTACAATTCCGATATAGTAACGTCTGGCCTCGTCGTCCCAGTCCTCTTCCACATCCAGAGCACCAAATTTGCCGAAACCGTCTGCAGAAAACAGTACCTTGTCCCGGCTGTCATAGGTAACCATAACCTCCGGCCAGTGTACCATGGGCGCAAATACGAAGGTGAGTACATGATTTCCCAGATCCAGGGTATCTCCGTTTTTCACCTCCAGCATTCTTCCCTCCAGATTCAGGGAACGGAAGAAATTGGAAATCATAACAAAGGTTTTGGCATTTGCCACAATCACAGCCTCCGGATAAACCTTGAGGAAATTCTCAATATTGGCAGAATGATCCGGTTCCATATGCTGTACGATCAGATAATCCGGCTTTCTTCCATCCAGGGCTTTCTGTATGTTATCCAGCCACTCATGGGTAAAATTCTGATCCACCGTATCCATAACTGCTATTTTTTCATCCCGGATCACATAGGAGTTGTAGCACATCCCATTGGGAACCGGATACTGCCCCTCAAACAAATCAACCTGATGATCATTGACGCCTGCATAAATAATATCATCTGTAATATACACAGGTTTTGCCCTCCTTTATTCTATGCGTTTTTTGCTTATCTCAAGTATACCCTCTCTGTCTCTGCCGCACAAGCCTTTTTCACATGTAATAAGGAAATTTCAATAAAAAAATCCCTCCTTATGCTACATTTCCTGCCGCTTTCCGACAACTTTTCTCAAATTCTCTGAGTTTTTCCTTCGACTGCGCGCTTAAGTTCCGGGGCACCTGAATCTCCACTGCCGCATACTGATCTCCGTGTACGGAGGGATTTCCCATAGACACAATTCCTTTGCCTTTCAGCCGGATTTTACTTCCTGACTGGGTTCCCGGAGCAATCTTACAGAGCACATTTCCATAAATAGTCGGAATCTGTACCTCACCGCCCAGAACTGCTGTAGAAAACGGAATGGAAATGGTGGAATATACGTCCAGCCCTTCTCTCCGGAATCCCGTTTTTTCCTTTACCGTAACCTTTAACAGCAAATCTCCTGCTTTTCCTCCATGGACAGAAGCCATTCCTTTTTCCTTCAACCGTATGGTTTTTCCCGATGAAATGCCTGCCGGAATCTGTATCTCCAGAGACTGAAGTTTTCCGCTACTGTCCTGAAAACGGACTACCTTGCGGCCGCCGAAGGCAGCTTCATCAAAAGTCACTTCAATCTCTCCATGCAGATCTTCACCGGAAAAACCGCGGGAATTGTAAGTATCTGTTCTTCTTCCGAAAAAGTCGCTGTAATTCTCTCCAAAATCCGCCCCTGCTCCAAACAGATTCTTTAAAATATCGTCCATGTTCCCGGCTGTCTCAAAATGAGCCCCTCTTCCGCTTCCTGTGCTGCCGCCGTGAAAGCCATGATGCCATTGGCCGGAATAACCATTTCCAAAGGCGCCGCTGTTTCCATAAGCGCGTTCTGCCTGCCATGCCTCTTCCTCATCAAATGCCGCCCATCCCAGCTGATCATACTGTTTTCTTTTTTCCTCATCCCCGAGAATTCCGTAAGCCTCATTGATTTCCTTAAATTTTTCTGCGGCCCGGGAATTGCCTTCATTGCTGTCCGGATGGTACTTCTTTGCCAGTTTTCTGTATGCCTTTTTAATTGCTGCCGCATCTGCATTTCTCGCAACGCCCAGCACCTCATAACAGTCTTTTTTCATATTCCTGTCACCTCCGACGATGAAACCGCTGTCTTTCAGCATATATGGAAAAACAGGAGTCTTATGATCTCCTGTTTTTCACACTTGTTATATATGTAATATAACACGTATTCTATTGTTCGTCAAGGGGTTATCGCTCAATATACTGAATCGCCACGCACCGGGGGCCGCCCTGTGCCACAAACACCGGACTCAGATCCATGATATGGGTTTCCAGGCCGGGAAATGCCTTTTCCAGCATTATGCGGATATTCTCCGCTTCCTCCTGGGCTGCTGCATGAACAATGTAGAAAATATAGCCGGTTCCAATGCCCTTTTCCTTCAGATAATCTACAATTCCGTGAACCGCTGCCGACATGGTGCGCTTTACAAAAAACCGGTCAATTCTGGTTCCGTCATCTGTCAGGCGCATAACCGGCTTTAATTTCAAAACAGAACCCAGGGCGGCTGCCACAGGTGTCAGTCTTCCTCCCCGCTTCAGAAATGAGAAATCCTGAGGAATTAAGAAGGATTCTGTTTTTTGAGCTGCCTGCTCCAGCCATTCCAAAATCTCCGCAACGCTTTTTCCTGCTTTCTTCATCTTTTGGGCCATCTCTACCATATAGCGGTGAGGTCCGCACAGGGTTCTGCTGTTGAACACCGTAATCCTGTTCCCGTTTTCCACCATCTCCCTGGCGCTGCATGCCCCATGGTAGGTTCCTGAAAGACCGTCTGCTATGGCAATATTAATAATTTCTGCATCCGGATATTTTTCATACAGATCCACCACCTCGCCAATAGGCGGCTGAGAAGACATCGGTATCTGTCCCTCTTCAATCCGGCGATAAAACTCCTTCATATCAATCTGCAAATCTCTTCCTTCCAAATCTCCTACATGGATACAAAGAGGCACTGCCTCAAAGCCTGCTTTCCTCGCCTCTTCCTCTGTATACAATACAGAAGAATCTGTTATAATCTGTACCAATATAATATCCTCCACCCTATAATATAGTTTTTAAAACCACTTATTATAGTGTGCAATACATGTCGGATTTTGTCAATATAGCGAAGCATTAAATTTCTCTAAATCGTCTGAAGAAATCTTTGATTTCTCTCTTCCAGCCTCTCCATGGCTGATTTCAGCATATCTTCTGTCACGGAATAGGGATAGTGCGCCACATCTGACATGTGGGGAATCCGTGTCATACACTCTTCCCACTGCTCCCGGGTTATCTCGATTTCCTCCAGAGAGGTAGGCAGATGAATGGCCTTATTCAGCCGGTAAATATCTTCAAATGCCTCCTCCTGCTGATCCGCCAGCAGAGCCAGAAGAACACCAAAGCCTACAACCTCTCCATGCAAATGGCGCTCTTCTATCACAGGGTAGGCAGTCATGGCGTAAAAGACAGCATGGGCCAGGCCGCTGTTATAATCCGGTGTGCAGTCTTTTGTAAGAAAAATAGATGCAATTCCCGTTGTTACTACAATAGCAAGGATAACCTGCTCCACATCATATGTGAGCAGTCCCTTTTTGTGATCCTCATAAGCCTTGGGTCCATAATCCAGCAGCGGCTTGCTGCACATCTGACTGACTGCAACTCCCAGCGCCGTAAAATGCTCCAGACGTTCTCCCCTGGAAGAAATAGCTGCTTCATAATACTTGGCATAGGTATCTCCGATTCCAGCCCACATATACTGGCTTGGAGCTTTTACAATAATCTCTGTATCAATAAAAGCATGCATCACCGGACGGACAAAGAAATGAGGCTTTAAGAAAGAGCCATCCTCATGATACATAATAGAAACAGACGTACAGGCAGAACAGTTAGATGCTATCGTCGGGAAAGAAAAAACCGGCTTATCATCTGGTATGCACAGACACTTTACCGTATCCAGCGCTTTTCCTCCTCCAACACCGAATACCATATCCGCCTGCTGGTATAAAGGCATTGCCCTTAAATGCTCCACTGTATCGTAGGTACAGTTTTCACCATAAATAACTTTTCCAATAATCTCCAGCTTCGTTTCTTTCACATAAGCTTCAATTTTGTCATAGGCGGCTCCCAATGCCTTTCTTCCGCCGATTACAAGAACCTTTGTCCCATAAGATTCGCAGACCGGACCAATATTTTTATAAATTTTGTCTCCGATAGAATAATTCGGAAGATGTACCTCGTAATTTTCAAGTTTCATAACAAAATCTCCCCTTTCCTCTGTCTGTTTTTACTGCATGCTACAATTATATAAAAGGGCAGAGAAGCTGTCAATTTCTCCTTTTATTTTCCTGCGGCTCCGCCATGATTTTTTTCTATTATTTTTCTGCATATGAGTTTTACAGATCTTATATGTGTTTTCTCCGGGGAAAGGGATTGTTCTTCTGCAGGAAATCGGTTATAATAGGAAGGTATGTGAATTGAAAATACAAAACAAAGAGAGGTGAGATTATGGACGGCAGTGAAAGTCGAAGTACGGATATGGTATTCCCGCAATTTCAGATTCCAGATGACATCAGGCTGTCCCTAGTCTGATTTTGTCTTGATGCATATAAGAGTGAATACCATTGTCTGTTCCAACACAGTACTGCACATGCAAAAGCGAGTGTAGCCCTTCTGTCTGCAGCTGACAATGGATTTTTTATGCCCATTTTTTCCTGTATACAAAAGCGCTATGCCCGTTTCTGCCCCTGAGAACATGTAAAGGAGGACAATGAAATGGCAGCAAACGCAGCCTTTAATACAGTACCGGCTGAATACAGCCTGGAAATCGCAGAATTGATTCGCAGCAACCTTACCCCGAAGCGCATGCAGGAACAGTTATCTTCCTACCACGAAAATGATATTGCATCTGCGCTGGAGCTTCTCACAAAGAGCGAACGGCTCAAGCTGTATCAGCTTCTCGATTCCGATACCCTGGCCGGTATTTTTGAATATTCTGATCACATTGCAGATTATGTACAGGAATTAAGTCTTCGAAAGAAGATTGATGTTTTTTCCCGGATGGAAACCTCAGACGTAGTCGATGTATTGCGGCAGCTGGAAAAAGGGGAACGGGAATCTCTGGTAGATTTGCTTAATCCGGAGGTTCGCTCTGATGTAAAACTGCTGAGTTCCTTTGATGAAGACGAGATTGGAAGCATTATGTCCACCAATTATATCGTCGTTCCGGATCATGCCTCAGTCAAAGAAGCCATGTCCGAGCTGGTTCATCAGGCTGCTGAAAACGATAACATCAGCACCATCTATGTAGTTGACAAGTACGAAATCTTTTATGGTGCCATTGACTTAAAGGACTTGATTATCGCAAGAGAGGGAACGGATCTGAAAAGTATTATGACCTGTTCCTACCCCTATATTTATGCCCGGTCCTCCATCGAGGAGTGTATTCCCCAGCTTATGGATTATTCAGAGGATTCCATTCCCGTTCTGGATAATGAAAATAAGCTGATTGGAGTCATTACCGCCCGCGACCTGGTAGAGGTTGTTGGAGATGAATTAAATGAAGACTATGCAAAGCTTGCCGGTCTTTCCTCAGAGGAGGATCTGGAGGAGCCCATTTTCCTCAGTGTCAAAAAGAGGCTTCCATGGCTTTTCATTTTGCTTGGCATGGGACTTGGCGTATCAGCAACGGTCGGGCTCTTTGAATCCATTGTGGCGCAGCTTCCGGTTATTATGTGCTTCCAGTCTCTGATTCTGGATATGGCAGGTAATGTAGGAACCCAGTCTCTTGCCGTTGCCATCCGTGTTCTTATGGACAAGCAGCTTGCCGGAAAGCAAAAAATCGCGCTGATTCTGAAGGAATCCCGTGTAGGACTGACCAACGGTGTGATTCTGGGCGCACTTTCCTTCCTCGTGATCGGCGGTTATCTTGTTTTAAAAGGAAATGCCCTGACCTTTTCCTTTGCCGTTTCCGGATGTCTTGGCGCCGCTATGGTGCTGGCCATGGTTGTTTCTTCCCTGTCCGGAACGATTATTCCGATTTTCTTCCAGAGAATCGGCGTGGATCCTGCAGTTGCATCCGGTCCGCTGATTACAACGGTAAACGATCTGGTTGCTGTTATTTCCTACTATGGATTATCCTGGATTATTCTGATCAATATCCTGCAGCTTGCATAACAAAGAAGGCCATACAGACGCAGAATCATTTTTCCGTGTCTGTATGACCTTCTCTTTTCTTTCTGTCACAAATGCCTCCTGTTGTCCGGCAGAAATCTCATCTTCCCTGTCTCTATGAAACAAAGCTTTCTTCCCATATTCTCCAGGCCTTCTGCGCCTGCAGATACTTTTCCTGATGATTTTCCATAGCTTCTCTGCTGTACCGGCATTTTTGTCTGCTTCCTTCAAAACGTTCTTCAATGGAAACCTCTCTGTCTCCCTGAATCATTTTATCTGCCAGATACACAATCAGAGTTTCATCTGCCTGTTTTGGTATCTGATCCAGTCTGTGATGCTGTCTGACAATCTCAGCTGCCCGCCCGTAACCGTTTTCCTGGAGGAAACTTGCTCCTGCTGCAGCATGATCCGGATGTCCTTTTCCAATATCATGCAAAAGAGCAGCCGAACGAATCAGGTTCAGATCCAGCATCCGCCCTGTGCTTTGCAATTCCACTGCCATAGACAGAGCTTTACGGCTTACTGCTTCACTGTGTCTGCGAAGATGTTCCGGCATTTTGCTGATTTCAAGCAGCCAGCGCAGTGTCTCTCCATCTGGATACCCTTGTCCTCTGCTTCCCTCCAGCTGAAGAAGACGGCCATATTCTTCCTTTGTATCAGCATCCAGAAAACTTCCCTCATCCGAAACCTCTACGTCCAGGATTTGTTCTTCTCTGGCTTTTAAAAAACCTTTCAGGCCGTATTCTCCCTGATAAACCTGGACAGCATCCATCGCAGCAGCATCCAGCTTTACAGGATGTCCTCTCCGATTTCCGCATTTGGTACGTACAATAGCCCCCTGTGCTTCCACAATCTTTCTGACTGTAGCTCCCGTAACTGCCGGAACATCCACCGGCATTACCAGAGCTGCATCACAATTTTCGCGAATAACAGAAAATCCTAATTTCACAGAATCAAGCATTTCTGTTGAGGTATAATTTTGATTTCTCACAAACAAAATTCCAGAATCCTTTAGAGCTTCCTCAAGTTCTTCTCCTCTGTATCCTGTAACCATAACAATAGGAGACACACCTGCCTGCTTTAGCATTTCTACCAAATGGTGTGCAATACATGCCTTTCCAAATGGAAGCAATGGTTTAAAATTCCCCATACGGGAAGACAGCCCTGCTGCTGCAATTACTGCACCTACCTGTTTCATGGTTTCTCTACCTCCTCTGCTCTGAAACAGTACCCTAAGCTTTTGCTTCTTCCATCATCTGTTTTACTCGTTCCGCTCTCTTCACCGCATAATCCTGCAGAGTTTTCTTCAGCCCAATCTCTGCCATCTGGGCACAGTGAATGCTTTCCTTTTCCAGTCCGCCAAAAAACTCAGACAGATCCTCTGCCCGAATCAGATATGCTTCCATCACCGGTTTTCCCAGTGCCGCTTCTGCAACTCTTGCCGCACAGGCTTTCAGCGGAGGACATGCAGAATCTGTAACGGTATAGTGAAATTCTGTAATAATTTCCCGCTTTGTATTGATATACATATTCAACTGATCACCGCATCCCGGTTCCTTTACTTCTCCGGTTCCTAAAAACACCTCCGGCTCTCCCAGATTCTCTGTTTTTTCACTGTAAGCCAGAATTTTTTCTCTGTCCATGCTGTTCCTGCCTTTCATACTTCAGGCGGCAGTAAAAAACCGCCGCCTGAAACCATACTGTCTTTCTTATAGATATTAGAAGCCTAAGAATCTCCGAATCATGACCTTTGCCATTTCGATCTTATAGGCATTCATCTCCAGCGGAATCGCATCCTTCAAAGCGATTTCTGCTGCCTCTGCTGCTGTCTCTTCTGTCAGTTTCTTTCCAATCAGATACTGCTCTGCTTCTCTCAGCTTCATGGGAATCGGAGCTGCAGCGCCCAGTACCATGCTGATGTCCTTTACAACGCCGTCTTCTGCAAGACAGGTTCCTGCTACTGCAAGAACAGCAAAGTCGATGGCTTTTCTGATGCGGTACTTATCGTATTCAGCTTTTGTTCCGGCTGCCTGCTTCGGAACAATAATCTCCGTTACAATCTCACCCGGTTTCAGCGTATCCTTCACTCTGGTAGAGCCGGCAAAGAAGGTTTCTGCATCCAGCTCTCTCATGTTTGTTTTAATCTTTGCATCATATGCGTACAGCATATTTGCCACATCACTGGGATTTACCGCAAGGCATCCGCAGTTAAAGCATCTGGAAGCCTCTTTCTTCACTACTGCCTCAGCCAGTCCGCCAAGATCCTCCTTATCCATTGCTCTGTCTTCTACAGCAAGGAGAGGAGCCTTTGCAGACTCATGGCTGCTGCGGCATTCTGTACTGAAGGAAACCAGTTTTTCTTTCAGACGTTTTGCTGCTGTCTTCTCTACTTCCAGCTCGCTCGTGCCACAGTATTTTCTGATTGCAACTGCAGTTTCTTTACCTGCTGCAATAGCCTTAATAACCGTTGCCGGTCCTGTGGTTACATCACCGCCGGCGAAAATGCCTGCTACGCTGGTCTGATTTCCGTCAAGAGCCTTAATTCTGCCTCTTTCAGTCTCAACTGCATATGCGCCGTCCAGGAAATCAAGATCTGCCTTCTGACCGATTGCCATCATGATAATATCTGCATCCAGAGTCATCAGGTTGTTCTCATCGTATACCGGATTGAATCTTCCTGTTTCATCCAGAACCTTCGGGCAGTTTTTAAATACGATTCCGCTGACCTTGCCGTCCTTGTGAAGAACTTCCTTCGGACCCCAGCCGTTGATAATCTCTACGCCCTCTTCCAGCGCTCTTGTTACTTCTTCCTCGTTAGCCGGCATTCCGTCTCTCTGCTCAAGGCAAACCATTCTTACATTGGGAGCGCCCAGTCTCTTCGCAGTAATTGCAACGTCCATTGCAACGTTTCCGCCGCCGACAACAACCACGTCAGAGCCCGGTCTCTCTAAAATGTAGTTATTTACATCAATCAGGAATTCCAGACCGAATCTGGTCAGCTCCTCGCCGGACAGACCGATCAGCGGACGTTTCCATGTACCTGTATCCAACATTACGCTGTCGCTGTTTTTGCAGATCTCATCCAGAGAAATATCCGTTCCTACCTGGCAGCCGCAATGGAACTCAACGCCGATTCCTTCCAGAACAGAAACGAATTTTCTAACAATTTCCTTCGGCAGACGATATGCCGGAATTGCGTAGGATAAGCATCCGCCGGCTTCCTTCTGCTTCTCGTAAACCGTTACTGCAAAGCCGCTCTGGCGCAGATAATAAGCTGCAGTCAGACCTGCAGGGCCGGAACCAACGATGGAAATTCTCTTTCCGTTTTCAGCCTCCGGTCCTTTCATGAATTCCTCATGACGCTCCAGAACCATATCGCCCAGGAAACGCTCAATGCCGCCTACGTTCAGGCTCTCGTCATAAGTATTTCTGTTGCAGCCCTCCATACAGAAGTGAGCGCAGACACGGCTGGTAATTGCCGGCATGGGGTTCACTTCCAGAATAACCTTGGCTGCATCATCGTACTGGCCGGCGCGCACCATTTCCATATAAGCAGAAATATCAGTATGAGCCGGGCAGTTTCCGGTACACGGTGTCTCACATACCTTTGCTGCGCCAAAAATAGAATGATAACGGTTTTCTCCCATCATTGCAGAGCAAAGATGTCCTGTTTTTCTTGCACAGTTAATCTTTCCGCCCAGGATATCCGGATAACGGTAATACCAGCAGCGAATATCCTGACACAGGTTTCCTGCGATAGTTGCAGTATTGCGGATATTCGGTGTTGCAACGCTTCTTGCAGCATCAGCCAGAGCATTCCAGCCGCCCTTTACAACTGCGGAATCTGCTATCTGACGCAGAGTTGCCTCTGCTCCAATGTGAAGACCGTCTTCTTCTTCTCTGATCTGATCCATTCCCGGAAGCTTCTTTAAGCTTACAACCTTTTCCGGATACTCCGGAAGCAGGCCGTCCTTTAATACACCCAGAAGATCCGTTCCTCCGCCCATAACTACAGTGCCGGGCTGTTTCAGAAGTTCAGATGCTTCCTCAACAGAAGATGGATTGACATATGTAAAATTTTTCATTAGTTTGCCTCCTTTTCCTTCAAAGCTTTCAAAATCTTCGCTGGTGAGTAGGGATAGGAATTCAGTTTAATTCCGCAGGCATTGTAGATTGCCATACGGATGGCAGGACCGCCCGGAGCCAGCAGAGGCTCACCTACACCAACTGCGCCGAATGGGTAATCGTTATCAACATTCTTCATAGACTCCAGAACAAGGTGATCATGAGGCACTGCATCATTGAAGGTTCTTGTCTTGTAATCAATGTTGCTCGGATTCAGAACTCTGTAATCGTTCGGATCCCATACGGTTTCTTCCATGCAGGCAATATCAATTCCGGCAAAGAAGGACTGCATCTGGTTGCGAACCGGCAGCGGGTTTACAATAACGCCGGCGTCAGAACCGCCAAAATGGTCAACAATTTCAAAGGTTCCCATTTCCAGATCCACTTCCACTTCCACGAACTGCAGATGGAAAATCGTACTGTTGTGAACGCCGTCAAAGTGACCGCATCCTGTAACGCTGTCAACCTTGCCCATCAGATGCGGGAACAGCATATATTTCTCTTCCGGATTGGAAATACGGACAACACAGCCGCCCTTAAATTCCAGATCATCTTCCGGAACACCATATTTTTCATGTGCAAGATGATACAGTTTCTTCTTCACATCCTCACATGCTCTCTTTGCTACAATACCGCCGCAGTAAGTGGAACGGGAACCGGTAGAACCAAAGTCCGGAGGTGTCATTCCTGTATCGGAATCAGAAACGCGGATAGACTCTAACGGCATATCCAGCTCCTCTGCCACAACCTTTAACATAACGTCTCTGGTACCTGCGCCGAACTCAGCCATACAGGTAGACAGATAAACAGCGCCCAGACCGGTCAGAGTTACGTTTGCATTGGAAGGCTTACCGCCTGTATCAGAATGTCCGGCAGCGCCTACGCCCAGTCCGCGTACACGTTTTCCATCCTCAGATACCCAGGTCGGCACACCCCAGCCTTTGAAACGATCTTTCCAGCGGAAGGCTTCTGCTGTCTTAACAACCAGATCGCTCCAGTCTGCTGTTTTATTTTCCTGCCACGGATGGGGCTCTGCATTGGCATTGTGATAGCGATCGCCCTTCTTCATGGCATTCTTTACCAGATAGTCAACCGGATCAATGTTCAGCTTTTCGCAGGCCTCCATAATTGCCTGGCTGACTAAAGCAGTAGACTCCATGTATCCATATCCGCGGAAGGATCCGGACGGCATGTGGTTGGTTACTACTACCTCTCCATCGTATTTCTTATTGTCTGTCTTACACAGAATCGGAAGCGTGTTGGTTCCTACTGCCAGCATGAACTCCTGGGTAGAAGCACATACGCCTGCATCGGCAATCTGGCTCATCTCAATCGCGCTTGCCAGACCGTCCTTCTTCATACCGAACTTAATATGAGCCTTTGTTACCATACGGTTCTGATGAATTGCAAAATGCTCTTCCTTGGTATAGTTAAACATAACCGGACATCTTGCTGCCTTGGCCATGATTGCTGTAAATACCAGAGGCTGTACATTACCGCTGTACAGTTTAGAACCAAAGCTTCCGCCTACTGCCGGTGCAGTCAGACGAACCTGCTCGTAAGGAACGTTCAGGGAAGAAGCTACGTTCTGGTGGCAGTATGCCGGAGCTGCTGCAGAAGCGATAAAGTTGTAGGTATCATTTTCATACCAGCAAATGGTAACCGGTGCCTCTACGGGAAGTGCGTTCTGACCGCTGTCAATTGAAGAATCTACTTCTACAATAATATCAGACTCTTCAAAGCCTTTTTCCAAATCACCAACCTCAAAGTTCAGGTTGTTTTTATGGGGAGCAATGTTTCCCGGGAACTCCGGATACAGCTGAGGAGCATCCGGGGCCATAGCCTCTTCAATGGTAAATACCGGCTTCAGAACCTCATATTTTACATCAATCAGCTTCATTGCCTCCAGAGCAATATCCTCTGTCTCTGCTACAATAAGAGCAACCGCATCTCCAATAAAGCGCACATACTCGTCCATAATATGATGATGCTTCGGCGGTGTAAATCCATTGGTAATATAGATGTTTCTGTCAACATCCTTCCATGTTACAACTGCAGATACTCCCGGATATGCTTTTGCCTTTTCCACATCAATGGAAAGAATTTTTGCATATGGATGGGGACTTCTCAAAATTTTTCCGTACTGCATACCCGGCAGCTTGAAGTCACCAGTATATTTTGCTTTTCCTGTTACGATCTGCGGACCTAACAGACGAACTGTTTCCTTGCCTACGTATTTTAACTCTTTCATCCCTGCTCCTCCTTCTTATTCTTATTGTTTTCCACATAAGCCATAATGGACTCAACAGCAGTATAATGAGTGCCGCAGCGACAGTAGTTTCCAGACAGAGCTTCTCTTACTTCTTCCTCTGTAGGCTCCGGATTCTCATTTAAAAGTGCTTTTGCAGTCATGATAACGCCGGGGATACAGAAGCCGCACTGATAACCGCAGTTATCCAGGAAAGCCTGCTGAAGTCCGTCCAGCTCTCCGGTTGCACGATCAGCCAGTCCTTCAATCGTAGTAATCTCTGCGCCGTCACAATCCATGGTCAGGGTCAGGCAAGAGGTAACTGCTTTTCCGTCCATAATAACGGTACAGCATCCACACGCACCCTGATCGCATCCGATTTTTAATCCGGTCAGTCCCAGGCGATCTCTTAATGTATGAGCCAGGGTCTCGCTCTCCGGCATATCATCTCTTCCGGTGCCGACTTTAACGTCGTACTCGGTTCCATTCACTTTCAAAGTAATGATTTTTTGAATAATTTCTTTCATCTTGTCCCTCATTCCTTTCCTAAGCTTAGACAAATTTGCCATTCACTGGTTCAGGTTTTCACGAGATGTTATGTTTACGGCTGCTCATCGTTCTTCACAAGGAAGCTGAATAATACAGCAATAACGGAACATCCCAGGAAAATATACCAAATCAGAGAATAGTTTCCTGTTGCATCAATTACACGTCCTACCACAATCGGCATAATCAGACTTGCCATCTGGAACAGCAGGTTCTGAGTAGAAGCAGCCGTTGCTGTAAAACGCTCTCCTGCCAGCATCATTGCAGAGGTGGTGTAATGGGTTGACGGCAGGTAAGAAACTGCGCCGTAGATAATTCCCACAAGAAGTAATCCCATGTACGATCTCTGCATAGAGAAGAGAATTGTCATTACACCCATACCGGTTAAGGTCAGCATCAGGAAGTTCCGATGACTCATATGTATCTTCTTTGCAAGACCTCCTGACAGACAGGATGCAATAATTCCGGCAATGCTGTAGCAGGTAATAATCATGCCGCCCTGTACCGGAGTACAGCCCAGACTCTGAGCGTACTTGTTTGTCCAGGTGGCAAAACCTACACTAACAAACATAAACATAAAACCGCTGATACCTAACAGCAGCTGCTGTTTGTTCGTAAAGAATCCGACCAGGCCCTCCAGCATTCCTGCCTGTGCCTGGGGCTTTGCTGCTGCAGTCTGAGCCACAGCTTTTCCTGCTGCTCCTGCTGTTTTTTCTGCAGGAACACTCTTTTCAACAGGCTTTACAAATAATGCCAGTAAAGCAACAACGCCAACTGCCACAGCACCTACAATCACGAAGGTGGTTCTCCATCCGAAAGCCTGGTTTAAAGGAGCTCCCAGAGACTGTGCCAGTGTAATGCCGAAAGGCGGAGATGCCAGTACAACTCCCATTGCTGACGCGCGCTCCTGCGGAGCAAAGGTAAGTGCAACCACTTTCGAACACTGTGCCATAACGCAGCCGCTGCTGATACCGGTAATCACACGGATCACCAGTCCCATTTCATAGCTGGTAATTCTTGACATCAATGCAGTCATAGCGCCGCCCAGTACCGTACAGGCAATCAGAATATACTTAGGCTGATACCGATCTGCCATAATTCCGCCCGGAATCTGGGTGACCAGATAACCGGCAAAAAACGCAGACATATAAAGTCCCGCCTGGGTGGCATTAATTCCAAACTCCCCCGAAACATCTGCCATAAGCGGACTCCAGATATATCTGCTTAAAAATGTAAATGAAAACGCTAACGTAATCGCAGCCAGAGACATGTATTTATTTAATGTTTTCATATCTGTACTCATACCATCTCCTTCTCCTTATCTTTTTTTCGTTCATTTTTTAACATAGTTTTTTAAAAAAAATAAATCAGCTGAGCTCATACTGTACAAACGCGTTTTGTACAGTATGAATTTTACCCCATATTTTGTGTATAGTCAACATATTTTTTCAACAATCTTCCTATTTATTCGTTATTAATTTTATTTTATATCGCTTTTTGTAATTAATTGCCCGTTTTTTACCTTTATTTCTATTGTACAAATATATATTTGTATAGCATAAAAATTATTTTTTTTATTCCGCCAAACACCAGAACATGGTATACTTTAAGGGATTGTTTAGGATCTGAATATTAAATACAAACTCATTTTCCATAAAAGAGGGAGATTATGAAAGAACACGATACAGAAAATAAAAACCTGAAAGACTCTATTTTAGAAGTAACCGGACGTATGTTTCTCCAGTACGGATACAGCGGTACCACATTTCAAAAGGTTGCAGATGAACTGCATATTGCAAAGGGATCGATCACCTATCATTTTAAAAACAAATTTATGATTATGGAGATTTTTATTGATGACCTTTTTTCTCGCATCAAGGAATACATCGATTCTTTTCCGGAGGAATACAAAAACCGCTACTGGCGTCACTGCGTTATCTATACTTATGCCTATGAAAAAATCATGAGTACACCGAGAAATATCGAATTATTTTACCACAAGGATCAGCAGCAGCAATGGCAGGAGCATAAGCTGCCGATAGTATCCGGCATTTATGAGGATATCGAAAAGGATTTCCACAAATCCTATGATCTGGCGGATCTCCAGATGAAGGCCCGCATCGACATGGCCGCCCGTTCCAGACTGTTTCAGACCTACCAGGAAAATCCCGGCATTATGACTCTGCGTCAGTTTTGCTATTACCACGTTTATCTTATCGGGATTTTGTGCAAGCTGGATGAACTGACCATTCAGGAAAATATACGGGATGCCTTTGACTTTATCGACCGGCATCCGCTGGAGATTTCCGGTTCTATTTTTGAATAAGAATGGAACTGCCTGCGAACTTCTCCGCCTGCGGCAGACCATTTCTGCAGTAAGCGCTCTTTTTCCGCACGTCGATCCTCGCGGAGCATTTTTGACTTGCTTCGCAGGTTGACAGCTGCTTTCAAACTGTAACTTCTATATACATTTCCAAAGCCCCCAATGCCGTTTTCCCGATTATGATTAAGCTGCCCTTCGATGCTTACAGCAAATTTTTGCAGCAGCTTCAAAAATAAGTTTATCCCTGTTCTTGAGAACAATCAAAAAAGGACACTCTCCGTTTTATTGGAAAATGTCCTTTTATATGAATTTTCTTGTCTCTTAGTACAGCTTTGCTCCTGCCGGAATCACGTCATCCAGCATCAGAAGATTCAGGCCTTCCCGTCCGTCATACTCATACACTGCACTGATCAGCATACCCTCAGACGGAATACCCATCATCATTCTGGTAGGCAGGTTTGTAATAGCCACACAGGTCTTGCCAACCAGCTCTTCCGGCTCGTAGTACTCGTGAATTCCGCTTAAAATGGTGCGCTTCTTGTCTGTTCCGTCATTCAGTGTGAATTTCAGAAGCTTCTTGGACTTGGGCACTGCCTCGCAGGCTTCAATCTTAACCACTCTGAAATCAGACTTTGCAAAAGTATCAAAGTCCACGAAATCTTCAAACAGCGGCTCAATCTTTACCTTGGAAAGGTCAAGCTGTGCGCTTGCTGCGGACACACTTGCTGCCGGTGCTGCAGCAGCTTTCGCTGCCTTATTATCATTCTTCTTTGCATCCAGACTCTTCATGGTGGGGAACAGTAAAACGTCGCGGATAGCCGGACTGTTGGTTAAAAGCATAACCAGACGGTCAATACCGTATCCAATACCGCCTGTCGGAGGCATACCAATCTCCAGAGCATTCATAAAGTCCTCATCTGTTGTGTTGGCTTCCTCGTCACCGGCAGCCAGAGCTGCTTCCTGTGCCTTAAAGCGCTCTCTCTGGTCGATCGGATCGTTTAACTCAGAGTAGGCATTACACATTTCACGGCCGTAAATAAACAGCTCAAAACGCTCTACCTGCTCTGGCTTATCCGGCTTTCTCTTGGTCAGCGGAGAAACCTCTACCGGATGATCCATGATGAAAGTCGGCTGAATCAGATGCTCCTCTACGAACTCCTCAAAGAACAGGTTGATGATGTCGCCGCGCACATGACGGTCTTCATAATGAATCTCCTTCTCATCAGCCAGCTTCTTAGCCTCTTCCGTAGTGGCAATCTCATTAAAGTCAATACCGGTATATTTCTTAATTGCATCAATCATGGTCAGACGCTCGAAAGGCTTGCCCAGATCGATCTCTACCTCTGCATAAGGAATCAGGGTGGTACCGCATACCTCCTGAGCCACATGACGGAACATATTCTCTGTCAGATCCATCATTCCATTATAATCGGTGTAGGCCTGATACAGCTCCATCAGGGTAAACTCCGGATTGTGGCGGGTGTCCAGTCCCTCGTTACGGAATACACGTCCAATCTCGTATACGCGCTCCATGCCGCCTACGATCAGACGCTTTAAGTAAAGCTCCAGAGAAATACGAAGCTTTACATCCTCATCTAATGCATTGTAATGGGTCTCAAACGGTCTTGCAGCAGCTCCTCCGGCATTTGCCACCAGCATAGGAGTCTCAACCTCCAGGAAGCCCTGTCCATCCAGATAACGGCGGATACAGCTGATGATTTTAGAACGCATTACAAAGGTTTTGCGCACATCCTCATTCATAATCAGATCCGTATATCTCTGGCGATACCGCATATCTGTGTTGGTCAGTCCATGATACTTCTCCGGCAGAACCTGCAGACTCTTGGAAAGCAGGGTTACGCTGTGAGCATGAATGGAAATCTCTCCCATCTTTGTCGTGAAAACAATACCCTTCACGCCGACGATATCACCGATATCCATACGTTTGAATTCCTTGTAGGCTTCTTCACCCAGATCATCTCTGGCCACGTAGCACTGAATATCGCCCTTCAGATCCTGAACGTTGCAGAAAGAGGCCTTTCCCATCACGCGCTTGGACATCATACGTCCGGCAATGGAAACCTCTTTTCCTTCCCACTGGCTGTAATCATCTTTTACATCAGTGCTGTGTACGGTTACATCATATTTGGTAATCTGGAACGGATCCTTTCCGGCTGCCTGAAGCTCTGCCAGCTTCTCCCGGCGAACCTTTAACAGCTGATTCAGATCCGGCTCCTGCTGCTTCTTCTGCTGATTCTGCTCTGCCATGTTTTTCTTTACTCCTTCGTTCTAATTGGATTATGATACTCTCTGAATTTCCAGGACCTTGTACTGGATCACTCCGGCCTGTGTCTCCACGTCAACCACATCTCCTGCCTTTTTGCCCATAAGAGCCTGACCTACAGGAGACTCGTTAGAAATCTTATTCTGAAGGCTGTTTGCCTCAGTGGAACCTACAATGCGGAACTCCATTTCCTCATCAAAGTCCACATCATATACGCGTACCTTACAGCCAATGCTGATCTTGTCCAGATCAATCTCGTCCTCATCTACAACCTCTGCATTCTTCAGAAGCTTCTCCAGCTCCTCAATACGCAGCTCAATGTCACGCTGCTCATCCTTTGCAGCATCATACTCGGCGTTCTCAGATAAATCGCCCTGCTCACGAGCTTCTTTGATTTTCTGTGCTACCTCACGACGACGGTTCACCTTCAGTTCCTGCAGTTCATCCTCATACTGTTTCAGTCCTGCATATGTTAAAATGTGTTTCTTCTCTGCCATGATGCTTATTTCCTTCCTTTTTACTAACCTGCTGCGGAGCTGTAGAACTCTGTGTTCTTTCTGATAAACATATCTAACCCCTCAGTTCCGCAACGCTGCATTCCAAACATTATATCCCAAAGGCAATCAGTTGTCAAGAACCGGAAAGCCCCTGTTTTCAAGGGCGGAACGCATTTTTCCGCCTCGTCTGCCGCCAGACCTTATCCGGCTGTTTCCGGATTCTGTTCTGTACTGTTTCAGATCCCTTCCGGCAGCATTTTGTGCTCCTTCAGCATACTGTGAAGTTCCTCTAACGTCTCCAGCGTATTACACTGGCGCCGTATTCCTGCTGAGTGGCGAAGGCCTGCCGTATACCAGGCAATATGCTTGCGCATTTCCTTCATTCCAAGGTTTTCTCCCTTTCTTTCCGTCTGCATCTGTGCATGGCGGTAAATCATTCCGCCAATTTCTCTGCTGTCCGGCTCCGGAAGAAGCTCCCCTGTATCCAGGTAATGATTCAGTCTGTGAAACAGCCAGGGATTTCCTCTGGCGCCCCGTGCTATCATCAGGCCGTCACAGCCGGTCTCCTGAAGCATCCGTTTTCCGTCCTCAGGCGTGAAAATGTCACCATTTCCAATCACCGGAATCTTCACAGCCTCTTTCACCTGACGGATAATCTCCCAGTCTGCCTTACCTGCATAAAACTGCTCCCTGGTTCTTCCGTGAACTGCCACGGCAGCCATACCGCAGGCTTCTGCAATTTTCGCAATTTCCACTGCGTTCACCGAGGAATCATCAAACCCTTTCCGGAATTTGACTGTCACAGGCTTGTGTACCTTTTTTACAAGAGCTGTGAAAATCTCCTCCGCCAGTTTAGGGTTTTTCATCAGGGCAGAACCCTCTCCGTTATTCACTACCTTCGGCACAGGGCAGCCCATATTGAAATCAATAATATCAAAGGGGCCGTCTTCAATCAGGTGCGCCATATCGCTGACAATCTCCGGATCAGAGCCGAAAAGCTGTACGGAAACAGGACGTTCTCCCGGTGTCACCTCTAAAAGTTCCCGCGTATTGCGGTTTTTATAGAGAATCGCCTTGGCGCTTACCATCTCTGTGCAGAGCAGTCCGCAGCCCTGCTCCTTGCAGAGAATCCGAAACGGAAGATCCGTCACTCCGGCCATCGGCGCCAGAATCAGATTATTATCCAGCTCTACATTTCCGATTCGAAGCCTGCGTTTTCCTGTCCCTCCGGCTTTCTCACTGTCGCAAAGCTCCTTCCCGGGGATTCTGTCCTCTGCCATCATTCCTCCTGTCCCTCCGGGCTTTCTCCCAGGAAAAATACCCGGTAATAGGTTTCCAGGGCCTGCAGAAATTCCTGCCCCTCTCTTCTCATCTGTTTAATCTTTAAATCTGCCCCGATTTCATCATAATATCCGTCATATTCTGAGGTGGTATGTTTAAATTCCAGAGTTCCGTCTTCTGTAAATTCCAGCGTCAGGATTCCTCCGCACTCCTCTGTAAACCAGACGCACATAACCTGAAGCTGTCGTTTTACCGCATCCGGCAGATTTTCAAAGTCTTCATTAAAATAATACTTTCTTTCGTAGCTGTTAGAACCACAAAGTACCGTTGTTTCTCCATTCTCCGGCATTCTAATCCTCCTTTTCCGGCTTTCCCTTCTCATCCTTCCCTCTTCCCTGCCGAACCATCAAAATTCTGTTCCGTCCGCAAAGCCGAAGAATGCCCGGTGGCTGATTCCACCGGGCCTTTATTTTTCTGTTTCAAGCTTTTTTCTGTGTGCGCCAGCCCTTTTCCTGCTGTTATTTTACCAGCATCTTGGCAATCTCGTACTGATCCTCCGGAATATCCTTCTTCATCTGAAGAGCTTCCTGGATATCCAGGTCTACATACTGACCGCTCCGGTAAGCCACAACGCGGTTGCTCTTGCCCTCACAGAGAAGCTCAGCCGCCTTAGCGCCCATAATAGAAGCAAATACACGGTCCTTACAGGTCGGTGTACCGCCTCGCTGCATGTGTCCCAGAATCGTTGCTCTGGTCTCAATTCCCGTAGCTGCCTCAATTCGTCTTGCCATGGAGGTAGAGTGTCCGATACCCTCTGCATTGATAATAATATTATGCTTCTTTCCGCTCTTGCGGTTTGCAATAATCTTATTGATCAGGGTCTGCTCGTCGCCGTCATACCGCTCCGGAAGAAGAATATCCTCAGCGCCGTTGGCAATACCGCACCACAGGGCAATATATCCTGCATTACGTCCCATAACCTCAATAATACTGCAGCGCTCATGAGAGGTAGAGGTATCACGAACCCGGTCAATGGCCTCCATTGCCGTATTCACTGCTGTATCAAAACCAATCGTATACTCAGAACATCCTACATCCAGGTCAATGGTTCCCGGTACACCAATGGTATTGATTCCCAGTGCTGCCAGCTTTCCTGCTCCCCGGAAAGAACCATCGCCGCCGATTACCACAATACCGTCAATTCCATGCTTGCGGCAGATCTCTGCACCTGCCTGCTGTCCCTCCGGTGTAGTGAATTCCATACATCTTGCAGTATATAAAATTGTTCCTCCGCGGTAGATGATATTGGAAACACTGGTGCTCTCCATATCTACGATCTCTTCCTGAAGAAGTCCCGCATAGCCGCGCATAATTCCCTTTACCTTCATGCCTTTATTAATAGCCGTGCGAACTACCGCACGAATAGCTGCATTCATACCCGGAGCATCACCGCCGCTTGTCAGAACACCTATTGTTTTCACCTGTTTTGCCATGGTTATTTCCTCCTGTCGCGCTGTCAGCGCCTGCTGTTTATTTCTGCCTGCCGCTGCCTGCTGTTTATTTTTGCATGCCGCATTCTGCTTCCTGCCGCCTGTTTCTGCATGTCGCCTGCTGCCGCCTGCATTTTGTTTTTTCCTGATTGTCACTTTCTGTTATGTCTCAGACCGGTACGATCTCCCGGATTGGAATTGTTTTCCTGAAAATACAATTCAGATGTATTCTATATCATTTTTCCTATCTTTTCAATCCCTTTTCTACAAGTTTGATATTATTTTCACCAACCATGTTTTTCAATCGCTCCATCATTGTCTCATTTGCACAGATTTTCCAGGCGGGAGGCAGGATTTTTTTTGCACGTTCCTTCTCCAGATAAATAACAACCGTGTCATTCCCCTCTGACAGTTTCAACACTTCCAGAATTTCCGGTCCTTTTTGATCGTATTCCGTCTTATCGGCAAACTTTATCCACAATTCCCTGGGAACCGCATCAAACGGAATCACCTGCTCGCAGATCACCTTTCCCACCGGCTCATCGCCTATAGAAACCCGTCCCCGGATAAACACCCGAGCCTCTTCATTAAGAAGATTCCTGTTATTTTCATAATCCTTGGGAAATACCAGAACCTCCACAGAACCTACCATATCCTCCACTGTGACAAAGGCCATCATTTTTCCTGTTTTTGTAGTCTTTACTACCTTTCCGGCAATCATACCTCCGATAATGACCCTCTCTCCATCAGCGGCTGCAGCCCGTCCTGTTTCCTCATCTACTATAAAATCTGTAGTCTTTGCTGTTATGCTGTTTTTCCAGGTTTCCAGACAGGAATCCAGAGGATGTCCGCTGACATAGATCCCCAGCATTTCCTTTTCAAAAGCCAGCAGCTCCTCTCTTGGAAACTCCGGCACATTGGGCATGGTAATCTGGAACTGCTGTTTTTCTTCCTCGGAAGCAAAATCAAAAAGACTCATCTGGCCTTCCATGGTATTTTTCCGCTCCTTGTTTTTCTGATCCAGAAGTTCCGGCGCAATCATGGTTTTCTGTCTTCTGTTCCCCGGCATGGAATCCAGTGCGCCTGATTTGATAAAGCTTTCCAGCGTCCGCTTGTTGATCTCCTTATTCGTCATTCTCTCGATGAAATCATCCATTGATACGAAAAGGCCATTTGCCTCTCTCTCCCGGATAATCGCATCCACCACATTGCGTCCTATGCTTTTAATTGCAGACAGACCATAACGGATGGCGCCTCCGGACACGGAAAATCCGCTCTGCCCCTCATTAATATCCGGAGGAAGAATGGCAATTCCCATCTGGCGGCAGCTTAAAATATATTCCGATACCTTGGTAATGTTGTCCATCACCGATGTCATCAATGCTGCCATAAACTCCCTGGGATAATAATATTTCAAATATGCCGTCTGATATGCCACCACTGCATAACAGGCTGCGTGGGACTTGTTAAACGCATATTTTGCAAAATCAATCATTTCATCATAAATATGGTTGGCTGTTTTCTCACTGATTCCATTATTAATACAGCCTTTTACCCCTTCTTCCTCATTTCCATAGACAAAATTCCTGCGTTCCTTTTCCATAACGGCAGCTTTTTTCTTCGACATGGCGCGGCGCACCAGATCGCTCCGCCCCATAGTATAGCCTGCCAGATCCCGCACAATCTGCATTACCTGCTATAGTGATAGGTAACCCTTTGAAGTAATCGCCAGGTTTTCCCCCACTCCACACCGTGCATGCTAGTTTCCCAGCACACGGCGTTCCATCGTTGTAACTTTTATTCGTTCTATTTGGATAACCTAAAATTTATTAATAACTATTTTATATTTGGTTCGTCAAACTGGAATTTACTCAGCTGTTACGAATACCATAGTTAATTAGCTTACTTGCTATTTGCCCTTTTCTTCACTCTGTAAATCAGCACAATAATCGTATGCACGATAAGTACAACAACCGATATTGCCACAATGAGTGAATAGGAAGTAAACGGTTTAAAGTAATGTCCCATCGTTTTACAATTTCTAGGTTCGTAGCATGTATAAGTATATGAACATCCTTATCCACAAGGACAAGATTTGAATATTCATCAGTACCGCCTTTGTTCTTGGCTACTTTATGGTGGCAATGTATATCTTCCAGGCATTGAAATTCTTTGCCTGTAATATAACATTTACCCCATTGAGCACTATACAGAGATATTCGGTTGTCATAGTATTCTATACTGCCACTAGCTAATTTTTGATTCATAAGTTGGTACATAAGATTACAGTTGATAGCCAATTTATCATGTATAATCGCTCTGCCCTCCACAGTGTACGGACATATTCTGCGATTAAATGCCATTGGATTTTTAAACTGTATGTAATAGATAGGATATATAGGTTCTCTTGTTCCTGCTATATATCTAAGCGACTTCGATTTCCCAAATTGTTGTCGCTCTAACAGCGTAAGTGTTCTGCCTTCCTTTCGTAAGGCATTGCCACTTTGCGTATTTAGTCTATTATACATAATTCTGTAGGTTCGTTGTTGAATTTTATTCTAGTCACTGGCTACATTAGTTGCTATTCGATAATAATTCTGAATTCCCAATACCATCGAATTATAGATTACTACTTCTTTCGCACCTTGGTCTGAATCTTTGTATTTGCAAAATACTTTTACTTGATTTGCTAATTTATCACTTTTGTCCTTGAGAGCTTTTGGACTTATATGTGAATCTACAACATACTTTGAGTTCTTTTTCTTCTTATGAACTTTTATACTGAACCCTAAAAATTCCATTGATTTTACCCTTGTATTGACTATGCGTGTTTTCTCTTGAGATATATCCAATCTTAGTCTGTCCTTCAGCCATTTTTCTATGGCTATTTTGGTCTTCTCTGCATCCCTTTTGTTTTTGCAGAAAATTCTAAAATCGTCAGCATATCTCACAATCCACATTTCTTTGAGTTTTGTAGATTCACGCATTGCTCTATAGCCATGACTTCTATCTACGGTACCGTTCTCTTGTCTTTAGGCATAGGGTTCTCACTTCCTTTCACTTAGGATTGAAAGTGAGCCTTTTTAGTCATACACAGAATCCCTATTATATCTAAATGAACGAATAAATAACACTGTCGTGGTTTGTTAATAAAAGTTACAACGACTTGTGCCCATTCCTCCATACTCATTACAAGCACTTCATTGGTTCGAACACTACTTTTCAGCTTAAGTTCAACTGCTTATTATTCTTCGACAGTTTATATCTAGCAGATAGCTTCCTATTTACTAGATACCTTAAACCTTTCCTCGTTCCACAATTTCTATCTGTACATAGTTTCATTAGGTGCTCAATATAGACCTGTTAGCTTGAATATGCCCGCCATCCGAAGATTTCGCATATTATGGTATTTCATAACCAAGATTCTTACTTTACCACACTAACGCCGTTGGAACGGTCCCTTATGTTTCCATAAGGTCGTATCTAGGTCCTTTAAATTCTCGAGTTCGTCAGTCGTTATGACATACTCACCATAGAAACTTTATAGACTTCCGACATATCACAAACCATATCTCATACTTTAATCTTTCATGGCAGGTGGGCTCTAGCCACTTTTGTACCAACCTTACTTGATTATTTCTTAGACTTAGGTCTGCTTCTGCCGACTTCACCGAGCTTCTAACACCTAATGTTTCCATTTATGATGCTAGTCGGAGTATTAAAGAGTAAGTTTCAAAGCGTTACCTTATCATTCCTTACTTCGAAATTGCAGTTCTCCGCAATTCATTTCAGTGCTTTCGCACTTAATTTGAACAACGTGCCTAGCCTTTATTTATTTAAACTAGGAACGAGTCGCACCCTGATACACAATACACCCGTAGGTAGGCCCCAGAATGGATTCCAGCTGCGGGCAGTCATAGGTAATTGAAGAGCGGTCATTTTTTCCTTTCAGATACCGGGGGATGAAATCCATCGGTCCCGGACGATACAGGGAAATTCCTGCAATAACATCCTCCAGATTTTCCGGCTTCAGCTCTTTCATAAAGCTCTTCATTCCAGAACTTTCCAGCTGAAAGATTCCATCGCATTTTCCCGTGCCAATGGATGCCAGAACATTCTTATCATTATAATCTATTTTTTCCATATCCAGGTGAATGCCGTATCCCCGCTCCACCTGCTCTGCCGCATTCTGAATCACAGTCAGAGTCCGAAGGCCGAGAAAATCCATTTTCAAAAGCCCCAGCTCCTCCAGGGTCGTCATGGTAAACTGGGTGGTAATGGTTCCGTCTGCCGCTCTGGATAAGGGAACGAACTCGTCCATAGCCCTCTGACCGATAACCACGCCTGCCGCATGCATGGAGGTGTGTCTGGGAAGTCCCTCCAGGCGCATTGCCATATCAATCAGATACTTTACCTCATCGTCCTGCTGATAGGCTTCACGAAGCTCCGGATTCTGCTTCAGAGCCTTTTCCAGCGTCATCCCCAGGTCTGTTGGAATCATCTTTGCAATGGCATCACAACGGGCGTAAGGCATATCCAGAACGCGTCCTACATCACGGACCACTCCCTTGGCTGCCATGGTACCAAAGGTAACAATCTGAACCACCTGATCCTTGCCGTATTTTTCCACCACATAATCAATAACCTCCTGCCTTCGTTCGAAGCAGAAGTCAATATCAATATCCGGCATGGATACACGCTCCGGGTTTAAAAACCGTTCAAAAAGCAGATCATAGCGGATGGGATCGATGTTTGTAATTTCCAGGCAGTAGGCTACAATACTTCCTGCTGCCGAGCCTCGCCCCGGTCCTACCATAATATTGTGGGATCTGGCAAAATGAATGAAATCCCACACAATCAGAAAATAATCCACATATCCCATATTATGGATAACATCAAGTTCATAATCCAGACGTTTTTTCAGAGTTCCGTCATCCTTTGGATACCTCCTTGTCATACCGTCCAGACACAGCTTGTTTAAATATCCCCAGGAGTCATAGCCCTCCGGAACTTCATATTTCGGCAGCTTTGTTACGCCAAATTCAATCTCCACATTGCACCTCTGGGCAATCTTATGCGTGTTGTCAATGGCTTCCTGGGCATAGGGAAACAGCGCACGCATTTCTTCCTCGGACTTGCAGTAATACTGTCCTCCTTCGTAACGCATTCTGTTTTCATCTGTCACCCTTTTTCCGGTCTGAATACAAAGCAGAATATCATGGGGAACTGCATCCTCTGCCAGAATATAATGAATATCATTGGTTGCCACCAGGTCAATTCCCAGTTCCCTGCTCATACGCATCAGACCCTGATTTACGGTTTTCTGCATGGGAATCCCGTGATCCTGAAGTTCCAGGAAGAAATTCCCTTTTCCAAATATTTCCTGATAATGAAGAGCCGAACGGCATGCTTCCTCATACATTCCCCGTCCCAGATACCTCTGCACCTCGCCGGCCAGACAGGCTGACAGGGCAATCACACCTTCGTGAAAGGTTTCCAGAACCTCATAATCCACTCTGGGCTTATAATAAAATCCATCCACATAGCCTTTTGACACAATCTTCATCAGATTGTGATATCCCTGATCATTCTCAGCCAGCAAAACAAGATGGTAATACCGATCCTCTCCGCTTGCTGTCTCCCGATCAAAACGGGAACCGGGAGATACATAGACCTCACACCCGATAATGGGCTTGATCCCCACCTCTCTGGCTGCCCTGTAAAAATCAATTACTCCGTACATGGCGCCATGATCGGTAATTGCTATACTGTCCATCCCCAGTTCCTTTGCCCTGGCTGCCAGTTCCTTGATTTTACAGGAGCCGTCCAGCAGGCTGTACTCGGTATGGACATGCAAATGTGTAAATGCCACAGCTTTTCTTCCTTTCCTGTTTTTCAGCGCCGCTTTCCATTCAGCTGCCCTGCGCGTTCTGCAGGACCTTTTCTCGTTTTCTTCGTCACCGCGCTGTTCCTTTTATTATATCTGGAAATAAATTATTTTTCCACTGTTTCCAGAACAGACAAAGGGCAGGTATCTCTGCTTTCCAGAAATCCTGCCCTGTTCTCCCATCTATCACTTTATAAACAATTTCGAGTGGGGATTACCGATTGCTTAAATACTGTTCAATCTCTGCAATCGCCTTTTCCTCATCACTTCCGTCTGCGCTGACAACCACTGTCTCACCTACATCAAGCCCCAGTGTCATCATACCCATAATACTCTTGGCATTCACGCGCGCATTCTCGCTCTCTACATAAATCAGGCTGTCATACTGGCTTGCAATCTGCACCAGCATGGCCACCGGTCTTGCCTCAAGTCCGGATGCGAGTCCAATCGTAATTGCTTTCTTTACCATAATTATCCTCCTCATTTTTGAAAGCATGTATTATGCTTCATTGCCTGGAGCCTGCTCTCTCAGCTTTTGGGCAAGCTCTCCCAGCTTCCTGAGCCTGTGATTCACGCCGGATTTGCCCACCGGCGGATCCAGAGCCTCTCCAAGCTCTTTTAGTGTTGCTTCCGGCTTTAAAAGACGCAGCTGGGCAATCTCACTGAGATTTTCCGGCAGCTTGTCAAAGCCGATTTTGTCCCGGATGAAAGTAATGTCCTTCATCTGTTTCACTGCAGCCGATACTGTCTTGTTGATATTGGCTGTTTCACAATTAACCTGTCTGTTTACGCTTCCGCGCATTTCCTTGAGAATCCGGATATTCTCCAGTTCCATCAAGGCCACAGGCGCTTCCATTACGTTCAGGATGTCCACAATCTGGCTGCCCTCTTTAATGTAAACCACATAGTACTTTTTTCTCTGTACAATCTTGGCGTCCAGACCAAATGCAAGAATCAATCCCTGAAGCTGAACTGCTTTGGCCTCAGCAGCACAGACAATCTCAAAATGATAGAACTTCTCCGGATCGCTGATGGAACCGGAGGCCAGAAATGCTCCGCGGATAAAAGCCCGCTTGCAGCAGCTCTGCATAATAACCACATTCTGAGCCAGAGACAGATTTTCTTCAATCTCACCGTACCTGTCAATCAGCTTGGTAGCCTGAAGAACCCGCATTGCGTCTTCATGCCGGCTGACTCCTACCGTGTAGGTACGAAGCCGATGGCCTTCTGCCCCCTGGCGAATAGAAACATCAGTACTTATATTAAATGTTTTTTTCAATAATGTAAAGTACTTTCTTGCAACTGCCGCATTTTCCGTGCTGATTTTAATCCGGTACCGATCATTTTCCGATATCTGGATCCTGCCGCACAGACTGATAATCGCCGCAATTTCTGCAATCTGGCAGTGTCTTGCCGGACTCAGCTGCCGGGATAATTCCTCCTTAACTCTTGAAGAAAATGACATTTCCCACCTCAGATGCTTATTTTTTTCGTATTCTGTCCTTCTCAATGTCCCGGTGCTCCAGTTTCAGCCCCAGCTCCCTGTGGCTGCTTAAATACTGGTAAACCGCCTCTGCAATCGTTACAGAACGGTGTTTGCCGCCGGTACATCCAATGGCAATAACCAGCTGGTTCTTTCCCTCCTGGACATAATTGGGAATCAGAAATTCCAGCATATCATACAGCTTTCCCAGAAACAGCTCTGCCGTTCCGCCCTGATGGACATAGGCCTGCACCTCTGCTTCCTGCCCTGTGTGGCTTCTCAGACCTTCCTCATAATAGGGGTTGGGCAGAAATCTCACATCAAATACCAAATCCGCATCCACAGGGATCCCGTACTTAAATCCAAAGGACAGCACTGTCACAAACAGGTTCTGATAGTTCTGATTATCAACAAATATTTTCTCCAGCTCCTGCCTCAATTCCCTCGTAAGAAGCTGGCTGGTATCAATAATAATATCTGCTTCTTTCTTTAAAAACTCCAGCCTGCTGCGCTCTGTCTGAATTCCGGAATCCACACGTCCCTTTCCTGCAAGAGGATGAGAACGGCGTGTTTCCTTATAACGTTTAATCAGAGTCTCATCGCTGCAGTCCAGAAACAGCACCTCGCAGGGAAGAGAACCGGACTTCCACTGCTCCAGAATCTGCCGGAACCGGGGAAGATCCTCTCCGCTGCGGATATCGATCCCCAGAGCCACCTTCTCATGGGAGGATGACTGCCGCATAGCCAGATCGGCAAACGGCTCCATCAAAGGAATCGGCAGATTGTCTACACAATAGAATCCCAGATCCTCCAGTATTTTCAGGGCAATGGTTTTTCCCGCACCAGACATGCCCGTTACAATAACCAGCTTCATGGCTTCCTCCTTCGTTTTAGAATTCTCCCAGAAGCTTTACCTCCAGCTCCAGCTCCACGCCGGAATTCCGGAAAACACGCTCCTTTACCTGGCGGCACAGCTCCACAATGTCCGCTGCTGTAGCGCCGCCCCGGTTAATCACAAATCCACAATGCTTTTCCGATACCTGAGCGCCTCCTACTCCATATCCTCTCAGGCCGGCCTCTTCAATCAGCTTTCCTGCAAAATATCCCTCAGGCCGTTTAAAAGTGCTGCCTGCGCTGGGATACTCCAACGGCTGCTTTTCCCGGCGCCGTCCGGCATAGTCCTGCATCCGGCTGCGTATTTCCTCCTGACTTCCGGGTTCCAGAAAAAGCTCCGCTTCCAGAATCACATACCCCCGGGAAAGGATACAGCTGGTCCGGTATCCCAGTTCCAGCTCTGATGCATCCAGAGTTTCCACCAGACCGTCTTTTGTCAGTACCCGAACCTTCTTCAGAACCTGACATATTTCTCCGCCGTAAGCGCCTGCATTCATCACCACAGCGCCCCCTACCGTGCCGGGAATTCCTGATGCAAACTCCAATCCTGTCAGGGATGCCTCAAGAGCCTGCTTCGCCGCTGTATAAAGCAGAGCGCCTGCACCTGCCCGGATGGTCTGCCCTGTAACCTGAACCTGATTCCAGTTTTTGCCCAGGACAATCATCACACCGTGAAATCCCTTATCCCCTACCAGCAGATTGCTTCCATTTCCCAGAATATACCACGGAACCTGGTGATCTCTGCAAAGGCGGATTACCTCCGCCAGCCGTTCCTCCGTATCCGGCTCCACCAGCCAGTCAGCCGCTCCTCCTGTACGAAAAGTAGTGCGGCGGCTCATAGGCTCATTCTCGTGCACCTGGTCTTCCGGCAGAATCCGGCAAAGTTTTTCTGTAAAATTCTTCATCTGACTCCTCATTTACTTCCTGATTTTCCCGGCAGAACCGGAAATTGACTTTTAAATCTGAGGTCTTCCCAGATTTGCCTGTACACGGTTGTACAGTTCCTTGGCTGCATTATAGCCCATCTTCTTCTGACGATAGTTGACAGCCGCAGACTCTACGATAATCGCCAGATTCCGGCCCGGACGGATGGGGATATTGTGGCAGACAACCTTATTGCCCAGAAATTCCGTATACTGATCCTCCAGTCCCAGACGATCGTATTCTTTATCTTTATCCCAGTCCTCCAGCTTGATTACCATATCAATATTCTGAGTATCCTTTACGCTTTCTACACCGAACAGCGCTTTTACGTCAATAATGCCAATACCTCTCAGCTCAATAAAGTGCTTGGTAATATCCGGCGCGCTTCCCACCAGTGTCACATCACTGACTTTTCGAATCTCTACCACATCATCTGTAACAAGACGGTGTCCCCGTTTAATCAGCTCCAGAGCCGCCTCACTTTTTCCGATGCCGCTCTCTCCCATAATCAAAACGCCTTCACCGAATACATCCACCAGCACGCCGTGAATGCTGATGCAGGGCGCCATTTTCACCTTCAGCCAGCGAATTACCTCCGCCATCAAATCGGAAGTGCTTTTATCGGAAACAAGACAGGGCACCTGATAATGGAGACAGAGATCCTTCATGTCCTCATCCGGCATCTGGGAGCGGCTGTAAAGAACACAGGGAATTTCGCTGGAAAGCAGTCTTTCGTACATGGCAACCTTTCTTTCCCTGGGCAGTGTCTTAATATATTCCTGCTCCACAAATCCAATAATCTGTACTCTTTCCCGATCAAAATGATCAAAAAAGCCTGCCAGCTGCAGGGCCGGCCGATTCACATCCGGATGAGACAGAACAACCTTGTCTGTGTCGATTTCCGGAAGAATATTTTTCAGATTCATCTTATTAATCAATTCTGTAATCGTAACTCCGTACATAGCTTCCACTCCTTTTCCTCTATGTCCTAACATTCTTTCATACTATCATATCCGCGGGGAAATGTCATCCACAATCACGGTATCCTCTTTTTCTTTCCTTCGGAAAAAACGGTATACACTTTCTGCCGCCGCCCGGTTCATACCAGGCACCTGACAAAGCTCCTCAACCGAAGCCTCCCGCACATCATCCAGAGACTGAAAACTCCGCATCAGCGCCTTTCTCCTGGTTTCTCCGATTCCCGGAATCTCATCCAGAATCGAACGCACCTGGCTTTTGCTTCTCAGGCTGCGGTGATACTCAATAGCAAACCTGTGAGCCTCATCCTGAATTCTGGTAATCAGACGAAATCCCTCTGAATGGCGGTCAACGGGAATTTCCACATTCTGGTAGTAAAGTCCTCTTGTTCTGTGACTGTCATCCTTTACCATGCCGCAGACCGGAATGGAAAGTCCCAGCTGTTCCAGCACCTCCAGGGCAATATTTACCTGCCCCTTTCCGCCGTCCATCATCAGAAGATCCGGAAATCTGGTAAAGCTTCCAAATTCCTTTTCCACTCCCTGATTTTTCAGCTTTTTTTCTTCCTCCATACCGTGAGTAAACCGTCTGGTCAGCACCTCCTTCATGGAAGCGTAATCATTGGGTCCTGTCACGGTTTTAATGCGGAATTTCCGGTAATCACTGCGCTTGGGTCTTCCGTTTTCAAACACCACCATGGAGCCTACGGATTCGTATCCGGAAATATTGGAAATATCAAAGGCTTCCATTCTCCGGACATTCTCCAGCCCCAGCCACTGCGCCACCTGATTCATGGCGCCAATAGTCCGCATTTCTTCCCGTTTATTTCTTTCATTGTCCTGAATCAGCACAAGAGCCGCATTCTTCTCCGCAAGCTCCACCAGCCTCTCCTTATCGCCTTTCTTTGGAACCGTAATGCGAACCTTCTGCCCCTTTCTGGCGCTGAGCCACTGGCTGATCAATTCCGTATCCTCCAGCTCATACTGCACCCACAGCTCCTTTGGCAAAAAAGGCGTTCCCGCATAAAACTGCTTTACAAAGCTGGAAAGAATCTGGCCCTTTGTCTCCGCAGCTGCCACAGACATGCGGAAATGATCCCGTCCGATCAGCTTGCCTTCTCTGACAAAAAACACCTGAACAACAGCATCCATATCATCCCGGGCCATGGCAATAATATCACGATCCTCCATATTGCTGCTGGTGATCTTCTGCTTCTGTGCCACCTGCTTTACACTGCTCAGCAGATCCCGGTATTCAATCGCTTTTTCAAAATCCATGGCATCGGAAGCCGCCTGCATCTTCTCTTCCAGATTTTTTAAAACACCGTCATACCGGCCATTTAAAAACTCCAGAACCTGCCTGATATTTTCTCCGTACTCTTCTTTGGAAATATATCCCTGGCAGGGGGCATCACACTGTTTGATATGGTAATTGAGACAGGGACGTTCTTTCCCCGTATCCCTGGGCAGATTCCTGCTGCAGGTTCTGATCTTATACAGCTTGTGTATCAAATCAATGGTATCCTTCACTGCTCCGGCGCTGGTATAGGGGCCAAAATACCTGTTTTTATCCTTTTTCATGGTTCTGGCAAGCATCACCCTGGGAAAATCCTCCCCGACCGTCACCTTAATATAAGGATATGCCTTGTCATCCTTCAGCATGGTATTGTAACGGGGCTGATGCTCCTTGATCAGATTGCATTCCAGAACCAGGGCTTCCATTTCCGAATCTGTCACAATATACTCAAACCGGGCAATCCTGGAAACCATCTGCTCGATCTTTGCGCTCTTATTGCGGCTGCTCTGAAAATACTGCCGCACCCGGTTTTTCAGGCTGATCGCCTTTCCCACATAAATAATTTCATCTTTGGCATCGTGCATCAGATAAACCCCCGGCTGAGACGGCAGCTTCTTCAGTTCATCCTCGATATTAAACATCTTCCCGTCCCTTCCTCCTATCTGAGCCGCTTTCCGTCAAACCGGTTCTGGAGCGTCAGAAATCTTCCAATCGCCTGAATCTGTTCCGGAATCGTACCTGTTTCCGGCTTCATATCAAGCACCAGGTAAAGACTGTCCAGATCTCTTTGTTTTGCCGTCCGCGCCATGGCAGAAAGACACTCCATCCTCTCCTCATACGTGTCTGTATCCAGAAATTTAAGAAAAGCCGGACTTGGCTCATACAGGTTCTGTTCTGATTCCTGCGTTCTGATCCTGTCAGCGTTTTCTCCGGCTCCGGCCGCCATATCCACCCGTTCAAACCGGTACTGCTGGGTCACTTCCGGATATTTTTCCCGGTCTACAGGGCTTATAAACATCTCATAAGGCCTTACATACACACCAAAATCTCCATAAAGCGCCTGATAAACCACCATCTTCTCCCCCGTTTCCGAATGGGTTGCCACTGCCAGAATCTGATATAATTTATTTTTAAAATGTCGATAAAATTCCCCAGGATGTACCTGTCTTTCCATCTGAATTCCTCACTCTCTGCTTCTTCTGATCTGTTACTACAAAATTATAGCACAAATAAAGAAAAAAGGGTATCAGTGAACCGCACTGATACCCTCCTGAACGTAAAACCGGCTTTCCCGGAATCCATCCTATTCTGCAGCTTCTGTTTCCTGTCCCCCTGAGGACGATTCCTGTGTTTCTCTCACGGTTTCCGTCTCTGCCGCTGTTGTTTCCTCTGCAAAGGTTGTTTCCGGCAAAGCCGCCCGGGACTGGGCAATCTGCTCCCGCTCTGCCTCTGCCTCCTCCGGTGTCAGAAGACCGTCCCAGTCATAGGTACAGGCAGCATCCCACAAAAGCCATTCATCATATCCGCAGTCATAAACCGCCTGAATCTGGCTGCGGACCTCCGGCCCGCCGTAAGGAATATGATTGGTCAGCCAGCTGGCTGTAAAATCCTGAAGCCAGGGACGCACCACAGCAATGTGATCTCCGTCCTTTCCTGCAAAATAAAGCTCCTTTCTGGAATCCATCAGCGCTGCACAGATTGTCTCATAGGGCTGCATATCCGGATGGGCAATTCCATAATTTCCATCAGCATAATGAGAAGGATAAATCATAGGACTGATATAATCCAGATGCTTTGCCATTTCCCCGTAAATCTGACCTACAGAATCCGCATTGACATCACTGTTAATAATAGCGCCAAACACATCTGCTGACACAAACAGCCCCTCTGCCTTCAGCCTGTCATAGGCATATTCCATAAACTCCAGAATAATTCCGGTCCGGGAACGGCCCTGCACGTCAGCCTCGTCAAAAACAGCCTCCTTCATGCCCTTCTCCGTACAGAAACGCACATAGTCAAACTGTACCTCCTCAAAGCCCAGTTTTCCCGCCTCTACGGCAATTTCCACCAGATAATCCCAGGCCTCTTTCTTATAGGGATTGACCCAGGCATTGCCGTCTCTGTCCCGGAATACCGTTCCGTCTGCCTTTTTGATGCACCAGTCCGGCCTCACATCTCCCAGCCATGCATCACGAAAAGCCGGAATACGGGCAATCGCATAAATATCATGCTCCTCCAGCTTCTCCATCAGCCCCTGAATATCTGAAATATAGGTTTTGGACGAACCCAGCTCCTGTACCAGGGGAGATTCCATCGCGCAGGCTACACGGCCAAAATCATCCTTTAAATCAATCACAAGCGTATTGGCCTCTGTTCGATCCAGCTCTGCAATCAGATTGTCCACCATCGATGGGGTTCCTGCCACATAGGCAGAAATATAAATTCCCTTCACCTGAACCGGTTCTCTCTGCTGCTCCTTTTCCAATACAATTTCCTGTGTCTGCAGTTCCGGTTCCGTCTCCGCCTCGTCTGCTTTCTTTTCGCCTTCTTCCTCTGCCTTCGTTGTTCCGTGCTCTACCACTACCGGCTCCGGAACAGTGGCCAGCTCCTTTACTGCCTCCAGCTTTCCGCAGCCGGATATCAGCCCAACCAGAAGAGCCAGAAGCAAAAAAAGCCCTGCATATCTGCTTTTCATCATACTCCAGTCCTTTTGTCCTTTGTGTTATCGGGTTGACAAGTTCCTTTCTGCTTAGTATATCACAAAATCCTAAAATAATCAAAATTCCGGGTGCATTTTAAAGCCTTCTGTGATACAATGAGGGGCAGTGAAAGGGGCTAGAAAATATATGAAAATAGGATTTGACAACCAAAAATATCTGAAAATGCAGTCCGAACACATTCGGGAACGAATCAACCAGTTCGGAGATAAATTATATCTGGAATTCGGCGGAAAGCTGTTTGACGACTATCACGCTTCCAGAGTCCTTCCGGGCTTTGCTCCGGACAGCAAGCTGCAGATGCTGCTTCAGCTTGCCGACCAGGCAGAGATCGTCATTGCCATCAATGCCGCTGACATTGAAAAAAATAAAATCCGCCACGATCTGGGAATCACCTATGATGTAGACGTTCTTCGTCTGATTCAGGAATTCCGTGATAAAGGGCTTTATGTGGGAAGTGTTGTAATCACCCGCTACACCGGTCAGCCTTCTGCGGATCTGTTCCGCACCAAGCTTCAGAAGCTGGGCATCCAGGTTTACCGCCACTATCCCATCGAAGGCTATCCCAACGATATCGCTCACATTGTCAGCGATGAAGGCTACGGAAAAAATGAGTATATCGAAACTACAAAGCCATTGGTCATCATCACTGCTCCCGGCCCGGGAAGCGGAAAAATGGCTACCTGCCTTTCCCAGCTTTACCACGAAAACAAGAGGGGCATCAAGGCCGGATATGCCAAATTCGAGACCTTCCCGATCTGGAATATTCCCTTAAAGCATCCGGTAAACCTTGCCTATGAGGCAGCTACCGCAGACTTAAACGATGTTAACATGATCGATCCCTTCCATCTGGAAGCCTACGGCGTAACCACTGTCAACTACAACCGCGATGTGGAGATCTACCCCGTACTGTCTGCCATGTTTGAAGGAATTTACGGCTACTGTCCGTACAAATCCCCCACCGACATGGGTGTGAATATGGCCGGAAACTGCATCATCGACGACGAGGCCTGTAAGGAAGCCTCCCGCCAGGAGATCATCCGCCGTTACTATCAGGCGCTGAACCGTCTTGCCAAGGACAAAGGCTCCAAAGACGAGGTTTACAAAATCGAGCTGCTGATGAAGCAGGCAAAGATCACCACCGATATGCGCTCCGTTGTATCTGTAGCCAACGAGCTGTCCGCGAAAAACGGTTCTCCGGCTGCCGCCCTGGAACTGCCTGACGGAAAAATCGTTACCGGAAAAACCTCCGCTCTGCTTGGCGCCTCTGCTGCCGTTCTGCTGAACGCAGTCAAAGAGCTTGGCGGAATCGCTGACAATATTCACCTGATTTCTCCTACCTTCATCGAACCGATTCAGGGACTGAAGGTCGGATATCTGGGAAGCAAAAACCCGCGGCTTCACACAGACGAGGTTCTGATTGCCCTCTCCATGTGCGCTGCCACGGATCCCAATGCACGGCTGGCCTTAGAGCAGCTTCCCAAGCTTCGCGGCTGCCAGATTCACACCTCCGTGATGCTTTCCTCTGTGGATATTAAAATGTTCAGCAAACTGGGACTGGAATTAACCTCGGAACCGATTTACGAAAAAAAGAAGCTGTACCGGTAAAAAACAAATCATATTGTGAGTGGATCCAAGGAACTGTCGCACTAAGAAATTAGTGTGCAGTTCCTTTTCTGTAGAAAAATTCACAGCATGGAGTAGGCTCAGAATATATTACAGGGCTGACAATTGCTCCACAACTGACAGATACCACAGCACGGATTCCAGTATTTTATTTGAATTACAATTTCTTCTCCACCTTCTCCAATTCATCCAACAATGCTGGTTTTCTTGGATATCTCTGTATCAATTCCTCAATTAAAGACTTAGCTGTATCATTACCCTTCCATTTTATAAGCTGTGCAATATTCTTCGTTATCTTCTTATATTCTCGTCTATCCTTTGCCTGAGCACAACTCTCACTTATATCCTTATAGCACAACTCATATATCTGCTCCGGATATTCCTTCACCAAATATTTTCCATAATAAAACAAATCATACGGATTTTCCATTACATCTTCAAGCAATCTCTTCTTTTCATTTTCAGAAATAAGAATACTACGATAGCAAACAGTTCGCTTGCTATCCTTTAATTCATCCAATAAGCTCTCGTAATTCTCATTCCATGCACCGCAATCATTAAAAATCTGTTTCAAAACATCCCAAAACTTCTCATTTCCCATCAATAGCAGTTTTTTTGCCTGTGCGATTTGCTTTTCCTTGTTGTTTGCTGTCTTATATATATCATATAATATATTATTCCAATCTTCCGGATCACTGCAATGATAATGCCATGTCTCTTCTGCATTTACTTTCCCTAAACAAAGCTTCTCTGCTTCATCATAATTCTTATCTTCCATAGCATCCTTGATAGCTATAATACGGAGTTCATTTATTGCAATATTCTGATATAGTTCCTTCTGCGTATTCTTTTTGCCATATAAATGTCTATGTAAAAGGTATCTTACAATCAAATCTTCTTTTTTCGTATATTCCGGGTAATAATCCTCCCGTGAAATTTCCAACAGGGTATCCAAAACCTTTTCAAGTTTCTTTGCACTCTTTTCATCGCATAGGCAAATCCCACATTTCAGCAAGTCATAACGCCAGTCAGTCCAACCATCAAATACACTCTTTCTTGCCTCTTTTATAATCAATGCAAATGCTTGATCCCGCATTTGTTTGTTCTGTTTTTCGATTTCTTTTGCGCATTTTTCTATTAATTCGTATGTACACATGATAACATCTGTAAGCATTCCCGAACTACTATCCGCATGAGATGCTAACTTAACGCCAGATACCAAAATGTATGTAGCCGCCTCAAGTGCAACCATATAGCCACGCTTTTCTAAGGTCTCAGTACACATATCAAGGCAGTCATGCATATCCATACAAATATTATCACAGCTGCTCCAACCAATGTATCCCCGATGGGTGTTACATTTAATTGATGCAGCAATTGTGTTTTTCACTATCGGTATAATATCTTCTGTGGGTATCATAGCAGCCCCCTTTCTTTTATTCAACAATATCAATCTTATGTCTTTCACACCATTGCCTTGCACTATTCTCTAAAATATACTTTATTCTTTGTTTTTCCATAACTATTAAGAATATCCAATTTTTCTCCCTTCAATAGCAGTCGACTTGCCGTCTTTATTTCCACTTTCAATAATTTTGCTGCAATAGAGCTATTTATTTCTTTATTTGTATCGAGATAGTGCAAAATAATCTGCATTCTTGTTCTTTCCAATTTGGACATTGATTCGGACATTGATTCGGACATTGATTCGGACATTGTCTCATTTTCTTCAAAATCGTGAGAAACATCATAGTTCAGATTTGGCATTACTACAGTAAACTGATATCTGTCCGAGCGAAATGATGGTCTTTTACTCTCATCATAATTAATTTGAAATTCATATCCACTAATAATCTTTCCAAATCCACTACCTTTACGTTCCATATATCCAAGCCTGTTAAACACATCGGCAAGAACCGGATTTCTTCTAGTTGAAGGTACCATAAGCGGATCTCTGTCCTGAATCATGGACCCATCCGGCATTCCTCCCGGAGAATAGATTTCCATTCTGTCATCGTATATGTCAATATGAACTTCACTTCCATTTACCAGATAATCACGATGTGCTAAAGCATTTACGAGTGCTTCATGATAGCTTCGCTCTACATACTCCGGCATTTCTTCTCTTGAATTTGCTGTTTTACGCCATTTCATTTTGCAATTTCGTTTGATAAAGGCCTCCCCATTTTCAATCAGTGAAATAACACTGCCCGAATACTCAGCATCATCTAATGCATCGACTGCACCGCCACTTTTATTCAACCCATTCCATCTTGTACAAAACAGCCTTGAACAGCGAATAGGACTTTCATCGGCAAGTAACGCTCCTGCATTGGTCAAGTTCCCCTGTTCATTTACCAGTCCAAAAGAAATCAAATCTTTATCGTCGAAACTGTTTCCGGTCCACTTCTTATATCTTTCCTTAAGCTTTGAAAAAGCATAATCTTCCGCCTTATAGGTAGAATTCTGCGAATCATAGGAAGTATTCTTTCCTCTGAGGACAAGACGTTTTAATTCTGTTGCAGTTGCCTTTTCTCTGGTATATAATTCATCCTGCTTACTATCATCATCTGTTTCTATTTCATCATCGTCAAAAAAACTGAGAAAGAAATCGATGCTTTCATCAGCTGATTCAGTTCTGGTTGTTTCCTTTAAAATTTCAAGTCTACCTTTTAATACCTTAAAAGTCTCTGCAACTGCCATACTTGACGACGCAAGTAATTTTCTAATAACAGATGTAATAAGAGTTCTATGTGAATTTGGCAGTGCATATAAGATTTCCTTTTTCAGATAATTATTAATCATCACATAAAGTTCTATCTCCATTGGCGATAATTCAAAATCAATCGTCATCTCTTTACGCTCTGAAAACTGAATGTATTCTGCCACTTCTTTTCTTAGTGTTCTTTGTACAACAGACTCTAAGCAAGCCTTTCAGCTTCTTTCGATTATCCTTCTTTTGAAGCTTTATCTGCTCCAAACGTTCCCGATAATCATCCTCGGACGCTTCAAAGAATTCCAAATCTTCCGCAGTCTTGCAATACCTTTTCTGTAAAGCCCTGTCACGGTACATTTCCTTCTGTGCTTTGCACAGTTCCTCATCCACCTGTTGTAAACGCAGCTTCAAGCGGAACAAATCTCCATATGATTTCACATCATACTTAACCACCACCAAATACTCTTCCTGAAGCTCATGCATTTTCCGTATCTGCTCATACAAATAAGCAGATTTATAAGTAAACCGCTTTTTCTCTGCCAGCCGCAAACGATACATCCTTGCATAGCACTTTCTCTGGTATGGTGTAAGAACAGTTTTTCTTACCGGCAGTAATGATACAGTTCTGTTAATAGGAGATGCAAGACTCGCGTCCCCATATCGAAACATAGCTTCCAGACTCTCCCTGCTCAAATCCTCCGAAATGGTATCCAGTCTTTTAAACCGCTTCATCCCCGGAACCTTTACAGCGATGTGCTTGCCCTGTTTTACTTCAAATCCCAGCTTCTCCAGAAGGAAAATAAAATGCTCCATATTTTCTGCACTGATGGCACAAAACAAGGCATCCTGCTTGATCCATTCGGAAAATGCCTGCTCACGCTCCCACTGTGGTCTTGCCATATTCTTTGGTTCCTTGCTGTATTCAGCCGGAGTGATATACAGTCCGTATTCTTCACAGAGTTTATTGGTAATGGGCTGGAATTTATATTTCCAGTCACCATCCCGGCACTGAAACTTGTATCCTGTTACCATATTTACACTGTTTATTATGATGTGGGCATGAAGATGTTCCCTGTCTGTATGAACAGCCACCACCGCCTCATATTCTCCTGCAAATGTCTCCTCGGCAAACCGCATTGCAATATCATACATAATCTCCGGTGTTCCCTCTCGGGGTTTCAGGGATATTACAAAATGATATCCTTGTCTTCCGCCAGTTTTGCCAAACATCCGCTTTGTCGCCTTCATCTGTTGGTAAGCCATCTCCGGCAGGCAGTTGATACCGCCTGCCAGATTTGCTTCCCCAAGCTTTTTCGGTTGCAAAATATAATTGATGGAATGCTCCAGATGAATGTCTATTCGAGCTTTGCTACTCGCCTTCATATGCATCATCTTGGTTATTGCCACCGGTTCACCACCTCCTGTAATAAATTTTTTATCTGTTCAAGCAGATGATTTCCTGCCTGCATGGTGCTGTCAAACACATAACCACATCCATTGGCATTTCTTGTCATCTGGTTGTAATTGTTACAAAGACCGGAAATTTGACTAATCATATTCCGTCTGTCGTAAGCAAGCGTTGTATCTACTCTTCCACCATGAGTAATCAGATACCTTACATAATCTGATAATTTCATGTTGTTGGCTTTGGCATCATACTCTGCCTGCTCCCGTTCCTCATCCGACAAGCGGATGGTAAAATTCTTCCTTGGTTCTACCAATTGTCCTCTTCGTCCTATAAGCAATCCCTTCTTTCGCTTCTTTTTCTTTATCCGTCATTGGAAGTTCCTTTCCAACTATCATAATTCAAAAACTTGTGCAGAGAGAATTTGCCAGATACGTAAAACGCAATGCGTTTTACAGGTGATATTGTACTCCTTGCCATTGTACTGGAAATCCGTACTCCCCGGATTCAGATACTCCTTAAATTCAGCCTTTTCCTGTCCAAACCTTGTAAATGGCAATCCGGCTGCTATACAAACCTCTGCATCACCCAGTCCGTAATAATCCATTTCCTTAGCGATGGCAACCAGTGTTAATAAGTAGTAATCCTCATCCTCTACTTTGGTATCTTTCAGCGGAAGTCTTCCTTCACCAACCTTAAAATACCTGCCATGCAGAAGCATGGTGTTTGTAGTAAGCGAAGCTTCTCCTCCTAACTCCTTCACACCATTTTCAAATACAAAATGTGCGGTCTTCATAGTTGAAAACCCATGGTCGATACCACACAATAAAATCCTCTGTTCTTCTAAATACATAAGTTTCCTCCTGCCTATCGGCTAAAATATTCTGTTTTCAGCTAACTTGAAATTTTAAATTCCAGTGCAGCGGTAAATTCCACCGGACATTAAA
>ERZ791881.37-NODE-37-length-162000-cov-16.890185_pt1 | contig 162000 bp, 132 predicted proteins | sample MGYA00510161_ERZ791881 | MGnify/ENA primary metagenome ERZ791881 (study PRJEB30046, sample SAMN00792073) | human gut metagenome | study: EMG produced TPA metagenomics assembly of the A metagenome-wide association study of gut microbiota in type 2...
TATCGACTTTATATGCCATCTTACGTTTTAGGGACATTTACTGAATATCCCTAAAAAAACTGCCTCATATAAAGATATATGAGGCAGTAATAAGAATATTAATAATCAAAACTTATTGATTTTTCTTTAGAAGAACAAATAGCGTTGGTCTACAATTTCAGCTTTGTCACGCAATTCATAAATGCATTGTCCTGCATAACGTGCTGCCATATTAGATAATGCAGTTTCTTCTTTCTTAGCGTCAAACTTCTCAGCGCTCTTTTCTTGGTTGTATACCTGAATCATGTAAACTCCGGCATTACCCTTAATAGGTGCAGAAACCTTATTTAACTCAGTCTTAGAAGCGTAAGCACTGATAGCTGGTTCACTAGCACGAGTAACTGAAATAAATGCAGGTGCATTGAATGTTACATGTTTTACAGTGTCGCTGATAGCATCTTTCATTCCCTTAACCTGTGCCAAAGAATTGAAACCTTTCATTTGTCCCATAATCTGTTCAGCCTTTTTGTTACGGAGAACTTCACTTCTCAGCATATCTGACACTTTATTGATGTTTACGTATCCAGCAGGGTTGATTGCTTCCAAAGCAACTACCAGCAGGTGGTCGTTTTCACCGCATTCATACAGAGGAGAAACTTCACCTGGTTTTGCATCAAATACCCATTTCAAAGCTTCACGAGTAGATTTTACACCACCTACATAGTGTTCATCGCTGCGGAAGTTAGAACGTGGAGTAAGGCTGTAACCAGCTTCTTCTGCATTCTTTTCGAGATTTTCAATAGTTGTGTTCTGAGCAACGAACTGGCTGAATTTATTGTAAGCATTGTTATATGTCTCTTTGCTGAATTCAACAGGACATTTTATAACAGCTACTTTATATTTATCCTTCATAGCCTTTTTGTTCATTACCTGCAAGATAAGATTTGCCTGACCTACTTTGACATTAGCAAGTTCATTTACAGGCTGAGAAATCAGTTTGTTGATGAATGTTGCATTTTCTGCGTCTAATGCAGCACCTTCCCAGCTTTGTGCATTTACCCAATTTGCTTCTCCTGTCTGGCCATATTTTTTAGCCAACTCTGCAAAATCAGCTCCTCCTTTCAGTGCATTGTAGATGCTGTCTGCCAAACTTGCTGTCTTAGCTTCTGTATCAGCATATACCTGAATCTGACGGAACTGGATTGAATCTGGAGCTGTTGTCTTAGCAATGATTTTAAATGCATTGTAAGAGTCATCTGCCTGATTGTAATAAGGACCGTAAACTTCATTAACAGAAGTAGAGTCTAAGCGGCTTGCAACATCTGAAGGCAATACTGTTTTGTTTACAGGTACGTCTGCAAATGGGATAACAGAACCTGTTGAACGGATAAATGCAGTATAGTCGTTAGTTGTAGTGATCAGCTGATTGCTGTATTCTGTTACTTCTTTCTGAACTTCCTGACGGTCTGCTTCTGAAGGCACAACGCGTACATCGATAAATTTGATATCGCGTGTTTCTACAGGCTGTTTAAATGATTCTTTCTTTTCTTCATACAATTTTTTGATGTCATCATTAGAAACAGTAATTGTAGAGTCGCTGATACTAGAATAAGGAATTCCTGCTAAAAGCAAGTCTGACTGTGCTGTACGTCCGTTGAAAACATCTTCTGCTGCTACCGGATTTGAAATCAATGATTTAGCAATCAGATTCTGGTATTTTTCAGCAAGAACAGATTGTTTCAATGTTCTTTCAACGAATTTCCAGAAATTACCCATTGTCTGGTAATATTCTACATATTGTGCAGGCATTTTGCTTGCATCCAGATTAGCATAATCTACCAAGAATTTCTTCAACATATCTTTGTCGAAAGCACCAGTCTGAGGATTACGGAACGGAGTCTGCATCAACAGTGGGTTTGTTCCTTCGTCGATGATTGCCTGAAGCTCTTTATCTGTTACTTTAAGACCCAGTTTTTTTGCTTCAGCAGCTATCAGTTCGTTTGTTACATATGTGTTCCAAACTTGATCCTTGATATTAGTCAGCTGATCTTCGCTTAATGAATTCAGTCCGTTAGTCAGTTTGATTACTTCACTGAATTCGTCTACCATTTTTTGATAATCTTGTGCAGAGAGTGTGTTTCCATTTACTTCTCCGGCGTCTTGTTTTCCCTGATGTGGCTGAAGTATTTTCCAAGCATCACCTGCAATAAATGCAAATAGGGCAAGACCGATTACAATGACCAAAAGAGGTCCTTTGCTTCTGATTGTTTGTAAAGTTGCCATTTAAAGTTATTATTTTTTGTTTATTGTTTTTTCTCTTTTTGTCTTTAGCGCACGAAGATACAAAAAATGTGCTTAGTAGGCTCTTTTTTACTGAAAATTTTTTATTTTAAGACGTTTTAGCTTACTTATTTGGTGACTTTTAGCTTGACTAACTCAATTTTTGTAGCTGTAACTTTTATAATTTTAAATTGAAATTCTCCTATTGTTATAGTTTCGTGTACTTTAGGGAAACTTTGGTATTCGTGTAAAATAAGTCCGCCTATTGTTTGGTATTCATCGCTTTCCGGTAATTTTAATCCAAATTCTTCATTGGCTTTTTCTATTTCCAAACGGCCGGAGAAAATATATTCATTTTCCCCAATATTCTTAGCAATACTGGAGTTTGTATCATGTTCATCTTCTATGTCACCGAATATTTGTTCTACTAGGTCCTCCATGGAAACCAATCCGGATGTTCCTCCGAATTCGTCTACGACTATTGCCAATGAACGTTTCTGCTGCATAAGCTGTTTCATCAGTTTATGCGCACTCATTGTTTCTGGTATGATAGGTATGGTACGTATATGCTTGCGCCAGTCGGTAAGTGGTTTGAACATTTCAGATGAGTGTATATAGCCGATGACATTGTCTATATCTTCTTTATATACAATTACTTTACTTATACCATGTTCTATGAACTCTGCTTTTAGTTCATCAAGTGTTGCGTTCACTTCTACTGCAATAATTTCAGTTCGTGGAACCATGCAGTCGCGTACTCGAATATTCGAAAAGTCGAGAGCGTTTTGAAAAATCTTTATTTCGGTGTCTATTGCATCCTGATCTTGTACCTTTTCGATACTGCTTTGTATGAAATAATCCAGATCTATTTTCGTGAAAGCTTTTTCCTTGGTTTCCTTATTGATTTTTGTCCCAGTAAAATAAAGGAAACAAGTAGACAGGAAGGATGCAAAACGGCTGATAGGATACAAAATAAGATAACAGATAAATGTTGGCACTGCAAATATACGCAGGGTACTGTTAGGGCTTATTTTGAATAGTGTTTTGGGAAGAAATTCTCCTGTGACGAGGATGATGGCTGTAGAAATCAGGGTTTCTATTGTAACCAGCATGGCTTGGTTGCTGATGATATCTATCAAGATGTATTGCTCTATCAGTTGTGCCATCCAGATTCCGTAAACAACAAGTGCTATGTTGTTTCCTACTAGCATGGTAGAGATAAAATTATTCGGGTTCCGATAAAAAATGGATAAAATACGTGCTTGCATACCACTTCCTTTTTCCATTTCGAACCGTAACTTGTTAGAAGAAACAAAGGCTATCTCCATTCCTGAAAAGAATGCAGAAAAAATCATTGATATAAGTAGTTTTATAATAAGTCCCATATATAAATTGGTACATCTTTTTCTAGTTCTTGGTCGTATCGGCAGGTGTTGTATCTTCTACTGTAAAAATTCCTGTATTATTGAATATCTGATATTCTGTCATTTGCTGGTTGGATTCGAATCCATATCCTGTCAGAACCTTGTCAGGTTGTTCGATACGTATGAATTGGTCGGAATATATTCTTTCCTTTCCCTGATCCCAATACATCAGTTGGGTATCAAATTTATCACCGCGCTGACTGCGGATGTGTACATTGCTGCGAAGTTCCCATAACTTCTTTGGTTCATAGTAATAGGCAGTATCTGCCTTTATGCTAGCATCGATATGAAAAAGGGTATCGAACTTTTCTAGATAAATACCTTTTTCAAACGCCCAAAATGGCGTATCAACTTCACTGAAAATCAGCCATTCGGCTGTAATAATTTTATAACGGATCATACCAGAGTCGGATATAAATGTTGTAACTCCGGTAGTACGCATGTCTGGTAGAGAGTCTTCTTTGCTGACAGCTTCTGCCAATTCTTTCTTTTTGCTACATGCTGGCAATAAAATAAACATAACAGTTGCCCAAATGGCAACTGTTATGTTTAAAATCATTATATGTTTTTTATTGGTCACTCTATATGACATATAAAGTTATTATCTGATAGTTGTTGTTTCACCAATCCATCCACCGATAGTTACTGAATCACCTTTCTTCAGGCCCAGGAAGAACAAGTCTTCATCTTTCGGAGTATATGCTGAATAGCTACCGATCAGTTTGTTAGCTTCTTCTGCAACACTTGGATCTACGCTCTTTGCACGTTGCAATTTGTCGATTGCTGCAAAGTAAGTACATTTATTCAAAGCTGCTTCATCGCCCCAGTTTGGACTTGCTGCATACATCTGAGCAATCAAGATATAAGCTTTACCCATGTTAGCGTTAAGAGAAAGAGCTTTGTTTGCATATTGTCTTGCTTTGCCATACAATTTCTGGCTCATAATAGCAACTGCTGCCTTGTAGCAGTTTTCTGCTTTTTCCATTGGATCTTGTTCCAATTCAATAGCTTGATCGAAATAGCCTACACTCTTATCGATGTCACCTTTCTTGTAATACATGTAACCACATCCCAAAGCTGTTGCAGCTGTCGGTTCGATAGCGTGAGCTGCTTCAGATGCTTCGAAGTAAGCTTCTTCGTTTGTACATTTCAATATCTGCATTACAGAGATAACTTGTTTCAAATAATCCAGATTTGATTTATTCTGTGCAACCTTCGGACCGTAGATAGACTGCATGTCTTCACAAGTAGCAGTACCACTATTGATGAAGTAAGCATCTACGTTGTCTTTTGCTGTTTTTAAAAGCTTTTTAGTCTTTTCTGATTTAGTTGCTTTATATGCAGCATCAGCATAACCTGAAACAGCCAGATAATCCTGAATGAAATTTTCTTTGTGGTTTGTATCAGCTTTCAGCTTGCGCAAAGACAAGTCCATCATATCTTGGAACATGAAATAGTCTGCATTTTCTTTTTCCAGATCAACGGCTTCTTTTTCAATGCTATAAGCACTGTTCACGTCAAGATTCTTGCCTGAGAATACGATCATGTCGTGAGCTTTCATACCCAAAATAGATCCTTTTGTGGTCGGAGTACGTACCAAACCATTCAGTTGGTCAAGATATTTGATACGTTGATCGTGTACGGCCATTAACTCATTCAGATAAGTTTTTTGCTGAGCAGCATCTTTAGATTCAGCAATCAAGGCACGAAGAATTTTTGCACCGTTTGTATAAGTTCCTACCTGTGCCAATGGCGCTTCTGTGAATACAGCTTTCCAAGGAGTATATGCATCCTTGAAGTTGTTTGTTTTTACATATTCAGTATAAATACTGATGTTCTGGAGGCAACGGAGGCTGTCTTCTCCATGTCCAAAACGAGAACCATCTTCCACTCCTTTTTGAGCGAAAACTGCTGTTGCGCTCAATGAAAGCGCAGCCAACATTGTAAACATCTTCATTTTCATCGTATATAAATTTAGTTATTTTGTTAGTTAACTTTCCACTTCATGAACCAATGTTCATTGAATGTCAGACCGATTTTTATGACAAAACGGTTTTCTGACAGCATATTTGGAACAGATGGAGTAACATGAACATATTGACCTGTCACGTTTAAGATGGTATTCCGCTGGAATAATTGGAGAGGAAGACCAAATCCTGCACTGATTCCATATTCAGAAGGTCCGTCGCATTGGGGGAGTTTCAGATATGAGCTTTTGTAGTAACCTCCTGCGCGATAACGTATACGTTTCAGATAACTTCTTCCTATAGGATTGGGCAAGTATTCTACACCTGCTGCTATTTTACTGCGATCATTATATGCATCTGTCGAATTTTCATATTTTACTTTCGACCATTTTTCGAGAGAGTAATCAACTCCAAAGGTAAGGCTTTGAGCATGGTTATATGCCAAACCTGCGCCAAAGGTATGAGGAATACCATATGAATCATTGATTACATGTTCGTTTACAGAAGAGTAACTGGAGTTGTCTGTTACTTGTATACCTCTAGTATCAGTGGAGTTGAGTGTATGTCCTAATCCATAAACCAATCCGAGCGTCAACTTGTCAGACTTGTTAATCTTCTGAGTATATTGTAAACCAAAGTCGGCAACGTAGCTGTTCACCTTTATATTATTATATACATTAGTCTGGTCACTGCTTACACTAAAACCTTTGGTTGACTGATATTGCAATGTTCCATAGATATATCCGGCATTCACACCGATAGAAAGATTATCAAGCACTTTAAAGCCTAATCCTCCAGTTATTTGTTGCAAACCTCCGTCACCATAGAAAAGATTTGTAGCTGTTACATCTTCAGCACCTTCTACTGGTTGTGTAGTTGTAAAATTATAACCTAAAGTAGAATATGGGGTGAAAGCAATTGCCATACCTAGTCTTGGGTGCAATCGGAACTGCATTGCAATATAGTCAAAACTAGAGTTTTTGGCATTATTCTTTATTCCATTTTCCTGAAAGTTTGAACTTTTAAGGCTCATGCCTACATCAAACATGAATGAGAGGGAATCTACAGCTGTGAACGATGCCGGATTTAACATATTGATATGTCCGCTATTTCGGAGCGCATAGCCAATTCCTCCCATAGCGGCATTATTGGCAAAACCTCGGTCAGACAGTTCTCCCAATCCATATCGTGTATAGGGAGAATTAATGCTAGACTGAGCTAAAGCCGATAAAGAGCCGGCAAGCATCAGAGTGCCGATTAGTGCTTTCTTATTTAACATTGTAATTTAAAATTCTGTTTAAACCTTTCAATACTAAAAATCTATCTGCAAAGATGATACTTTTTAAGTTTGTATCAAAAGAAAATTTATCTCCGCCAGTTAAAAAAACCAAAAGGTCAGGATATTTCTTTTGCATTAGCGTTATGTAACCGCTTATTTCGAACTCCATTCCTTTAATTACACCGGCTCGTATAGCAGTTTCGGTGCTGTATCCGAATTCGGGTAAATCTCCTCCTTTCTCTATTAAAGGAAGTTTGTCGCAGCACGCGTTCAAGGCCTTGAAGCGAGTGTATATACCCGGTGAAATGTTTCCTCCCCAATAACGTCCTTTTGCATCGATGAATTCATACGTCAGGGCTGTTCCTGCATCAATAACTAGCAGATCTCTGTTTGGGCAAAGGTAATTGGCACCAACTACGGCAGCCAGTCGGTCCATACCTAGAGTTTCCGGTGTTTTGTATAAATTTTCTATCGGAACCGGAGTGCGATAGGTTAATTCAAGAAAGGGTACTGATTGTTTTGCCAGTTGCTTGCGTATTGTGTTACTTAAAGTAATAACGGAGGCTATAATCCCTTTTTCAATGGGATATTTATTGCACAGCATTGTCAAACAGTCTAAAGAGTGGTTTGATCCTCTCAGGACCTCTACCACTTCTTCCTTGTCGAATACAGCAAGCTTGGCTACTGTATTACCTATATCGATTACTAAATTCACTTCTTTATTCTGTTATTATGCTGCAAAGTAAAGTAAAAAATGAATAGGTATAGTAATAAAACGATGATTTTATTCAGAAGTTATCAATAATTAGCCGTATTTTTGTGCCCGAAACAGAATAAATGTTGTAAAAAATTGGGTTTTATTTTACTGAAATTTATGTCAAGGCTTAAATATTTCATCTTTTGTTTGTTTATGGGAGTGGCTTTTTCTGTGCAGAGTCAAAGTACGGATAGTATTCGTTTTAGCTTGCTGACTTGTGCTCCTGGAACCGAAATATATTCTTTATTCGGACATACGGCTATACGCTATGAAAATTATACGCGGCGTATAGATGTTGTATTCAATTATGGGATGTTTAGCTTTAATACACCAAATTTTATTTTCCGTTTTGTTGCCGGCGAAACAGATTACCAGTTGGGCATTACTCCTTATTCTTATTTTGAAGCAGAATATGCAATGCGTGGGTCTTCTGTCTACCAGCAAGTGCTAAACTTGACTCAATCGGAAAAGGAACGTTTGTTAACGATTCTGGAAAATAATTATTTACCTGAGAATCGTATATACCGTTATAACTATTTCTATGATAATTGTACTACTCGTGCACGTGACAAGATAGAGGAATGTGTAGAAGGAAAGGTTGTTTATCCTGATTCTCTGTCGGGCAAGAGTTATCGTAGTATTGTACATGAATTTACTGCCGGTTCTCCGTGGGATGAATTTGGTATTGACTTATGTTTAGGGGCAGAAGCTGATAAGGAGATAAATAAACGTCAGCAGATGTTCTCTCCTTTTTATATGAAATATTATGCTTCGAATGCTTATATAGTAGATGCTGGAGGTACTCGTCGTCCTTTGATTCTTGATGAAACTAAAATTGTGGATGTTGAACCAGAGGAAGTTCAACCGGGTTTTATTTTATCGCCGTTGATGTGTGGAGCTTTGTTTTTAGCATTATGTGTGGTGATGGCATGGGGGCAATGGAAAACTCAACGAATCTGGTGGGGATGGGATATTGTGCTTTATGGACTTCAAGGATTGGCTGGATGTATCATTGCATTCTTGTTTTTCTTTTCAGTTCACCCAACTGTAGGTTCTAACTGGCTGCTTATTTTATTCAATCCGATTCCCTTGTTGTATCTTCCTTTTATGGTTTATAAGGCTGTAAAACGCAAGAAAGACTATTATCATGTCGGAAATATGGTGTATTTAACACTTTTTATAACCATTCTTCCATTTTGTGGGCAAGAATTTAATTTAACAGTATTACCTTTGGCACTCGGTTTGCTAGTGACTTCTGCAAGCCATGTATTAGTTTGGAATAAAAAGTAATGAAAGAACGTATATTAACATCGCTGATAGCGGCATTTGTGATAACAAGTCTTCAGGCACAAACGACTCCTGCTGTGCCGAGGTTGGTTGTGGGCTTAACCATAGATCAACTTCGTTCTGACTATATTGAAGCTTTCTCGGCTTTATATGGTGAAAGGGGTTTTAAGCGTTTGATGAGAGAGGGGAGAGTTTATTGCAATGCAGAATATGATTTTATAAATATAGATCGTTCTTCGGCTGTAGCTTCTATATATACAGGTACTACCCCTTATTATAATGGAATTGTCGGTAACCGTTGGATGGACCGTGCTTCTTTACGTATTATAAAAAGTGTGGATGATCCTGCTTATATGGGAGTATATACTTCTGAAAGCACTTCACCTCAGCATTTGTTGGTTTCAACTTTATCAGATGAGCTGATGGTAGCTACTTGTGGAAATGCAGAGGTGTACTCTATTGCTCCTACCCGAGAAATGGCTGTTTTGGCAGCCGGGCATGCTGCTAAAGGGGCTTTTTGGTTGAATGATGAAACAGGAAAGTGGAGTGGCTCTACTTATTACGGCTCGTTTCCGGAGTGGGTGACTACATATAATGACCGCGACGGTTTGGATTTTCGCATCGGGAATCTTGTATGGGGACCTTATCTGCCTGTTACGTCTTATAAATATGTCACTTCTGATGCAAAGCAGCTTACTTTCAAGCATGATTTTTCTGATGAGCGAACTGAAAAATATAAAAAGTTCAAAACCAGTCCTTATGCAAATGACGAGGTAAACAAACTGGTTGATGCTTGTCTGACATATACTAATGTCGGGAAAGATAATGTTCCTGACTTGCTTACATTGTCATATTATGCAGGAAATTACGCTCATATGTCCAACGCAGAGTATGCTATGGAAATTCAGGACATGTATGTTCGTTTGGATAACAGCATAGGTGACTTGTTGGATTTAATAGACCGTAAAGTAGGGCTGAACAATACGTTGTTTTTTATAACATCTACTGGTTATACTGACGTTGACCCTAAAGACCCTGAACAATATAAGATACCTGGCGGAGAGTTTCATATCAAGCGCTGTGGGGCTTTGTTGAATATGTATCTCATGGCTATTTATGGGCCGGGACAGTATGTCGAGACTTACTATGATCGTCAGATTTATTTGAATCATAAACTTATTGAAGATAAAAAGCTGAATCTTACAGAGATATTAAACCGCTCTTCCGACTTTATTGTACAGATGAGTGGAGTTCGTTCTGCTTATTCTTCACAACGTTTGTTGCTTGGTGCATGGACCCCTCGTATTGATAAGATCAGAAATACTTTCAATCCGCATCTTTCTGGTGATATTTATATAGAAGTAATGCCAGGATGGTCTGTTGTGGATGAGTATTCTCAAGTTACGAAGGTGGTGCGCGACAACTACTCGTCTGCTCCTTTGATTTTTATCGGTAATAACATAAAGCCGGAAATCCTTTACACTCCGGTGAAAATGGCGACTATTGCTCCTACAATAGCTCATTTTATGCGCATTCGGGCCCCCAATGCTGCAACTGCTGCCCCTCTGACGGGCATCCGTAAATAAATTATATACTCAGACAACAAAGAAAATCAGTAAATTAGTTATCTTTGTGCGTCGGAATACCGAATAAATAAATCAATTAGAAATAATAAAAATAACAATATACAATGGGATTTAATGAATTTATAAGCAAACTTTTTGGTAATAAGGCTACTCGCGATATGAAAGAAATTCAGCCGTGGGTGAATAAAGTAAAAGAAGTCTATCCGGAGATTGCTAAGTTGAGTCACGATGAATTACGTGCGAAAACAGAGGAGCTGAAAAAGTATATCAAAGAATCAGCTGTTGAAGAAAACAAGAAGATAGAAGAGCTGAAAGCTACTATCGAAACTACAGATATTGAAAAGCGTGAGCCTATCTTCTCACAGATAGACAAGCTGGAAAAAGAAGTTCTTGAAAAATATGAAAAAGCTTTGAATGATGTGCTTCCTACTGCTTTTGCAATAGTGAAAGATACAGCACGTCGTTTGAGTGAGAACGAAGAAATAGAAGTAACTGCTACTGAAATGGACCGTAATCTGGCTGCTCAGGGCAAAGACTTCGTTCGTATAGAAGGTGATAAGGCTATTTGGAAGAATCATTGGGTTGCAGGTGGTAATGAAATGACCTGGAACATGGTTCATTACGATGTACAGCTGTTTGGTGGTGTAGTTTTGCACCAGGGAAAAATTGCTGAAATGGCAACCGGTGAAGGTAAGACATTGGTAGCTACTCTTCCGGTATTCTTAAATGCATTGACAGGAAATGGTGTACATGTAGTCACAGTGAACGATTATTTGGCTAAGCGTGACTCTGAATGGATGGGACCGCTTTATATGTTCCATGGTTTGAGCGTAGACTGCATCGATAAGCACCAGCCTAATTCTGAGGCTCGTCGTCGTGCTTACATGGCAGATATTACATTTGGTACAAATAATGAATTTGGTTTTGACTACTTGCGTGATAATATGGCTGTCAGCCCTAGAGATCTTGTACAGCGTAAGCACAATTACGCAATTGTCGATGAGGTGGACTCTGTATTGATTGATGATGCACGTACTCCGTTGATTATCTCAGGTCCTGTTCCTAAGGGCGATGAACAGTTGTTCGAAGTACTTCGTCCGCTGGTAGAACGTCTGGTAGAGGCACAGCGTAAATTGGCTACTCAATATCTTGCTGATGCAAAACGTCTGATTGCTTCTGATAAGAAAGAAGATGTAGAGGCTGGTTTCCTTGCTCTGTTCCGTAGCCATAAAGCATTACCTAAGAATAAGCCACTTATTAAATACCTGAGTGAGCCGGGTATCAAGGCTGGTATGTTGAAGACAGAGGAAATCTACATGGAACAGAACAACAAGCGTATGCCGGAAGCGGTAGAGCCGTTGTACTTCGTAATCGACGAAAAACTGAAGAGTGTAGATTTGACAGATAAGGGTGTTGATTTGATTACTGGTAATTCGCAAGATCCTACTCTTTTCGTTTTGCCTGATATTGCAGGACAACTTTCTGCTTTGGAAAATGAAACAGGACTGAGCGATGAAGAAAAGCTTGCAAAGAAAGACGAACTGCTTACTAACTTTGCTATTAAGTCAGAACGTGTTCACACCATCAACCAGCTGTTGAAAGCATATACCATGTTCGAAAAGGATACTGACTACGTTGTAATGGACGGACAGGTTAAGATCGTTGACGAACAGACAGGACGTATTATGGATGGTCGTCGTTGGAGTGACGGTTTGCATCAGGCTGTAGAAGCGAAGGAAGGTGTTAAGATTGAGGCTGCTACTCAGACATTTGCTACTATCACCTTGCAGAACTACTTCCGTATGTATCACAAACTTTCTGGTATGACCGGTACTGCTGAAACAGAAGCAGGAGAGTTCTGGGATATCTATAAACTGGATGTTGTGGTAATTCCGACTAACCGTCCGATTGCACGTATTGATATGAACGACCGTGTATATAAGACTAAGCGTGAAAAATATAAAGCGGTTATCGAAGAAATCGAGAAGATGGTTCAGGCAGGACGTCCAGTACTGGTAGGTACTACTTCAGTCGAAATTTCTGAAATGTTGAGTAAGATGCTTACTTTGCGTAAGATTCAACATAATGTCCTGAATGCGAAGTTGCATCAGAAAGAAGCTGACATTGTAGCGAAGGCTGGTCAGAGTTCGACTGTAACTATCGCTACTAACATGGCAGGTCGTGGTACTGATATTAAGTTGAGTCCGGAAGTTAAAGCTGCCGGAGGTTTGGCTATCATTGGTACAGAACGTCATGAATCACGTCGTGTAGACCGTCAGTTGCGTGGTCGTGCAGGACGTCAGGGTGACCCGGGTTCTTCTGTATTCTTTGTATCTTTGGAGGATGATTTGATGCGTTTGTTTGCTTCCGACCGTCTTGCTAACTGGATGGATAAGATGGGATTCAAGGAAGGAGAAATGATCGAACACAGCATGATTTCCAAATCCATCGAACGTGCCCAGAAGAAAGTGGAAGAAAATAACTTCGGTATCCGTAAACGTCTGCTTGAATACGATGATGTGATGAATAAGCAGCGTACCGTAGTTTACACGAAGCGTCGTCATGCTTTGATGGGTGAACGTATCGGTATGGATATTGTCGACATGATTTGGGATCGTTGTGTCAATGCTGTTGAACAACCTGATTACGAAGATGTGAAGATGGAAATTCTTCAGACACTGGCTATGGAGACTCCGTTCAGTGAAGAAGACTTCCGTAACAAGAAGAAAGAGGATTTGGCAGAACAGACTTTCCAGGAAGCTATGACATTGTTTAAGCGTAAAACGGAACGTATGGCTGCTATCGCTAATCCGGTAATTAAGCAAGTGTACGAAGCACAGGGACATATGTATGAAAACATTATGATTCCTATCACTGATGGCAAGCGTATGTATAATATTTCTGTAAACTTGAAAGAAGCATACGAAACAGAATCTAAGGCTATCGTGAAGGCTTTTGAAAAAGCTATTTTGCTTCACACTATTGATGATGCATGGAAAGAAAATCTGCGTGAACTGGATGAATTGAAACATTCTGTACAGAACGCAAGCTATGAACAGAAAGATCCGCTGTTGATCTTCAAGCTTGAATCTGTTACGTTGTTCGATAATATGGTTGGCAAGATTAACAATAACACGATTTCTATCTTGATGCGCGGACAGATACCTGTTCAGGAACCACAGCAAGTGCGTGAAGCTGCTCCGGAACCAGAACGTCCTCGTCAGCAGTATCGTGAAGAAAAACAGGACTTGAATGATCCGGATCAGCAGGCAGCAGCTGGACGTGATACACGCGAAGCAAAACAGGAGCCATATCGTGCTGAAAAAACAGTCGGTCGTAATGATCCTTGTCCTTGCGGTAGTGGTTTGAAGTACAAAAACTGCCACGGACGTGATAAAGTGTAAGTTTTGACTGAGAAATAAATAAAGTTTGAGAATGTCATTCTTCGAGTGTGAACTCGTGGGATGACATTCTTTTTTTATTTTCTTTTAAAAGAAAAGGGTATTCTTTCTTTCCCTTTACACTCTCTGCAATATTTTTCTTTGGTGCTGATAAATGCTTATTTATTTGTACAAAAATGATGAAAGTTTGTACAGAAAAAAATAAAATATCACGATGTTTTCTTGAAAAGATGATGAAGTTTTTTTCGTTTATTGGTATTGAATGTCATCTGTTAATGAGTGATGTTACAAATCTTAATATGTGTATCTAAATTTTTTCGTTTAAATTCTTTTTTATAGCTTTGTTTCGTTAGAGTTTTATTTAAATAGACTATGATGAAAATATATACTTTGTGTGCTGTTGCACTGATGTGCTGCCTTGCATCTTGTAGTTCGATACAAACTTTGACGTTCGATCAGTTGTGTCCGGCTACAGTGAATTTTCCCGAACGAGTTAGAAATGTTGCGGTCGTTAATAATATGCCTGCTACTCCAGAAGCCAAAAGGACTTTGCTGACATTGGGAGAAATGAATGGAAATGGTAAGAAATCGGCAGAAATGCTGGCTTCTTCATTGGCCGATTCCAAATATTTTAATCAGGTGATGATTTGTGATTCGGCTTTAAATGATACTCATTTTGTGGGTAGACGGATTCTTACTCAGAAAGAAGTGCAGCAACTCGCTGGTGAACTTGATGCTGACCTTATTTTTTCATTGGATCAGGTCGGTATCCAGACTGAGCGTGATGAACTTGTTTATCCGGGGATTGCTGCATCATGGCCGGTTATTAAAGCAAAAGTTACTCCTGTTTTAAGCATTTATCTACCGGAGCGTGAAAGACCGATACAGGTGATTGCTAAAACAGACAGTTTGCAGTGGGATGCAGGCTTGGCTCCTTCAGACAGGCAGATGCAGGAGGAAGCAGCTTCATATGCTGCATATATGCTTACCCAGATGCTGGTGCCTTACTGGAAGCAAACAGAACGTATATATTATGACGGTGGTTGTGTAGAAATGCGTGATGCAGCTGTTTGTGTAAGAGAAAACGACTGGCAGGGTGCATACGATTTATGGAAATCACTGTTCGATCATAGTAAATCGAATAAGCTGAAAATAAAGTCAGCTTTTAATCTGGCTTTGGCTTCTGAAATGCAAGGTGACTTACCTCAAGCTGAAAAATGGATGAAAGAGGTGGAAAAACGAGTAACTGCCGGGTCAGACGAAGAAGCAGTGTGGAAGTTTTATGCTGCACAGTTGGCAGAAAGGTCGAAAGATTTTCCTTATTTAAATGCCCAAATGGGCCGTTTTGGAAACAAATTCTAGTATTATCTGTTGCGCGAAAGATTTTTTTTGTACATTTGAGGTAATAAAATTCGATAAACATGATGAACATTAGTGAACAGTCGCACGCTTCTATAGCTTCTGCTTTGGAAGAAGCTCTCAGCAGATATGCTGTGAAAAATGATAGTTCGGTAGTAACAGATATTCATTTGCAGCCAAAACAAGATAGCGGAGAACTAGTTGTCTTCAACGATGATGATGAAGAGCTGGCACGTGCCGTTATTGCTGAATGGGTGGATTATGATGGAGAAGATTTTTATACAGAAGTCGAGCCATTGCTCCGTGCGGAAGTTACAGCATTGAAAAATGAAAAAGGTCTGGACAAGCTTTGCCTGATGAAGCCTTATTCGTTTGTACTAGTAGATGAAGAAAAGGAAACTGTTTCGGAACTTTTGCTTATAGACGATGAGGACACTTTATTGCTAAGCGACGAGTTGTTGAAAGGACTTGATGAAGAACTGGATGCCTTCTTGAAAGATTTGCTGGAAAAATAATCAGTAAATCTATCTGCTTCTAGAAAAAATATCGGTGACTTATCAAATTTAATACTATGGGGGAGCGCATTACCTTTCGTAAAAATGAGCGTCTGCATACGATTAATCCCCGTTGGAGAGGAAATCCAATTGTTAAGGGGAAGTTTTTCAATCGTCAGCATCGCTGGCGTCCGGGAATGGGTAGTGTGCTTAAATGGCGTTTTTCCCCCAATCCGCAGCGTAAGGAAAAAAGAACGATAAAATGGAATCCGAAGGTTCATTTTCTTCGTTCTTTGGATGCTGTAGTGGGTAATACATTGATATGGCTTGGTCATAACTCTTTTTTCCTGCAGGTAGGAGGAAAGCGTTTTATGATAGATCCTGTATATGGAAGTATTCCTTTCGTAAAGCGTAGAAGCCAGTTTCCTGCCAATCCTTCCATATTTACTAATATTGATTATCTGCTTATCAGCCACGATCATTTCGATCATTTGGACAAACCGAGTGTGGCTCGTCTTTTTGCCGATAATCCGCAGATGAAACTGTTTTGTGGTATTGGTACGGGGGCTTTGATAAAGAGCTGGTTCCCGACAATGGAAGTGATTGAGGCTGCGTGGTATCAACAGCATCGTGATGGCGACTTGCGATTGACGTTTCTGCCGGCACAGCATTGGAGCAAGCGTGGAGTAAACGATGGGGGAGAACGGTTGTGGGGGGCTTTTATGATAGAAGCCGATGGTATTACAATCTACAACAGTGGTGATACAGGATATGCCCGTCATTTCAGCGAACTTCCGGAACTGTTTCCACATATCGATTATTGCATGATAGGAATAGGTGCGTATAAGCCGCGTTGGTTTATGAAGCCTAATCATATATCACCCTATGATGCACTTACAGCTTCGACAGATATGAATGCCCGTATCACCGTACCGATGCATTACGGTACGTTCGATCTTTCAGACGAGCCTTTGTTCGATCCTCCTCATGTCTTTGCAGCAGAAGCCCGTAAGCGAGATATGCCCGTTCTGCTTCCTGAACTGGGAGAAATTGTCAAGCTCAGTCACCAGCGCTAATGCTGAGAAATTTTTATTTTCCCGTTTCTTTAGGTGCTATTATCAGATTATCTTTGGGTACGACGATGGTCCGTTGGGCTGTCGAGTCATTGTTTATGCTGGTTACTTCGCCCTTTGTGGTAAAGTATACATAATTTCCCATGTCATAAAAACGGTAAACTTTTACTCCATCGTGTTCGAACAGGTAACTTATAGTATATGTATCGTTATTCTGAGGTGCTTTGTTCTGAATAGGTATTCCTACGCCACAGGAGGAGAATATCATGGAACACAGAGAAATAAGGCCTGTATAAAATAAACTTGCTTTCATGCTTAAAAGTTTGGGGTTATTCGTTTTCACAAATATATCCAAAATTCTGATTATACAGGAGTTTATGGCTGGAATTTATTTTATAGCAGTATGCTGAAAGGAGTTTATCTGAGGAAATGAATGGGGAATAAAAAAAACTTGAAGCAGATTTGATGTATTCCTGCTTCAAGTTTATTATAGAGGGTATTTAATTTACTTTTTCAGTGCAGCAATGCTTTCTTTCAATGCGGCAATCTTAGTTTCAGCATCAGCTTGTTTTTTACGTTCCATTTCAATAACGTTTGCCGGTGCCTTGCTTACAAATTTTTCATTGTTCAGTTTCTTCAATACGCTCTGTAAGAATCCTTCCTGATACTTCAGGTCTGCTTCCAGCTTCTTCAGTTCTTCTTCTACGTCGATAAGATTACCCAGCGGTATGAAGTATTCTGTTGTGCCTACCATGAATGAAGCAGCACCTTCTGGCTTACTTTCTACTACAGTTACAGCAGAGAGGTTTGCCATCTTCTTCACAACCTCTGCATATGCCATCAGTTGAGTATTTTCTCCAAGTACGAGCATTTCGAGTACTTCTTTCTGTGCAATGTTTTTCTGCAAGCGGATGTTGCGGATACCTGAAATGATTTCTTTCAGCTGATCGAATGCATTGCAAAGTTCGTTGGCTGCCTGTAAGTCACGACCGCAGAAAGTTTCCAGTTGAGCAACCATGATACTTTCTCCCGGTTTGCGATCGTAAATATGCTGCCACAATTCTTCTGTGATGAATGGCATAAACGGATGAAGCTGACGCAACAGAACATCGAAGAAATGTAATGTAGATTCGTATGTCTTTTTGTCGATAGGCTGACCGTATGCAGGTTTTACCATTTCCAGATACCAGCTTGAGAATTCATCCCAGAACAGTTTGTAAACCAGCATCAGAGCTTCGCTCAAACGATATTTGCTAAACAAGTCGTCCATTTCGGCAGAAACCTTAACCAGCAGGTTATCGAACCATTCGGTTGCCAGCTTAGCATATTCCGGCTGTTCGATGTCGGCTACTTGCCAGCCTTTTACCAGACGGAAAGCATTCCATATCTTATTGTTGAAGTTACGTCCTTGTTCACACAGTGCATCGTCGAACAAGATATCGTTTCCGGCAGGTGCAGAAAGCATCATTCCCATACGTACACCGTCAGCACCATATTGCTCTATCAAATCCAGCGGATCGGGTGAGTTACCCAATGATTTTGACATCTTGCGTCCAATCTTATCGCGTACGATACCGGTGAAATATACATTCTTAAACGGCATATCGCCCATGTATTCATAGCCGGCCATAATCATACGTGCTACCCAGAAGAAAATGATATCCGGACCAGTTACCAGGTCGGAGGTAGGATAGTAGTATTTGATTTCTTCATTACCCGGATTGTTGATACCGTCGAAGAGTGAGATAGGCCACAACCATGAAGAGAACCAAGTATCCAGACAGTCGTCATCCTGACGCAAGTCTTCTACTTTCAGATTTTGGTTACCGGTTTTTTCTTTAGCCAGTTCCAAAGCCTTTTCAGGAGTTTCGGCTACTACAAAGCCACCTTCAGGCAAGTAATAAGCCGGAATACGGTGACCCCACCACAACTGACGGCTGATACACCAGTCTTTGATGTTTTCCAACCAGTTGCGATATGTATTTTTATATTTAGCAGGGTAGAACTTCAGTTCGTCGTTCATTACAGGAGGCAAAGCCATGTCTGCAAAGTGCTGCATGCGCAGGAACCACTGCATAGAAAGTTTCGGCTCGATAGCTACGTTGGTGCGTTCAGAGAAACCTACCTTATTGGTGTAAGCTTCTACCTTTTCCAGCAAGTCGGCAGCAGCCAGGTCTTTTTCAATCTGTTCACGAACATCAAAGCGATCCATGCCTACGTACATACCAGCAGCTTCGCTGATAGTTCCGTTGTCGTTGAAAATATCGATAGAAGGCAGGTTGTATTTTTCTCCCAGCATGTAGTCGTTTACATCGTGTGCCGGAGTTACTTTCAGACAACCGGTACCAAACTCAATGTCTACATAGTCATCTTCGATAACCGGAATGACACGTCCAACCAGCGGAACGATTACTTTCTTACCTTTCAGCCACTGGTTTTTCGGGTCGTTTGGATTGATACACATTGCAGTATCACCCATAATTGTTTCAGGACGTGTAGTAGCTACTACTGCATATCTGCCTTCCGGATCGCCTTCTACTTTGTAGCGCAGATAGAAAAGTTTACTGTGTTCTTCTTTGTAAATAACTTCTTCATCGCTGAGGGCAGTCAAAGCTTTCGGGTCCCAGTTTACCATACGTACACCGCGGTAAATCAATCCTTTATTGTATAAGTCAACGAAAACTTTAATAACACTTTCGCTACGTTTTTCATCCATTGTGAAAGCAGTGCGGTCCCAATCGCATGAAGCACCCAGCTTACGGAGCTGCTTCAAGATAATGCCTCCGTGTTCTTCGGTCCATGCCCATGCGTGTTTCAAGAACTCTTCGCGGGTAAGGTCGGTTTTCTTTATACCCTGTTGAGCCAGTTTGTTTACTACTTTAGCTTCTGTTGCAATAGAAGCGTGGTCTGTTCCCGGAACCCAGCAGGCATTTTTGCCAGTCATACGGGCGCGGCGTACCAGAATATCCTGAATGGTATTGTTAAGCATGTGTCCCATGTGGAGCACTCCGGTTACGTTTGGCGGCGGAATCACGACGGTATACGGTTGGCGTCCGTCGGGTTTAGAACTGAAAAGTTTATTGTCCAGCCAATACTGGTACCATTTCCCTTCCACATCAGCGGGATTGTACTTACTTGCTAATTCCATTTTTCTATATCGTTTTTAAATGTTTGTTTTTATACGTTTTAGGTTGCAAAATTAATAAAAGTAGTTGGATTTCTGATATTATGCCCCGAAAAACGTCTTTCTATGGCTGTATAAAATTTTACCCCTTCATACCAGTCAGCGTATGAAGGGGTAAAAACGGCTGCATACCTGGGTTAGTATGCAGTTTTTTTAAAAAGAATATAAACTTTTTTCTTAGTTACCTTCCGTTTTCTTAAATCAATTCGTCGGAAGTGTATCCCTGAGGCAATGTGCGGCAGTTATAGCCTGAAGCCATAATTTCACCGTAAGCTCCGGCAGAACGGAGTGCGATAAGGTCGCCTCGTTTCACACGGTTCAGGTCGATAGCTTTGCCGAAAACATCAGATGATTCACAGATAGGACCTACTACATCATAAGTTTCGTTCGGTTCTTCGGAAGTAATGTTCTCTATCTTATGGTAAGCCTGGTAGAGAGCCGGACGGATAAGGTCGGTCATACCTCCATCGACAATAGCAAACTGTTTGTTTGTTCCCTGTTTTACGTAGATAACTTTAGTGATAAGACTTCCGCACTGACCTACTACAGAACGTCCCAATTCGAAGTGTAATGTCTGTTGCGGACGCAGCTTCAGATGTTTATGATAAGTAGCAAAATAATCAGCAAAGTCGGGGATAGGCTGGCGGTTCGGATGAGCATAGTCTATACCAAGTCCACCACCGACATTGATATGTTCTACGATGATCTGGCGTGCGTAAAGTTTTTCCTGCAAATCGTTTATGCGATTACACAGAGCTACAAAGTCTCCCATATCCAGAATTTGTGAACCGATATGGAAGTGCAAGCCTACAAACTTCACATTGTTCATTTCGAGTGCACGGTCTATCACCTTATCCATGTCTTGCATGCTGATACCAAACTTGTTCTCTGCAAGTCCGGTGGTGATATTGGCATGGGTATGTGCGCCGACATCCGGATTGATGCGGAAAGCTACTCGGGCAATTTTTCCTTTTGCTGCTGCCAGCTCGTTGATTACTTCCAGTTCTGGAACAGACTCTACATTAAAGCAGAAAATGTCGTGATCTAGTCCCAGGTTTATTTCACGGTCGGTTTTTCCGACTCCTGCATACACAATTTTGCTTGCTGGGAATCCTGCTTTGATTGCTGCTGCAATTTCACCTCCACTTACACAGTCTGCTCCCAATCCATGCTCACGGATAATGCTCAACACCTTTGGATTAGCATTAGCTTTAATTGCATAGTGCACACAAAACTTATTGTATTTGGCAGCCTCTGTACGGATTACGTTTAACGTATCTCTCAGCAGGTTTGCATCATAATAGTAAAACGGGGTTTCCAGTTCGCGGAATTTATTGATGGGAAATGTTCCTTTCATATACTGTAAAGAATTAAGTTGTAAAAAAAACGGACGATGCGATTCAAGTATAACCGTATCATCCGTTTTCTTTTGATGATTATTTATTATTAAATAAAACGTCGCTTAATGATTGCAGTGCTGTCTTCTTATCCGATTCTCGAATCAGGAACGAAATGTTGTAATTGCTTCCTCCAAACGAAATCATACGTACAGGAATGTTACGCATTGCCTGGATAGCTTTTGCTTCAAATCCGATATTTTCCCATTCTAGATCTCCCACAACGCAAACGATACACATGTCATGGTCTACGGTTACAGTACCATATTTCTTCAGGTCGTTTACGATTTCATTCAGATGTTTGGTATTGTCAATAGACATCGATACACCTACTTCAGAGGTACAAACCATATCGATGGGTGTCTGGTAGCTTTCGAAAATCTCGAATACTTTACGCAAGAAACCGTGAGCCAGTAACATACGGCTTGACTTGATCTTGATAGCAGTGATATTATCTTTTGCTGCAACAGCTTTAATCTTACCTTTTTCAGTTTCGTTTGAGATAAGTGTACCCGGTGCACTTGGTTCCATTGTGTTGAGCAGACGTACCGGAATATTAGCATATTTGGCAGGCTGTACACAAGTCGGGTGCAGAATCTTAGCTCCGAAGTATGCCAGTTCTGCAGCTTCTTCGAAGTGAAGCTGACGTACCGGAGAAGTTTTGTCTACCACGCGCGGATCATTATCGTGCATTCCGTCAATATCAGTCCATATCTGGATTTCTGAAGCGTTTACAGCTGCACCGATAAGAGAAGCAGTATAATCACTACCTCCACGTTGCAAGTTGTCTATTTCTCCGTAAGCATTGCGGCAGATAAATCCTTGTGTAATATATATTTCCTGTCCAGGATTTGCTTCAAGCTGTAAAGCCAGTTTCTCGCGGATGTAGTTTAGGTCGGGTTCGCTGTTTTTGTCTGTGCGCATAAATTCCAAAGCCGGAATCAAAACCGCTTTCACGCCTTGTTCGCAGAGATAATTAGTTACCATGTTGGTAGAAATGATTTCTCCCTGTGCAAGAATAACTTTTTCTTCGAACAGTGTAAATATATCCTTTGTGAAAGATCGGATGTAGTCGAATACCGATTTTACGAACTCCAGAGTCTTCTGTTTATACTCTTCGGTAGAGAAAAGTTCATCAATATGCTGTTTATATTTTGCTTCCAGCTTATTGATTACTTCGTTTGCTCCTTCGGGATTTTTCTTGTATAGATAATCCGAAATTTCAACCAGTGTGTTGGTTGTACCCGACATTGCAGACAATACTACTATTTTCTGCTCGCCATCAGTAATTAATTTGGCAACATCTTTCATTCTCTGTGCAGAGCCTACTGATGTTCCTCCAAACTTTAAGACTTTCATTTCTAGTTTCGAATTTTAATTGTTCTATAAAATACTCTTTCTTTTGGGCGCAAAGATACGAATATTTTATGGTTCTTTTTAATAATGATAATAAAATCTCTAACAATTTGTCTTTTTTAGTATTCACTTGCTTCGCGCAACTGATGTTGTCCGCAGCAGTATACTTTTCCTGGAAACTCGCTTAAAAGGTTCAGGTTGTGGGTTGTCATGATGATAGCCGTACCCTGTGTACATATTTCCTGAAGCAATTTGACGATGTTTCTGCCTGTTTCTACATCCAGGTTTCCGGTAGGTTCATCAGCCAGGATTATTTCAGGCTTGTTCAATATTGCACGTGCTATGACGATACGCTGCTGTTCGCCGCCTGAGAGTTCATTTGGCATCTTGTAGCCTTTGTTTTCCATGCCTACCAGACGTAATACTTCTTCAATGCGACTTTCTCTTTCTGAAAATTGCTTCCAGCCTGTAGCACGCAGTACGAAATCCAGATTATCGTATACAGTACGGTCGGTCAGAAGCTGGAAATCCTGAAATACGATGCCCAGTTTCCGTCGCAGGCTGGCAATATTTTTTTGCTTGATGGTACGCATATCGTAACCCAATACAGTTGCTTCCCCTTCACATATATCCAGTTCACCGTATATGGTTTTCAGGAAAGTCGACTTACCGGTTCCTACTTTTCCTATTAGGTAGACGAACTCACCTTTTTTCAGTTCAAAGTTTACATTGTTCAGTATGCCTAGCTCCTGCTGGTTGATATCTACATTTTTATAACTTATGAGTGGTTGGTCTTCCATAAAATCAATGTTTCTTCCAGTTTTCGCTGTGGCGTTCTTTTAACTCGCGTGCTAAATCTTCAATGCGGTAACCTTTCGATGTTAGCAGTACGATTAGGTGATAAAGCAAGTCGGCTCCTTCATAGATAAGGCGTTCGTCTGTTCCGTTGCATGCTTCGATGATTGTTTCTACTGCTTCTTCACCTACTTTCTGAGCCATTTTGTTGACTCCCGATTTGAAAAGACTTGTCGTATAAGATTTCTCAGGCATTTCTTCATGACGTTTGTCGATGAAGTCTTGCAACTCTTTCAGGAACATAATATCCTGTTCGTTCTTTTCACCCCAACAAGTATCTGCTCCTGTATGACAAACTGGTCCTGCAGGATTTACCTTTATCAGCAGCGTGTCATTGTCGCAGTCGGCCGCAATGGAAACTACATGCAGGAAATTGCCGCTTTCTTCACCTTTTGTCCATAATCTGTTTTTGGTGCGGCTAAAGAATGTGACTTTTCCAGTTTCCACTGTCTTATTGTATGCTTCTTCATTCATAAATCCCAGCATCAGTACCTTTTGAGTATAATTATCTTGAATGATGGCAGGAACAAGTCCGTTCATCTTTCCAAAATCTAAATCCATATTTTATATATTTTAAAATTAAACTCTAACGTTGATTCCTTCTTTGCAAAGGTATGCTTTTAATTCGGGAATAGGAATCTCACCGAAATGAAAAACGCTGGCGGCTAGTGCTGCATCCGCTTTTCCGATAGTAAAAGCATCTCTAAAGTGCTCCTTGCTTCCTGCTCCTCCCGAAGCGATGACGGGAATGGTCAGTATTTGGCTCAGTTGGGACAGGGCATCATTGGCGTAACCGTTTTTTACTCCATCATGGTCCATACTTGTGAACAATATTTCTCCTGCTCCGCGTTCATTGGCTTCCCGAGCCCATTCAAAAAGATTCCGGTCCGTTTCTTTCCTGCCGCCGTTCAGGTAACATTTCCACCCGTCTGCTGTTTGCTTGGCGTCGATTGCTACTACGCATACTTGAGAGCCAAAGTGAGAGGCTATGTCGTCTATCAACTGTGGATTGCGGATAGCCGAAGAATTGATGGAAATTTTATCGGCTCCGGCGCTGAGCAGACGGTCTACATCGCTTAATTCATGGATGCCTCCTCCCACCGTGAAAGGTATGCTGATATGTGCAGCAATACGTTTTACCAGGTCGGTAAAGGTTTTTCGTCCTTCGTGACTGGCTGTTATATCCAGATATACCAGTTCGTCAGCCCCTTGTTCGCTGTATATCTTTCCTAGTTCTACAGGATCACCGGCTTGTCGGAGATTTACAAAATTCGTTCCCTTTACGGTTTGTCCGTCTTTGATATCCAGACATGGGATAATTCGTTTTGCTAACATATATATTGTACTATTTTATTTAAAGATAACGGCTTAACTCTCTCAGTGAAATTTTACCTTCGTACAAAGCCTTTCCTACAACTACAGCAGGTATACCTGATTCGTGTAGCTTCAGAATATCATCAATACTGCTTACGCCTCCGCTTGCTATCAGATGTATATCGGGAAAGGCAGCCATAATATCTTTGTAAAGTGGAATAGAGGGACCTTCCAGCATTCCATCGCGGCTAATGTCAGTACAGAGCACTTTGTTGATACCTTTTTCTATATAGTTTTTAAGAAACGGCATTAGTTCTTGAGTACTCTCTTCCTTCCATCCGCTAATAGCTATCTTGTTGTCTTTTACATCGGCTCCGAGTATTATTTTCTCTTCACCATATTTTTCTAACCACTGGCAAAATAATTCGGGTTGTTTTACGGCTATGCTTCCCAATGTAACCATCTGAGCTCCGTTGTCGAAAGCAATGACAAGATCTTCATCACTTTTTACACCTCCTCCGAAATCGATTATCAAAGATGTCTGACTTGCAATTCTGTCAAGAACTCGATAATTTACTACATGATGTGAAGCTGCTCCATCCAGATCGACTACATGCAAGCGGCTTATTCCGTAAGCTTCGAATTCCTTGGCAACTTCTACCGGATTTTCGTTATATACCTTTTGTGAGTCATACTTACCTTGTGAAAGACGTACGCATTTTCCGTCAATGATATCTATGGCAGGAATAAATTCTATCATAATATTATCTTATATCGTTGGAGAGCAATGTTTATAAATCGAGAAAATTAGTGAGAATTCTTTCTCCGTTTTTACCACTTTTTTCAGGATGAAACTGTGTCGCATAAAAGTTATCTTTATGCAATGCAGAACTGTAAGGCAGAATGTAGTCTGTCTGAGCAGCCGTGCAGTCGTTCAGAGGAACGTAGTAACTATGTACGAAGTAGACATATTCTTCGCGGTTGAATCCCCGGAACAGATCACTATTGGTATGTGAAATTGTATTCCATCCCATGTGTGGAATTTTGTCCTCATGTTTTAGAGGTTGGAAACGTTTTACTTCAGCATCAAATATACCCAGACAGTCTATATTTCCTTCTTCCGAATGTTTACACATCAGCTGCATGCCCAGACAAATTCCCAATACAGGTTGTTTCAGTTCTTTTATAAGTCTGTCAAGTTGATTATCCCGTAAATATTGCATGGTATTGCGTGCTTCTCCTACTCCGGGAAAAATAATCTTGTCTGCCTTTAGCAGCAATTCCTTGTCTGCTGTTATGACAGGAGTTATTCCCAGACGGCGTAGGGCATAATCTACGGAAAATATATTGCCAGCATTGTATTTTATGATAGCTACATTCATTCTTTTATTTTATTTGTATTTTTGCAAAAGTAACGAAATATTGTGAACTTCCTAATATTTCTGACAAAAAGTTCATTGTATGCATCTGGTTGTAACAAGTTTTCTCTAAAATGTGCAATATTTAGGCTTTTAAGAATATCTGTTGGTGAGAAAAAATGAAGAATTTACAAGCAAACTATTGCAGATTAAGGAAAATGTACTACCTTTGCAACCGCAATCGAGAGAGATAGCAAAATTAAGAATAAAAATAATGGTGCGTTAGTTCAGTTGGTTAGAATACATGCCTGTCACGCATGGGGTCACGGGTTCGAGTCCCGTACGCACCGCGAAAGTCTGCAAATCATTTTGATTTGTAGACTTTTTTTATGTTATAAACTGTAGTCTTGACATTTTTCATTACCGAATCATTGCAGAATTTCTAACCGCTGCAACGGCTTATGTACAAACTCGTAGATTTTATCTTTTCCTATTTGCTTATATTATTTAGTTGACAAGTTTTTTGTTGTAGATCTTACTGACGAACATTATCATTCGAAAAAGGATAGAAAAAGAGAAGTTTATGGTTATAAGAAAGGGTAAAAAAGTACCATATCAGTAAGCAAATAATCCGAAACAGAGTGAATAGATCTTAAATTTGACAGATATTAGATAATAAAGTATCAAACGCTCTTGAGTCAGATGTGCTATATTTGCAGAAAATACTATGATATATGAAAAACAAAAACTATTTGTATGGTTTATTGCTGTACGGATTCATAGCCGGATTTACCTCTCCGGTTTCAGCCGAAATCCGTCAGTGTGATAAAGAATTTATATCCTCAGATGATTCACACATCGTTTATATGGGAAGAATTAGCCGGAGTATTCCTCATCTTGTCCGTTTTACTTATCCGGGAGTCAGTATACTAGCAAACTTTGAAGGAACATCCTTACAGATGAAAGCAAAACCGGGAAGTGGGGCGTTTATGGTAGAAGTTGACGATGAATTGCCTTATCGGATTAATTTCGCTGAAAACGATTCGATCCAGACATTAGCAGAAGGATTACCGGAAGGAACACACCGTGTTCGCATTATGTATGCCATAGAAGGATATGAACTGAAGCCAGCATTCAAGGGCTTTTATTTAGATAAAGGATGCAGACTGGCCGAGGCTCCGGTGTTACCTGAACGTCGAATTGAATTTATCGGTAATTCCATTACTTGCGGTTATGGAGTAGAATCAGAAAATCCTTCCGATCCGTTTACCTATGAAACAGAAAATCATTTTTATACATATGCAGCCCGTACGGCAAGAGCATTGAAAGCCCAGCATCTGGTAGTGGCCCGTTCCGGAATCGGTGTATACCGTAATTACGGTGCACCTCGTTCGGGCAGTAAGGACTGTATGCCTGCCATGTACGAACAGGTCCTTTTTACAGACTCTACAGAGTTATGGGATCATACGCTTTATACACCGGATGTGGTGTGTATTAATTTGGGAACAAATGATACAAGTCTCGACAATTATGACATGAATCTGCTGACTGAGGGATATCGCAGTTTTGTGAAAAAGCTCCGTGCTGTCTATCCTCATGCTAAACTGGTATTGCTGACAGGTTCCATGATGAATGGAAAACCATTGGATGATGTAAAGAAAGCAATGGATACCGTAGTGGGTGAAATGAACAGTCAGGGAGATAAAGAGATATATCGTTTTGATATGTCGCCTCAAACAGGTTCGCTGGGGATAGGTGCTAGTTACCATCCTTCCATGCGACAGCATCAGAAGATGGCTTCAGAGCTGACCGCCTTCCTTAAGAAACTGATGAAATGGTAAACTGAAAGAATTACTTTAAAATATTGAAGATATGAAAAAATGGATTATCAGTGCCTGTCTGCTGATGATGCAGGCTGGGGCATGGGCAAAAGTTACATTGCCTGATATTATGAGTGACAATATGGTTTTGCAGCAACAGACAGAAGCCTGTTTGTGGGGAAAAGCCAATGCAAATGCCGAAGTTACAATCCGTCCGTCGTGGAATCGTGAAACATACAAGGTTACTGCCGGTGCAGACGGAAAGTGGATTGCAAAGATTAAGACTCCTACGGCAAGTTACAACGCTTACACCATTTCTATTTCCGACGGCGAAGAAATCATTTTGAATAATGTACTGGTAGGAGAAGTATGGTTCTGTTCTGGTCAGTCGAACATGGAGATGCCGTTGAGAGGCTTCTGGAATTGTCCGATAGCAGGAGCTAATGAAACGATCGCTACTTCATCAAAGTGGAAAGGAATCCGTGTAGCTACTGTTGAAAAGAACGGACAATTGCAGCCTGTCGACGAGTGTAAGGGAAGCTGGAAAGTTAGTAATCCGGAAAATGCTCCGGCATTCAGCGCGACAGCCTTTAACTTTGCGATGATGATGAATCAGGTACTGGATATTCCAATTGGTATTATCAACTGTAGCTGGGGAGGTTCGATGGTAGAAGGATGGTTGCCTCGTGAGATTGTTTCTCAATATCCCGATATTGACTTGAAACGTGATATCCGTAAGGAAGACGGACACGACTGGTGGCATTATCTGAGTCCAACATTGATGTACAACGGTATGCTGAAACCTTTGCAGAATTATACTATTAAGGGATTTTTGTGGTACCAGGGAGAATCGAACGTAGGTAAACATAAAACGTATGCTGAACGTTTGAAAACAATGGTCGAACTCTGGCGTAAAGAGTGGGGATTGGGCGAACTGCCGTTCTATTATGTAGAGATAGCTCCATTCAATTCTACAGAAACTACAGGATGTGCATTGCTTCGCGAAGCACAGTTCCAGGCACAGTCTATCATTCCAAACAGTGGAATGATTTCTACAAACGATTTGGTAGAACCTTATGAAATAAAAAATGTTCATCCTAAAAATAAGACTGATGTAGGAAAACGTCTTGCCTATATGGCATTGAGCAAGACTTATCATGTACCGGGTATAGAAGCTTACGGACCGGTTTACAAATCGATGGAAGTAAAGGATGGTGCGGTTATCTTGTCATTTGATCATGCAGAAGAAGGATTTAACCGTTTGTCTGATATGGAAGGATTTGAGGTTGCAGGAAGTGATAAGGTCTTTTATCCGGCAAAAGCTGAGGTCTTTAATAATTTGCAGATAAAAGTGACTTGTGATAAGGTTGCACAGCCCGTTGCTGTACGTTATTGTTTCCGAGATTTCCAGCCGGGAAATGTTGCAAATCTTCGTGAACTTCCTTTATATCCGTTCCGCACAGATAATTGGGAATAAATTATAAAACTTATTTATTCTAAAAAGAGCCATGTCAATATTCCGAAATGGAGTTTGATATGGCTCTTTTATTGTTTTCTATGTCATATATGTTTATTAGGTTTAAATGAACATTGACTGGTTATTGGGAATATACGACAACTATAGGTTATGGCAGAGGGCTGTTATAGAAAATAATCTGTTGGATTGTATTATTTCCACAGTATGAAGAACTTAAAATGATTAGATCTTTGAGGTTGGGAACCGGCATATGAAAAAATATGCTGTACATTTTGTCTGTTGAGTAAATGAAAGGTCTTGGATAGCATATCAGATTGGAAATTCTGATCAACGAAAAAGGCTGTTTCAGAACTAAAACCTCTGAAACAGCCCTTGTTTTTACTTAATTTACAGACTTATTTTACTTCTTCCAAATACAGGACTCTGCTGGAATAATCATTCTGTTTGTGATAATCTACGATATGGTTGTAAGGTATTTCCAGTCCGTTTGCCATCAGATAAGCACCACTGTATACTTTTCCTTCAAAAGCAAGCGGTTGATTATCTATACGGTTCAGCTCTGTGATGCGATACTTTTTGTCAGGATTAAGTCCTGCCATTGTCACGCGAGGCAAATGCTGGTTGACGAAATGTTCTGTTTTCCACCAGTAGAATACGGCCTTATCCTTTTCAGGGCTGGTATACATCAGTGAAGCTACTCCCAAACGGTCGTAAGGTGAGATGAGGCGGTAAATATCTCCCAACTGTACAATCGGGCGAATCTTCTTGTAGTCAGCTATAGCCTTGCGGCACAAGTCCTTTTCTTCATCGGTCATATTCTTGGGCTGGATTTCCATTCCCAGTCGTCCGCTCATTGCCACATCAATACGGTATTTTAATGGAATGGTACGGAAAGTCTGATGATTAGGAGCTGCGCTGATGTGTGAAGCCATGGCAATAGCAGGGAAGAAGTACGATGTTCCCCATTGCATATATACGCGCTGAAGTGCATCGGTATTGTCGCTCACCCAAAATTCATCAAAATAGGGAAGAATACCATAGTTGGCACGTCCGCCACCGCTTGCACATGCTTGAATAGTCAGATCTGGATATTTGGCACGGATGCGCTGGCATATTTTTTCGAATCCTTTGTGGAATTCTATATACATATGGCTTTGTTTATCCGCAGGCAGATAGTTGGAGCCGTGATTCATGATTGGCATGTTTGCATCCCATTTGATATAAGCTATTTCAGGGTAATTTGTCATCAAGTTGTCTACAACCTTAAATACGAAATCTTGTACTTCCGGATTAGCCAGGTCAAGTACTACTTGTGTACCTCCACGTCCCAGTACTGGGTCACGCTGAGGAGCTTTCAGTATCCATTCAGGATGTTTTTCATACAGTTCGCTGGTAGTGTTTGCCATTTCAGGCTCTATCCAGATACCAAACTTGATTCCATGTTTCTTGGCGTCTCTTATCAATCCCTCAATGCCTTCGGGCAGCTTGTTCTTGTCTACTACCCAGTCGCCCAGTGAAGAACTGTCGTTCTTACGCGGATATTTGTCGCCGAACCATCCGTCGTCCATTACGAAAAGTTCACCTCCCATTGAAGCAATGTCACCCATCATCTGGTCCATACCCTTCTGGTTAATATCGAAATATACACCTTCCCAGCTGTTCAGCAGAATGTCGCGTACGGTGTTACCATGTGCCAGCTTATACGTTCTTCCCCATTTATGGAAGTTACGGCTCGCACCGCTCAGACCTTCGTTGCTGTATGTAAGAGCAACGGCAGGAGTCTGAAATACAGTTCCTTTAGGAAGTGTATACGAAGAGTTCTCTTCGTTGATACCTGCATAAAACTGATGATAGTCGCTGTCGTCAGTATCTATTCTCAGTTTGTAGTTTCCTGAGTAACAAAGTGCAGCTCCGATAACACGTCCTTTATTTTCCTGAGGAGCACCATCGAGTGAAAACATCACTTCCGCGTGCGATGTGTGTGAATTGCGTGCACCGTCTTTGTTCTTGATAATTGTCATGCCCGGTTGTAAAGGCTCTTGGGTAAGCTGACCTTCGTTAGCCCATGAACCTGATAAATGTGAAAACCATACGTTTCCTCTGCGGATTGGCAAGTAGGCAGATGCAAATTGTGTCAGGTAAACAGGTTTTTTCTCTGTGTGGCTTATTTCAGTCCATGTTTCTATCATGTCTACATCTTCGTAGGCTTTATAGCGTACATCTATATAGAAAGGATATACCTTATCTTTCAGACGTACGGTGGTTAGTGTAGCCTGGTTCTCTTTATCAGTACTTACGCTTACCACTTCCATTTGTGTTGACATGTTTCCATCACCATGTCTGACAGCCAGTGCAGTTTCTCCAGGGCAGTTCATACCATAAGTCGGATAAGCTGTATGGTCGCAGTTCTTGGCCTCGTTGATATTCTGTAAATCAGTTTCATTTAACTTATTTCCATAATAAAGATACTTCAGCTCACCACCGGTTGATGCATTCAGGACAAGCGAAGTGTTTGGTGTAGAAATGCAAATGTTTTGTGCCCACATGTTTCCGGCAAGTAAAGAGAATCCTGCCAGCAGATAGATTTTGTTTTTTACTTTCATGCTTTTCATCTTTTTGATAATCGGTTTATACAATCATTAACTCATTTGCAAAAATAGTGGTTATTTTATGAACGGACTGATATGGTTTTATCTTATTTTGATAGAAAGGTAGAAGCGAGATAAAATATTATCGGGAACAGGCAATAAAAGTTTGTACAGAAAATAAAAAAATATCAGCATGTTTTTCTGAAGATATCAGCATATTTCTTTGAAAATATCAGCATGTTTTTTCTATAAACGTGAACACGTTTTTTCTTCGGTTTTATGGTTTTGTCATTTTATTATGTATATTTGTGATAATGAAAACAAATGCTATGGAAAAACTGGTAAATGAAAATTTTATATGCGAAATAACTCCACTTTCGGACAAGGACTGTTTTTATATAGCCGACCGGCATAAGAAAGAGTTTACCTATCCGATGCATTCGCATAAAGAGTTTGAATTAAATTTTGTAGAACATGCGCCTGGAGTGCGCCGTGTGGTGGGTGATTCGGCAGAGGTTATAGGCGATTACGATTTAGTGCTGATCACAAGTCCGGACCTGGAACACGTTTGGGAGCAAAATACCTGTTCGTCATCAAATATCCGGGAAATAACCATTCAGTTTGTACCCGCTTTTTTGAGTGGACTGATAGATACCAATCAGTTTGATATGATTCGAAAGATGCTCGACAAGGCGCAATACGGCTTATGCTTCCCAATGGATGCGGTGATGAAAGTGTATGCACTGATAGACAAGCTTCCGGAAATGAAAGGTTTTTATGCGGTAGTGCACTTTTTGACCTTGCTGTATGAACTTTCCCTTTTTACAGATCAGGCACGTACGTTGTCCAGTTCTTCGTTCGCGAAAATCGAAGTGCACTCAGATAGCCGGAGAGTACAGAAAGTACAGGATTATATTGGAAAACATTATCAGGAGGAAATCAGACTAGGTCTGCTTGCTGATATGGTAGGTATGACAGAAGTTTCGTTCAGCCGTTTTTTCAAGTTGCGCACCGGAAAGAACCTGTCGGATTACATTATTGATTTACGTTTGGGGCATGCTACCCGCTTACTGGTAGATTCAACGATGGCGATTGCTGAAATCTGTTATGAGTGCGGTTTCAACAATCTTTCTAACTTTAACCGTATCTTTAAGAAAAAGAAAAATTGTTCTCCGAAAGAGTTCAGGGATAATTATCGGAAGAAACGTACAATTATTTGATAAAGCTAGTATGGTGAGTAAAGCGGTGTTTCCTTTCAAGACTAATGTCTGTAAAAGAAACATCGCTTTTTTATTGTCAATGTTATGGTAAGATGAACTATCGCTGTTAGCGTATATAAATAAGGTAATAAAAAGCGGTTTGTGATAGAAATGCAACAATTAGATAAAATAGTATTGCTTTTTTATTTTATGATAGTCTACTTTTGCAAGTGTTAATCGAATGGATTTTTAATTTGAAATGCTATGGACCGAAACATGATTAAAAGCATATTTCCTATTCTGCAAGTTTGTGTATTGTGCTGCCTGATGTTTTTATATGGTAGTGTAAATGCTAGTGCAGCTGTGGAACGTTTGTCTGTAAAAGGAACCTTTCTTGTAAACGAAAAAGGCGAAAAGGTCGTATTGAAAGGAGTCAGTATGGGCTGGCATAACTGGTGGCCTCGCTTTTATAATGCTTCGGCTGTGAAAACGCTGAAAGAGCAATGGAATTGTACGCTGATTCGTGCTGCTATGGGAGTAGAGCCCGAAGGAGCTTATCTAAGCAATCCGGAGAAGGCGTTGAAATGTGTGACGGCTGTTGCCGATGCTGCTATCGCCAATGATGTGTATGTCATTATAGACTGGCATAGCCATGGGTTACATACAGAAGAGGCGAAAGAGTTTTTTAGTCAGATAACCGCTCGCTATAAAGGTGTTCCCAATGTTATTTATGAAATATTCAACGAACCGGTAAAGGATACCTGGGCTGATGTGAAAAAATATTCAGAGGACGTCATTGCTTGTATTCGTGCCGTCGATAAGGAGGCATTGATTCTGGTGGGTACTCCTCATTGGGATCAGGATGTACATCTGGCTGCTGATGATCCAATAAAGAATGTACATAATATAATGTATACACTGCATTTTTATGCTGCTACTCATAAAACTTCGTTGCGTGAGCGTGCCGATTATGCGCTGGAAAAAGGACTTCCTCTTTTTGTTTCCGAATGTGCCGGCATGGAAGCAAGCGGAGATGGAAATATAGATTTGCAGGAATGGAATAAATGGCAGGTATGGATGAAAGAACATGCTGTCAGCTGGGCTGCCTGGTCAATAGCTGACAAAGACGAAACTTGCTCGATGCTTTATCCTTCAGCACCTGATACTGGGTGGAAAAGTGAGGATTTGAAGGAGTGGGGGCGTATTGTAAAAGAAGTGTTATTGGTAAAATGAGATATGTTGTTTATAGATAAAGTATTTTTTTTAGGTAAGGTTGAAAGGATAATGGTTTTTGTGCCGGTAATTCTCTGAATTATCGGCACTATTTATTTGAAAGTATTCGGGAGATTTATAGGACATAGAGTAGATGTAAGTAATTAGACTATCTACAATGTTGTGAATTATTGGATAAAATTATATCATATTTCTAGATAGTTTCCTCTTACTTTTGCATTGTTGAAATAAATCTAATAGATATGCGGAAACAGAACTTTTTTTTGTTGTTAATGTCACTTGTGGTTATTGTGTCGTGTACCACAACGTCGAAAAATCAGAAAGAGAATAATTTTGTACGAGTAGAGAACGGACAGTTTATCCGTAATGGAAAGCCTTATTATTACATTGGTACTAATTTTTGGTATGGTGCAATATTGGGCTCAGAAGGCGAAGGAGGTAACCGTGTGCGTCTATGTCGCGAACTTGATTCATTAAAAAGTATTGGCATTGATAATTTACGTATACTGGTCGGTTCTGATGGCGAGCGAGGAGTAGCTGCAAAAGTGGAACCTACGCTTCAGGTTGCTCCAGGAGTTTACAATGGTACTATTTTTGCAGGACTTGACTATCTGCTTGCTGAAATGGCAAAGCGTGATATGCTGGCTGTGCTTTATCTGAATAATTCATGGGAATGGAGTGGGGGATATGGACAGTATCTGCAATGGGCTGGTTATGGAAAAGCACCACAGCCGGCAGTTGATGGGTATGCGGCTTATATGAAATTTGCCGGTCAGTTTGTATGCTCGGACAGTGCCCAAGCTCTTTATGCAAATTATGTAAAGGATGTAATAACCCGTACCAACCGTTATACAAATGTGCGTTATATAGACGATCCGACTATTATGTCATGGCAGATAGGTAACGAACCTCGTGCTTTCTTACCAGAATATAAACAGAATTTTGCCAATTGGATGGGTAAGGCTGCTGCCTTGATCAAATCTCTTGATCCCAATCACCTGGTTTCTACCGGAAGCGAAGGTAAATGGGGCTGTGAGATGGATATGGACTTATTCGAAAAAATTCATGCAGATGCTAATGTGGATTATATGAATATTCATATCTGGCCATACAATTGGGGATGGGCTCCGAAAGATAGTTTGCAGGAGAATCTGGAAAAAGCAAAACAGAATTCGAAAGTGTATATCGACGAACATCTTGCAGTTGCAAAGAAGTATCAGAAGCCTTTGGTAATCGAAGAATTTGGATATCCTAGAGATAATTTTCAATTCAGTAAATCGTCGTCAGTGAAAGCACGAGATGCTTATTATAAATATATATTCGATTTGGTATTAGATAATGCTTTATCTCATACTTTGTTTGCAGGTTGTAATTTCTGGGGATGGGGTGGCTTTGCTAATCCTTCTGAGGAATATGAATACTGGAAACCTGGAGACGATTATACTGGCGATCCTGCTCAAGAGCAGCAGGGGTTGAATTCTGTATTTGCATCGGATAGTACAACAATTAGTGTCATAAAGCTTTTTTGTGCTAAAATTAGTGACGAGAAGTAATTAATATAGTAATTGTTTTTAACTATATTAGTTATGGATAAGATAGTATTATTAATAGTCTTTTGTTATCGTTATTTTTGTGATTGTAAAAAGAATGTAACACGGATGACTTTAATCTGATATTATGTAGGACAACTATTTGTAAACTTCTCACATATATCTGAATTTTAAGAAGAAATTATTAACCATACTAAAAATATATTATGGATAAAAATGTAAGAAAATGCGTGCTGATAGCTGGTGCATTTGCTACAATCTCGATCGGAAATGTGCACCCGGCATGGGCTTCTGAAACAAGTATGTTGGAGGTTGCTCAGCAAGCTAAGAAGCAAATAAAAGGTAAGGTAGTTGATGCTACCGGTGAAACTGTTATTGGAGCCAATGTTCTTGAAAAAGGAACAACTAATGGAGTAATTACCGATTTTGATGGAAATTTTGTACTGAATGTTTCGGAAGGTGCAACGCTGGAAATTTCTTATATTGGATATGTTACTCAGACGATTAAAATAACTAACCAGACTTCTTTGAATATTGTATTGAAAGAAGATTCTGAAACATTGGATGAGGTTGTGGTTGTCGGATACGGTACAATGAAAAAAAGCGACTTGTCTGGTGCTTCTGTTTCTGTAGGTGAAGATGCTATTAAAGGATCTGTCATAACAAACCTTGATCAGTCCTTGCAGGGACGTGCAGCAGGTGTTTCGGCTGTAACAACTTCAGGTGCGCCGGGTTCTTCATCTTCTATCCGTGTTCGTGGTCAGGCTACTATTAACTCAAACGCAGAACCTTTGTATGTAATTGATGGCGTTATTGTGCAGGGTGGAGGTTCTTCTGGTTCTGATTTTGGACTTGGTGATGCATTGGGTAATGGCTCGGTTTCTACTATTTCTCCGCTGTCTACTATCAATCCGTCAGATATTGTTTCTATGGAGATTTTGAAGGATGCTTCGGCTACAGCTATTTATGGAGCTCAGGGAGCAAATGGAGTTGTGTTAATTACAACCAAGCGTGGTAAGGCAGGTGAAGCCAAATTTACTTATGACGGTATGCTGGCTGTACAGCGTCAGACTAAGCGTTTGGACATGATGAACTTGCGCGAATTTGCAAGTTTCTACAATGATTTTGTTGAAACTGGTGAGCTGGAGCCGAGTTCTACTTATGCAGATCCTTCATTGTTAGGTGTTGGAACCAATTGGCAGGATGCTGTATTCCGTACTGCTTTGCAGCATCAGCATCAGATTTCGGCTCAAGGAGGTACGGATAAAGTGAAGTATTATGTTTCTGGTTCTTATATGGATCAGGATGGTACGTTGATTGGTTCAAGCTTTAACCGTTATTCTTTCCGAACTAACTTGGATGCTCAGTTGAAACCGTGGCTGAAAATCGGTTTGAATGCTACTTATTCTGCTACGCAGGATGATTTGAAACTGGCAGATAGTGATCAGGGTATTATCAGTTATTCATTGCAAACTGTGCCGGATATACCTATTTATGATATTGATGGAAATTATTCATCTATTGTACGTGAAGGGTATACTAGTCCGAACCCGATTGCAATGGCTATGATGGATCAGATTTTATTGGATCGTCAGAAACTGACTGGTAGTATTTTTGCAGATGTTACTTTGATGAAAAATCTGACCTGGCATACAGAATTTGGCTATGACATCAGCTATAATAAAGGTGAACGTTATCAGCCCAAAGTTGACTTAGGAAACTGGAAACGAGACAGTAACTCAAGTTCTATTCAGAAGAATAACAGTACATTCTGGCAATTGAAAAACTATGTAACTTACAATGGACAGATAGATAAGCATAGCTTCACAGCAATGTTAGGACAAGAGTGTTGGGAGTCTAACTATGATTATACTTCAGTAGCCAATACAAACTTACCTTCGGATGCTGTTCATAATCCGGCATTGGGTACGGGTACTCCTTCTATTAATTCCGGATTCGGTAGTTCTGCAATGGCTTCTTTCTTTACTCGTTTGACATATAATTATGCAGATCGTTATTTGGCAACCTATACGTATCGTTATGATGGTTCGTCTAATTTTGGACCTGATAACCGATGGGCTGGTTTCCATGCTGTAGCTGGATCATGGCGTTTTTCAAATGAAAAATTCTTTGAACCTCTGACAAATGTGATCAGCAATGGTAAGCTGCGTTTAGGATGGGGACAAACTGGTAACTCAAATATAGGTGGATATCGCTGGGGAGCTAGTATGTCAAGAATGCCGACTGGATTAGGCTTAGGTTATCGTCAGTCTAATATCGCTAATCTGGGAGTAAAATGGGAAACTCAGGAACAAGTCAATGTCGGTATTGACTTAGGTTTCTTCCATGAAAGAGTAAATTTGATTGTTGACTGGTATAAAAAGGTTTCTAAAGATATGTTGATGTCTTTACAGCTTCCTTCGTATATGGGTACTTCCGGTAATGCTTCTTCAGCTTTGGCTGCACCGATGGGAAACTATGGTGATATCGAAAATAAAGGTTGGGAAATTTCTTTGAATACTCATCCGCTGATTGGAGCTTTTGAGTGGGATTCTGATTTCCAGATTTCATTTAATAGAAATAAATTGCGTGCACTCGATGGTACTGCAAATGCGCAGATTGTAGGATATGGACAGTGGAGTGATGTAGTGAGTGTGACTAACGTGGGTGAATCACTTTACAATTTCTACGGTTATGTATGTGACGGTGTGTATGAAGACTTGGAAGATTTGCAGACATCTGCCAAACCTGCCAAATATCCGGCAGATGGAGTGTTTAACAGAACGAATACAGTATGGGTAGGTGATATAAAATATAAAGATTTGAATGGTGATGGTGTTATTGATGAAAACGATAGAACAAACATCGGTTCACCACTACCCAAATTTACTTTTGGATGGACAAACACATTTAGATATAAAAATTTTGACTTATCATTATTTATCAACGGCTCGTATGGCAATAAGGTATTCAATTATTTAGGAATGAAACTGACTCATATGAACTCTCCTTGGAGCAACCAGTTGAATACAGTGCTTGACCGCGCGCAGATTGTACCAATAGATCCTAATAAGGATTATTCTGCAGGAGTTGTTGTGAATGGTGTGACAATATACAACTGGTATGATGATATTACTAATGTGCGAGTAGCAAATGCTGGTGCAACTATACCTCGTGCTTCTATACAAGACCCTAATGATAATGACCGTATCAGTGATCGTTATATTGAAGATGGATCATATATTCGTTTGAAGAATATCACTTTAGGATATACTTTCCCAGGAAAGATTATTAAGAAATGGGGACTCGATAATTTGCGTGTATATGCTAATATCCAGAATTTGCTGACAATTACAGGTTATAGTGGTTATGATCCAGAAATCGGAGCCAGCACTGCCAGTGCGAATGTTTATGGATTGGATAATGGACGTTATCCTTCTCCTACAGTTTATTCTTTCGGATTGAATGTTTCTTTCTAAATAAATGTGATTATGAAATTGAATAATATAAAATACTGGACTTTAGCAGCCATATTGGGAGCTAATTTAGTTTCGTGTGATGATTTTCTGGATCGTCCGGCAGAAGATTCATATAATGTAGATAATTTTTATCAGAATGATGAACAGTGCTTCCAAGGAGTAAATCCTCTGTATAACTCTCCTTGGTTTGACTTTCAGCGCGGATTTTTTAAAGTAGGTGAAGTTCTTGCAGGCAATTATTATTGGGGATCTTCTCCCTATCTGACCTTTACAGTGAATGGGACGGATGAAGATTTGATAAATATGTCTTATTCGTTGTGGTCGGTTAATGCATATGCTAATACGATTCGGGAAAGGTTGCAGACTGCTGGAGGAAGTGAACAGACAAGAAATACATGTATGGGTGAGTGTCTTGTATGGAAGGCTATGGCTTATTTTTATCTGGTACGTACTTTCGGGGCAGTGCCTATTGTTCATAGTAATTCAGATGATATTGCAGCAGGTAATTACAATGAAAAATATAAAGTACAGATTCCTGATGTGTATGAATATATAGTAATGACGTTGGAAGAGGCTATAAGATTACTTCCAGAGTCAAACTCTGAAGGGCGTATCGATCAGTATACAGCTAAAGGTTTGTTAGCTAAGGTGTATCTTACCAAATCGGGCTACGGAATGAGTGGATCAAGAAATGAAGATGATTTACGTCAAGCAGCGGCTTATGCTAAAGATGTAATTGACAATTCAGGCAGACATTTGTTGGCGAACTATTCTGATGTATTCCGTTTGGCAAATAACTTCAATGAAGAATGTCTGCTCTCATGGCACTGGTCTGCTTCTTCTGATGCATGGACTTGCCAAAATGCTTTGCAATCAGATTTAGCAATAGCAGGATTTGATGAATTTGGTGATTGCTGGGGTGGTTATAATGGTCCGTCTGTTGATTTGCAGGATGCCTTTGGTGAAAATGCTTTGAGTCCGACTCGCTATAATGGAGATACCCGTCGCAAGGCAACCATGATGATGTGTGGTGATGTTTATGAATATTTCTGGCAAGATAAAGGTGGATTCAATTATATTAATTTTATCTATGATACTGATAACTTAGGAGGTCCCGGTACTTACCAGAGCGCAACTGGAGCTAATGAAGTAAAGCAGTTGTATGGCAATGCCAATGACCATTTGACAGCTACAGGTGTTTCGGCTTCTTCTCAACACAGTCAGTTGAGTACACATTTGTTGCGTTTGTCGGATGTTTATTTGATTTATGCCGAAGCAATGATCGGAAACAATGGCTCTACTTCTGATGAATCAGCTATTGATGCCTTCTATCAGGTACGTCATAGAGCTATCAGTACATACGAACGTCCTTCTGTAATTACATGGGAAGATGTTTGGAAAGAACGTCGTCTGGAACTGGCTTGTGAAGGTGACCGTTGGTATGATTATGTACGTTTATCTTACTATGATCCCCAAAGAGCCATCAATGAGCTGACAAATCAGCGTCGTGATGTCTATTATGGATTGGATGATTTGTATAAAACTTATTATCAGACAGGTTCTTTTACAGTAAATCCGGACGAGCATCGATATAATCCGAATGCTGTAAAACCTAATGTTACTATTTCGAGCTTTACATTGCCTTTCCCGACAGAAGATGTGGTATTTAATCCTCATTTGATGGAAGATCCGATTCATGTAGATGTACGAAGTGAATTTAGTTATTAATAAAAATAAGAGTTATGATGAAACTAATGAAATATATAAAAGGCTTAGTTATAGTGGGAGCCGTCCTTTCTGGAGTTATGATGACTTCGTGTGAAGACGAACCTGATAAGTATGAAATTGCAGATGGGCTTCCTACAGTAAACTATATACGAATGACAGATCCGGAAGTTGCTGATTCGTTGATAACAGGAGCTTATATGTCGAATACGATTTGTCTGGTCGGAGAAAATTTGCGGAGTGTATACGAACTTTATTTCAATGATCAGAAGGCCATCTTAAATACAAGTTTGATAACGGATAATACATTGATTGTAGATATTCCGTCTACAATACCGAGTGTCGTTACAAATAAAATTTATTTAATTAATAAGAATCACGAAACTGTAACATACGATTTTAATGTATTGGTTCCAGCTCCGGAGATTACATCTATGTCTAACGAATATGCTCAGTCAGGAACTGTTGCTACGATTTATGGAGATTATTTCATTGATGATCCAAATGTTCCATTAACTGTAGAAATAGCTAATGTCCCTGTTACTGAAATTACTAGTCTGACCCGAAATGCTATTAGCTTTGTTGTTCCTGAAGGTGCGGAAACAGGATATGTAAATGTAGAGTCTATTTATGGAACAGGACAGTCTACGTTCCGCTACATGGAGAACGATGGTATCTTATTCGACTTTGATGATGATGGTGATGATGCTATAGCAAAAGACAATGGTTGGCATGCCGCTACAATAGGAACATTGGAGAATATTTCTTCTTTAGATGGCAACTATCTGATATTCCAAGGAGATTTGGATAATGGTTCATGGAATGATTCTGATTTTGCTTTTGAGTATTGGCCTTATGGAGATGAAGCAACTCCTTATTTGAATACATTGGTCGATTTTGAGGATTTGAGTAACTTGCAACTTAAATTTGAAGTGAATGTACCTGATGCATGGAGTGCATGTGCTATGCAAATCTTGCTGACAACTAATAATGAGGTTAGTGGTGATAATATGAACAATTCGTTCTTCCAGGGAGATACATTCCCTCGTGCGTTGTGGATTCCTTGGCAGTCTAGCGGAAGTTATACTACTACAGGTTGGACTACTGTTACAGTGCCGCTATCTGAATTCCGTTATGGCGCTTCGGGTATTTCTCTTTCTCCGTTGTCGTCAACAGATATTACTGGTCTGACCTTGTTTGTATGGAATGGTGGTGTTACAGGAACTGCCTGCTCGCCAACTATCTGTATCGATAATATTCGCGTAGTGCCTATCTATTAATTAAAAAAATGAATGTACGATGAAAACAAATAGATTATCGGTCCTTTGTTTGGCTGGAGCACTTTTATTGACAGGTGTTTCGTTTACCTCTTGTCTGAAAGGTGATGATGTAGATACTAATCAATATGTAGGAGGTATCAGTTTGAATGTTTTTGGTCCATCTCCGGTTGCTCGTGGAGGTGAGTTAAGATTTTTGGGTAGTGGAATGAATCAGGTTACGGCTGTGGTTATTCCAGGATGTGCAGATATTACAGATATCAATGTAATCAGTGACAGAGAAATCCGTATCACTGTTCCTCAGGAAGCACAACCTGGACTGGTAACACTGAGAACACCTAATGGGGATATAACTACGAAAACGGAACTGACTTTTACAGAACCTATTTCTATAGAAAACTTTACACCGGCTACAGTATTGCCTGGTGATGAGTTGACCATAGAAGGTGAATATTTAAATCTGATTCATGAGGTCATTTTTGCAGATGATGTAACTGTTACTGAGGAGGATTTCATTACGCATGAACGGAATATGATAAAATTGCTTGTTCCTGAAGAAGCACAGACCGGACAGATTATTTTATCTGATGGTGAAGAGTTGCCAAATCTGATTTACTCGGAAGAAGATCTGGTGGTTATCCTGCCGTCTGTAGAAGCTGTAGTGAATAAGGAAAATGCTAAACCGGGTGATGTTGTCGAAATAAATGGAGAAAATCTTGATTTGGTTCGACAGATGCTGATGCCTGATGGAACTGAAGTGGAATTTACATTAACAAGTCCGAATATTATAGAATTTATATTGCCGGAAAATGCTTCCGATGGAGATGTTGTTGTCGTTCCTGCTTCGGGAGTAAAGGTTACTGTTGCTCATTTGACAATGGCTGTACCGACTAATCTTGTTGCTACTCCAGCTTCCGGCCTTCGTGGAGGTGATGAGATTGTTTTGACGGGTTTAAATTTGGATGTTGTAACCAGTTTGTCTTTCCCTGGTGTAGCAGAAAATGTTCAGCCAGCTTCTCTATCTGAAAAAGAACTCACCGTTGTTATGCCGGAAGCTGCACAAAGTGGCAGTCTTATATTGAATACGAAAAGTGGTAAGCAGGTAAGTATTGTTATCGAAACATTAAAACCTTTGGTTGGAAGTTATAATCCATCTTCTATACCAGCTGGAGAAAGTTTGCTGATAAACGGACAGAATCTGGATTTGGTTGCTTCGGTTACTTTTGGAGGCGGACAAACAGTTGCGGTTTCTTCTTCATCTGCTAGTCAGTTGTCTGTGTCTGTTCCGATGGAAGCAGAAACTGGAAACATTGTTTTGAATATGTATAATGGAGAAACAGTTGAGGCCCCTTCACTTACAATAACAAAACCTCAATGCTGTTATGTTATGAATCTGCCAGAGAAGGTAGATGCTGGAGCTCTTTTGGAATTAGAGGTTGCTAATGGAGATAAACTGACACAGGTTAATGTTAACGGAAGTCAGGTACAGTTTATATTACGTGATTCTAAATTGATGATTTCCTTACCAGCTGAAACAGTAGGAGAGGCAACCTTGGAATTGGTTTCATCGAATGGAAGTATTTCTTATCAGATTGAAATTGTAGGTTCTATGGGAACTCTTATTTATGAAGGTCCATTGGCTACTGGCTCATGGGCGAACTCAGCACAAATCTCTTCTAATATGTTTGCAACGGCTCAAGTAGGACAGGTTATTACTGTTGTTGTATCCGATTTACAGGCTGGTGCTCAAGGTTCGTTCAAGAATAGTAGCTGGGCTGCTATTGCTCCGGGCACTGAGTATTTTAATATTGATGGTAACTTCTCGTTGACTATAACTCAGGATATACTGACTCAGTTGCAGTCTGGAGGCTTGATTATCAGCGGACAGAATTATACAATAGAATCAGTCTACATTAAATAAGTGAAAGTATGAATAAAGTTTATATATGTTTTTTGTTTATAGCAACATTATTTACTACTATTTCATGTTCAACAGAAGTTGAGCATGAAATAGCACAGGTTGCTTCTCCCACTTTGGTTTCAACAACTCCTGTTACCGGTACATCGGGAATTCAGTCGGGTAATGTAACAATCAGTCTTACATACGACAAGAATGTGTTTTTTGCATCCAAAAATAAAGATTTACTGTCGATTTCTAATGATGGAAGTATTGTCAGTGCCGATGTTATAGGTTCAAGTCCTACACTGGTAGTAGTTGCAAACTGTCCTTCTAGGAATACAACTTATACTTTCTCAGTTCCAGAGGGACTGGTTACAGGACCTAATTCGATGCCGGCTCCTGCTGTAGAGATTAGTTTTACGACTCAGGGATTGGATAATACCCCGGTGAATACATTGACAGCTGAAGCTCAGAGGGTATATGATTTCTTGCAGGAAACCTATGAGCAGAAAACTATTTCAGGAATGATGGCTAATGTTGCGTGGAATGTTGAAGAGTCTGAGCAGGTTTATCAATGGACAGGGAAATATCCGGCATTGAACTGCTTTGATTATATTCATCTACAGTCTTCGGCCGAAGGTAGTTGGATTGACTATGGAGATATCACTCCAGTTTCTCAGTGGTGGAATAATGGAGGTTTGGTTGCTGCTATGTGGCATTGGAATGTTCCGACCTCAAACGGAAGCGGAAATCTTACTACTTACAAAGATCAGACATCTTTTGATATCGACAATGCTTTTACCGAAGGGACATGGGAGTACCAGACTGTTAATGCGGATTTGGAAAAGATTGCAGGCTATTTGAAACTGCTGAAAGATGCAAATATACCTGTCATTTGGCGTCCACTTCATGAAGCTGCCGGTGGATGGTTCTGGTGGGGCAAAAATGCTGATAGCTTTAAGCGTTTATGGATCCAGATGTTCGATTACTTCAAGGCTCAGGGACTTGATAATCTGATTTGGGTATGGACAACTGAAACGGGTGATGCAGATTGGTATCCAGGTGATGAATATGTAGATATTGTAGGACGAGATTTGTATGGAAATGATGCAGCAGACTGTGCTAGTCAATATCAGACTGTAGTTTCTGAGTATGGTAGTAAAATGGTAGCGTTGAGTGAATGCGGAGCTTATATTGATACCAACAGTAAGCTGGGGTTACTTTCTGAACAGTGGAATGCCGGAGCACGCTGGTTATGGTTTATGCCATGGTATGATAATGATGGTGCTGCGCTTTCTCATGCTGATAAAGAATGGTGGCAGGATGCTATGTCGCAGTCGTATGTGATAACCCGCGATCAACTTCCTTCATTTAAATAAAAAATTATCACATAATTAGTTATTAGGAGTGACTGTGTGACAAGTAATAAACATAGTCACTCCTTTGTTTATAAATGTGATGGTGTGATGTTTTTTTAAAAGAAAAAACGTATATGTATATGTTAAGATTGTATCATTCTGTGGTATAAAATTTCTCTATCTTTGCTGATGTTAAATAGTAAAACTAATTATTATGAAATTCTCGAAAGCTATTGTTTCAACTATGATTATCGGTACTTGTCTGACTGCTTGCGGCAATCAGCAAAAAAAACAATCAGAAATGGATAAAACACCTGAAGCATACTCTATGCTAAATGTGCTTGAGAAGCTTCCTCAGCATAAAATGTTCATGTTTGGACATCACGATGATCCGGTTTATGGTATCGGCTGGGACGGAGATGAGAACCGAAGCGATGTGAAAAGTGTTTGCGGGGACTATCCGGCAATGATGTCTTTTGATTTGGGAAGAATGGAGATCTACGGTGATAAAACATTAGATAATGTATCACTTGACCGTATCAGAAAGGAAGTTATTGCTCAGTATGAGCGTGGGGGTATGTCATCTTTCAGCTGGCACGTAGATAATCCTTTGACAGGAAAGGACTCATGGGATGTGAGTGACTCTACTGTGGTAAAGTCGGTTTTGCCGGGAGGAGTTAATCATGATAAGTTTATAGGTTGGCTGGATAAAGTAGCAGATTATCTTAATTCAATTCAGACTTCAGAAGGAGTAAAGGTTCCTGTGCTGTTCCGTCCTTGGCATGAACATACGGGAAGTTGGTTCTGGTGGGGAAAGAATTTGTGCTCAACTGAAGATTATAAAGCGCTTTGGAGAATGACTTATGACCGTTTGCAAGAAAAAGGGGCTACTCAGTTGCTGTATGCATATTCTCCGGGTACGGAACCCAAAGACTCTACCGAATATCTGGAACGCTATCCGGGAGATGATATTGTTGACCTGATAGGAGTAGATGCATATCAGTTTGATAAAGATGCTTATGTGAAGAGCCTGGATAATGCACTTACCATTATGTCACAGGTAAGCAAGGCACATAAAAAATTGATGGCTGTAACCGAAACAGGTTATGAAACAATACCAGATTCGCTTTGGTGGACACAAACATTGATGCCTGTAATTGAAAAATATCCGATCAGTTATGTGCTGGTATGGAGAAATGCTCGTGAAAAAGAAAATCACTACTATGCTCCTTATCCGGGACATCCGTCGGCTGCCGATTTTGTGAACTTCTATAATGATCCGCGGACATTGTTTGCCGGAGATATGAAAACAATAAAGTAAATTGATATAAAACTTATTATAATGAATACTACATTTGAAGACAAAGTAAAAAGATTGTTTGCTCAGCATGAAGAGTTGATTACTCGTAAGAATGAGCCTGTTGAAACAACCAACGGAGTATATACCCGTTATAAGTATCCAGTTGTAACGGCTGCTCATACTCCTGTGTTCTGGCGTTACGATTTGGATGAAAAGACAAATCCTTATCTGATGGAACGCATTGGAATGAATGCTGCAATGAATTCCGGAGCTATTAAATGGAACGGAAAATATTTGCTGGTAGTGCGTGTTGAAGGAGCTGACCGCAAGTCGTTCTTTGCTGTTGCTGAAAGTCCGAATGGAGTAGATAATTTCCGTTTCTGGGATTATCCTATTACCATGCCCGACGATGTAATACCGGCTACCAATATTTATGATATGCGTCTGACAGCTCACGAAGATGGTTGGATCTACGGTATTTTCTGTGCTGAACGTCACGATGATAATGCGCCTGCTGGTGATCTGTCTTCTGCAACAGCTACAGCAGCAATTGCTCGTACTAAAGACCTGAAGACATGGGAACGTTTGCCGGATTTGAAATCGAAGAGCCAGCAACGTAATGTTGTTCTTCACCCGGAATTTGTGGATGGAAAATATGCATTCTATACTCGTCCGCAAGATGGATTTATCGATGCCGGAAGTGGCGGTGGTATCGGATGGGCACTGGTTGATGATATTACTCATGCCGAAGTAAAAGAAGAAAAGATTATTGACTGCCGTTATTATCATACAATAAAAGAAGTGAAGAACGGTGAAGGTCCACATCCTATCAAGACTCCGAAGGGATGGTTGCACCTGGCTCATGGAGTACGTGGTTGTGCTGCTGGTTTACGTTATGTACTTTATATGTATATGACTTCACTCGAAGATCCTAGCAAGCTGATTGCTGCCCCTGGAGGCTATTTTATGGCTCCTGAAGGAGAAGAACGTATCGGTGACGTTTCAAACGTGTTGTTTACAAACGGTTGGATTGCCGACGAAGATGGAAAAGTATTTATTTATTATGCTTCTTCAGACACACGTATGCATGTAGCTGTTTCTACTATCGACAAACTGGTAGATTACTGTATGAATACTCCGCAAGACGGCCTGACAACTACTGCATCAGTAGAAACGTTGAAAAAACTGATTGATAAGAACCTGAAATTGATAAAATAATAAAAATAAGAAAGTAAGTACTGCTATGATAAAACTCACGGAAAAAATAGGTTATGGTTTCGGAGATATGGCTTCCTCTATGTTTTGGAAGTTGTTCGGGGCTTATTTGATGATATTCTATACGGATGTATTTGGCTTGCCTGCTGCTATGGTGGGAACAATGTTCTTGGTTACTCGTATATGGGATTCTGTATTCGATCCGATTGTTGGAGTTGTAGCCGACCGTACTTCCAGCCGATGGGGTAAGTTCCGCCCGTACTTGTTATATCTGGCTATTCCGTTTGCTTTGATAGGAGTACTTACTTTTTATACGCCACCTTTCGGCGATATGGGTAAATTGGTTTATGCCTATATAACCTATTCGCTGATGATGATGGTTTATTCGGCCATTAATGTTCCTTACGCATCCTTGTTAGGAGTGATGAGTCCCGATCCGTCAGAACGCAATACACTGTCTACTTATCGTATGATGTTTGCTTATTTGGGCAGTTTTATTGCACTTCTGTTGTTCATGCCTATGGTCAATGCCTTTAGTGGGCATAGCAAGGAAGTTGCTGACCAGCAGTTCGGATGGTTCATGGCTGTGGTTGTAATTGCAATCATGTGTGCAGTCTTGTTCTTTGGTTGTTTTGCATGGACAAAAGAACGGGTGAAGCCTATCAATGATAAAAAGACTTCTCTGAAAGATGATATCAAAGATCTCTTCCATAATAAACCGTGGTGGATATTGTTTGGTGCCGGAGTAGCCACTTTGGTATTTAACTCTATCCGTGACGGAGCAGCGGTATATTACTTCAAGTATTTTATTATAGAAGACGAGTACCGTACTATTTCGCTGATGGGCGTATCGTTTGTGTTGAGTGGATTGTATCTTTCTATCGGTCAGATAGCCAATATTGTAGGAGTTATTCTGGCTGCTCCCATGAGTAATAAGATTGGAAAGAAAAGAACTTTCGCATTGTCTATGCTGGTAGCTTCAGCCTTAAGTGTGGTATTCTTCTGGTTCGATAAGGATGATCTGGTTCTGATTTTTGTATTCCAATGTCTGATAAGCATATGTGCCGGAAGTATTTTCCCTTTGCTTTGGTCAATGTATGCCGACTGTGCCGATTTCTCGGAACTGAAAACAGGTAATCGTGCGACAGGTTTGATATTCAGTGCGTCATCAATGAGTCAGAAGTTTGGCTGGGCCATTGGTACAGCTGTAACCGGATGGCTGTTGTCTTTCTTCGGTTTCCAGGCTAATGCAGTGCAAAGTGAAGAAACTATTAATGGTATTAAGATGTTCTTAAGTCTGCTTCCCGCAATTGCAGCATTTATTTCGGTAGTATTTGTTTGCTTCTATCCATTGGGAGAACAGAAAATGAAGGGTATAATGGAACAGTTAAACTTAAAACGACAATCAAAAAATGTATAACGAAATAGTATCACAGCTCTGTTCTGAGGTAAAGGCTGAGCTGGAAAACAATATTCTTCCTTTTTGGATGACAAAAATGACCGACCATGAGCATGGTGGATTCTATGGCCGTATCACAGGCAATGACGTGTTGGAGGCATCAGCTTCGAAAGGAGCAATTCTCAATGCACGTATTTTGTGGACTTTCTCTGCTGCTTATCGCTTGTTGAGAAAAAAAGAATATCTTGAGACTGCTACACGTGCAAAGCGTTATCTGATTGATTTCTTCTATGACAGTGATTTTGGAGGTATTTATTGGGAACTTGATTATAAAGGAAATCCTGTTGATACAAAAAAACAGATTTATGCCATAGGCTTTGCTATTTACGGTTTGAGTGAATATACGCGTGCTACAGGTGATGCTGAGGCTTTGGATTATGCCAAACGTTTGTTTGAAGTTATCGAGAAGTATAGCTTTGATGCAGAAAAGAATGGTTATCTGGAAGCTCTTACCCGCGACTGGTGTCCGATAGAAGATATGCGTCTGAGTGATAAAGATGAAAACGAGAAGAAAACCATGAATACGCATTTGCATATTCTGGAACCTTATACCAATCTGTATCGCGTGTGGAAGGATGAACGTCTGGGAAAACAAATCTATAATCTGGTAAACTTGTTTTTGGATAAAATATTGGATGCCGAAACTTATCATCTGAATTTATTTTTTGAAGATGACTGGACCAACAAATATCAGATTGTATCATACGGACATGATATTGAGGCGTCATGGCTGATTCATGAAGCTGCTTTGGTATTAGGTGATAAAGGTCTGTTGCAGAAGGTGGAACCTGCCATTATAAAAATAGCTGAGGCTGCTGATGAAGGACTAAATACAGATGGCAGTATGATTTATGAAAACTTTGTAAGCAAAGGAAAGATAGACCGTGAACTACACTGGTGGGTACAGGCTGAAAATGTTGTCGGTCATCTTAATCTTTATCAGCATTTTGGTGATAAGTCAGCTTTGGAAAAGGCATTGAAGTGCTGGATATTTATCAAGTCAAAATTAGTAGATACGGAGCAGGGTGAATGGCATTGGAGCTTGTATCCTGACGGAACAGTTAATACCAAAGATGATAAGGCTGGATTCTGGAAATGTCCTTATCATAATAGTCGTATGTGTATGGAAATATTAGAACGCTTTGTGTAGCCTTAGGAAAATATCTGTTTCACTCAAAAATAGATGTTTGACCATAGTGAATTCTTTGTCTTGTTATAGTGGGTAGTTTGCTTTTTTAGGGAAATTCAAACTACTCACTATGGCATATATGCCTTAATGGAAAAATCCTTTAGTTTTAAAAAGTGAATATAGGAAACTAAATCATGAAAAATATTCGAAATTTAGCGATGGCTTCCATGGTATGTGCCGGAAGCCTTGCAGGAATGGCTCAGCCTGCTCCTGCGATTTCTGCTGATCCGGTAATCGAGGCACATATTCAGGAGTGGCTGAAAAAAATGACACTCGAAGAGAAAATCGGTCAGATGTGTGAGATAACAGTCGATGTAGTTACTGATTTTCCGGGAAGCAAAGATGGGTTTAAGTTGAGCGAGGCTATGCTCGATACGGTGATAGGCAAGTATAAAGTTGGTTCTATCCTGAATGTTCCTTTAAGCGTAGCCCAGAAAAAAGAAGTGTGGGCGGCTGCCATTAAGCAAATTCAGGAGAAGTCGATGAAAGAAATAGGCATTCCGTGTATTTATGGAGTGGACCAGATTCATGGAACCACCTATACACTTGATGGAACATTATTCCCTCAAGGTGTCAACATGGGAGCTACTTTCAATCGCAGTCTGGTTCGTCGTGGAGCTGAAATATCTGCTTACGAAACAAAGGCTGGCTGTATTCCCTGGACCTATGCTCCGGTTGTCGATTTGGGACGTGACCCGCGCTGGCCGCGTATGTGGGAGAACTACGGAGAAGACTGTTATGTAAATGCAGAAATGGGTGTTGAGGCTGTAAAAGGTTTTCAGGGAGATAATCCGAATCATATCGGCGAATATAATGTGGCAGCCTGCATGAAACATTACATGGGATATGGTGTTCCTGTTTCGGGTAAGGACCGTACACCTTCTTCTATCTCACGCAGCGATATGCGCGAAAAGCACTTCGCCCCGTTCCTTGCAGCTATCCGTCAGGGAGCACTGAGTGTAATGGTTAACTCAGGTGTAGACAATGGTGTACCTTTCCATGCTAACCGTGAACTGCTGACCGAATGGCTGAAGGAAGATTTGAACTGGGACGGTATGATTGTAACCGACTGGGCAGACATCAACAATCTGTGTACACGCGACCATATTGCAGCAACCAAGAAAGAAGCTGTCAAGATTGCCATCAATGCTGGAATCGACATGTCGATGGTTCCTTACGAAGTAAGCTTCTGCGACTACCTGAAAGAACTGGTACAGGAAGGTGAAGTCCCCATGAGCCGCATCGATGATGCCGTAGCCCGCGTATTACGTCTGAAATACCGTCTGGGACTGTTCGAAAATCCATATTGGGATATCAAGAAATACAACAAATTCGGTTCTGAAGAGTTTGCCCGTGTTGCTTTACAGGCCGCCGAAGAATCAGAAGTACTGTTGAAGAATGAAGGCAATATCCTGCCGCTTGCCAAAGGAACAAAAATCCTGCTTGCCGGTCCAAATGCCAATTCCATGCGCTGCCTGAACGGAGGATGGTCGTACAGCTGGCAGGGACATCGTGCAGATGAATTTGCAGGAGCATATAATACGATTTATGAAGCATTGTGCAACAAATACGGCAAAGAGAACATCATCTACGAACCGGGTGTGACTTACGCTCCTTACAAGAACGATAACTGGTGGGAGGAAAACCAGCCGGAAATCGAAAAATCAGTTGCTGCAGCCAGTCGTGCCGATGTGATTATTGCCTGTATCGGAGAAAACTCTTACTGCGAAACTCCGGGTAATCTGACCAACCTGACCATGTCGGAAAACCAACGTAATCTGGTAAAAGCTCTTGCTGCAACCGGAAAGCCTGTCATTCTGATATTGAATCAAGGTCGTCCGCGTATCATTAACGATATTGTTCCACTGGCAAAAGCCGTAGTCAACGTCATGCTGCCCAGCAACTATGGTGGCGATGCCCTTGCCAACCTGCTTGCTGGCGACGCCAACTTCAGCGGAAAGATGCCTTTCACCTATCCTAAGCATATCAACGCACTGGCAAACTACGACTATAAGCCTTGCGAAAACATGGGACAGATGGGCGGAAATTACAACTACGACTCGGTAATGGATGTACAGTGGAATTTTGGTGACGGTTTGAGTTATACAACTTACAATTATTCAAATCTGAAAATTGACAAAACTTCATTTACGGCTGATGATGTCCTGACAGTCAGCGTCGATGTTACCAATACAGGAAAGGTAGCCGGAAAAGAAAGCGTACTGCTTTATTCAAAAGATTTGGTTGCAAGCAGTACTCCTGATAACATCCGTCTGCGTAACTTCGAAAAAGTGGCACTCAACCCGGGTGAAACCAAAACCGTAACCATGCAACTGAAAGGCAGTGATCTGGCATTTGTTGGTTACGACGGTAAATGGCGTCTGGAAAAAGGAGACTTTACAATAAAGTGTGGCGGACAGACATTAGATATTAATTGCACAGAAACAAAAGTATGGGATACTCCTAATCGTTGAGTATAACAAGTACTTATAGAAAATCCTCGGCTGTTGTGGATAAATGATTCCCGGAGCCGGGGATTTTTTATGCTTTTAAGTCTGTATTGTTGAAGAATTAAAATTACTTTTGATATCATACTGAAATACAATGATTTGAATAATATGTTGTTGCGTATGAAAAAAAGATGCTGAAGTTTTAAGGAAAACATCAGCACGTTTTAGAGAAAATTAGTGCGAAAAATAAAAAAACATCTCGATGTTTTTTAGGGAGATTTCCTGTATCTTATTCCTTAATTACCCCATATATGTAAAAAACTTGCAATCTTTCTCCTTATTGTGTTTAAGAAAAAGCTATCTTTGTCATCAGAACTTTTTTCCGGAAGACTTATGAATTATGATCTGATAACTATACTTGGCCCTACCGCTTCGGGTAAAACTCCTTTAGCTGCCGCTTTGGCTGTACAACTGCATGCTGAAATCATCAGCGGTGACAGTCGTCAGGTATATCGGCGTATGGATCTGGGTACAGGGAAAGATCTGGCAGATTATGTTGTAGATGGCTATCGTGTACCTTATCATCTGATAGACATTGCAGAACCGGGATATAAATATAATGTATTCGAGTTTCAACGTGATTTTCTGAAAGCTTACGATGATATTCGTTCTCGTAATATCCTTCCGATATTGTGTGGGGGAACGGGTATGTATCTGGAATCGGTTCTGAAAGGTTACAAGCTTTTGCCTGTACCCGAAAATCCGGAATTGAGAGCCAGACTGGCTGATAAATCACTCGAAGAACTTACTGCCATCTTGTCTTCTTATAAGAAACTGCATAATTCAACCGATGTAGATACAGCCAAACGGGCTATCCGTGCTATCGAAATAGAAGAATATTATTTGCATCAGCCGGTAGAGGCACGTAAGTTTCCTGAAATTCACAGCCTGATAATCGGTGTGGATATAGACCGTGAGTTGAGAAGAGAAAAAATCTCCAGAAGGTTGAAGCAGCGTCTGGATGAAGGTATGGTTGACGAGGTGCGTGCTTTGATAGACGGGGGAATTTGTCCGGACGATCTGATATATTATGGGTTGGAATATAAATACCTTACGCTGTACGTTACCGGACAACTGACGTTTGATGAAATGTATCATCAACTGGAAATAGCCATTCATCAGTTTGCCAAACGGCAAATGACATGGTTCAGAGGCATGGAACGGCGTGGCTTTACCATACATTGGATAGATGCAACCCGCCCGATGGAGGAAAAAGTAAATGAAATAATCGGATTACTCAATAAAGAATAAGAAAATGGCAGTGGAACCTACTCGTTGGGGAGTGATATATAACCCAAAAGCTGGAAGCCGGAAAGCGCAGAAACGCTGGAAGGAGATTCGCGGTTATATGGAAAGTCGCGGAGTCTTGTTCGATTACGTGCAGTCGGAGGGATTCGGTTCGGTTGAGAGATTATCCCGTACATTGGCAAACAATGGCTATCGCACGATTGTCATCGTGGGTGGTGACGGAGCCATAAACGATGCTGTAAACGGCATTATGCTTTCGGATGTTCCCGATAAGCACGATATTGCGTTTGGAATTATTCCGAATGGTATCGGAAACGATTTTGCAAAATATTGGGGACTTGATTCTGATGATTATAAAGGAGCGGTAGATGTACTGATAAACCGCCGTCTTAGAAAGGTTGATGTGGGAGTGTTCAGTTATTTTGATGGAGAAAAGCATCAGATACGGCATTTCCTGAATGCTGTTTATATCGGGTTGGGGGCACGTATTGTACTTATTACTAACGAAACACGTCGTTTTTGGGGAATACCTCTCTTTTCGTATCTTGCTTCACTGTTCCTTGTTGCTTTCGAACGTAAGTTGTATCGTATGCACCTGAAAGTAAACGATGAACATATACGGGGACGTTTGATGGCAGTAGCTATTGGAAGTGGACGTGGTTACGGACTGACACCTAGCGCTGTACCATATAACGGCTGGCTTGATGTTTCACTGGTTTATCGTCCGGAACTTCGTCAGCTGATTTCTGGTCTGTGGATGATGCAGCAGGGACGTTTGCTTAATCATAAGATTGTCAAGCCGTACCGAACCCGTAAAGTAAAGATATTGCGTGCTCAGAATGCTGAAATCAGCCTTGACGGACGTATCTGGTTCGACCGTCATTTCCCGATTGAGATAACCATTGCTCCCGAAGCATTGACATTAATAATACCAAACTGATTTAAAGATTTATGATACATACTATTTCTGATTTAAAGAAAAGCGATAATTTCTTTTTGCTGGCAGGACCTTGTGTGATAGAAGGAGAAGACATGGCTTTGCGTATTGCAGAACGTGTGGTGAAGATAACTGATAAGCTGGGTATACCTTATATATTTAAGGGATCGTACCGTAAAGCTAACCGCTCACGCTTGGATTCGTTTATGGGAATCGGCGATGAAAAGGCTTTGAAGATTCTTGCCAAGGTGCGTGATACATTCGATGTTCCGGTGGTAACAGATATACATGCAGCAGATGAAGCGGCTATGGCTGCCGAATATGTTGATGTGTTGCAGATTCCGGCCTTCTTGTGTCGTCAGACAGATTTGCTTGTTGCTGCCGCAAAAACCGGAAAGATTGTAAATATCAAGAAAGGACAGTTCCTTTCTCCCGGGGCCATGCGATTTGCAGCCGATAAAGTGGTAGAGGCGGGAAACAATGAGGTGATGCTGACTGAACGCGGAACAACTTTCGGTTATCAGGATTTGGTGGTCGATTATCGCGGAATACCGGAAATGCAAACATTCGGACATCCTGTAATATTGGATGTGACTCATTCATTGCAGCAGCCAAACCAGACTTCCGGAGTAACAGGAGGAATGCCTCAGCTGATAGAAACAGTTGCAAAAGCGGGTGTCGCTGTAGGAGTAGATGGCTTGTTTATGGAAACACACGAAGATCCTTCGGTTGCGAAAAGTGATGGAGCAAATATGTTGAAGCTCGATTTGCTGGAAGATTTATTGGTGAAATTGGTACGTATTCGTCAGGCTTGCCGATAATGTAAAATTTATATCGGAATGTATGTTGCATGTTTTCCGATAAAAAACTATATCTTTGCACAACCAAAAAATAGAGTTCAAAAAGTAAAAAAGATATGCTTACTATTAAACAAATTACAGAAGATACCGATAAGGTAATTCGCGGATTGGAAAAGAAACACTTTGCCAATGCAAAAGAAACCATTGCGCAAGTGATTGAATTGAATGACAAAAGACGTAATGCGCAAAATCAATTAGATAGAAATCTTGCTGAAGTAAATTCAATATCGAAGAATATCGGTTTACTGATGAAAGAAGGCAAGAAAGAAGAAGCTGAAACAGCTAAAGCTCGTGTAGCAGAAATAAAGGAAGTGAGCAAGAGTTTGCAGGCTGAGATGGATCAGGCTGCTGAAGATATGCAGAACCTGTTGTATACTATTCCTAATGTTCCTTACGATGAAGTGCCTGAAGGTGTTGGTGCTGAAGACAATGAAGTTGTGAAGATGGGAGGAATGGAAACCGAACTTCCTAAAGATGCACTGCCTCACTGGGAACTGGCAAAGAAATATGATTTAATAGATTTTGACCTGGGTGTAAAGATTACAGGTGCAGGATTCCCGGTTTATAAAGGACAGGGAGCTCGTTTGCAGCGTGCTTTGATTAACTTCTTCCTTGATGAAGCTCGTGCTGCCGGATATGAAGAAATCATGCCGCCTACAGTAGTAAATGCTGCTTCTGGTTATGGCACCGGACAGTTGCCTGATAAGGAAGGCCAGATGTATCACTGCAATCTGGATGATTTGTATCTGATTCCTACAGCAGAGGTTCCTGTAACAAATATTTATCGCGACGTGATTTTGGATGAAAAACAGTTGCCTATTAAAAACTGTGCTTATACCCAGTGTTTCCGTCGTGAAGCCGGTTCTTATGGAAAAGATGTACGTGGCTTGAACCGTTTGCATGAATTCTCTAAAGTGGAACTAGTACGCATTGACAAACCGGAACACTCTAAACAATCTCATCAGGAAATGTTGGATCATGTAGAAGGTTTGTTGCAGAAGCTGGAATTACCTTATCGTATCCTTCGTCTGTGTGGAGGTGATATGAGCTTTACAGCTGCTTTGTGCTTCGACTTTGAAGTTTATTCTGAAGCTCAGAAGCGCTGGTTGGAAGTCAGCTCAGTTTCTAACTTCGATACTTATCAGGCAAATCGTTTGAAATGTCGTTACCGCAATGCAGATAAGAAGACTGAACTTTGTCATACATTAAACGGATCTGCTTTGGCTTTGCCGCGTATAGTTGCTGCTTTGTTGGAAAATAATCAGACTCCTGAAGGTATTCGCATACCGAAGGCTTTGGTTCCATATTGTGGCTTTGACATGATAAAATAATTTTAAAAAGAATATAATAATGAAGAGGGGCTATCGGGATATTACCGGATAGCCCCTCTCTTTTAGGCTTTTAGCGGATATGCTAGAAATAACTTTGACTCCAATTAGTTGCAAATGGAATTTTTTTTGCACAAAAGAGAAAAAATAACCGTTTATTTTTTTCTTTATTTCATTTAATTACTATTTTTGAGGAGGCAATAAAATAACATTTTTTATAGAATTATTAATTATAACCTTAATATAACAGCTATGAGTTATTTACGATTCGACAAAACGCTAATGACGAATTTGGAAGAATCTCTTACGCGTGAGATTTTACGTACAAATCGTTCTGGTGCGTACCACTGTTCTACTATTGTAGATTGTAATACTCGCAAATATCATGGTTTGTTGGTCATTCCAGTACCAGAACTGGATGATGAAAACCATGTTTTGCTTTCTTCATTGGATGAAACAGTCGTACAGCACGGAGCTGAATTTAATTTAGGGCTCCATAAATATCATGGGGATAATTTTAGTCCTCGTGGACATAAGTATATCCGTGAATTTGAATGTGAAAAGGTTCCTACTACAATATATAGAGTAGGGGGTGTAGTCCTGAAAAAGGAAAAATTATTCGTACACCATGAAAACAGAATATTAATTCGTTATACCTTGCTGGAAGCTCATTCAAAAACGACTCTTCGTCTGCGTCCATATTTGGCTTTCCGTAGTGTTCGCCAGTATACGCATGAGAATGCGCAGGCAAGCCGCCATTACGATGAAGTTAAAAATGGTTTGAAAACTTGCATGTATCCGGGATATCCCGATTTATACATGCAGATGAGTAAAAATAATGATTTTCATTTCCAACCCGACTGGTACAGAGGTATAGAATATACAAAAGAGCAGAAACGCGGGTATGATTTTAACGAAGACTTGTATGTTCCTGGATATTTTGAAATGGAAATCACCAAGGATGAGCCGATTGTGTTCTCTGGTGGTATCTCTGAAATTGAACCGGAAAGACTGAACGAACTGTTTGCACAGGAAGCAGATAGACGTACTCCTCGTGATAGCTTTAAAAACTGTTTGGTAAACGCTGCTCATCAGTTCTTGAACAAGCAAGGTGATGAATATTATATTTTGGCAGGTTACCCATGGTTTAAATGTCGTGCACGTGATATGTTTATCTCTTTGCCGGGATTGACTCTTGCCATTAATGAACTTGATAAGTTCGATATGGTAATGAATACTGCGGTAAAAGCTATCTATGCTTTCATGAAAGGAGAGGATACTTCTTTGAAAGTGTACGAAATGGAACATCCTGATGTGCTTTTGTGGGCTATATGGACTGTTCAGCAGTTTGGTAAAGCTGTTTCTAGAAAGGATGCTTATCAGAAGTATGGAAACCTGTTGAAGGATATAATGACATATCTTGTTGATGGTAAACATCCTAATTTGGCACTTCATGACAACGGCTTGGTTTACGCTAATGGTAAAGATAAAGCGGTGACATGGATGAATGCAACTGTCAACGGTCGTCCTGTAACTCCTCGTTCGGGCTATATTGTTGAGTTTAATACATTGTGGTACAATGCACTGATGTATGTATCAGAGTTGTTGGCCGAAAATGAAGGTGTATCAGAGCTTTCTTCTCGACTGGCAGGTATAGCCGAAAAGACAGCCAAGTCATTTGTCGATACATTCTTGAACGAATATGGTTATTTGCTTGATTATGTAGATGGCGATATGCTCGACTGGAGTGTTCGTCCTAATATGATTTTTGCAGCCTCATTCGATTATTCTCCTTTGGATGCCAAACAGAAGAAGGGTATCGTAGATATTGCAACCAGAGAATTGCTTACTCCGAAGGGATTACGTTCGTTAAGCCCGAAGAGCGGAGGATATAATCCTAATTATGTAGGTCCTCAGTTGCAGCGTGATTATGCATATCATCAGGGTACAGCATGGCCTTGGCTGGAAGGCTTCTATCTGGAAGCTTACTTGCGCTTGTATAAGCGTAGTGCTATTTCATTCGTTGAACGTCAGATGATTGGCTATGAAGACGAAATGAGTTTGCACTGTCTGGGTGCTATTCCTGAATTGTTTGACGGTAATCCACCGTTTAAAGGTAGAGGAGCCGTTTCGTTTGCAATGAACGTTGCACAAATTTTGAGAACTTTAAATCTATTGGAAAAATATGATAATCAATAAAAAGGAGGAAAGCATATGAAGGTTTTAATGTTTGGTTGGGAATTTCCTCCTCATATCTTAGGAGGTTTAGGTACTGCCAGTTACGGTTTGACTAAAGGTATGTCGCAACAGCCGGATATGGATATTACTTTCTGTATTCCGAAACCGTGGGGAGATGAAGACCAAAGTTTCCTGAAAATTATTGGAATGAACAGTGTTCCTATTGTATGGCGCGATGTACAGTGGGATTATGTAAATAGCCGTGTAGGGCATTATATGGATCCGCAACTTTATTATGACTTGCGTGAACATATTTATGCTGACTTCAATTATATGCATACAAACGATTTGGGTTGTATGGAATTCTCAGGACGTTATCCTGATAATTTGCATGAGGAAATTAATAACTATTCTATTGTTGCCGGTGTGGTAGCGCGTCAACAGCAATTTGATATCATCCATTCACACGACTGGTTGACTTATCCGTCCGGAATTCATGCAAAACAGATTTCGGGAAAACCGTTGGTTATTCATGTGCATGCAACTGATTTCGACCGTAGCCGTGGTAATGTGAACCCAACCGTATATTCAATCGAAAAGAACGGTATGGACCATGCAGATTGTATTATGTGTGTAAGTGAACTTACCCGTCAGACGGTTATTCATAAATATTATCAGGATCCGCGTAAGGTATTTACTATGCATAATGCTGTATCTCCGTTGCCAAAAGAAATACAGGAGATTGTACCGCGTAAGAATCCGAAAGAAAAGATCGTAACATTCTTGGGACGTATCACTATGCAGAAAGGACCTGAATATTTCGTTGAGGCTGCTGCTATGGTACTGAAACGTACTCGTAATATTCGTTTCGTGATGGCAGGAAGCGGTGATATGATGAATGCAATGATTCGTCTGGCTGCTGAACGTGGTATCGCAGATCGTTTCCATTTCCCGGGATTTATGAAAGGAAAACAGGTATATGAGGTATTGAAAGCTAGTGATGTGTATATCATGCCTTCTGTATCAGAACCTTTTGGTATTTCTCCGCTTGAGGCAATGCAGTGTAGTGTTCCGACTATCATCTCTAAACAGTCGGGATGTGCCGAAATCCTCGATAAGTGTATAAAAACCGATTATTGGGATATTCACGCAATGGCAGATGCTATTCATTCTATTTGTACCAACCAGTCGCTTTATGAATATCTGCGCGATGAAGGTAAGAAAGAAGTGGATGGTATCGTATGGGAAAAAGTTGGTTTGAAAGTACGCGCATTGTACGATCAGGTTTTAAAAAATTATGGTAAATAATAAATGCTAAGTTAGTTATGAAAACAATCTGTCTTTACTTTGAAATACACCAGATTATACATTTGAAACGTTATCGTTTCTTCGAAATAGGAACAGACCACTATTATTATGATGATTATGCCAATGAACAAGGCATTAACGAAGTGGCTGAACGCTCTTATATTCCAGCTCTGAAAACTCTTATTGAAATGGCAAAGGAAAATGAAGGCATGTTTAAGGTTGCCCTTTCTATTTCCGGAGTTGCATTGGAACAGTTGGAAATACATGCACCGGCTGTAATTGAGCTGTTACACGAACTGAATGCTACAGGATGTTGTGAGTTTATCTGTGAACCTTATTCACATGGACTTTCATCATTGGCAAATGAAGATTGCTTCCGTGAGGAGGTAGAACAAATGCGTCGTAAGGTAAAAGACTATTTCGGTCAGGAACCAAAAGTATTCCGTAACTCTAGCTTGATTTACGATAATGAAATAGGTGGCATTGTTGCAAGCATGGGCTTCAAGGGTATGTTGGTAGAAGGTGCAAAACACGTATTGGGCTGGAAGAGTGCTCACTACTTGTACCACTGCGCAGAAAATCCGAATCTGAAGCTTTTGATGCGTGACTTTAAGTTGTCAGACGATATCAGCCTTCGTTTCTCTAACAGCGAATGGAGTGAATATCCGTTGTTTGCTGATAAATATATTGACTGGATTGCTTCTCTTCCAGAAAATGAACAGGTTATCAATATCTTCATGGAATTGTCAGCACTGGGTATAGCACAGCCATTGTCTTCTAATATCTTGGAATTCCTGAAGGCTTTGCCGGTATGTGCAAAACAAAGAGGTATCACTTTCTCTACACCGACTGAAATCGTTACTAAGCTGAAATCAGTGGATATGGTAGATGTACCTTATCCGATGTCATGGGCAGACGAAGAAAGAGATATCAGCCCGTGGTTGGGCAATGTAATGCAGCGTGAAGCTTTCAACAAGCTTTATAGTGTAGCCGAACGTGTTCATTTGTGTGATGACCGTCGCATCAAGCAAGACTGGTATTATTTGCAGGCTAGTAACAACTTCCGTTTCATGACTACCAAGGATACAGGTGTAGGATTGAACAGAGGTATTTACGATTCTCCTTATGATGCCTTTACTAACTATATGAATATCTTGGGTGATTTCTTGGGACGAGTTAATGCTCTTTATCCTGTAGATATGGATAATGAAGAATTAAGCTCACTGTTGACAACAATTAAGAATCAGGGAGAAGAACTGGTACAGTTGACAAGTGAAGTAAATAAACTTCAGGCAGCATTGAAGAAAGCTGAAGGTGCTAAGAAAACAACTACCAAGAAAACAGCTGAAGGTACTGAAAAGAAATCGGCAGCTAAGAAAACAACAAAGAAAGAGGCTTAACTGATTTTCACTGAGATTTTTGATAGTTGGAGTTTCAACGGATATAAAGATACTCAGAAAATTCAGATTGATTATAGCTGATAAAAAAATTGCCCTATCATTCTCTCGTATGGAGTTTGATAGGGCTTTTTGTATTAAGATCCTATGATTGGCAGTGTTGTGAGCGTGTTTGGTTAGTTTGTTGATGAGTGTAGTCAATCAGTCCCTGGTATGTAAAAGAATTTATATGTGCTTTATGGCGTATCCTAATATAAACACTAGTGAACTGAAAGAAGTATTCAGCAGCAATCTCTGTCTTTACATAAAGAGTCGGGAGTTTCACATTCGATAGTTGTGTGCTGAATACCCTTTTTTCGTAATTCGTTTTTCAGATTCCATTTTATCTCTTCCATTTGTAATAGATTACTGATGACGATGTGTACAGTTGCTGCATTTTCAGTAGTGCTGACTGCCCATATATGTAAGTGATGCCATCCTTCTATGCCCGGAGCCTGTGTTAGGATTTGTTCGATTGTCTTAATGTCAATGTTTTCCGGAACAGCATCCAATGAAAGAAAGAGACTTTCCTTCAGTAACCTCCATGTAGAGAGTAAGATAATGGCGGCAATTACCAGGCTGATTATAGTATCGATGATTGTAAAACCTGTATAAATAATAATGATACCCGATATGACAACACCCACAGAAACGAGTGTGTCCATAACCATATGCAGGAATGCACCACGTACATTCAAATCGTGTTTCTGATTCTTCATTAAAAGCCATGCCGTTATTCCGTTCACAAGAATACCTATACCGGCTGTCCATGATATTGCTTCACCTGATGTCGCTTCCGGATGTTTCAGTTTGTAAAAGCTTTCAATAACGATGGCTCCTACCGCTATCAGTAGGATAATTGCATTGACCAGTGAAACTAATACCGTACTTTTTTTGTATCCGTAAGTGAAATGCCGGTTGCTGTGATATTGTGACATACGGAATGCGAATAAAGAAAGCAGCAAACTGAATACATCGCTGAGATTATGTCCGGCATCGGATAAAAGTCCTAATGAGTTATAGATAAAACCTACTCCTGCTTCGATAAAAACAAAAGCAAGATTGATTACTATACATGCAATAAATATTGAATTAAGTGAGGATATTGCATGGTGATGTTCATGATGATGTTTGTGATGATGTGTCATTTGATTAGTTTTTTTATCAGGAAACAAAAATACATACGTTATATCATAAATTCAATATATGCGTAGTCTGATTTCATCTGCGCTAACTTTATTTGCAACCGAGTTGCATTGAAAAACAGTGTTTTATATTAAATAATGTAAAAAAGAAAGACAAAGATATCTGTTATTGAGTTATTTGTATTTACTTTGAGTGGTTTAAAATAAAAAATACAGGAGATTATGAACGAATTAATTGCAAAGATTAAGGAATTGAATGCAGCTTTGGTTGCTGATGCAGAATTGCAGGTTGCTAAAGGAAATAAGGCAGCTGGAACTCGTGCTCGCAAGGCTTCATTGGAACTGGAAAAAGTATTGAAAGAATTTAGAAAAGTTTCTCTGGAAGAGTCAAAGAAATAATCTTTTTTCACTTTGTCCATAAGAGGCTATATCATTTCGTACAGACGATGTGATATGGCCTCTTTTATTTTTTTATCATCTTCTCTGCCGTTTCTTCGCAATGAACTTTGTACTTTTGTAGTAAATCGTATGTTTCCTTATGAGAGTAGTAATGTGTATATTGATAATAAGCTTCACGGTCATCTTTGGAATGTCGTGTGAAAGGCACATGGAGCGGCAAGTTTCTTATACAGAAGCCGATTCTCTGAATCATCTTGCTTATGATATGCGCTATAAAGACTTGTCTGTTGCTATGAAAGCAGCCAAGCGCGCATGTCAGTTGGCTGAAGGAAATTCCGATTTGCGTGCAGAGGCTTTAAATAACATGGGCTTTTGTGCCTTTATGCGCATGGATTTTGAAAAGGCTTCTTCTTTGTATCTACAGGCTTTGAAAGAAGGAGGTAATGAAATAGAACATTTGATTTCGGATGTAGGTATGATGAAAATATGTCAGCGTACATCAATGAATAAAGAGTTTTACGATTACCGGAATAGCGCTTTACAACGTTTGAAGCGTATTCGTGAAGATGAGGCCCTTATTTCTGATGCTCACGAGAAACAAAGACTAAATTATGCTGTTTCCGAGTTTCATATTGTATCGGGTATTTATTTCTATTATCTGGAACAGCACGATGAATCATTGCGTTCCATTAATTCTATTACACCCGATGTGTTGCAGGGAGATACAGCACAGTGGTTGTACTATGAATATATGAGAGGTTCTGGAGGAATGTATGAGGCTCCCACTCGCGAGGAAATTACTATTGGAGAGTTTGGCTGCCTGACGAGTTGTCTACTTCAGAGTCGTAAGGGAGGATATATTTATTTTGAGGCTAATGCCATGCAGGCTATGGCAGAATTGCTGAATTTTCGCAGTAACCGGAAAATATTGGAAGAAAAGCATTCGGGGCTTCTTCGTTTGGTCAATAAAGAAGACTTACCAGTTGACAGCTTGCCGTTGTATTATGCACGTCAGGCGCTGGATTTGTTTAAGAAATATGGTGACGGTTATCAGATTTCGGGAACTTATCGGACGATTGCTACGTATTATAATTACTCGGGACAGCCGGAAAAGGCTTTGGAGAACCTGAAAGCTGCATTGCAATATGTTAACTGGCATCATGAAAAATATTATCACTGTACAGATACAACCGATCGCTTGCAGGCCTATGCTCCTGATGAAGTACGGTCTACTGAATTGAAGTGGATTGCGGATGAAGGCATCAAAACTGTACCGGAATGGATACTGCGCTTGCGTGAACAATTGAGTCGGACGTATGCAGCAATGGGGTGTAAGCTGGAATCCGATTACAATCGGAATGTTTATTTGGACTTACTGGACTATACCCGGCAGGACAAAGCTTTGGAGAGTCGTTATGCAGTTTTGGAGAAAGAATCAAGACAGATTAATGCGTTATTATTGCTGGTAGTGATAGGGATTTTTCTGCTTATTGTATTATTCGTTATGCTGAATAGGCGTTGGCGCAAGAGAAATAAGCTTTATATATCCATACTGAAGGAAGTATTTGATTTGTGTCGCAAGATAACTTCGTCTGTTCCGGAAAATGTAACAGAAGTAGAAGAAATTACTGATGCTGTCTGTCATACGATAAAAACCGATTTTGAGCATATCTTTGGAGCTACGGATGTAAAAATTGTATTAGAAGCGTGTTCATCGGAAGATGAGCGTGAAGAAATTGAAACCGGCTTTTATGCCTTCGAGCTCTTTTCTCCTGATAAAAGCAAGAATATAGGGAAATTATTATTGGCATTACCTCATCCGCTTCGTAAAGAGAAACAGACATTACTTCAGCTGATTTTACCTTATCTGGCATGGACATTGGAAAATGGGATGAATCTTGTTTCTTTAGACGACGAGCGGCGGCGTCTGGAAAAGGAACAGTATATTCATGAACAGCATGTAGCCGAGAACAAACGTCAGAACATGGTAAAAAAAGCTTGTCTTTCTATTGTGACAGGTATATTTCCATATATAGACCGAGTAGCTAATGAAGTGCATAAGCTGCAATCTGTACCTTATGCCAGTCGGGCTGACATTAAGAAAGGAAAGTTTGAATATATTGACGAGCTGATTACTCGGATTAATGAATATAATGAAATACTAGCAATATGGATCAAGATGCGTCAAGGGGTATTAAGTTTGAACATTGAGAGCTTTGCCTTAAAAGAACTTTTTGGGATTATTGCTAAAGGTAGACGTTCTTTTGAAATAAAACATCAGGAGTTGCAGGTCGATCCGACCGAAGCTGTTGTAAAAGCCGATAAGGCACTTACTCTTTTTATGATAAATACCTTGACCGAAAATGCACGTAAGTATACTCCCGAGTATGGACATATTACACTATCGACAAAAGAAACGGATGAGTATGTAGAGATTTCAGTGTCGGATGACGGTCCTGGTCTGTCGGAAGAGGATGTAAACCGTATCTTGGGTGAGAAGGTCTATGATTCTGGAGCTATTGGAATGGGAACAGCTGCTGATACGGAGGAATTGCGTCGGCAGAAGGGATCTGGTTTTGGCTTGATGAATTGTAAAGGGATTATTGAGAAGTACCGTAAGACTAATGCTGTATTCAGCGTTTGTTGTTTCTCGATAGACAGTACATTGGGAAAAGGAAGCCGTTTTTATTTCAGATTGCCTAAAGGAATAAAAAGAACTCTTTCTATATGTCTGATATTCGCCATGAGTATTTTAGGCCTGGGTAGTTGTCAGTCGTCGGCATACAAACAGCCTGAAGAAAAGAACAGAGTTGCTTACGACAGTTTGTTGTCGATTGCTAATGATTATGCAAACTGGGTGTACGATTGCAATGTAAATGCTCGTTACCAGGAGGCGCTGGTATATGCCGACAGTGTTTTATATTACATGAATCTGCACTATCTGAAATATTCCAAGCGAAAATATCCGTTGCTGAAATTATATCGCGATGATTATGAAGCAGCAGAACAGACATGGTTGGCCCAAGGATTTGATACCGATTATTATATTCTGCTTGATGTTCGTAATGAAGCAGCTGTAGCCGGACTTGCAGTAAAGGATTTCCGTACATATTATTATAATAATCGTGCTTATACTACCTTGTACAAGCAGATTAGTAAAGACCGTTCGCTGGAAGAATATTGTGTGCGGATGCAGCAGTCTGCCAATAATAAGCTGATAGCCTTAGGAATTTTTCTTTTACTGGTTGTGGTCTGTCTGGCCGGTTATTATATACTATACTTGCGTCATCGTTTGCATTATCGCTATAATATGGAGCAGGTATTCGAGATAAACCAGTCTATCTTCTCTGTTGCGCAGCCGGGAGATGAAGAAGAAAGTAATGTAGCAGAAGACATTCTTAAAAAGCTTTCCGAGGAAATGAATGAACTGTTCCCCATTGCGGATATGGCTTTAGCCTTATACGATGAAGAAACCTCATCTTTGCATTATATTTTCGGTGAAGAAGGAGAGAACGAAGATTTGTGTAACCGGATGGAACGCTGTTTTGAAAAAAAACTAGTATCGTGGACGAATGAAGCTTCCTGGAATTATTTTCCGCTGAATGTAGATATCAATGAAGAGAATTATTGTGCAGGTGTACTTGCCGTGAAGGCCGCACTTCCTTGTGTGCGCGAAAATGACAGGTTGCTGGTAGAGCTGATTGTAAGTTATCTCGCTGTTGTGTTGCATAATGCGGTGGTCTGTGTCAGACGTAAACATTATGACATAGAATTGGCTCAGGATGATGCAAGGCGAGCTTCTTATGAAGAAAATATGCTGCATGTGCAGAATATGGTACTCGATAATTGTTTGTCTACCATAAAGCATGAAACAATCTATTATCCTAACCGGATAAAGCAGATAGTCGATCGTCTGAACAGGCAGGATAATATCTCTTTACAGGAGGAGAAACAGCAGCTGCAAACCATTTCTGAACTGGTGAGCTATTATAAAGATATATTTACTTTACTTAGTTCGTGTGCCTCCCGTCAGCTTGACGATATAACGTTCCGACGGGCAGAGGTCAATGTAGCTGTATTGATTGGACAAGTAGAAAAATATTTGCGTAAAATATCTCGTAAACTGTCATATTCGCTGAAGTTGGAAGTCGAGCAGGAAGCAGGCTTGTCAGTAGCAGGAGATGGCGTTTTGCTTTTATTTCTCTTCGAAAATTTACTCGATGAGGCTGTACGTTTCCCGCAGACGGGTGTTCTGAAGTTATCAGTTTTTCAGGAAAACGGCTTTGCACGTTTCAACTTTACGGATACCCGACGAAATCATACACAGGCAGAACTGAACGATCTGTTTTATCCGGCATTGTCTCGTTTTCATGAAGGCGGCACAGCTGGCCTGCAGGGTACAGAGTTTCTGGTCTGTAAGCAGATAATTCGCGAACATGATGAGTTTGCCGGACGTCGTGGATGTCGGATCAATGCTTGTCCGTCTTCAGAGGGAGGATATACCGTATGGTTTACCATACCGCTTATTGTGAAAAAGTAAAAAGACTGAATATATGGAAAAGTTTAAAGTTATCATTGTAGAAGATGTTAAGTTGGAATTAAAAGGGACGGAAGAAATCTTTCGTCACGAGATACCTAATGCAGAAGTTATAGGTACAGCTATGACTGAAGCTGAATTTTGGCCGTTGCTGGAACAGCATACTCCCGATTTGATTTTGCTTGATTTAGGTTTGGGAGGTTCTACTACAATCGGTGTTGATATTTGTGCCCGTTTGCATCGTGAACGTCCGGAACTGAAAGTTTTGATTTTTACCGGTGAAGTATTGAATGAAAAATTATGGGTTGATGCTTTAAATGCAGGTGCTGACGGGATCATTCTGAAAACAGGTGAGCTGTTGACTGCTACGGATGTAGAGGCTGTCATGGCAGGAAAGAAATTAGTGTTCAACTATCCGATACTGGAAAAAATTGTGGAACGCTTCAAGCAGTCGGTAGAAGTGGAGATGCGGCGTCAGGAAGCGATCATTGATTATGATATCGATGAATATGACGAACGTTTGCTTCGCCATTTGGCTTTGGGGTATACTAAGGAAATGATCACCAACCTGAAGGCTATGCCCTTTGGAGTGAAATCGATAGAAAAACGTCAGAATGAATTGGTAAACCGCTTGTTCCGTCCTGAGGAGCGTACCGGAGTAAATGCTTGCCGATTGGTAACACGGGCTTTTGAACTGAGGATATTGGATATCGACAATCTGGAACCTGATGATGAATAGACATTTCCTTCATCCTGCCACACTTTTCTTTCTGCTTACGTTGGTAGTGGCCCTCCTTTCATGGGTTGGGAGCATATATGGCTGGTCGGGCGTTCAGAGCCTGCTCAGTGCGGAAGGGTTACGCTGGCAACTCAGAAATGTTGGCGACGGCTTTTTTTCCGCTCCTTTTTTTAGCGATATCTTGTTGTTGGCTTTCGGGGTGGGACTCTGTATGCATTCAGGTTTTTGGGAGGCTGTCCGACGAGCAATCTTTCATGGCAGAAAACTTTCCCGAAAAGAAAAGCGTTCGTTGTTGTTGAGTCTGACCGTTGGGGCAGTTTATATACTGGCAGTTTTGTGCCTGGCTTTAGGTCCATGGGGGATAGTACGCAGTATTACAGGAGGGTTGAAGAATTCACCCTTGTCAGAAGGTGTCAGTTATCTCCTTTCGTTGGGGCTGGGAATAATGGCGATAATTTACGGATACAGTATAGATTTATACCGTACGGATAGAGATATAATAAAGGGCATGTCGTATAGTTTTGTCCGTTTCTCTGGCTATTGTGTTACACTGTTTTTTGTGATACAGCTGTTTACATCCCTGCACTATACAGGATTGGATTCTTTTTTCGGGCTTTCCTCCGACGGATTTACTATACTTTATACCTTGTGCTCTATTCTTCCACTATTTGTTGGAGGAAATAAACTGAAGTGATAAGCGGAAGAATATACATTAATTTGTTTGCCTTTCTGATTTAAAGGGCTATCTTTGCCGCCATTAAACTATTTTATTATTACACATTTATTATGAAGAAAATTTTATTGATGGCAACTGCCGGATTATTGGCATTTGCTTCTTGTCAGGAAAAGGCTGGGTACACGATTAAGGGTACTATTGAAGGAGTAGCAGAAGGGGATACTGTGTATTTGCAGAATTTTGTAGACGGATCACTCGTTAAAATGGATTCTGCTGTTGTAAAAGGTGGTGCATTCGAATTTAAGGGCACTCCTGATTCTGTAACAGTAAGCCGTTATGTAACCTATAGAAAGAACGGTATGCGCATGACTGCGATGGTATTCATTGAAAAAGGAGATATCACGCTGAACATGGGCGCTGAAGCCAATAAGGTTGCTGGTACAATGTGTAATGATGCTTACCAGCAGTTTATGGATAAATTTGTTGCTATCAATAAGGAAATGTCTGAAATATATCAGAAATCAAAGACTGATACTACATTGACTGACGATCAGCGCAAAGATTTGGAAAAGCAGTTGGCTGAAAAAGATAGCTTGGGAACTGAAATGGTTTACAACTGCATTAATGAAAACATCAACAATCTTGTAGGTGTACAGTTGCTGACTTCATATGCTAATGCATTCGAAACAGCTAAAGTAAAAGCATTATTGGATAAAGTTCCGGCTGCTTACAGCGCAGATAAAGATATTGTTGCTTTGAAAGAACACATTGCTACAATAGAAAAAACAGAAGTAGGTCAGAAGTTCATTGATTTTGCAATGAATACTCCAGAAGGTAAGGAAGTAAAACTGTCTGACTTTATTTCTCAGAATAAATATACTTTGATTGATTTCTGGGCTAGCTGGTGTGGTCCTTGCCGTGCAGAAATGCCAAATGTAGTAGCTGCATACAATGCATTCAAGGCTAAAGGTTTTGGTATTGTCGGTGTTTCTTTGGACAACAATGCAGAAGCATGGAAAAAGGCTATTAAAGATCTGAATATTACATGGGCACAGATGTCAGATTTGAAAGGCTGGAGCTGTGAGGGTGCGAAACTTTATGGTGTTCGTGCTATCCCTGCAACTGTTCTGGTTGACCAGGAAGGTACTATCGTTGCTCGTAACTTGCGTGGCGAAGAACTGGCTGCTAAACTTGGAGAACTTTTGAAATAAAAGAATAATTTTTACCCCTTTTGCAGACTTTTATAGCCGACCTTTACAGGGCTTGGCAGGTAAAAAACAAGAAAACTGCAAGAGGGGTAAATTATATCCTGATGTTTGTCGTAAAATTTGCTGATAAAATAAAAAAAGATGCTGAATTTTTCATCAAAAATTCAGCATCTTTTTTTGCTTCGTGCAGAACTGCTGCTTATGCTATTCCGTGAGCATTAGCTTCTTTATCGATCTTTTTAATAAGTCCCTGTAAAACAGCACCCGGACCACATTCTGTAAAGTCTGTTGCTCCGTCTGCAATCATGTTCTGAACTGTCTGAGTCCAACGTACAGAAGCAGTCAGCTGAGCTACCAGATTAGTCTTGATTTCAGCAGGGTCTGTATGTGGTTTAGCGTCTACGTTCTGATAAATCGGGCATTTCGGAGTGTGGAATTCAGTTGCATTGATTGCTGCTTCCAGCTCAACTTTAGCAGGATCCATCAGCGGAGAATGGAAAGCACCACCTACTTTCAGCGGCAATGCACGTTTAGCTCCTGCTGCTTTCATCAGTTCGCAAGCTTTGTTGATGCCTTCGATAGATCCTGAGATAACGATCTGTCCCGGGCAGTTGAAGTTAGCTGCGACACAAACTTCGCCTTCTGCACTTACCTGAGCACAAATTTCTTCTACTTTTTCATCAGGCAGAGCGATGATAGCAGCCATTGTAGAAGGCTGCATTTCGCATGCTTTCTGCATAGCCATAGCACGTGCGTACACCAGTTTCAAACCGTCTTCGAACGACAGAGCACCGGCTGCAACAAGAGCAGAAAACTCTCCAAGTGAGTGTCCGGCAGTCATTTCAGGTTTGAAGTCATCGCCCATGCAAAGAGCAGAGATAACAGAGTGAAGGAATACGGCAGGCTGAGTAACTTTAGTCTGACGCAGGTCTTCGTCTGTGCCGTTGAACATGATATCGGTGATACGATAGCCCAAAATATCGTTTGCTTTCTCGAATAATTCTTTTGCCAGTGCTGAGTTTTCGTAGAGGTCTTTACCCATTCCTACGAATTGTGCGCCCTGTCCGGGGAATACAAATGCTTTCATAAATTTATTTTTGAGTTAAGTTATTGATGACAAAGGTAATGAATTATTTTAGATTTCTGATTTTTTTGATTTAATCTTCATCGGAAATATGCATCGGTACGGGAGAGTGGAAGTGATTCAGCGGTCCGTGTCCTTCTCCTATGTGTACATCTTTACCGGATAGAATACCTTGATATACATATTCTTTAGCTTGTTTTACCGCCTCGGGCATACTGTTGCCTAAAGCAAGGAAAGTAGCAATGGCGGACGAAAGTGTACACCCGGTGCCGTGTGTATTATGACTTTCTACTTTTTGTGCCATGAATAAATGAGGTTCGCTCTCATCCTTCAGTTGCAGTACGTCGCACATGTTTCCGTCTTCCAGATGACCTCCTTTAACCAGTACGGCACGGCATCCGTAGTTCAGCAGTTCACGCGAAGCAGTTTTCATCATTTCGATGTTGCGAATCTGCTTTCCCGTCAGCACTTCCGTTTCACTCAGATTGGGAGTTATAATACTGGCAAGCGGCATAAGAAGTGTGGTGATAGCTTCAATTGCATCATCCTCCATAAGTTTGCATCCGCTTGTTGATACCATAACCGGATCGAACACGACAAACTCCGGCTTGAATTTTTTCAGAGATTCGGCTATAACCTGCACAATCTCTACATCGTTTATCATGCCAATCTTGACCGCACGTGGACGGATATCCGTCATAACAGCTTCTATCTGTCCCTTTACGTAGCTGGGAGGTACAGGATGAATACCTGTTACTCCACAAGTATTTTGTACTGTGATTGCTGTAATGGCACTGGCAGCATAAGCTCCCAATGCTGATATAGTCTTTATGTCGGCCTGAATGCCGGCTCCTCCACTGCAATCCGATCCGGCAATAGTGAGCACGCAAGGATAATGTTTCATAACTTCATTATTAGGATTGTTTTATGCAAAGATAAAAAACTAATTTTAAAGTACTTTTTGTTGCAGTGTAATTTGCTTGAATCTCTTTTCGTATCACCTACAATAATACATTAATTATATATCGTATGAAGTATGAAATCTATATACTTGTAGAATAATGTTTTATAACATGATAAATATTCTGATATTTTTGAATAACGAATTGAAAAAGTCTTTATATTTGCAGTGTTGAAAGAAAATAAAGATATGGAAACTCAGACCGGAAATAACCTTATAATCGATGTACACGTTTCAGTGGACTGTGTGCTGATTGGCTTCGATGGAGAACAGTTTCGCGTTTTGCTTGTACGCCAGATAGGAAAACAAACGGATGGTGAATTTAATGACCTGAAGCTTCCCGGTAGCTTGATTTATGCCGATGAAGACTTGGATGAAGCTGCTAAGCGTGTGCTTAATGAACTTACCGGTTTGAAAAATATCAAGATGAGCCAGTTTAAAGCTTATGGCTCCAAAGATCGTACGGCTAACCCGAAAGACGTGTTGTGGTTGGAACGTTTTCATCGCATTACGGATAATAAAGTCGGCAGGATTGTTACGATCGCTTATCTTTCTTTATTGAAAATTGACCAGCGAAACCGGCAGCTGACTGATACGTATGATGCTTGCTGGACTCCACTGTCGGAGGTGAAAGCCCTGGCGTTCGACCATATTCAGATATATCGCGACGCGCTTGCTTTTATACGTCATTATGTGGAAACAAATCCATCGGTGATGTTCGATCTCTTGCCTAGAAAGTTTACTGCGGCACAGCTTCGTGTATTGTATCAGTTGGTATACGATAAAGAGTTTGATGTGCGTAATTTCCACAAGAAGATAGCACTGATGCCTTATGTCGTACCGATGGAGGAAAAAGAAAAAGGTGTGCGACATCGTGCTGCACGCTATTATAGATTCGACAGAACGATTTATAACAAACTAAAGAAATAAAATATATTAGAGTTATGTATTTGTTAGGTTATGATATAGGTAGTTCTTCGGTTAAAGCCAGTTTGGTAAATTCGGAGACAGGTAAATGTGTAGCTTCTGCTTTCTACCCTAAGACAGAGGCAGAGATTATAGCTGTGCATCCCGGTTGGGCTGAACAGAAACCGGAAATGTGGTGGGCAAACCTGAAGCTTGCAACTGAAGCTGTTATGAATGAAAGCGGAGTACGCAAGGAAGATATTGCTGCTATCGGTATTTCTTATCAGATGCATGGTCTGGTATGTGTGGACAAGAATCAGCAGGTGCTCCGTCCGGCTATTATCTGGTGCGATTCTCGTGCGGTTCCGTATGGAGAGAAGGCTTTCAATACATTGGGTGAAGAGCTGTGTCTTTCTCATTTGCTTAACTCTCCGGGTAATTTTACCGCTTCCAAGCTTGCCTGGATTAAAGAGAATGAACCGGATGTCTATGCCAGAATAGATAAAATTATGCTTCCGGGCGACTATATCGCTATGAAGCTGACTGGTGAGGTTTGCACCACTGTATCCGGACTTTCAGAAGGTATGTTCTGGGACTTCAAGAATAATGAAGTCGCAAAGTTCCTGATGGAGTATTACGGATTCGACAATTCACTGATAGCCGATATCAAACCGACTTTTTCAGAACAGGGACGTGTAACCGCTATTGCAGCAGCCGAACTGGGATTGAAAGAGGGTACACCTGTGACTTATCGTGCGGGCGACCAGCCGAACAATGCGTTGTCGCTGAATGTTTTCAACCCGGGCGAAATCGCGTCTACAGCCGGAACGTCGGGTGTAGTGTATGGTGTAAACGGTGCAGTCAACTATGATCCGAAATCACGTGTCAATACATTTGCGCATGTCAATCATAGGGCAGACCAGACTCGTCTGGGAGTGTTGCTCTGCATTAACGGAACAGGTATTTTGAATTCATGGGTAAAACGTACCGTTGTACCTGCAGGCGTTTCGTATGCCGAAATGAATGATATGGCTGCTCAGGCCCCTATCGGTGCGGGAGGAATCAGTATCTTGCCTTTTGGAAATGGTGCAGAACGTATGTTGCAGAATCGTGAAACAGGATGTTCTATCAATGGAATAAACTTTAATCTGCATACGCGCAATCATATTATTCGTGCTGCTCAGGAGGGTATCGTATTCTCGTTCAAATATGGAATAGATATTATGGAGGGCATGGGAATGGATGTACATAAGATACATGCCGGACATGCAAATATGTTCCTGAGTCCGATATTCCGCGATACGCTGGCCGGTGTGACTGGAGCCACCATCGAACTGTATGATACTGACGGTTCAGTAGGAGCTGCAAAAGGAGCTGGTATCGGAGCAGGTATCTATAAAGACAATAATGAAGCTTTTGCTACGCTGGATAAGTTGGCTGTTATCGAACCGGATATGGCAAACAAGGCTGCATACGAAGATGCATATCAGCGCTGGCTTTCATATATGAATAAAATCTAATTTACTTGTTTTGCTGTCTGGAAATAACTCCGGACGCAGGACAATTTCCTGAAATAAATAAAAATAATTAACTTTTAAATAGAATATAACTATGGCAACAAAAGAGTATTTTCCCGGTATTGGTAAAATTAAATTCGAAGGTGTAGAAAGCAAAAACCCGATGGCTTTCCGTTATTATGATGCAGAAAAAGTAGTAATGGGCAAGAAGATGAAAGACTGGTTGAAATTTTCTATGGCTTGGTGGCACACATTGTGCGCTGAAGGAGCTGACCAGTTTGGTGGCGGTACTAAGAACTTCCCATGGAAAGGAAATCCTGACAAGGTACAGGCTGCTAAAGACAAAATGGATGCAGGCTTCGAATTTATGCAGAAAATGGGTATTGAATACTACTGTTTCCACGATGTAGACTTGTGTGATGAAGCTGACACAATCGAAGAATATGAAGCAAATCTGAAAGAAATAGTAGCTTATGCAAAACAGAAACAGGCTGAAACTGGTATCAAACTGTTGTGGGGTACTGCAAATGTATTCGGTCATGCTCGTTATATGAACGGTGCTGCTACAAACCCTGATTTCGATGTTGTAGCTCGTGCTGCTGTTCAGATTAAGAATGCTATTGATGCAACAATCGAACTGGGTGGTTCAAACTATGTATTCTGGGGCGGACGTGAAGGTTATATGTCACTGTTGAACACAGATCAGAAACGTGAAAAAGAACACTTGGCACAGATGTTGACTATTGCTCGTGACTATGCTCGTGCAAAAGGCTTTACTGGTACATTCCTGATCGAACCGAAACCGATGGAACCGACAAAACATCAGTATGACGTAGATACTGAAACTGTTATCGGCTTCCTGAAAGCTCATAATCTGGACAAGGACTTCAAAGTTAATATTGAAGTAAACCATGCAACTTTGGCTGGTCACACTTTCGAACACGAACTGGCTGTTGCTGTTGACAATGGCATGTTGGGTTCTATCGATGCAAACCGTGGTGACTATCAGAACGGATGGGATACAGACCAGTTCCCTATCGACAATTATGAACTCATCCAGGCTATGATGCAGATTATCCGTGGCGGAGGTCTGGGTAATGGTGGTACTAACTTCGATGCTAAGACCCGTCGTAACTCAACAGACTTGGAAGATATCTTTATCGCTCACATTGCAGGTATGGATGCTATGGCTCGTGCATTGCTGAGTGCTGCTAAGTTGCTGGAAGAATCTCCATATAAGAAAATGTTGGCTGAACGTTATGCTTCATTCGATTCTGGTAAAGGTAAAGAATTTGAAGAAGGTAAGCTGACTTTGGAAGATGTTGTTGCTTATGCTAAGGCAAACGGCGAACCAAAACAGACTAGCGGTAAGCAAGAATTGTATGAGGCTATTGTAAATATGTATTGCTAATAGGTTTTTATAAGAACCAATCTCTATCCCGGCTGATTTTTATCAGTCGGGATATTTTATTTTGTCAAAATAAAGCTATATTTGCAAAACATCTAAAAATGAATCGTGGTTATGGCTTTAAACAACAATCATATAGTTATCATGGCGGGAGGTATAGGAAGTCGTTTCTGGCCTATGAGTACCCCCCAGATGCCGAAGCAGTTTATTGATGTTTTGGGATGCGGACGAACATTGCTTCAGCTTACGGTAGACCGCTTTCAGGATATTTGTCCTTCTGAGAATATATGGGTGGTAACATCAGTCGACTATGCAGATGTCGTAAAAGAGCAGTTGCCGTCTATTCCAGTAGATCATATTCTGCTTGAGCCTTGTCGCCGTAATACCGCTCCGTGTATTGCTTATGTAAGCTGGAAAATAAAAGCTAAAAATCCGAAGGCCAATATCGTAGTGACTCCAAGTGATCATGTGGTGATGGATGTGAGGGAATTTGCACGTGTCATTAACTCTGCTATGAAATTTACAGCCGATTCGGATGCTATCGTTACATTGGGAATGAAGGCAAACCGTCCGGAAACGGGATATGGCTATATAGAAGCGGACTTGTCGATGGCATGTCCTTCCAATAAGGAGATTTATAGAGTTGATGCTTTTAAGGAAAAACCGGATTTGGAAGTTGCACGTCGCTACATTCAGCGGAAAAATTATTTTTGGAATGCAGGGATTTTTATATGGAATGTCAATACGATAGTCAATGCCTTGCGTGTTTATCAGCCTCCAATGGCAGAGGTTTTTGAGCGCATGCTTCCATATTTTTATACAGACAAAGAGCAGGAAATGCTGAATGAGTTATTTCCTACCTGTGAAAACATATCTGTAGACTATGCTATCATGGAAAAGGCAGAGGAAATTTATGTCTTTCCGGCATCATTTGGATGGAGTGATCTGGGAACCTGGGGTTCTTTGCAGGAAAACTCAAAAAAGGATGCGCATAACAATGCCTGCATCGGAAATAATATCAAACTGTATGAAACCAGAAACTGTATAATTCATACTACTCAGGAAAAGAAAGTGGTAGTACAGGGATTGGACGGTTATATTGTTGCCGAGAAAAATGATAAACTGTTGATTTGTCGTCTGACCGAAGAACAACGTATCAAAGACTTTGCTGAAGAGTAAGGTGACTGTATATTTCAGATAGCAGAATGGCGGAAAGAGAATTTTATGTAAGTTTCTCTTCCCGCCATTATTGTTAGTTGGTTTAGTTATTATAAGAGGGGTAGCAATTATCGTTGTTCTTTAAGTGCTGCTAAAGCAGAATCGTAGTTGGGTTCCTGAGTTATTTCCGGTACGAGTTCTGTATAGATAACTTTTCCTTCTGGGTTAATAATTACTACGGCACGCGCCAACAGTCCGCATAATACGCCGTCAGTCATCAATACACCATATTTTTCTCCAAAATCAGAAGTATATCGGTAGTCTGAAAGTGGAATAACATTTTCAATTCCTTCTGTTGTGCAGAAACGTCCCTGCGCAAAAGGAAGGTCTTTCGAAATTGCCAGAACAACGGTATTTTCCATTTCGGCTGCCAGCTTGTTGAATTTGCGTACTGAAGTCGCACATACACCCGTGTCCATACTAGGGAATATATTCAGGAGTGCGTATTTCCCTTTAATATCATTTTGAGTGAAAGAACTTAAATCTCCTTTTACCAGTGAAAACTCTGGAGCTTGAGCTCCAACTTTAATAAACTCGCCTGCCAGTGAAACTGGGGCTCTTTGAAATGCTGTTTTTGCCATGATTATTTTTATTAAATATTTCTGTGAATATAACAAACAATCGGATATAATGTTTGTCCTGTGATGCCTTTTTTATCTTTTTAATAGATACATTTCTTTTTTTTCTGTTACTTTGCAAACCGTAAAATTCTTAGGAAAACAGATTAAATTTAAGATGAAACGAAGTTTTAAAGACTACGCCTTGCTTGCCTTAAAAGGTATGGGTATGGGGGCGGCCGATGTAGTACCTGGTGTGTCAGGAGGAACAATTGCTTTTATTGTAGGTATTTATGATGAATTGATTGATTCCATTAAGAGTATCAATGCACAAAGTTTGAAAATGTTTTTTACCGGGAAGTGGGGAACTTTCTGGAAGATGATAAACGGTAACTTTTTGCTATTCCTTTTAGCCGGTATTGGAATCAGTGTCTTCTCATTGGCAAAAGTAATAACTTGGTTGCTTACCGATCATCCAGTTCTTGTATGGTCTTTTTTCTTTGGCCTTGTTCTTGCCTCTACTTGGTTTGTTGGGAAAGACATTAAGGAATGGAACTGGAAAACGATTTTAGGGTTTATTGTCGGTGTTGCTGTAGCTTTTTACATTACAGTCGCTACTCCGGCAGAAACTCCTTCTAATTTATTGTTTATCTTTTTGTGTGGGGCTATTGCGATTTGTGCCATGATTCTTCCGGGGATATCGGGAAGCTTTATATTGGTATTGCTGGGAAAATACTTTTTTATCATGGAAGCAGTAAAGACATTCGATATAAAGGTTATACTTGTATTCGGTGCTGGGGCCTGCATTGGTATAACCAGTTTCTCACGTGTCTTGTCGTATGCATTAAAGCATTTTCGTAATATAACTCTGGCTGTACTGACAGGTTTCATGTTAGGGTCACTCAATAAAGTATGGCCATGGAAAGAAACTATTGAAACATTTATAGACAGTCATGGAGTGGAGAAACCGTTGATAGAAAGTAATATACTGCCTAATCAATACATATGGGAGGCTGTTGTTTTAATGCTGGCGGGCTTTTTCCTGGTATATTTTCTGGAAAAGCTTTCTACCAGAAAGGGCAATGAATAAAAACTGACTTGGGATATTCAGTAAACGTCTATACAAAATATGATGGCATATGAAGATGATATATAATAATCGCTCCATATGCCATTTTTATTGTATGTAAGACCTCTTTCTGTTTTTAACTTAATCCATCATAATATGAAGCTGATAGTAGAGGTCTTCTTTTTTAATTCAGATTCTATTTATATTAGGAACCAATTATTCGCCTTCCGTTTTGCATTCATGAAAGTGCATATCTTGTAGTGCTTTCTCGCGTGAGAAAGTAAAATAAGTACAAACAGCTTGAGTGCATATTTCTCCTGCTTCATTGAACAAAGAAGCATCGATCGTAACAATGTTTCGCCGTTGTTCACGAATAGATGCTCGCAGGGTTAACATATTATCTGTAGTATGTACAGGTTTTAAATAGCGGGTTTCCATTTTTGAAGTAACTCCGGCCGTTTGAAGCTTTCGCATGATTACCCATCCGCATATTTCGTCTAGCAATACAGCCTGAATGCCTCCGTGCAGCGTATTAAGCCAGCCTTGGTATTTGCCGTCCGGATGCCAGAAGCTTACGATATCATCGCCATCCTCGTAAAACTCCATGTGCAGTCCTGACGGATTTTGAGGAGCACATCCAAAACAGTTGTAACCTTCTATTTCGCCCCAAGGATTGATTATCTTTTTCATATCTGCTTGAAATTCTAGAAAATATAATCTGTACAGGCACGGTCTTGTTTGGCTTCCTTTAAAATGCCGGCTGCTGCTACATGTACCGGATGAACTGCATATGCTTTAACATCTTCTAATGTATCAAATTCACTTTCCAGACAAATATCCCATTTCTCGTCAGCATTGATATTTTGTCCGACAAAGATTTTCCGAATACTTGGTATGACAGGCGGCAAAGCTTCTATTGCTGCTTTAAATTTGTCTATAACAGCCTGTTTTTCTTCTGTTGACAGGTTTTCTTTCAGTTTAAATAAAACAATGTGCTTGACCATAGTTGTTTATATTATGATTTATCGTAAATTTGTATAGATGCAAATATATAACTAATTATTGGATTTTAGCTTATGATAATCATTGGAATTGCAGGAGGTACAGGCTCCGGTAAAACAACTGTAGTGAAAAGTATTGTTGATAGTCTGTCGGCCGATGAAGTGGCTTTGCTTCCGTTGGATTCTTATTATAATGACAGCAGTCATGTACCAGTGGAACTGCGTCAAAGTATTAATTTCGATCATCCGAATGCTTTCGACTGGGAGTTGTTGTCGCAGCATGTGGCTATGCTTCGTAGAGGAGAAGCGATAGAACAGCCTATATATGATTTTCTTACTTGTACGCGACAGAAGGAAACGTTGCATGTAGAACCTCGTAAAGTGATTATTATAGAAGGTATATTGGCGTTGAGTGATAAGGAGCTGTGTAAGTTGATGGACCTGAAAATATTTGTCGATGCTGATCCGGATGAGCGATTGATTCGCGTAATGCAGCGTGATGTAGTAGAACGAGGACGTACGGCAGAGGCTGTTATGGAACGGTATATGAGGGTGCTGAAACCTATGCATCTTGAATTTATCGAACCTGCAAAACGGTATGCTGACCTGATTATTCCTCAAGGAGGATATAATAAGAAAGCGATAGAGATATTGAAGATGTATATTGAAAAAATAGTGGGACGATGAAGCTCTCCTATGTCTTCTGGAGCGTACTATGCCTGAGTCTGCTGTTTTATTCGTGTCAGTCACGAAAAGGAACTGTAAATGGAGAAGCAGCAATTGATTTACCCGAAATTATGGAGAGGGGAGAGTTGGTTGTTCTTACAGCCAATAGCTCTACATCATACTTTAACTATCGTGGTGAACCGATGGGATTTCAATATGAATTAGCACAACAGTTTGCACGTTCCCTTGGACTCAAATTAAAGTTGAAGGTCGTAAACAATCCTTCTGAAATGGTGCGTTGCCTGATAAGAGGAGAAGGCGACCTGGTTGCATATAATCTTGATATCACAAATGCATGGAAGGACAGTCTGATCTATTGTGGTGAAGAAAATATCACTCATCAGGTGATTGTGCAGCGCAGAGGAAAAGATGCACTGAAAGACGTAACACAATTACCTGGAAAAGAGATTTATACTACTCCAGGAAAATACTATGACCGGCTGATGAACTTGAATAGTGAGCTGGGGGGAGGTATCAACGTGCATAAAGTAGAGGCCGACAGCGTATCGGAAGAAAATTTGATTACTTGGGTGGCAGAAGGAAAAATAGATTATACAGTTGCTACTAATGAAATTGCTAAGATAAACCGTACGTATTATCCTAATCTTGATATCGGTCTGGTAATCAGTTTCGACCAGCGCTCTTCATGGGCTGTACGTAAAACATCTCCTTTGCTGGCTGAAGCTGCCGACAAGTGGCATAAAGAAAATATCAATTCATCGGAATTCAAGGCAAGTGCCCGGCGTTATTTTGAGCTGAATAAACGTCCTACCCATGGATCTATACTTTCAGTTAAGGATGGAAAGATTTCACATTACGATGATTTGTTCAAGAAATATGCAAAAGAAATAGGCTGGGACTGGCGTATGCTGGCGTCGCTGGCATATACAGAATCGAATTTCGATCCGAATGTCATATCTTGGGCAGGCGCTCGGGGGTTGATGCAATTAATGCCAGCTACGGCACGTGCTATGGGGATACCTGCAGGAAAAGAAAGTGATCCGGAGGAAAGTATAAAAGCTGGAGTGAAATATATCGCCCGTCTACAGAATATTTTCTCTAAAGTTCCCGATAAAGGTGAGCAGACTAAGTTTGTGCTTGCTGCATATAATGCAGGAGTGGGGCACATTACTGATGCCATGGCATTAGCGGAAAAATATGGTAAGAACCGTTATCTATGGGATCATCATGTTGATCATTACATCTTATTGAAGAGCAACGAAGACTATTATCAGGATCCTGTGTGTAAAAATGGATATTTCAGAGGAACAGAAACATATAACTTTGTGCGTGAAGTTGTAGAACGTGCCGAGATTTATAAGAAAAAGATTAAGGGCTGATAAACAGTAAAAAAGCTGACCTTTTTCGTAAAAAGACAAGTGGATTCTGTCTTTTTGCGGTAGAGGTCAGCTTATGCTACGTGAAAATGAATATGTTGCTTTACTTAAACATTTCAACAATTTTATTTAGTTCGTTTGCTTCTATTACTCCACTTTGCCGCCATAACTGTTTTCCGTTTTTGAAAATCATGAGTGTAGGCACAGAGGATATTGCATAATGTTGTGCAATATTCATATTTTTATCTATGTCGATTTTTATGATTCGCAGCGAGTCACCTTGTGTTTCTTTTACTTTCTTTAAAATTCCAGCCATTATTTTGCAAGGCGCACACCATTCTGCGAAAACATCCACCAGAACAGGAGTGGGCGATGATATCAAGTCAGCAAACGTTTCCATAAAAACTCCTTTTTAATACATTGTAAATTTCTTCCAACCTTTATAATATAACAAATCCATATATTATTTTGTTCGGGGAAATTCGATAAAAAAGAGTATTTTATATCGAAAGTTTTTTGTCTGAGAAAAAGAAAGCCCTGCTGCTCTTTTTTAAGCAACAGGGCTTGAATATAATACAAGGTTTAAATTATTTTTTGCTTGATGCTGGGTTATAGCGAGCATTCAGTCCGTCTACGATTTCCTGAGTAATATTGAATGCAGGATCAGCATACAGTAAGTTGTCGAAACCAGTGTTGCTGATAATCAGGCTATATCCTTTGTCCTTATTATATATTTTCAAGAATGAGTTGATAGAATCGCGGAGTTGCAAGCTTATTTTCTGGTTTTCTGCTTGTAATTCACTAGTCAGTTTTTCCTGCAACTGCTGCAAGTCACGTTGCTTCTGGCTGATGCGTAAGTTTTCCTGTTCAGCACGTTCACGGCTGGCAAAACCATTATTTTCCAGTTTGCGCTGGAATTCTCTCATTTCTTTATCCAGATCTTTTGCTTTTTCGTTCAGTGTAGTACGGATGTTTTCTTCTTTCTGAATCATCATCTCGTTCAAGTCATTCCAATAACGATATTTTGTCAGCAGAGAGTCGATCTCTACATAAGCTATCTTCATGTTTACCGGACCGCCTACTACAGCAGGAGTTGAAGCTCCTTGTTCGTTAGCTTTGTTGTCAGTACATTGAGTAAACATCAGCACCATAGCCAGTGCGATAAATCCGTTCAGGATATGCTTCATTCTTTTCATAATGGTTTTTGTCTCTTAGTTATTAATTGTTTTTTCTGTTTCTGTTTCTGGACGCCTCCGCTCAGCTATGGCATGAGGATTCACTTTTTGTGCTTCTCTGTCTTGAGATTGCACACATCCGATACCTCTTTTTCTCATGGCTTTGCTGCCGCTAACGTGTGTGTTAGGGAAACGTCCGTTCTTCTGAAAGAGTATCTTTACCGATAATAGTGCTATGCAGATAGCAACTATTAACATTGTTATAAGGATAGTCTTAAGCATTTCTATTATTTTTGTGGTGCAAATATAAATCTTTTGTTACCGATTTACTCTTTTCGGTACGGAAAAAAGAGGGTACTTGCCTTATTAATCTATGTTTTTAACTTATTTTTACTGATAACTGAACAAATAAATAGACTATTTATGGAGAAAAAAGATTTGAAACCGGCTATTGTCTTCCGTTATTTTGAAGAAGTATGTCAGGTTCCGCGTCCTTCCAAGAAGGAAGAAAAGATACGAGCTTATTTGCTCGATTTCGCTCAGAAGCATAATCTGGCTTGTAAAACAGATGAGGCCGGAAATGTGTTGATGTCTAAACCGGCTACAGCAGGTAAGGAAAATCTGAAAACTGTCATATTGCAGTCGCATATGGATATGGTATGCGAGAAGAATAAAGATACACATCATAACTTCGATACTGATCCGATTGAAACCTATATCGATGGTGAGTGGTTGAAAGCGAAAGGTACTACACTGGGGACCGACAATGGAATTGGTGTGGCGACTCAGCTTGCAGTCTTGGCGTCAGACGATATCGAGCATGGACCGATACAGTGTTTGTTTACTGTTGATGAAGAAACCGGACTGACAGGTGCTTTTGCTTTGAAGGAAGGCTTTATGGATGGCGATATCTTGATCAACCTTGATTCAGAAGATGAAGGTGAATTGTTTATCGGTTGTGCAGGTGGAGCAGGAACTACAGCTCAGTTCCCGTGTCCGATGACTGCTGCTCCCGAAGGCTATTTTTTCTTTCGTGTAGCTGTAAAGGGACTTACAGGCGGACATTCGGGTGATGATATCAATAAGAATCGTGCCAATGCCAATAAGTTGCTGAATCGTTTCCTGGTCCAGCTGATGCAGAAATACGACTTGCATTTGTGTGAAATAGATGGAGGAAACCTGCATAATGCCATTCCACGTGAAGCACATGCTGTTTGTGCTGTACCGATGAAAGACAAAGAATCAGTGCGTGTTGACTTGAATATATATTTGTCGGAAGTAGAAAATGAGTTTGCTGTAAAAGAACCAAATCTTGTGATGGAGCTGGAATCGGAAAGCCCTTGTGCAGAAGTTATGCAGCAGGATGCCATGAAAAACTTCCTTCATTCCATTTATGCTGTACATAATGGTGTATATGCCATGAGCCAGGATATTCCGGGACTGGTAGAAACTTCTTCCAACCTTGCTTCAATCAAGCAGCGTGATGGAAAACTCGTTGTTGTAACCAGTCAGCGCAGTTCTATTCTGTCTTCTCGCAAGGATATGTCGCAGATGGTAAGTTCAGCTTTCCTGTTGGGAGGAGCGGAAGTAACGACTGGCGACGGTTATCCGGGATGGAAACCTAATCCGTCTTCCGAAATATTGCAAGTGTCGGTAGAAAGCTATAAGCGTCTGTTTGCTACCGAGCCTAAGATTAAAGCTATCCATGCCGGATTGGAATGTGGTTTGTTCCTCGAAAAATATCCTTCACTCGATATGGTTTCGTTCGGTCCTACACTCCGTGGTGTTCATTCACCCGACGAACGCATGCTTATCCCTACAGTCGATAAGTTCTGGCGTCATTTATTGGATGTCTTGGCTCATATTCCTGCAAAGGCATAATGAAATTATTTCCTAAAATATTGCTAGGGTTTGCTGCCTGCCTCACGGCTTCTGTATGTGAGGCGCAGCAAACCCTTCGTGTTATGGAATACAATGTAGAGAATCTGTTCGACTGTCGTCATGATTCACTGAAGAACGATTCGGAATATCTTCCTCATTCCGTTCGGGGATGGAGCTGGAAACGTTATCATGAAAAACTGAACCGCATTGCAAAGGTCATACTCGCTGCCAGTAGAGAGCAAGTGCCCGATCTGGTAGGACTTTGTGAAGTGGAAAATGCATATTGTCTGGACGGACTGGTAAAATACTCTCCGCTCCGAGATGCCGCCTATCGCTATGTGATGACTGATTCGCCCGACGAACGGGGAATTGATGTGGCACTTCTCTATCAGCTTTCCTCATTCCGGCTGATAAGCGACCAGCATATTCGTATTCCTTCCCATAAAATGGGGCGTAAGCCTACACGCGATATCCTGCATGTTACCGGTCGGGTAGTTTCAGGCGATACACTTGATGTCTTTGTCTGTCACATGCCTTCACGTTCGGGAGGCGAAAAACAGAGCGAGCCTTACCGTCTGCTTACCGCACGTGTATTGCGTCATGCAGCAGATTCTATTATGAAAATCCGTCAGACTCCATACCTCATTATCATGGGTGACTTTAATGATTATCCTGAAAGTCGTTCTGTTTGTCGGACCTTAGGAGCAGGGAAGCCAGAGAAAGGCATCGATTCATACCGGCTGTATAACTTGATGAACGGCAAGCAGGGAGGCACATATCGTTATCGTGGTGAATGGGGTATTCTGGATCAGCTCATTCTGAACGGTACTTTCCTGAATCATACGGGTAATCTTACAACGGAGTTTAATCGTGCCCGTATTCTTACTTTCCCGTTTCTATTGGAGGAAGACGAAAACTATGGAGGCGACAAGCCTTTCCGTACCTATAATGGTATGAAATATCACGGTGGTTATAGCGATCACCTGCCTGTCTGTGTCGATATAGACATTAAATATCCAGCCCCATAATATAATCGTTCATGTAATAGCCGTTTCCAATGGGGAAATCTCCTTCGCGTACTTTTTTCATTCCCATATGTTCGTAAAATCCCAATGCCGGATTATTACGGTTTACATTCAGTTCCATACGGCAGGGAGCCGGATGAATTTCCTTGATACCTTTTATAGCCTGTTGGAAAAGCTGTTTGCCCAGATGATACTTTTGATAATAAGGAATGACATAAATTTTCTCGAGATGAAATAAATCTGTGTCCTCCTGACGGATGGAAACATATCCTGCCGCTTCACATTCCTCATAAGCTATATAATAAATGTGTCCTTCTTCTTCCATCTGCTTGTGCAGGTTCTCTATGGAATACATCCAGTCCATCATATATTCTATCTGTTCGTGACTGAGGATATTTTTATATGTTTCAGGAAAAACATTCCAAGCCAGTTTGTTTATCAGTGGAATGTCGGCTGTAGTTGCTTGTTTTATTACGAACATAGTTTTGAGTATTTAATATTTTGTTATGTAATGCCTGAGAGCGTATCGCGGTGACTTACCGTGAAAAAGTTTATGCAAAAATAAGGCTTTCCGCCGGTCGTTTTCTGTATATCTGGTTGTATTTCGTTAAAAATAGTAAATTAATAGTTCTATGCAATGCAAGGTATTGATATAATACATATATTTGTGCTATACAAAACAAGAGGATAGAAAACATGAATGTCGATAACGTAAAATCTCAAATGCGCAAAGGGATGCTTGAATACTGCATCCTGTTGTTGCTGCACCGCGAGCCTTCGTATGCTTCAGACATTATACAGAATCTGAAAGAAGCGAAGCTGATAGTAGTGGAGGGTACGCTTTATCCGTTGCTTACCCGTCTGAAGAACGACGATTTGCTATCGTATGAGTGGGTGGAATCTACTCAGGGACCTCCCAGAAAATATTACAGTCTGACTCCGAAAGGGGAGGAATTTCTTGCAGGACTGCAACTGGCATGGGACGAATTGTCGGATACGGTAAATCATTTAAGAACAAAATTATTAATTTCAAAATCACATGAAAAAGACACTGACTGTTAATTTGGGAGGCACTGTATATCATATCGATGAAGATGCCTATAACCTGCTCGATAATTATCTGAATAATCTCCGCTATCATTTCCGCAAGGAAGAAGGAGCCGACGAGATTGTACGTGATATGGAAACCCGCATTGCAGAACTGTTCGATGAGTATATTCGTACTGGACAGCAGGTTATCACCATAGAGCAGGTAGAAGCTGTTATTGCCCGTATGGGGAAACCTGAGGAGTTGAATACAGACGATAATGATGAGAAGAAAGAAGAAAAAACTAACCATACATATGGCAATGGAACAGCCCGCCGTCTGTTCCGTAATCCTGACGACCGTATATTGGGTGGTGTGCTTTCCGGATTGTCTGCTTACTTCGGATGGGATGTAACGTGGATACGTATTGGAGTACTGGTAGCCGGATGTTTTGTCCAGGGGTTGATTTTGGCTTATCTGATCGCATGGATTATTGTTCCGCTGGCAAAAACAGCAACGGAAAAGTTACAGATGCGTGGTGAACCTATCAATATGGAGAATATAGGACGTACCGTGACTGAGGGGTTTGATAAAGTGAACGATTATGTACATTCCGAGAAGCCTCGTTCTTTTCTGCATCAGTTGGGAAATCTGATTGTAAAGATTGCAGGATTCATCATCAAGTTCTTCCTTGTACTGCTGGCTATCTGCCTTACACCGGTTCTGCTCGTCGGTCTTGTCGTACTGTTTGCCTTGCTGCTGGCTGCTACCGGCATACTTGCTAGTGTACCTGCCGTGTTGTATTATTCTATGCCTGATGTAGACTGGAGTCTGATTGCTTCCTCTCCGGCTGCGGTGACCGGACTGTTGGTGTGCGGACTGTTCATCGTGGGTATTCCGGTGATAGGCCTGTTGCAGTTGCTTTTGCAGAGTTTCAATGTATGGAAACCGATGTCTACTGTGACCAAGGTTATCCTTACTTTAATATGGTTTATTTCGCTGGTTGCCGGATTTATCTTTTTGTTTAATACTTCCTTCATCGAGGGACCAATATTCTGGATGTAAAAAATATGATTGTTATGAAAACTGTTTTTGCAAGAGTTATCACTGCGTTGGTTATGATCGCGGGTTTTACTTCCTGCATATGGGCTGGAAGTAAAGGTGAACATGTTACAGAGAAACGTCATGTGGCGGATTTTACCTCTATTGATATAAAGAGTGTGGGAAGTGTTTATTTTACACAATCATCCGATTTTTCGTGTACGATAGAAGGGGAAGAGAGCCAGGTAAAGAATATTACAACTAGTGTTGAAGGCAATGAGCTGAAAATTGGTTATATCAAGAAACTGAAAAACAACAAGAATGGGGCTGTTATCCGTATCTCTGCTCCCGATTTGCAGGAACTGGAATTTAAAGGAGTAGGTTCGTTTAATATCGATGGTAAGGCAACACTTCAGGACTTGGATGTAGATTTCAGCGGAGTCGGAGAATTAAATATAAAAGACCTGCAATGCCGTAAAGCAAATTTCGATCTGAAAGGTATAGGAGAGGTAAATATACATATCAATTGTGAAGAAGTAAAAGCTGGTGTCAGTGGTATAGGGGCAGCGACATTTACAGGAACGGCACAAATGGCTTCTTTTCATAAAGGTGGTATAGGAGAGCTCAATACGCAGGGAATGGAAGTAAGCAAATAACTCATTCATAGTGTCTTAAATTTATCTTGTGACACGGCATGCCCAGGGTTGGAAAAAACATGGGCATGTTTATCTTAATTCATGCTGATGTTTTGCCAAATTCATCAGCATGTTTTTTTATTTTTTGTACAAATAGTTGAGTCTTTTTGTACGATAATCTGCACTTTTTTGTACGATAATTAAATTTTTTTGTACAAATTTGTTGCCTGTTTACATGAGACGTTATTTTTGATATGCTGATGAAAAAAATATTTTGCGTGGCAGACCATTTGTTTGCTGTAAATATACAAGAAAATGTATCCTTATGGCCGTGTCTTGCCAACTACCTGCCGTTTGAGATAGAACCGACAAACGACTGTTTGTCTTCTCTTATTTTTGCGTTAGATGTGAGAGAGCAGACAGATACCTGTCTGTCGGACGATATACATTGTGTGGTAGAGTACGACAATGACGTAGTAGCCATCGGAATTTATTCGGATGCAGCAGGTACTCAGCTGGTTCGTATTGCTGCAAATAAATATCGGCTGGATGAAGCAGGGTGGCTTGTCTGGAAGCAGGGAAGTAGGGACATAACCTTGCTGCTTAAGTCGGATAGCGGTATGGAGCATAAAGTTTTTGTCATCAATAACTCGCTGATGTTGCTTTATGCCATGTTTACAGCTGGTCTGAATACGCTGTTGATGCATGCGTCGGTTGTGACATACATTGAAAAGGCTTTTGTCTTTTTGGGCAAAAGTGGAACGGGCAAGAGTACCCATAGCCGTCTTTGGCTGGAGCATATCGCCGGAACGAGCCTGCTAAATGATGATAATCCGGTTATCAGGATACTTGATAATCACGAAATTCGGGTGTATGGTTCTCCGTGGAGTGGAAAGACTCCTTGTTATAAGAATGAGTCGGCTAAGTTAGGAGCCGTTGTCCGGCTGAGTCAGGCTCCGGTCAATGAGATAGAAAGACTGGAGGGGGTAGCTGCATACATAGCCGTACTTCCTTCAGCTTCGGGTATGAAATGGGACCGGAAACTTACCGAGGGGATGCATAATACACTTGCGGCCCTGGCCCACGATGGAGCTGTTTTCCAACTGAAATGCAGGCCGGATCGTGAAGCGGCTGTTTTATGTAATCGGATTGTTATTGAATCTTTGTAAAAATAGATAGAATCATGGATGCAAAAAATCAAAAAGTAAATATCATTCTCGGTTGTTTGCTGGTGGGGATGATTGGATGGCTGGTGTATTCTTACTGCATTGTGCCTCTTAGTGTAGAACACGGCTATTATGTAACTGCGGCAAAACTATGGGCTCAGGGGATGACTCCCTGGAAAGATTTTACTATTCAGGATGCACCTGGTGGAATAGCTTTGCTGGGAACCATGTATCGGATGGTAGGTATTGAGATGTCTTCGTATGCTGCTTCTGCTTTGATTTTATTGCTTCATCTGGGTTGTGTGGCATTACTTGGCGGAATTATGAGAAAAATTGGTATGAGCATGACATCGGTTCTTTTCGGACTGTTGCTGTACGTAGCTGTTTTGTTCTCATCGGATGCGTTGATGATGAATATGGAACCGGTTTCTACCTTCCTTATTCTTTGTGCTGTACGTGAGTTGCTCTCTGGAAGTCGGAAAGGAATCGCGGCAGCCGGCTTACTGTTTGCTCTGGCTGTTACCTGTAAGTTGCAAGCGTTGATATTCTTGCCAGTGCTGTATCTGCTACTTCCTCTTATAAAAAAGGAAGAAAATGGTACTCAGCTTATCCGTCCTTTCACGCTGTATGTATTAGGGGCATTAGTGGCAATGTATGCAGTTGTTGCCTTATCGTGTGGTGATTTTCTTTGGGTTGTCAACGTGGAATGGACGAATCTGGAAAAGGTTGAAAAAGAAGACGTATATGTCTTTCTGATGAATCTGGTGATACTGACAGCCAGATGTAATATATTTTTCCTGTTACTGTTTCCGTTTGTACGCAAGGAATTGGATAATCGTGAGAAGAGTCTGCTGAAAGTTGGGTTGGCAGCTTATGTGGCTGTTTGCCTTCTGTTTATATTAAAATGTGATATGGCCTACGGTATGATAGCTTATCCGTTTGTTACGCTGTCGGTTGTCGTTGTCTTGCAGCATATTAGAAAAGAAAAGCTGATGGCAGCGGTGGCAGTGGCTATGCTGGTAATACCTGTTGCACTGGCTGTGAGAGAATTTCGGAAACTGGATTTCGGAAAAATAAAACAGGAGCAGATGGAGGAAATAGAAACTGTACGTATGGTAGTGCAGGACTGTAAAAATACGGTTTTACTGTGTAACGATTGCCATGAGTTCGACCTCGGTCCGCAGATATTTGCCGAAATTCCGCAGTTGCGTCCAGTCAACTTGAAAACCTCTCGCTTCGGCATGGAACAGTCGTTCAGCGAATTTGGCGATTTTAAGCAGGCAATTAATGATGCCGATTGCATCATTTTGAGTTCTATTACGCTTCAGTTTGTCTTCTCTAAAGAAATACAATACTTGGATGAGGTAGTAGACTATATGGAAAATATGAGCTCTGCTTCACTTACTATATTGAAGCGGACGGAAGACACGCCGGAACTGTAACGGTGTGTTAGTTTTTCTTTTCCGGATTTACTGTACCGCGAATGCGTAAGTCAAATCCTCTTTTCATCCCGGTACAGTAAACCGTTACCGATTTGAAGAACTTGCCCGGGCGGTTTTTCGGATCGTAGATAACAGAAATATCTCCTGTCTTGCCTGGAAGAATCGGTTCTTTGCTCCAGTTGGTGGCTGTGCATCCGCAACTGGTTGCTACGTGGGTGATTGCCACCGGTGATTTTCCCGAATTTTTTATTTGAAAAGTATGTGTCACTTTTCCCGCTTTCTCTTCGATTGTTCCGAAATCATGCATCGGTTTAGCACATGATACCAATACTCCTTGCGCTGTAACGGCAACAGCTGCCATAATCGCAAAAATAAGTGTAATAAAAAGTCGTTGCATATCTGTTGAATTATTTGCTTACAAAATTAGGAATGAATAAGTTATAAAATGGCTTTTTAACAAATATTAGCCGATAAAATTATTTATTATTAGCGAAGTAACGTATTTTTGTAACGAAAAATTGTAAACAACTTAAAATGAAATGCGTTATGGGAAAGAAAAAGAAAACTTACGTAAAGCCGGAGATGAAAATAATCGAGGTGAAGACTGAGGGTGTGATTGCTGCATCAGGGGGAATTATAATTAATCCAGGTGACGATCAGAAAATTTTTTGTGACCCCAGTAATTATAGTAAAAGTTGTATAAATGAATATACAGGTACTCTGAATGTATTTGCTTCGTGTAGCCAAATTATAGAGGGGGATAATGTTTCTTGTTTGAAGGATCCAATAACATTATCTGATAAAACTACTATTATTCAACCAGGAAAGATTACAGTACATAAAAAAGGAAATATATTAACTATTACGCCTGGTTGGAAATACTAAGATTGAAAATGAAGCATATGCTTCATTATAAAATCCTCAACTTCTTTATAATCTCTCAACAGAAATCGTTATCTTTGCTGAAAAGAAAAAAGGATTAACTGTTAAGATATGACTAAGAAAATACTTTTGCTGGGTTCCGGCGAATTAGGAAAAGAGTTTGTGATTGCTGCCCAACGTCTGGGTCAGTACGTTATCGCATGTGATTCGTATGCAGGTGCTCCCGCCATGCAGGTAGCAGATGCTTGTGAAGTATTTAGTATGCTGGATGGCGATGCGCTCGACCGTGTGGTAGAAAAATATCATCCCGATATTATTGTACCTGAAATTGAGGCTATCCGCACCGAACGTCTTTATCATCTGGAAAAAGAAGGTATTCAGGTTGTACCGAGTGCACGTGCCGTAAACTTTACGATGAACCGTAAGGCAATCCGCGACCTTGCTGCTAAGGAACTGGGCTTGAAGACTGCGAAATATTATTATGCAAAGTCGTTTGACGAACTGAAGGAAGCTGCTGAAAAGATTGGTTATCCGTGCGTTATCAAACCGTTGATGTCATCATCTGGTAAGGGACAATCGGTTGCCAAAGGTCCTGAAGATTTGGAATACTCTTGGGCATACGGATGTGAAGGCAGCCGTGGTGATATTAAGGAGCTGATCGTGGAAGAGTTTGTTAAGTTCGACAGTGAAATCACGTTGCTGACAGTTACACAGAAAAATGGTCCGACACTGTTCTGTCCGCCTATCGGACACGTACAGAAAGGTGGTGACTATCGCGAAAGCTTCCAGCCTGCTCACATTGCTCCGGAACATCTTGCTGAGGCTCAGAAGATGGCGGCAAAAGTTACTGAAGCGTTGACTGGTTATGGCCTTTGGGGAGTTGAATTTTTCCTGAGTCACGATAATGGAGTTTATTTCTCTGAACTTTCTCCTCGTCCGCATGATACAGGTATGGTAACACTTGCCAATACACAGAATCTGAACGAGTTCGAACTTCATCTGTATGCTGTATTGGGATTGCCTATTCCGGGTATTACTCAGGAACATATCGGTGCCAGTGCCGTTATTCTTTCTCCTATTGCCAGCAAGGAAACTCCGCGCTACCGGGGAGAAGAACTGGTTTGCTCGCAGCCTAATACATACCTCCGTATTTTCGGAAAACCGTATACGAAGCTGAATCGCCGTATGGGTGTAGTAGTATGCTACGATAAGAATGACGGTGACTTGGATGCTTTGCGCGATAAATGTAAAGCTTTGGCAAGCAAAGTAGAAGTTTATTGATAAAATAAATAGAGAATAGTTAGTTTTTCCTGCGGGAGCAGGTAAATAAATCATGGAGGCCGATGCATCACGCACCAGCCTCCATTTTTCATTCTTAAAACAGAATGACAAGTAAAAACGAATAATGGTTTCTTATGCGTAGCTGTGCATACCTCCCATAATAAAGTTGACACCAAAGTATGTGACAAGTACACTTAAAAAAGCGATTACTGCAAACCAGTGGAAGAACATCGGGCGTCGGAAAGAGGAAAGTGATGCAGGATGTAGAGCGGCTGCATATACCAGCATGGTGATGAGTGCCCATACTTCTTTGGGATCCCATCCCCAGTATCTTCCCCATGATACGTTTGCCCAGATTGCTCCAATAAAGATACCTGCTGCCATGAGGAATACAGCGGGATATAAAATGATGTGGCTGATGATTTGTAAGCGAATGATTTGCTCATGGCAGTCTGTGCGTGTGTATCGTAAGATGATTGCCGTGATACCATTCAGCATGACGAATGCCAGTAGTGAATACGAGAGCATAATTGTTACTACGTGAATACTTAGCAGAGGGGAGGAGAGTACTGGCATGAGCTGGGTAACGGAGGGATTGGATTCACCGAACATCGAAACAAGCAAGGTCAGTCCGCATAATATGTAGCCGAATGAAATAGCGGCTTCAAACTTTCGGTAGAGCAAGAAAGTCAGCAGTATGGCACATACGGACATGAGTTGCATCGTTTCGTAGCCATTTGACATGGGAAGGTGTCCGCTTATAAATCCTCTTAGCCCGATAAGTATCATAAGATAAATGAATACGATACCTAGCATTGCAAGCAGTATGCTGTTCTGTTTTTTACTGCTGTTGCGTTGTTTCGCCATCTTTCGGCAGTATAAAAAGAATGATAGTATGCCGATTGTGAGGCTGAACATAGCAAGTGGGCGGGTAAAGTTCATACGATTGTATAACATCTCAGCGCCGAAACGTGTGTCTGAAGGCAAGAAACCTCTTGCTTCTTTCTGTTGATATTTTTTTGTTTTATCGAGTAGTATTCTGACTTCATTGTATGCTTGATGGGCTACTTTCTCGGCTATAAGATTCATACTGTAACATATAAATGCCCATTGCTCGTGAGGCATGGATACAGGCAGGTCATCAGTCAGTGAATACCATATTGGCTGTGCATTGTTTTTATCAAAGTAAGGATATATCTTCAATAAGTTTCCTGTGCATAGCATGCTTGCCAGACTGAACTTTTCATTTGCTTCTTCTATGGCCCGTGTGGTTTTTGCGTTCATATCGGAAGGTGATATTTGTTCCAGTTTATATCCGGTAGAGCCTGCAAAGTCGGCAAGACGGACATATTTTCCCTTTGCTCCCAGCAGCTTTTGTACTTCTTTGTCTTTGATAAGGATCATTGGTTCTTGTTTCCATTGCTCGTAAAAGAAAAGCCATCCGGTCAGCACCTGTTCCGGCGTTAATCCCTTGTAATTGGATTTGCCGTAAAGTTTGGTTGTAAACTCTTTTGCCAATGTCTGAAGCGGGCAGATACGGTCGTTGTAATAGACGTATAGCTTTCCAAACTCGTTGGCTGTTTCTTTAGGTAAGGAAGGGGGGACAGATGCTCCGAACATAGTAATCACACTTGTAGAGAGTAGTATACATACGGTAATTTTCTTTAAGGCAGGATGATTTAATAATTTCCGAAAATAGCTGTGTTTGTCAAAAAAGAACAGGATAAACGAGAGCAACAGGAAAGCATATCCCGTATATGTAAGGGCTATTCCGTAAGGATCGTATGCAATGGATAGCGTACTGCCTTTTTTATCGGCATCATATGTCGATTGATAAAAACGGTAATTACGGTAAGTATAGATGTGATTCATGGAAACACTTCCTTCGTGCATCTGAGGACCGTCATAAACGTTTAGTATGCTGATGAAATCCATGGGTGCGAATGTTCCCTGATAGTACGTTAACTGGAACTGTTTTAATGAAACAGAAAATGGCAAATCGGCTTTTTGTCCGTCATTTTTATTGAAAGTAGTGACTGGAGTTTCTCCTTGTCGCAGGTGTATGTTTCCTTGTATTCCCCAGATGTGTGTAGTAAGTGCTCCCGATAAAATAAGAATGAAAGACAGGTGGAGCAAGTATACTATTTTATTCCTTATGATATGGCGCTTGATGATATAGAGTAATGAAAGTAATGTTGTGGCTATCCAAAGACCTATAAAGAAAGGAGAGCCGTAAAAGTATGTTGACGAAACGGTGGTTCCATATAGCTTTTCGATAATGGTGGCTGCAATCATCATGATGAGCAGAAATATCCATAATCCAAAAGCCGCTTTTTTTAATATATTAGTCATTCTGTTTATTGTTTTTACTTGTAGGAGGAAGGATATAAGGAGATTGAATATTACCACGGACTATACAAATCTTTTTACTTATAATAAGTCTGTTGATACCTTGTATAGGAATATCTATATCAGTTTGTGTAATCCGTGGTAGAATCTGTTTTTTATATTAGTACCCGATAAATATATTAAATAGGCTGATTATCTGTATTATTTTTATGCATAGGCCCTTTCTTTAAGTTGTCGCTTATTGATGGCTTAAAAGTTTTATCGGATAGCAATGTTTTTTTAGATTCGTTTCTTTTGGAGGAAGTTCAGGCCTTTTTTGTTGCATGAAAGCCCTCGTTCTCCCTCAAATGTATGATCAGATTGAGTCAATGAATTTTACAATTGCATCGCGCTCGGCTTTCGACAGGTTACGGAACTTTTCGACAGTCATTCGTGCATCACTTTTAGTGTTTCCATGCCACATAATGGCTTCGATGACGTTTCGTGCGCGGTTATCGTGCAGACGGTCGGCTGTGGCCGAACCGGTACACATCTGATGCAATCCTCGTCCCCATAGCGGAGTGGTACGACACCAGCCGGTCCGAATGTCGTTTTCCATATGTAACTTATGTTGTACGAGGTCGGAGTAAGGCCAGATTGTCTGGTTGGGATATCTTGGCAACCGGCTGTCGCCTTTGGTAAAGAATCCGTTCGGATCGTAAAAGTTATCATCTCCTGTTGTCCATGATGGACGATGGCAATAAGCACATCCTATCTGTTCGAACAGTTCCTTGCCTTTTATCACGTCCGGATCGTCCACATTACGTGCGGCAGGAACGGCTAATCCACGATGCCATACCATGAAATCGATAAAATCTTCATCATCCATTTCTACATCCAGCTCTTGAGAAGTGAGATATGCGGCAATGGCTCTGGCTACCTGCGTCTTGTCTGTATAATCATCTGCATGCCAGGTCGGGTGATTTTTATCAGGATCGACTTCTTCAATGTATGATTGATAACCAGCCTGTACTTCCGGATCATTGGCTGAGGCTTTTACCCATGAACTTCCTCCGTAAACCGTTTTATCCTCTCCGCTGGCACTGGCAAAATAAGTATCCAGATAATGATAGCGGCGGTTGCTGCGTGTTACGTTTGTGATATTCCACATAGCGTTCGCTCCGGCAGCGTCTTGCAGTGGTCCTCTGCTCAGGGCATAAGTAAATCTGAAAGGGTGCTGTTCTCCTTTATCGGTAAAGTCAGGATTGACATCTGTGACTTTCGTATTGCTGTATTGCTTTACCCATTCTCCATTTTTGAAGAAAGCTTCGTTTAGACCGTTTTGCATGTATCCGTCTTGCTCTTCTTTGGCATATTGTGCTTTCAGATCATCATCGCTGATAGCATCCAGCAGTCCGGTTCCGTAAATACCGATGGTAGATTCCAAGAGCACTTTATAGTTGCCCAGACTGCTGATTACTCCTTCATTTTTTGCATATACAGCATCAGCAGCAAGTGTAACTTCCGGATATTCCAGGTCATAACTTTCTCCGTCGGGAAATTTATTTCCCCACTCGTCGGTATATTTCTTCCATTCAATGATGACCTTGCTTTCATCCAGCGGAGCTTTAAAAGGCTGAGTTGCGTGTCCCTGAGGCATTCCTGTAAGCCAACTTACATATCCGTCTGTATCAGGATTGTAAACGACAAGCAGACATCCGTTTCCTATTGATGTAGTTTGAAAAACACCGGCAGGATTACGTTTCCCGTGACCATATCCGGGGTGACAATGGATACACGAGCTGCGTACATATGCCGGTCCTAATCCTTTACGTACTCCGGAATGATTGTTCATATACATTTTTTCGAAAAGTTGTTCACCATTTTTAAAGCGCTGGCTCATCTCTTCATTAGCTTCGATGGGTTCTGTTGGCTGTTCCAGGGCATTCGATGTTGTCAGGTATGCAGTACCTAGTTGGCCTCCGGTGTAATACCATTCGGGCTTTTCGTTATTTTCGGGATTGTCGGACGGTACATACTGGTTCTCATTGTCACTACATGCTGTTATGGCACTGGCAACGAACAATGAATTTATCAGATATAAGAACTTTGTTTTCATAAGTAAAATTTTTGTTCCTAAGCTGTTACAGCCATCTTGAATCGGAATTTAGGGTGTCTTTACCTCAATTCAAGATGACTGTTTAAAGCTATTTTATTCTGCGAGAAATTTGTATTGCTCTTATTTCAAAAGAGCTTTGTTGGCTTTGTCCAATGCTGTAGATAACTTGCTTAAAGATGCTATGGCTGCATCAGCCTCGGCCCCTGTTGCATTTTTTGCAAACGGTTCTGGTATAGCCTGTATTTTGGTAATGGATTCATCTATCAGCGCTTTTACTTCTGTATCTGTGGCCTGGTCGACTGTTGAAACGTAAGCGCTGACAGATGTTGCATTGTTTTTGCCATCGTAGCTGATTCCTTCGTATGCATTTTTTACACTTTTGATATTATCGACAAAGTCGACAACCGAGTTTAGTGCATAAGGTGATTCGATATAATTTTTGTCGTCGGCACTCTGACCTGAGTTAGGACGTCCGATTTTTTGCGTACATACTTCATCTACGATATCGATACATCCTTGAATCAATTCTTGTGCGGCAACGGTATAACTGGTATATTTGCTTCCGCCTTGTCCGGCTGTTTTCATACTCGTACCGTAATTGAAAGTCGGCTCTTGTTCTGTTTCGGTAAGGATTTCCTGTTTTTGTGTACTGATATTATTCATACCGGCCCATGAAGCCTCCAGGCGGATACACTGGTTACGTAAATCTTCGGCAACTCCTGCCATGTAAATCAGATGATTGTTCGTTATATTTACTACCTGTCCGCTGTAGCTATAAGTCTTCTCAAAGTTTCTTGGTTCTCTATGTGAGTCGTCGGTAAGCTGGAACAGGATGTATTCCAAAGCATGATAACCTAGCAGACCGTAACCTAGGTTTGTTGTGATATAATCGAAATCGCCTTCGCCGATGGCATCCATCATTTTCTGATTATTCAGTAAATTATCTAGTGCAACCTGATCGAGAGGCCATGAATCGATATGAGGGTCGATATTGTAATCGGCAGCTGCACCAAACAGAAATGCTTCGCTCAACTCCCATGCCTTACGTGATTCTGTCCAGTGCTCGCATGCTTCTGCCACATATTCGGTTGCTTTACTCTTATCGCCACTGAGGTAAGCTTCTTTGGCTTTTGTGCATGCTTCACTCATTAGAATAGCTTCGTCTGCCATAGCCGTATAAGTAGGGATAACGGTATTGTCTACGTATGGAACGATAGCTTCTTTCAATGCTTGTTCTTCGTCTGATAAACCGTTGGATGTGTTACTCCCGTTATTGTTATCACTACATGAAATCATACTTGTTGCCATAATGGTAACAACTGTCATACAAAGAGGAAATTTAAAAAACATGTTCATCTTTTTTGAATTTTAAGTTGTGGTTAATAAAATTTGCTTTCTTGTTGTTTTTATTTAGTGAAGAATCCTGCATATGCTACGCCAACCGATATAGCGGGTTCATTGTTGTAAGGTGTTCGCATCAGACCGATGGAATATTCACCTTTTACTACGATATCGTGGATGGGATAATAATTTACTCCGGCTGCTATGCGATTGCGTCCACAGAATTTATAAATGGGCGTACTGGTCTTATGCATAGAGTCGTAATAATCGTAACGTCCGAAAACATATAGCTTCTGTCCTTTGTCATTCAATTTATTGATTTGTGAGAATACATTGTATCCAGCTTCTATACCGGTGGCAATAGCCGCTTCTGCAACATTCTGTTGTGGGGAAGGAGAGTTGTTGCTCATCTTTTTATTGACTTCCGTAATTTTATCGGCATCACTCAAATGACCGTAATCGAAGTTCCCGCGTACTATCCAGTTGTGGTCGTTGTAATTAAAATCGAAAGCCCCAATCATGACAGTTCCTTTTACGTCTTTATACTTTTCGCTGTCTTTATAGTCATTCAGTGAGTTGTTGAAAGAATTGCCGGCATACCCACTGAGAGAGAGGCGCAGTCCCTTAATGGAATAATTATCGATGCGGAAAGCTCCTGCTACGGAGTTACCGATTTTAAATTCATATGGACTGCCTGCACCGCCTTGAATCCAGTTCAGTCGGTTGAAACGGTCAGAATCGAGGCCTGGAACCAATAGAACTTCGTAGCGCCAGTCACCTGCACGTCCCCACAAGCTGATACCTGTTTCATGCCAGGTACAAGGCAGGATGGTATTTTCTCCTTCAGGACGATAGACTCCAAAGAACTCCGTCGGCAGATGGTTTTGGTTTGTTCCACCTACCGGAACAATAATGTGCCCCAGTTTGATGTTGAATTCCGGACAGATAGATTTCTGGATCCAGAACTGTTCGAGAGCAACTTCTCCGCCACGTTCTATTTCACTTTCATATTCTCCGGCTTCCTCTTCCTCTATTTCAATGGCACTTTCCGTTCCACCGTGCTCAAACTCTATTTCACTTCCCATTGACCATCCATGACCAAAATTATAATTCAGGAAAAGCACTACATGTGGCAAGTCGAAACGTCCGTGCGACTGTCCCTTGTATACGCTGGGATCTTTTGCCGTATAGCGTATATATTTGTCCGAATAAAAGTTATGGCTATATACAGCCTCTCCGTATCCTCCTATGGTCAACCCTTTACCGTTTTCTTCCGTTTTTAAGATAGAACGTTTTGGGGCTTTCATTTCTGTCACAGCCTCTTCGCTGCTTTTGCTTGTTTTCTCGGCTTCGTTTGCAGCAAATGCGTGTGTACTTATTGCTGCGATACAAAGTGAAAACAGGAACATTTTACTTTTCATTTGTTTTCTAATTTTGTTGGTTCTTAACAAACGCAAAGGTATTCCACATGCTTTAGGGCATCAATACCTATTAATTGGTAAAAAAAGTTGTTAAATACCTACTACTAGGTATGCTTGTTCTTATCTTTGCGGGAAGATAGTTTTAACAGTGTATAAAGATGAAAGAATACCGATTGGATAACCTGACCATAAAGGAACATTTACTGGAGTTGGCAGAAAGAGGAAATAAGTCTTTTATTGAGAGTCTGAATCCGGGTGTAGAACATGTGTTGGGAATAAGAATTCCTGATTTGCGTAAACTTGCAGTACGGATTTCGCATACGGACTGGGAGGAGTATCTGCTTACTGCCGATACTTTCTATATGGAAGAACGTATGTTGCAGGGGATGGTATTAGGCTGTATCAAACCTGATGCGGATGTTGAATACTACTTGCAGCGCGTAACTCGCTTTGTATGGATAATAAACAGCTGGTCGGTTTGTGATACTTTTAAATTCGGAGGAGGGAAAAGATTCATCGCCGAAAACAAGGAGCGGTTGTGGCATTATTTAGTTGGCTGGATGCACGCACAGGGAGAGTATGAAATTCGATTTGGGGTTGTGATGAGTATGCAACTTTTTATTGATGACGAACATATCGGACAACTGCTGGAAGAATATGATGCTATCCGTCACGATGGGTATTACGTGAAAATGGCAGTGGCATGGGCGCTGTCAGTCTGCTTTGTAAAGTTCCCTGAAATTACCATGCAATACCTGAAGCAGAATAATGCACTGGATGATTTTACATACAATAAGACGTTGCAGAAAATAATCGAATCGTATCGGGTAGATACTGAAACCAAGAAGCTGATCAAGCAGATGAAAAGACCTGCTACCCGATAGACGGGAGCAGATAATAGTCGCACGAGTGTGTCTTACAGTACAAAAAACGAATCGATTTACTTATAATTTTATAGGTTAAAGTACAAAATCCCCTGCTTTTAAGCACTTAATCGGAATGGATTAAGGCTAAAGTAGGGGATTTTTGTCTGAAAGTGTCGGTTATTTTACTTAAGTAATTCTATTTTAGTCCAGCCTTATACGATGTGTGATATGATGTTTTTCATTCGTGGTGATACGGACCGTTGTTCAGGATAGTCATGGCACGATAGAGCTGTTCCACAAATATCAACCGAATCATCTGGTGTGAGAATGTCATTTTCGAAAGGGAAATTTTTTCTTGGGCGACTGCGTATACGGCAGGAGAAAATCCATAAGGTCCGCCGATAATGAATACCAGCCGTTTGCTGACTGTATGCATTTTTCGTTCTACCCAAGAAGCGAACTCTACTGAGCGGAACTCTTTGCCATGTTCATCGAGCAACACAGGTACATCGCCCGGCTGTAGGGATTTCAGAATCAGTTCTCCTTCTTTTTCCTTCTGCTGCTCCATGCTCAGACTTTTGGTGTTCTTAAGCTCCGGGATGACTTCTATGTCGAAAGAGATATAATGTTTCGTACGCTCTGCATAATCGTTAATGGCGGTGATGTAATGTTTCTCGACTGTCCGTCCGACAACTAGTAACGTAAATTTCATTTTCTGTCTTGTTTTAATTTATTCTTTTTGCAAAGATAAGGATTATCCTTACCTTTGCCAGTAAGAAAACGTATTTAAAACAAGAAATAAAATGGACGAAAAAGTTGTTAAGGATTTAATCGACCGCTTGATTGATTTATCGTTTGCAGAAGATATCGGCGATGGCGACCATACCACATTATCGTGTATCCCTGCCGATGCTATGGGAAAATCAAAACTTCTGATAAAGGAAGAAGGTATTCTTGCCGGTATTGAGGTGGCAAAAGAAGTATTCCACCGTTTTGATCCTGAAATGAAAGTGGAAGTTTTCATTGAAGACGGTACACATGTAAAGCCGGGTGACGTAGCTATGGTGGTAGAAGGAAAGATCCAGTCATTGCTTCAGACCGAACGACTGATGCTGAACATTATGCAGCGTATGAGTGGTATTGCTACGATGACACACCGTTATGTAGAACGTCTGCAAGGAACCAAGACTCGTGTGCTCGACACTAGAAAGACAACACCGGGTATGCGTATTCTTGAAAAAATGGCTGTTAAAATCGGTGGTGGTGTAAATCATCGTATCGGTCTGTTTGACATGATTCTGTTGAAAGACAATCATGTGGATTTTGCTGGTGGTATTGATAAGGCTATCACGCGTGCCCGTGAATACTGCAAGGCTAAAGGTAAGGATCTGAAAATTGAAATCGAGGTACGTAACTTCGACGAATTGCAGCAGGTTCTCGATTTGGGTGGAGTAGACCGTATCATGCTTGACAACTTTACTCCGGCAGATACACGTAAGGCTGTAGAAATGGTAAACGGACGTGTAGAGCTTGAGTCATCGGGTGGTATTACTTTCGATACACTACGCGATTACGCAGAATGTGGTGTTGATTTCATTTCCGTAGGTGCTTTGACACATTCTGTAAAAGGTCTTGATATGAGCTTTAAAGCATGCTGATAAAGTGTGATTAATTTGTACAAGGTTTCAGAAATACCTTCCAAGTCTTTTTGAAGTTTTGTACTGAAAAATTTTTCTGCTGATGTTTTTTCAGAAATATGCTGACATTATTCTGAAAGAACAGGACGTTTCCTCCTTTTCCCGCTTTTGTCTTTTATATATGATATGAAAAGAATTAAAGCAGGAAAAGGGGGATTTTTTCTATTTTTTAAACCATTGATTCTGATTCCTTTTTCTGTATCTTTGATTGTTGTTCTAAATCGAAGATTATGAGTCACGACACCTATCAATTCCTTCTTTATGCTATGTCTGTGGCAGGCGCGGTAGTATTTGTGGCACTTTATTTTGTGAGGGCAGGATATGGTATGTTCCGTACATCCTCGTGGGGAATCTCTTTGCCTAATAAGTTAGCTTGGATGCTGATGGAGGCTCCGGCTTTCGTTATTATGCTGTGGGGGTGGCTGTCTAGTGATATTGACGTTTTTGCTCCTCAGTTTGTCTTTGCCTGCTTGTTTTTGTTGCATTATTTTCAGCGTTCGTTTGTTTTCCCGCTGCTGATGAGAGGCAAAAGTCGTATGCCGGTTGCCATTGTAGCTATGGGGATTGTCTTTAATATACTGAACGGTATGTTGCTGACAACAAGTTTCTTTTCTTATCCGTCTGCTGAAGATTTGTATGCTGAAGGCTGTGGCTATTGGATGCACTCTTTTCCTTGGATAGGACTGGCACTGTTTATCGCCGGAATGAGTATCAATCTTCATTCGGATTATGTAATCCGCCATTTGCGAAAGCCAGGCGATACAAAACATTATTTGCCGCAGAAAGGGTTTTACCGTTATGTCACGTCTGCCAATTATTTGGGTGAACTGATTGAGTGGACAGGTTTTGCCTTGTTGACAGCTTCGCCTGCTGCATGGGTTTTTGTGTGGTGGACAGCTGCCAATTTAGTACCTCGTGCTGATGCCATCTATCGGCGTTATCGTGAAGAGTTTGGCTGTGAAGCCCTTAAAGACAAAAAGAGAATTATTCCTTATATATATTGAGAGTTCGCCTTAGAATTCTTGTTCATACGTTGAATGATGAGCAGATCTCTTGAGATTTTATGAGGGCTTTCTCATCTGTGATGTTTATTTTAATCAGATTGTTATGAATTCAAAACTATTTACTCCGGTGAAATTGGGACCATTGACGTTGCGCAATCGTACCATCCGTTCAGCAGCTTTCGAAAGCATGTGCCCTGGAAATAAACCGTCGGAACAGCTACTCGATTATCATCGTTCGGTAGCTGCCGGAGGAGTGGGTATGACGACTGTAGCCTATGCAGCTGTTACTCGTAGTGGCTTGTCGTTCGACCGCCAGCTATGGATGCGTCCGGAGATTGTATCTGGTCTCCGTCGGCTCACCGATGCGGTTCATGCAGAAGGAGCAGCTGCTAGCATTCAGCTGGGGCATTGCGGAAATATGTCGCATAAAAGCATTTGCGGTTGTCTGCCCGTAGGAGCCAGCAGTGGGTTCAATCTTTATTCGCCCACGTTTGTGCGCGGGCTTCGTGCCGATGAGTTGCCGGAAATGGCTCGTGCGTATGGCAGAGCTGTTTGTCTGGCACGCGAGTCCGGATTCGATGCTGTGGAAATACATGCCGGACATGGCTACCTGATCAGTCAGTTTCTTTCTCCTGCCACCAATCATCGTAAAGATATCTTCGGAGGTTCACTGGAAAATCGGATGCGCTTTATGGATATGGTAATAGATGAAGTGATGACAGCGGCTGGTAATGACATGGCTGTACTGGTGAAGATGAACATGCGCGACGGTTTCCGTGGCGGAATGGAGTTAGAGGAATCACTACAGGTGGCACGCAGGTTACAGCAGTCGGGAGCTCATGCTCTAGTCTTGAGTGGCGGTTTTGTAAGTAAAGCACCGATGTATGTGATGAGGGGAGAAATGCCTATCCGTAGCATGACACATTATATGACTTGCTGGTGGCTGAAATATGGTGTTCGTCTGGTGGGGAAATGGATGATTCCTTCAGTGCCTTTCCGCGAAGCTTATTTTCTGGATGATGCGTTAAAATTCAGAGAAACACTGGATATGCCGTTGGTATATGTAGGTGGTCTGGTTACCCGTCAGAAAATTGATGAGGTACTTAACGATGGTTTCGAAGCCGTACAAATGGGTCGTGCATTGCTTAATGAACCAGGATTTGTAAACCGTATGCACATGGAAGAAAATGCCCGTTGCAGTTGTAAACATAGTAATTATTGCATAGCCCGTATGTATACACTTGATATGGCATGTCATCAACACCTGCAGGAAGAATTGCCGGATTGCCTGAAAGAAGAAATTGAACGTATAGAGAGTAGAGGCTGATATGAGAAAAGGACTAGCGATAATAACAGGAGCAGACGGTGGTATGGGAACGGAAATAACCCGTGCGGTAGCTTTGGCTGGATATTGCGTGGTAATGGCATGTTATAATGCTGAAAAAGCTGAGGTTAAGCGGAAGCTTTTGATAGAGGAAACAGGTAATGCTGATATTATGGTGATGTCGATAGATTTGTCCTCGCTGGCTTCTGTAAACGCTTTTGCCTGCCGGATGCTGGAGCGTGGAGACAGGCTGGATTTGCTGATGAATAATGCCGGAACGATGGAAACCGGACTCCATATAACGGAAGATGGGCTGGAGCGTACGGTAAGTGTTAATTATGTGGGACATTATTTACTGACTCGCAAATTATTGCCGCTGATGGGTAAGGGGAGCCGTATCGTCAATATGGTGTCTTGTACGTATGCGATAGGAAAACTGGATTTTCCTGATTTTTTCATAAAGGGGAAGAAGGGCAGCTTTTGGCGGATTCCTGTATATAGCAATACGAAACTGGCGCTCACACTTTTTACTTTCGAATTGTCGGAACGTCTGAAAGAGCGGGGAGTTGTAGTCAATGCTGCTGATCCGAGTATCGTTTCGACAGACATTATCACCATGCATATGTGGTTCGATCCGTTGACTGATATTTTCTTCCGCCCTTTTATCCGTACACCTCGGCAAGGAGCTGCTACAGCAATCTGCCTTTTACTCGATGAAGAGGCCGGTAAACGTACTGGTACGTTGAATGTCAGCTGTCGACCTAAGGTTTTATCGGAAAAGTACACTCATCATAGTCAGTCGCAGGAGCTTTGGAAGCGGACGGAGGAGATTGTTGCAAAATGGTTATAACCGGATAGTCAGAAGAAAGGGAGTGCTTCGATTTTTCATGCTGAGTATGGTTATCTTTATTTAGAGTAGAACTTATATTGTTTAGTAGAATTTTTCATTTGTTTATGATTGTCTGAAGGAGCGTCTTTTGTATTGTCTTACCAACCTGTTTTCTGCGTGATGGTTTTTATAATCAAGTGATTAGGTATATCTGTTAGGCGCTAATAAATAAAAAAGGGATGTGGTGAAGTTAGAACTGTTTGCGTATATCATGCTTTGATTATAATTTACAGAAATAAAAAAAGCCGAATCAAATTTTGTTTGAAGTGAAGTGCCCCCAAAAGTTTTGTGTTTAACTTTTGAGGGCACTTCTGTTTCACTTTGATACGGCTTTAATGTTATAAGGTTTATTGTTAATATGCATTCTTTTCGCCATGGATAGCATTTCTGACAGTTTTATATATGATATAGATATCAAGCCAGAAACTCCAGTGCTCAATATACCAGATATCTCCTATTACACGGCCTTCCATATCTTTCAGCTCTTTTGTTTCTCCGCGATATCCTGTAACCTGACTCCAACCGGTAATTCCTGGTTTTACAAAGTGGCGTACCATGTATTTGTTTATCAGTTTAGAGTACTCTTCGGTATGTTTTAGCATATGAGGGCGTGGTCCTACTACACTCATGTCTCCCAGCAGTACATTAATAAACTGAGGAAGTTCATCGATGTTTGTCTTACGCATAATATTTCCCCAGCGTGTTTTTCGGGGGTCATCTTTTGTAGCTTGTAGCGTATCTGCTTCGGCATTGACTTTCATCGAACGGAATTTATAGCAATAGAATTCTTTATCATTTAATCCGTTACGTTTTTGACGGAAGAAGATTGGTCCCGGTATGGTTAATTTTGTAATGATTGTTACAATAATCAATATGATTGGGAATAAAGTGCATAAGAATAATAGTGAGAAAACTATATCAAATGCACGTTTCAGGAATTTATTTTCCGGATAGCTTAATGGGTCGGTACGTAAGCTAAGGTAAGGTACGTTACCTATCATGTTAAAGTATACTCGGTTATGTAGGTAATTGTGTAGGTTAGGTACACTAAAAAAGTGTACCAGGTTGTTCTCACAATAATTAATTATAGGTACAATAATGTTACTGCGGCGTGAAGGTAAGCAACAGAACAGGTAGTGAATATACGGATGAGCCTTTAGATAGCTTTGCACATCTTCCGGGCGACCAAGATATTGGCATTGAGAAGGCATTTGTGAATTAGGTTCATCATCAAAATATCCTTCCACTTTTGCTCCTGTAGACGGATCATCTGTCAGTTCGTGGTATAATTCGATATTATTAGAAGTACTTCCTACTAATACTACGTGACGCAGATTTTTCCCAGAAGCACGGAACCGCTTGATGATTGCACGTAAGGCAAGCCGGTAAATGCTTAGTGTAAGAAATAATGCTGATATATAAGCTGGAAAGTATAATGTGTATATATTCATAAACTTTCCAATGCTCAACAATGTTCCTGTTAATATTGAAAAATAAAAAATATTACGGAACACACGCATAACAATCTGGTATGGATATACTTTGCGCATATGAAGGACTACTCCTCCATGTATGGCACATACCAGATAGCATAATGTAATAATAATGAGCACTTGTGATAAACTGGCAACCAGTTCATCGTGTTTCCCTAAAAACTGTGCCCATAAATAAAACACATAAAATAATCCGCTGCAAATACACAATTCCCCAAAAAGCACGCATGCTTTTATTATGCTGTTGTAGCGTGTAGAATAATTCTTCATAACTTTAATATATATTATTATAGTTTTTATGCTGAAAAACTTGCCTCTTTCTTCAGAATATAAAAGAAAGATGAAAATATTTAACGAAGGTAGAGCTTATTATCATAATAAACAAATAAAAGGGATGTTTTCTCTATTCCTGCAATACTTTATTTGTTAAAAAAGAATAATTAGCAAAGAATTTTTATGATAATACTATGTTGTATAACATAAAACCTCTATCTTTGCATCGTGTTTTTCATGGTATTAGATTTAAGGTTAATGAAGATTGGGAGTCTGGGAAGATTCCCTTTTTTATTTTATTTATTTTGGTATCCGAAAATGGTATTGGATCAGTTCGCTTATCGGATTCTTTATAAAAATTCCTAATGGAATATTATAAGAGTTTGCAGTTTCTGTAAGCTCATCGTGGAAGAACCATGCTATGGATCCCACAAATGATACAGGTAATGACCGGTGATAGGGCATAACATTACGCCGGAAGAATTCCCCAAAACAATCTAGTAAGAATGTATGTACTTGAGGCATATCTTTATGCTCATGAATGTAGGTTGTTAAAGAGGCGAGGAAGCGATTGGCTTCTGGTTGCCGATAAACTTTATCTAATAGTTCAGGAACAGTAAGATTGAGTTTTTCCAATAATCCATTTCGTAATATTTCCGGCAACTGTCCTTTTAGGCAGTCACTGATAAAGCGTTTTCCTAAATATGCACCGCTACCTTCATCTCCCAAAATATATCCAAGTGGAGATATATTCTGTATTATTTGCTTGCCATCGTATAAGCATGAATTTGATCCTGTTCCTAATATACAGGCGATTCCTGCATTGTCTTTACACAAAGCACGTGCTGCTCCCAGTAAATCTGTATCTACAGAGATGTCGGCTTCAGGAAAGTTGTTTTGTAAGACATGTATGATACTTTCTGTTTTAGGCGGCAGGCATCCTGCACCATAGAAATAGATGGCAGTACAACGTTCAAGAGGAAAATCCAGTTGAGGAATGAGTCCTTGGCAGATTATAGACTCTATCTTTTCTGCGGATTGATGAAATGGATTGATTCCTTCTGTCTGGATAATTTTGCAGTTGCTTATTTCTGTGCCGTAGCACCAATCGGTTTTTGTGGATCCACTGTCGGCAATAAGTATCATAAAGGAATGTATTTTATGGTGAAAAGCACAATGTAACATGTTACACTGTGCTTTTTATTTAGATGAAATTTAATAGATTTAATGGCAGTGTCCGCATCCGCCTCCACAGCATCCATCATCGTGATGGTGATGTTCGTGGTCTCCGCATCCGCCTCCGCAGCTGTCACATCCACAACCACATCCTTCTCCACTCATCATGTTTACCATTCCTTCGATTTCCTTATTGGTTGCAGGACGCATTTCGGTAACAGTTCCTTCGAAAATCAGGTCTTTACCAGCATGAGGATGATTGAGGTCGAGTACAACTTTGTCTTCTGTTATTTCACCTACATTTGCATAAAACTGATGACCTTCTGCATCGTTCAGCATAATGATGTTTCCAGGGAAAATGTTTTCGCTGTCGAAGTTTCCGTCCGGATCACAGAACATTTTCTTTGATACCTGACGTACATTGTCTTCGTTACGTTCGCCATAAGCTTCTGCACATGGGATAGTAAAATTAAAATTATCCCCTTTGCTTAAAGCTGTAATTTCTTTTTCAAATTTATCGAGTGTATATCCGATACCTGAAATAAACTGGAACGGATGTTCTACAGTTGCTTCTTCCAGCAATTCTTTTTTACCGTCAGCAATAGCATACAGACGATATGCTACGGTGATGTATTTATTTTCCATACTTAATAATTTGTTTGAATAATTGAATTTTCGCAAAGGTACGAATAAAAAATGATATTCAGAAATACGGCCTGTCTTCTCTTTCTGTTTATATCTATATGTTATAAATGTGGTAATATGTATTGTTTAAAAAGAAATTGGATATAAAAAACCTAGGGAAACTTACTAATGATTATTTTTTATCGAAAAAATCTTTCATTTTATTTGTTTGTTTCGAAAAAGCCTTTACCTTTGCAAGCGTAAACAAAACAAGATAATATGAAAATGATAACTGATATACGAATTAACTTGGCAGTCCTGCATATTATTCGCGTCGTGGTGAAAGAACCAAGAGGTGAGTAAAGTTTTCGTGTATATAGTTCACATAAGAAATATGTATGAAAGCCTTTCTCGCCAGTGTTGAGAAAGGCTTTTTACTTAATGAAAAGGAGATAATGTAATGAAACATCAGTTACGCAGTTCGATGAGTACCGAAGGTCGCCGTATGGCAGGAGCAAGAGCTTTATGGGTTGCTAACGGTATGAAAAAAGAAATGTTTGGGAAGCCCATTATTGCTATTGTAAATTCGTTTACACAATTTGTTCCGGGACATACTCATTTGCATGAAATAGGTCAGCAGGTAAAAGCCGAAATTGAGAAGCTGGGATGCTTTGCTGCCGAATTTAATACGATAGCCATTGACGATGGTATCGCTATGGGACACGACGGAATGTTATATTCATTGCCTTCCCGCGATATTATAGCCGACAGTGTGGAGTATATGGTAAATGCTCACAAGGCAGATGCTATGGTATGTATTTCGAATTGCGACAAGATTACTCCGGGTATGCTTATGGCTGCCATGCGATTGAATATTCCTACAGTGTTTGTTTCTGGTGGACCTATGGAAGCCGGGGAGTGGGGAGGCATGCATCTCGATTTGATAGATGCGATGATTAAATCGGCTGACCCGACTGTAAGTGACGAGGATGTAGCCGAAATTGAATGTCATGCTTGCCCAGGATGCGGCAGTTGCTCGGGAATGTTCACGGCTAATTCTATGAACTGCTTAAATGAAGCTATCGGATTGGCTCTGCCAGGAAATGGAACAATCGTAGCCACACACGAAAATCGTAAACGCTTATTCCGTGATGCTGCCGAACTTATTGTAAAAAATGCATATAAGTATTATGAAGAAGGTGATGACAGCGTTTTGCCTCGCAGTATCGCTACTCGTCAGGCTTTCTTGAATGCCATGACACTGGATATTGCAATGGGAGGTTCTACCAATACAGTACTTCATCTGCTTGCGGTAGCTCATGAAGCTGAAGTTGATTTCAAGATGGATGATATTGATATCTTGTCCCGCCGTGTACCTTGTCTGTGTAAAGTTGCTCCAAATACTCAAAAATATCATATTCAGGATGTCAATCGTGCCGGTGGTATTCTTAATATTTTAGGAGAGCTGGCAAAAGGAGGTTTGCTTGATACCAGTGTACATCGTGTTGACGGTTCTACACTCGAGGAAGCTATTTCCAAGTATAATATTTGTAAGGCTGATGTAGATGCAGAAGCCATGCGTATATATACAAGTGCTCCGGGCGGAAAATTCAATATTGAGTTAGGTTCTCAGAACAATGTTTATAAAGAACTTGATACAGACCGTGCTGCTGGCTGTATTCGTGATTTACAGCATGCATACAGCAAAGACGGAGGACTGGCGGTATTGAAAGGAAATATTGCTCAGGACGGTTGTGTAGTAAAAACAGCAGGAGTGGATGAGAGCATCTGGAAATTCTCAGGACCGGCTAAGGTCTTTGATTCTCAGGAGTCAGCTTGCGAAGGCATTCTTGGTGGTAAGGTTGTGAGCGGAGATGTAGTAGTTATTACTCACGAAGGGCCGAAAGGAGGTCCTGGTATGCAGGAAATGCTTTATCCCACCTCATATATCAAATCAAAACATTTGGGTAAAGAATGTGCTTTGATTACAGACGGACGTTTTAGTGGAGGTACTTCCGGATTAAGTATCGGACACATTTCTCCTGAAGCTGCGGCTGGTGGAAATATCGGTAAGATTGTTGATGGAGATATTATCGAGATAGATATCCCCAATCGTACTATTAATGTAAAACTCACTGATGAAGAGCTGGCAGCACGTCCTATGGCGCCTGTAACTCGCAATCGTCAGGTGTCGAAAGCTCTGAAAGCTTATGCCAGCATGGTAAGCTCGGCCGACAAGGGTGGAGTAAGAATTGTATAAAGAACTATTTATTCTTCATTTGACTTATGGCTAAAGAAAGAATTACAGGATCGGAAGCTTTAATGCGTTCGTTGGAACATCAGGGGGTAAAGACTCTCTTTGGATATCCGGGGGGAGCTATTATGCCTGTATTTGATGCTTTATATGATCATAGAGATAAATTAAACCATATATTGGTTCGTCATGAACAAGGTGCGGCTCATGCAGCACAAGGATTTGCACGCGTTTCGGGTGAAGTAGGTGTCTGTCTGGTAACTAGTGGACCGGGAGCTACGAATACCATTACAGGTATAGCTGACGCAATGATAGACAGTACCCCGATTGTTGTGATAGCTGGACAGGTCGGTGCCGGATTATTGGGTACGGATGCCTTTCAGGAAGTTGACTTGGTGGGTATAACTCAGCCAATTTCGAAATGGAGTTATCAAATACGTCGTGCGGAAGATGTAGCCTGGGCTGTTTCGAGAGCTTTCTATATAGCACGAAGCGGACGTCCCGGACCGGTTGTCCTCGATTTTGCAAAGAATGCTCAGATAGAAATGACTGATTACGAACCGGTAGATGTTGATTTTATTCGTAGCTACGATCCGGATCCGGAAACTGACATGGATGAAATAAACAAGGCTGTGGAACTGATAAACGCCTCCCAGAGGCCATTAGTCTTGGTGGGACAAGGAGTTGAACTTGGAGGTGCTCAGGAAGAGCTTCGTAAGTTTGTTGAAAAGGCAGATTTACCTTGTGGATGTACCCTGCTGGGTCTTTCAGCTTTACCGTCCAAGCATCCGTTGAATAAAGGAATGCTCGGCATGCATGGTAATCTTGGTCCTAATGTAAAAACCAATGAATGTGATGTCCTGATTGCTGTAGGTATGCGTTTTGACGACCGTGTAACAGGTGATTTGTCTACATATGCCCGTCAGGCAAAAGTCATTCATCTGGATATTGATCCGTCTGAAATTGGGAAAAATGTACCGGTAGATGTTCCTGTACTTGGAAATTGCAAGCGTACACTGTCGTTACTTACCGAGCGGATTGTTGCCCAAAAACATACAGAATGGATAGAAAGCTTCCAGCCCTATGAAGAAAAAGAATACACTCAAGTAATAAAACCGGAAGTATTTCCTGAAGACGGACCACTGAATATGGGTGAAGTGGTAAATGCCGTAAGCGAAGCAACGGATAACGAAGCTATTCTCGTAACCGATGTCGGTCAGAATCAGATGCTGGCTTGCCGTTATTTCAAGTTTGCAAAGAAGCGGAGTGTTGTAACTTCCGGTGGTATGGGCACAATGGGATTCTGTCTGCCGGCTGCCATTGGAGCTACTTTCGGCGCTCCAGAACGTACGGTCTGTGCATTTATGGGTGATGGAGGTTTGCAGATGACTATGCAGGAGCTGGGAACTGTTATGGAACAAAAAGCTCCGGTAAAAATCATTCTTATGAATAATAATTATCTGGGAAATGTACGTCAGTGGCAAGCCATGTTCTTCAATCGCCGTTATTCGTTTACTCCGATGATGAACCCCGACTACATGCAGATTGCAGCGGCATATGGTATTCCTTCACGCAGGGTGATGGATCGTTCAGAATTGAACGATGCTATTCGTGAGATGCTGGAAACCGACGGACCGTTCCTTTTGGAAACCTGTGTGGTAGAAGAAGGAAAGGTATTGCCTATGACTCCTCCGGGAAGTCCCGTAAACTATATGCTGTTGGACTGTTAATATAAAAGTAACTATGGATAATAATAAGACATTATATACAATAATCGTTCATTCGGAAAATATAGCCGGTTTGTTGAATCAGGTAACTGCTGTATTTACACGTCGTCAGATTAATATTGAAAGTTTGAACGTGTCTGCCTCTTCCATTAAGGGAGTACATAAGTACACTATTACTTGCTGGACCACTCCCGATATCGTAGAAAAGGTGGTGCGTCAGATAGAAAAAAAGATGGACGTTATACAAGCACATTATTTTACCGATAAGGAAATCTTCCAGCGTGAAGTTGCCATGTATAAGGTTTCTACACCAGAGTTTCAGTCAACTGCAGAAGCATCAAAAGTCGTACGTCGCTATGGAGCACATATAGTAGAAGTAAATCCTACTTATTCTATAGTCGAAATGACAGGTATGAGTGATGATATTACTAACCTGTATCAGGAGTTGAGAAATCTGAACTGTGTGCTTCAGTTTGTACGTTCTGGAAGAATTGCTGTTTCCACCAGTTGCTTTGAGCGTGTCAATGAATATCTGGCACATCGTGAGGAACGATATAGAAATGAAAAACAGTAAATTCAGTTATTATGAGTGAGGATAATAAAGTTAGTACTTATCAGTTCGTTGCAGAACCCTTTCATGTAGATTTTACCGAAAAGCTTACAATGGGTGTTTTAGGTAATCATTTGCTGAACTGTGCCGGATTTCATGCGGCAGAACGCGGATTCGGTATTGCTACATTGAATGAAAACCATTATACATGGGTGCTTTCTCGTCTGGCGGTAGAAATGGAGGAAATGCCCCGTGCTTACGAAAAGTTCAGCATTCAGACATGGGTGGAAAATGTATACCGTCTGTTTACCGACCGTAATTTTGCCATTCTGAACGAGGAAGGTAAACCAATAGGATATGCACGTTCTATTTGGGCGATGATCAGCATGGAAACCCGTAAGCCTGCCGACTTGCTTGCTCTGCATGGAGGCAAGATTACAGATTACATCTGCAAGAAAGAGTGTCCTATTGCCAAGGCCGGCCGTGTGAAGATTACGGAACAGACTCCTTGTTTTGAATATCAGGTAAAATATGGTGATATCGATCTCAACGGGCATGTAAACAGTATTAAATATATCGAGCATTCACTCAACTTGTTCCCGCTCGAAATGTTCCGTGAAAAGTCACTTCGCCGTTTCGAAGTAGCTTATGTAGCCGAAAGTTATTATGGCGATAAGCTGAGTTTCTATCGGGAGCAGATAAACGAAAACGAATTTGATATAGAAATAAAAAAGAACGACGCTGAAGTTGTTGTTCGAAGTAAAGTGATATTTAATTGATTTTTAATAAAAAGATTGTAATTATGGCACAAATGAATTTTGGCGGTGTTACAGAAAATGTAGTAATCCGCGATGAGTTTCCTTTGGAAAAAGCACGTGAGGTAATGAAAAATGAAACGATAGCTGTCATCGGTTATGGTGTGCAGGGACCTGGACAGTCACTGAATTTGCGTGACAATGGTTTCAATGTCATCGTAGGACAGCGTCAGGGCAAAACATACGATAAAGCTGTTGCCGACGGATGGGTTCCGGGAGAAACTCTGTTCAGCATCGAAGAAGCATGCCAGAAAGCTACTGTTATCATGTGCTTGCTTTCGGATGCAGCCGTAATCTCTGTATGGCCTACTATCAAACCGCATCTTACTGCTGGAAAAGCATTGTATTTCTCTCACGGATTTGCTATTACCTGGAACGATCGTACCGGTGTAGTTCCTCCAAAAGATATCGATGTTATCATGGTCGCTCCTAAAGGTTCTGGTACATCTTTGCGTACTATGTTCCTCGAAGGTCGTGGTTTGAACTCATCATATGCAATTTATCAGGATGCAACAGGCAAGGCTTACGAACGTACTATTGCATTGGGTATCGGTATTGGCTCTGGTTATTTGTTCGAAACAACTTTCCAGCGTGAAGCTACTTCTGACTTGACCGGTGAACGTGGTACATTGATGGGTGCAATCCAAGGTCTGTTGCTGGCACAGTATGAAACATTGCGTGAACACGGACACAGCCCATCTGAAGCATTCAATGAAACAGTTGAGGAGCTTACTCAGTCATTGATGCCGTTGTTTGCTGCCAAAGGTATGGACTGGATGTATGCCAACTGTTCTACTACTGCTCAGCGCGGTGCTTTGGACTGGATGAATCCGTTCCATGATGCGACTAAACCGGTATTCGAAAAACTGTACAAATCGGTTGCTGAAGGACACGAAGCACAGCGTTCTATCGATTCAAATTCTCAGCCGGATTATCGTGAAAAACTGAATGAAGAACTTCGTCAGTTGCGCGAAAGCGAAATGTGGCAGACTGCTGTAACTGTCCGTAAGTTACGTCCGGAAAATAATTGATAAAAGTTATTTCTGTTAAATGAATCACACTCCTTTTCTGCTGAATATTGCAGAAAAGGAGTTTTTTTATGCTGTATTGTATGGATGCTGTACTATTCGTCTGAACTTTAATCTGGTGATAACTTATTGATAATGAAAGATGTACATGCTTTTAGTAAAACGTCTGCATATTTACCTGTTTTTTTGTACGAAAATGAGAATTTATTGTACAATTTTTGTCAAAAACATGCTGAATTTTTAGGAAAGATTTCAGCATGTTTTCTGATTTATATCACGTTCTTTTTGTATCTGTTGCAATAAAAAAATATTTATTTATCCGTCAATCGGAATAAAATACGTATTTTTGACTTCAACTTAATAATACCTATACAATTATTAGCAAGTTATGGAAACAGATTTTTTACAGATTATCAAAACACGGCGCAGCTGCCGTAAATATAAAAAAGAACAGATAACCGATGAAGAACTGAAGGCAGTGCTCGAAGCCGGAACATATGCTCCTACTTCACGAGGCATGCAGTCGCCTTATATTGTGGCAGTACAGAACGAAGAGCTGCGTAAACAGTTGGCAAGCATGAACGCTCATGTGATGGGAGTAACCTCGAATCCGTATTACGATGCACCTACTTATGTGTTGGTACTTGTTCCTGCTGATGCAAACAATCCTATTCAGGATGGAAGTTGTGTCTTGGAAAACATGATGCTCGCTGCTCATGCTATCGGGTTAGGAAGCTGCTGGATTCATCGTGAACGGGAAATGTTTTCTACTCCCGAAGGCAAAGAACTGATGAAGTCGTGGGGACTGCCCGAAGGTCTGGTAGGTATAGGCGCTCTGGCACTGGGATATCCGGCAGAAGAACCGGCACAGCCTAAGCCACGCAAGCAGGATTATTATCGTGTCATTAAATAATAAAGATTTTATTTACACCTGAATATATGGCAGACGGAAAATATCATATCGGATTCGCCTTGAGCGGAGGCTTTATCAGAGGCATAGCCCATTTGGGAATGTTGCAGGCATTGTTCGAGCATAACATTCGCCCTGATATTCTTTCGGGAACTAGTGCGGGAGCTATTGTAAGCGTATTCATAGCCGATGGCAGACAGCCGTTTGAAATAATGGAGATGTTTTCCGACCGCTCGTTTACAGAGCTTGCCAAGATACGTTTCGGTAAAGACAGTTTGTTTCAGATGGACTACTTTATCGATTTTATGAGAAGCAATTTGCGGACACGTAATCTGGAAGATCTGGAAATACCAGTAGTAGTGACGGCTACCGATTTCGACCATGGACAATGTGTACATTTTACACGTGGGGAAATAGCGCGTCGGGTAGCAGCTTCGTGTTGTATTCCCGTACTTTTTGCTCCGGTCAAGATTGGGGGAACATATTATGTCGACGGGGGAGTATTCATGAATGTACCAGTGACACCGATACGTGATATGTGCGATAAGGTTTTGGCACTGAATGTCTACAAGCTGGTAGCCGATGAATATAGTAAGAACTTGGCAGCTATTGCTCTTCGGGCTTATCATTTTATGTTTCAAGCGAATACGTTTACTGAGCTGGAAAAGGCTGATCTGGTTATAGCTCCCGATGGCTTGGGATCATATTCGAACTATGAGCTGGAAAAAGCAGAGGAGATTTTCAGTGCCGGATATTTTGCAGCTTCGAAAGTGTTGGAAGGATTGGAAGAAGACGAAAAGGAAAGATATTTTTCATTCAGGTGATATGAAATGAAGACAAAATACAATAATGATATGGAACAAAGTGAGAAAATAATTATTTATCAGGTATTTACCCGCCTGTTTGGTAATGAAGAGGTACGCAATGCCTACAATGGCAGCCTGCAGGAAAACGGATGTGGTAAGATGGCCGGATTTACAAACCAGGCTTTGAATGAGATAAAAAAGCTTGGGGCAACACATATTTGGTATACAGGGGTTATTGCTCATGCCTCTCAGACAGACTATTCAGCTTACAATATACCTCGCAATCATCCTGCTGTTATAAAGGGTAAGGCAGGTTCTCCATACGCTATCCGCGATTATTATGATATAGACCCCGATTTGGCTGTTGATGTAAACCGCCGTATGGAAGAGTTTGAACTGCTGGTAAAACGTTCGCACGACAATGGATTGAAAGTGATAATTGATTTTGTGCCAAACCATGTGGCACGTCAGTATCATTCGTATGCCAAGCCGGACGGAGTGAAGGATTTGGGAGAAGATGATGATAGCTCGAAAGCTTTCGACGTAAACAATAATTTTTATTATATCCCCGGAACTAGTTTAGGCGGAGAAATTGATTTTTATGATGAACAGGCTGGTATGTACGAAGAACAGCCGGCTAAAGCTACGGGAAACAACCGCTTCGACGCTTATCCGAACAAAAACGACTGGTATGAAACAGTAAAACTGAATTATGGAGTCGATTACATGGGAAACACCGGAAACCATTTTTCTCCTGTTCCCGATACCTGGTATAAGATGAGAGATATCCTGCTGTTCTGGGCAGCAAAGGGTATAGACGGTTTCCGTTGCGATATGGCAGAGATGGTTCCCTGTGAATTTTGGGGATGGGCTATACCCCAGGTGAAAGAACAGCATCCGGAACTTATATTTATCGCTGAGGTTTATAATCCGAACGAATACCGTAATTACATATTCAACGGACATTTCGATTATCTTTACGATAAGGTTGGATTGTATGATACCCTTCGTGCCGTAACTTGTGGATATGGATCGGCTACTGCCATTACAAATTGCTGGCAGAGTGTGGACGATATACAGCCGCACATGCTGAACTTCCTGGAAAATCACGATGAACAGCGTATTGCTTCCGATTTCTTTGCAGGCGATGCACGTAAGGCTCTTCCTGCTTTGCTGGTTTCGGCTTGTATGAACACCAATCCTATGATGATTTATTTCGGTCAGGAACTGGGAGAAAGAGGAATGGATAGCGAAGGATTCAGTGGCCGTGACGGACGAACTACTATTTTTGATTACTGGAGTGTGGATACTATACGCCGGTGGAGTAATCACGGACGTTATAATTTGCATTTACTGAATGATAAGGAAAAGGAGCTTCGCAGCTTTTATCAGCATGTCCTGAATTTATGCCGTGAAGAAAAGGCTATATCACATGGAGCATTTTTCGATCTGATGTATGCGAATAAAGGAAACTGGCTGATGAATGAGCACCGTCAGTATGTATTTATCCGTAAATATGAAAATGAAGTATTGCTGGTTTTGGTGAATTTCGACAATATGCCCGTCCATCTGTCTGTGAACATTCCTTATCATGCTTTCGAATATTTGCAGATACCGGAATATAAAACAGTTCAGGCAACGGATCTGTTGTCGGGAAAAGCCGAAACTATCTCATTCGCAAGTGATAAGCCTGTTGCTGTTGACTTACCGGAATGGGGTGGTAAGATTCTTAAAATGACTATCTGATTCTGAATATTACGATACAAAATCCCCTTCCTCGGTTTTCCATGTATTGAGCAAAACTGAAGAAGGGGATTTTTGTGTTAGAGCATATCTGGAACCAGATAAATATTTTCTTCCGATATGCCTTGTTGCAGCAAGGCTTCCTTGTCTGCTAAGTAAAGCTGTATGAATTCATCGTGACTTTGGCAATGATTTTCTGCCTGTCTGTAGCATTCCAGTGCTTTGGGTATATTGTTTTGTGCCAGATATACGTGTCCGGCATTCAGCCAGTCGGAAGTCAGCACTTCGTCAGCCTGTTGCAGCTTATCGAAGAAACGGGCAGCTTCAGCATATTTTCCTGTCATGAAATAACACCATCCGATGGCTCTTTGTGCATTTGCCGGAGCAGTTTCCATATATTCCACTTTGAAGAAATAAGACAAAGCTTTGTCGTACATGTGCAGGCTGGCAAGACATTGTCCTATTTGCAGAAGCAAATTCAAGTTGTCGGGTTGCATTGTTTCTACTTTGTACAGACAGTCGAGTGCTTCTTGATAATGATGTAATTTCTTATGGCATTGTGCCATTTGCTTTAACGTCCATATATGTTCAGGTTTCAATAAATCTGCCTGAGCGTAAGCCTGCAATGCTTCGGTGTATTTTTTCATTTTCTGAAGGCAGAATCCGGTCTTTTGCCAGGAGTCGGCATCGCCTTTTCCCTTGTTGCATAATTCGTCATAATATATCGTGCATGCTTCCTGAAAATAGTCTTTAGAAAATAAATAGTCGGCTATTTGTTTCAGGTTTTCCGGAGTATGCATCAACGGTTTTAGAGCTTCACATTTCCAGAGTGACAAACCGTCTGTAAAGATATCGTGCATTTCACTGCGATACATCCATAACTTGAAGAAGCGGTACAGGTCGTGTATGTACTGACGGCTGATATTGCTTGGCTTTTTTTCTCCCTTTATTGTTTCTGCAAATTGTTCGCTTCCTTCTTTCAGTATTTGGTTTTGTTCGGTAGCTTCTGCCGTAAACATCTCTAATTGCTGTTTGGGAATATCCTTTAAAGCAAGACAGAAAGAATATTTATCCGAATTGCAGAACATGGTTGATTCCATAAGCAGATTTATAAGCGATTTGCCTTCTGTAGACTTGTGATTGGTGAATAGTTTCACAATGTCAGGATGCTGGCGGTCGAATGGATAAAACCAGTGTGCTGCCTGACGGAAAAACGGATACGATTTCAGTTGGGCAAAGGCACTCAGGTAGGTATCTGCTCCTTCCAACTGTAACTCTCCCAGTTCGCGTATACTTTCTTCGACACGTTTCATTTCTTTTTCCCATTCAGGATTCTTGTCTTCCAAATCCTCCAGATCAATGATTTTCTGATTTTGGTTCAGCATTTCCGGAGAAATCTTCATGTTGGGTATAATTTCTTCACGCAGTTTCTTTTCTATCTTTTCCGTTTCACGGGAAAGGAGCAGGAGGGTCTGAAGTTTGTTCAGTTCCTTAATGATCGGGGTAGAGTCGCTTAGTAATGATAAGGCTGCTTGTAGATCCGGATATAGCTTTAACCTTTTTTCCTGATAATAGGCTGTCAGGGCAATTCCAATCAAAGCACGTTGGACAACTATTGTTTCGCTGTGTGTCTGATATGCCTTAATAAGGAATTGGAACTTCCGGCTGTCGAATACTTGTATCAGGCTTAAAGTGACTGCACTTATCATTACAGCTACATCGTTGGCAGGAACGAGCAGTGATTCCAATATGGAATTTGCACCCGACAAGTCTTCATCTGTCCAATGTGTAGAAATCCATATTATATCGAATAACTCAGTAACATACTTTTCATGCTCGATATATAGCTTGTTAACTATTTCACTACGCCGTTCTTCGTCCATGACTGTTATCTGAGCCATTCCCAGATTTTCGCTGAAAGCTTCAAGACTGAGACAGATTTCCTGATAAGAATGTGGTGGAATTTGCTGAAAACTGTAATATTTTCCATGCATGTATCCTGTTCCAGTACGATATTTACGTGTGGCTTCGGTGCGGTCGGCAAGTTCGTATGCTGTACGGAGTAACTGATGGTATAATTTGTTGCGTTCCGGATCTTCCATACCCTGTGCCGCATATTGCAGCATATAACTGTAAGTAGTCTGCAAACTTTCTATTTCAGAACTTAATTGCCAGTTGTCTGCTTCATGCGCCAAAGCTGTAAGTTGTACAAGAGCTTCTTTAAGCCGTTTGTTATCAAGAAATTCAATGATGTCGTTGTACATATAGTTGATTGGTCGAATAATATTAAAGTATTATTTATTATTGGCTGATGCCGTAAGGTAAGACTCTATGTTGGCCAAAGCTTTTTGTGAAAGTCTTTCGACACTTTGTATGGACTTTCCTGAAATATAGGGCGTATATAAAAGATTACTGCATGATTTCAGTTCTTCGTATACGTTGCCCATTCCTGTCGCGTCACAAAGATAATAATTGTCGGGTGACTCATTCAGCCAATCTTTCATGGCAGCAACATCGAATGTCGGTCCTACTGAAGTATTCACTACAATTTTGTTATTGCCTAAAATGGAAAATTCTCTTTTTCCCAGCAGATAATTGTTACGAGGAATACATGTGCAGATTATTTCATTTTTATCCAACAGTTCATCGAGTGGCATGTACACAAATCCGGCGTTGTCTGCATCTGCTTTTCTGTGGCGGCTGAAGTAGCTGACTTCTGCTCCGAAAAACTTCAGCGCATCGGCAACCATTCGTCCGGTTTTACCCATTCCGATGATTCCTATCTTCCGTCTGGTCAGTTCAGTACTTTCCTTACGCCAGCGTATGCCTCCAAATCCGTGTAATAATCGTACCAGTTCGCTTATTACATACTCTACAACTCCTTCGTCGCCATAATCTTTTACTCCGAGTACGGTAATTCCTCTTCGTTGGGCTTCTATAACATCCACGTTACAGCTTTCCGGGTTATAGAGTGTGCAGCACATGCCTATGTATTGTATATTGCGGCAGGCATCGAGTACACTTTTTCTGATAGGTGTACGGAATGATACTAACAGGCAGTCGGCATCACCGATACGCTCGGTTACGATATGTTCGTCTTGTGGAAAATCATGATATACCACTACTTCTTCTCCCAGCTTTTGCAGTTGTTGTAGGGCTTCTTCATTAAGCAGCGTTTCGTCTACCGCTACTATTTTCTTAAACCTTGTCATTTCCTTTATTTATCTTTTTGTTGTTAAGAAATTGGTTTTTCTGCAAAGTTATTCATTCTTTCCGTTTTTTATGGATAAAATTTCTTATTTTGAAAATCTAAAAAAGCTTTTGTTTTTCTTCAAGCTCGGGTTTATATTCTTCTGTACTGAAATTATTTTATAATTTTGCATTGTTTATTATATGAGTAATCTTCTGCCGGCGAGGTCAGGAAGATGTGACTATACTATTGATGATAACAATGGGAATAACAGAACTTCAATCGCGTTATACTCGTCATCCGGCTTTGGAAGGATTGGCGAATACTTTAAAAAATAATGATATCCGTACTGTGTTTTTAGAGGGAACACATGCTTCGTGCGCATCGTTGTTTGCTTCCAGCTTTATCAAGTCGGTACCGGGCGTGTATCTTTTTGTCTTGAATGATCAGGAGGAAGCCGGATATTTTTATCATGATATGGTGCAGGTGAACGGTGATGAACAGATTTTATTTTTCCCTTCATCTTATCGCAGGGCTATTAAATACGGTCAAAAAGATGCAGCCAATGAAATACTCCGTACTGAAGTGTTGAGCAGGCTGGAAAAGAATGAACCAGTAACAGTTGTAACTTATCCCGATGCGCTTGCCGAGAAGGTCGTTTCGCCGAAGATACTGAGTGATAGAACACTGAAGTTGACTGTCGGACAGCACATTGATACGGATGAAATTACCAAGACACTTTCGGATTATGGCTTCGAGCATGTTGACTATGTATATGAACCGGGGCAGTTTGCTACACGCGGTAGTATCATCGACGTCTATTCTTTCGCTTCTGAATATCCTTACCGAGTAGACTTTTTCGGTGATGAGATTGACAGTATACGTACCTTTGAGGTAGAAAGCCAGTTGTCGCGTGAGAAAAAAGATTCGGTAAGTATTGTTCCGGAACTGGCACAGGCTATGGATGGCGATATCAGTTTCCTGAGCTTTATTCCGCGTAATACAGTTTTATGGGTAAAAGATTTATTGTGGGTACGCGAACGTATTCAGACAATTCATGATGAGGCTCTCTCGCCTCAGGCACTGACCGCATATGAAGGAGAGCAGACTGAGTTGATGAACCTGGAGCGGAAGCTGATAGACGGTGCAGAGTTTACGGTAGAATCACTGGAGTTCCGGCGGATTGATTTCGGACATAAGGCAACGGGGACACCTCAGGCTACACTGAAGTTCAATACGTCTGTACAGCCTATTTTCCATAAGAATTTCGATTTGGTAGCAAGTTCATTGACAGATTATTTACAGCGGGGATATTCCATCTATATATGTTCTGACAGTGTAAAACAGACCGACCGACTGGCAGATATCTTTCGTGAACGTGGTGATAAAATAGATTTTACAGCTGTAGACCGTACTTTGCACGAAGGATTTGTCGATCATACGTTGCATTGCTGTATTTTTACCGATCATCAGATATTCGATCGTTTTCATAAATATAATCTGCGCAGTGATAAGGCAAGAAGTGGTAAGGTTGCACTTTCTTTGAAAGAACTTAACATGTTCGAACCGGGTGATTATGTGGTGCATATTGATCATGGAATCGGAAAGTTTGCCGGACTTGTGCGTATCCCGAATGGGAATACAACGCAGGAAGTCATCAAGCTGGTTTATCAGAACGATGATGTGGTATTTGTTTCTATTCATTCTCTGCATAAGATTTCCAAATATAAGGGCAAAGAAGGTGAACAGCCTCGTATCAGTAAACTGGGTACGGGAGCATGGGAAAAGATCAAGGAACGTACCAAGACTAAGATTAAGGATATTGCCCGTGATTTGATTAAACTTTATTCACAGCGTAAGCAGGAAAAAGGATTTAAGTACAGTCCGGACAGTTTTATGCAGCATGAACTGGAGGCAAGCTTCCTCTATGAGGATACACCCGACCAGTTGAAAGCTACTCAGGAAGTAAAAGCCGATATGGAGAGCGATCGCCCGATGGATCGCCTTGTGTGTGGTGATGTGGGCTTCGGAAAAACAGAAGTTGCCATACGTGCAGCATTTAAGGCCGTGGCCGACAATAAGCAGGTCGCTGTGCTTGTTCCTACTACTGTATTGGCTTATCAGCACTACCAGACTTTCTGTAAACGTCTGGAAGGGATGCCTTGTAAGGTAGAATATCTGAGCCGTGCCCGTACAGCTAAAGATACATCCCGTATTCTGAAGGAGCTGGAAGCTGGTACTGTCAATATTTTGATAGGTACGCATAAGATTATCGGTAAAAGTGTAAAGTTCCATGATCTGGGTTTGCTGATTATCGATGAAGAACAAAAGTTTGGAGTAAGTGTAAAAGAAAAATTGCGTCAGATAAAGGTCAATGTAGACACGCTGACCATGACAGCAACACCTATTCCGCGTACACTTCAGTTTTCGTTGATGGGGGCTCGTGACCTCTCGGTTATACAGACACCACCGCCCAACCGCTATCCGATACAGACGGAGGTGCATACGTTTAACGAAGAGATAATAACGGAAGCGATAAACTTCGAGATGAGCCGGAACGGACAGGTATTTTTCGTGAACAACCGCATTCAGAACCTGATGGAACTGAAAGCAATGATTGTTCGCAATATTCCTGATTGCCGTGTATGTATCGGACATGGACAGATGCAGCCTGAAGAACTGGAAAAGATAATCTTCGGCTTTGTAAACTATGATTATGATGTGTTGCTTGCTACTACTATCATCGAAAGTGGAATTGATATTCCGAACGCCAATACGATTATCATTAATCAGGCACAGAACTTTGGGTTGAGTGACTTGCACCAGATGCGCGGACGTGTAGGACGAAGCAACAAAAAAGCTTTCTGTTATTTGCTGGCTCCTCCGTTGTCATCGCTTACCCCTGAAGCCAAACGCCGTCTTCAAGCTATCGAAAACTTCAGCGATTTGGGAAGCGGTATACACATTGCCATGCAGGATTTGGATATTCGTGGTGCTGGTAATATGCTGGGAGCTGAACAAAGTGGTTTTATAGCAGACTTGGGATATGAAACCTATCAGAAGATTTTGTCGGAAGCTGTAACCGAATTGAAGAATGATGAGTTTGCAGAACTTTATGCCGACGAGATAAAAGCAGGAGAAGAAAAAATCAGTGGCGAAGATTTTGTGGACGAATGTACCGTAGAAAGCGATTTGGAATTATTGTTCCCTAACGAATATATTCCGAGCAGCAGTGAACGAATGTTGCTTTATCGTGAACTGGACAAACTGGAACTCGACCGTGATGTGGAGGCTTTCAAGGAACGGCTGATTGACCGATTTGGAAAGATTCCGCCTGAAGGAGAAGAGTTGATTCGTATTGTGCCTCTTCGTCGCCTGGCAAAACGTTTGGGAGTGGAAAAAGCTGTACTGAAAGGTGGCAAGATGATTCTTTATTTTGTAAGCAATCCGGACAGTCCGTATTATCAGAGTGCTGCTTTTGGAAAGATAATCGACTATATGGCAAAGTATCCGAGAGTATGCAACCTGCGTGAACAGAACGGACGCCGCAGCATGATTGTGAAAGATATTACTGATGTGGATTCAGCAGTCCGGATTTTACAGGAAATAGTCAGTCTGGGATAATTGTGTGGCGGAAAGCATTGTATCAGAAAACCGATTGTCTGTGAAAACGGTTTCTTTAAAGGGACTGGCCCTCGGACAATTGAAAAATCCGGCCGGGCAGTTCCGGCTTTTGAGATAGATGATGTAATTTTATATACTAATACGTAATATTTTATGATTTCAGTAGATGGACTTACCGTCGAATTTGGCGGAACCACCTTATTTAGTGACATTAGTTTTCAGATTAATGAAAAAGACCGTATCGCCCTGATGGGAAAGAACGGAGCAGGGAAATCAACCTTATTGAAAATATTGGCAGGGGTACGTCAGCCTACCCGTGGAAAGGTGACGGCTCCTAAAGACTGCGTAGTTGCTTATCTGCCTCAGCATCTGATGACGGAGGATGGACGTACGGTGTTCGAGGAAGCATCGCAGGCTTTTGCTCATCTTCGTGAAATGGAAGAAGAGATAGAACGCATGAACAACGAGCTGGCTACCCGTACCGATTACGAAAGCGATTCGTATATGGAGTTGATAGAAAAGGTTGCGGCAATGAGCGAGAAGTTTTATGCCATCGATATGACTCACTTTGAAGAGGACGTAGAGAAGGCTTTGCTCGGACTGGGTTTCATGCGTGAGGATTTTAACCGTCCTACCAGTGATTTCAGTGGAGGATGGCGCATGCGTATCGAACTGGCCAAACTGCTGTTGCAGAACCCGGATGTATTATTGCTGGACGAGCCGACTAATCACCTGGATATTGAATCTATCGGCTGGTTGGAAGAATTTCTGATTAACAGTGCCAAGGCTGTGGTGGTTATCAGTCACGACCGTAAGTTTGTCGACAATATTACTACACGTACCATTGAAGTGACGATGGGACGTATTTACGACTATAAGGTAAACTATTCGCAGTATCTTGTATTGCGTAAGGAACGTCGTGAACAGCAGATGAAGCAATACGAAGAACAGCAGAAGATGATTCAGGAAACGAAAGACTTTATTGAGCGTTTCAAAGGAACATACAGTAAGACACTTCAGGTACAGAGTCGCGTAAAGATGCTGGAGAAACTGGAACTTATTGAAGTTGATGAAGAAGATACTTCGGCACTCCGACTCAAATTCCCTCCTTCACCCCGAAGCGGAAGTTATCCGGTTATTATGGAAGGAGTAGGCAAAACTTATGGTGATCATGTGGTGTTCCATAATGCAAATCTTACCATAGAACGTGGCGATAAAGTTGCTTTTGTGGGAAAGAATGGAGAAGGTAAGTCTACGCTTGTGAAATGTATTATGGGAGAGATAGAGCACGAGGGAACACTTACATTGGGACACAATGTGCAGATTGGTTACTTCGCTCAGAATCAGGCTTCGTTGCTGGATGAAAACCTGACTGTTTTCCAGACTATCGACGATGTGGCAAAAGGGGAAATCCGAAACAAGATACGCGACTTGCTGGGAGCGTTTATGTTTGGCGGACCGGAAGAGTCAATGAAGAAAGTAAAGGTACTTTCAGGAGGAGAACGTACGCGTCTGGCTATGATTAAATTGCTGCTGGAGCCGGTTAACCTGCTTATTCTGGACGAGCCGACTAACCATCTTGACATGAAGACAAAAGATATTCTGAAACAGGCTCTGATGGATTTTGATGGAACACTGATTGTTGTTTCGCACGACCGTGACTTTCTTGACGGATTGGTTACCAAGGTATACGAGTTCGGTAATCAGCGTGTGAAAGAACACTTGTGTGGCATCTATGAATTCTTGGAGACTAAGAAAATGGAAAACCTGCGGGAGCTGGAAAAGAAGAATTGATGACTTTATAAGTACATGGTATGTATTTGTCACCATGAATGAGAAAAAACGTCACCGGAAATTCGATAATTTCCGGTGACGTTTTTTCTCATTTGTCGGTGTGTATTGAAATTGTTTATTCTGTCTGTTTTTTCCCAAATTCAGAATCTATTTTCAGTAGGGCAGTTACACCAAAGGTTGCAGCACAGCATACCATGATCCAGAGGAAGAAGTGCTGGTATCCCAGAAGCTCCTGCATCCATCCGGCTATCATACCGGGAAGCATCATTCCCAGTGCCATGAAAGCTGTACAAATGGCATAATGTGCGGTACTGTGAGTTCCTCGAGAAAAATAAATGAGGTAAAGCATGTAAGCAGTGAAACCGAATCCATAGCCAAACTGCTCGATAAAGATGCATATGTTTATCCATAAGAGATTCGTTTCGGGGAAGTAGCTTAAAAATACATATACTATGTCGGGCAGTGAGATAGCCCATACCATATACCATAGCCATTGTTTCAGTCCGTGCCGTGCGACTGCCATACCTCCCAATATACCTCCTAACATCAGTCCGATAATGCCGACTGTACCTTGTGTAAATCCTATTTGTTCGGTCGTCATGCCTAATCCGCCTTCAGAAACCGGATCAAGCAGGAAAGGAATGCTCATCTTAGTCAGTTGTGCTTCCGGTAACCGGTACAGAAGCATGAATAATATAGCAATACCAGCCTGCTCTTTTCGGAAAAACGAGCGGAATGTCAGCAAAAACTCTTTAAGTAGTCCAGAGGCTGATGTTTCTACTGCTGCCTTGTCATTTGCAGGACGTGGCAAAATAAAGGCATGATAGAGCCATAGCGCAAGAAATATTCCTGCCATGATGAGGAACGTGATGCTCCATGAGTAGGGAATGCTTCCGGTTGTTTTTTCCAGATATCCGGCTATCATGACCAATAAACCTTGTCCGGCAATGGTTGCTATACGATAAAAAGTGCTTCTGATTCCGACAAACAAAGCCTGTTCATGAGTCGTTAAGCCGAGCATGTAAAATCCGTCTGCTGCAATATCATGAGTTGCGGAACTAAAAGCCATGAGCCAGAATATGGCAAGTGTAGTCTGGAAAAAATGTTCGGTAGGTATAGTAAAGGCAATACCTGCAAGACCTGCTCCGATAAATAGCTGCATGAGAGTTACCCACCAGCGTTTGGTACGGAGCAAATCGACAAACGGGCTCCATAATGGTTTGATGACCCATGGCAGGTTCAGCCAACTCGTATAAAGAGCTACTTCTGTATTTGAAATTCCCATGCGCTTATACATGACAAGCGACAGAGTCATGACTGCTATATAAGGTAATCCCTCAGCAAAGTAAAGCGTTGGGACCCACGACCAGGGAGATTGTTTTTTCATATTGAAAATATTAATACAGTTTTCTTATATCTGCCCCTTTATAGTAATGAAGCAAAATTTCGTTGTAATTATAGCCCTGCTCACCCATGACGGCTGCACCGATTTGGCAAAGGCCTACACCATGTCCCCATCCGGCACCAGTAAGTTCGAACCATGCAGGTATTCCTTCGGCATCCGTTTCTCCTTTTTCTACGATAAATGCAGAACTGAATAAGTGGGTAGGAGAGAGTGTACGGCGTATTTCCAGTTCTTTGCCTATGATAAGTGTCTTTTCTGTACCTACTATTTTCAGCTTGCAGATACGTCCTGATTTTCCTCGTTCAACGGGAATGAGATCGACAATCTTTCCATAATCGTTCTTTGTATTACTGCGAATCAGTTCTGCAAGCTCTTCCTGAGTATAGCGAACTTTCCAGCGATAGAAATTGGTTGTTTCCTGATCGTAGTTGTTAAGTATCTGTGAAATGATGTTTTTATCATGAGTGTAGCAAAAACTGTCAGGGGTACTTTTAATCCATTTCTCAGCTTCACTTTCTTGAGTTAAATCAGGAAAACTTCCTTCCTCTTTTGTATCACGTATAGCACTGAGATAAGGGTAGTTTTTCTCTTCCCAGCAGGTATCGAAAACCTCACTGACTCCTCCACAGCATTTAGAGAAACGTGCATCACAAATACAGTTTTTGTACATTAATACTTGGCCTTGAGTTGCTTTGACCGCTTCTACAACATTCTTATTGGATGCCTTCGTAATGCCTTGGTAACGCTGGCAATGATCGTCTGCACAGACATCAAAAATAGTATGATCTTCGCGGTCGTACCAGCGGATGTATTCAGTGTCAGTCTTTATAAAGGAGAAAAAGCCGTTATCGTGTTTGCTCATTGCTTTGCGTTTTTCAATTTGCGCCAATAGCCAACTTCTTGAAATTACAGCATGAGCTTTTAAAAACTCGGGAGAGGATGTAGCATTCATCTCAGAAGAAATCACACTTATCAGGTAATCTTCTGCCGGTAAAATATTGATAGCTGTGATTTTTCCTTCATCTACAACCAACTTCAAAGTTCCGTTGAAATGCTGCGTTTCCTGACGCTCCCAATGGAAATTGATACCAATAGTTACGTCGTATAAGGAGAAAGAGGCTTCATCTTCTACAGGAGTGAATGTAAGTTCTCGATATACATTGCCATTCCATAGGATTCCTCCTTCACTAAAAGATACGACTTGGTTACCGGTTATAGTTTCACCTTTTGCCAGGAAATGAGAATTAAGGGTAAAATGTATCTCTTGGGCATTGACAATACCCACACTTATTTCTGGTTCTTTCATTATGCTCTATGTGTTTAATTATGGTATGCTACTTCTTTGTATATCTTTGTAATATCTGATTCGGTTATTCTATCAAAATCCTCTTTACGCGGAGTTACTAATAAACCTGCCATATCAAGTGCTCCAGGGCTGACTAACAGTTGCTCTCCTCCTGTTGCCGTATAGCAGGCCGGGCGATGTTCTTCTCGTGGAAAATAAGCCATCGTGAACCCTCTTTGTTTGTCCTGCCATGCAAATAAATTGTATCTGGGTTCGCTTTCTCCCTCGTGCAAAGGAAGTGATTCTAAGTATTGGTTAATCATTTCAGGTAATATATCTGCTGAATGATTACAGATAAATACTTGGATCGGACAGATGTAACTGGTTATTTGGAAAGAAGAATAAGTGTTACCGTTTTCTGTTTTTATTTCTTTTTCTCTGACAGCTGTTTCCATGAGTCTTTCCCATTGCTGGATGACCGGTACATCGCTTTGTTTTACTGCCTGAAAATGGAAATGATCCGGAGCTGAGGCTCCACATTTAGCCCCATTGTAAAATAGGACATAACCGGATGCAAAATATTCTTCCAGCCAGCTGATCAGTTTTCCTGGAAGCTGACGTATCGTTTTATCTGCCAATACCTGATCCTGATGTTTTAAACTGGAAATGGTAAGGTGTCCGGGAAGTATCGGGTATGGATTGATCCGTAAGCTGAACGGTTCGTCTAATGAAATGATTATTTCATCTTGTTCGTTTGGCTTGTTTTCCGGACAAAGAAAGCATTTTCGTGCTTCTATAGATGATTTATCGACTTTTGCGCATGTAGAAACAGCACGTGCTGGATTGAATTGTACAGTTATCGTATTTCCTGCTAACTCGAACCGGCGCGTTTCTATTTGATTGAGTGCTTCGTGGTTAGTGCGTGCTGTCTGCCATTTTGCTAATTGGTTTTCGATAAAGAGTTCCCCTGCTTGTCTTTTTTTATTTATTGCTTGACGCAACTTAATTTCCAGCGTACGGAGACTGTCTTTATAATTATTGTTCTGATTTATTTTTTCGATACTTAAGGCTGCATCAGAGTTTCCTTCCCAACGACGGCATAAGTAAAGTACATCATAGATGCGTCCAATACGATATTGGCGTGAAAATGCAAGTCCTAGAGCGTAGTCTTCTCCGTAACTGGTGTTTGGCACACGAATTTTTCTCAGTAATGGGGTGAAGAATGCTCGGGGAGCTCCTAATCCATTGATGCGTAAAGCATTATTATGTCCGTTTTCGTCTGTCCATTCTTTATGGTCGATTACTCCGGGAGGCAAGGTTTGCAGCGTAAAGTCGGTCATGCGGTATGAACCGATAACCATTGCACATTGTTCCTTGTAGAACTTGTCAATGATAGTCTGTACGGTATGCGGACTGCTGTACAAATCATCGCTGTCTAGCTGTATAGCAAAACGACCGCACTGTGGGTGGTTAATACCTAGATTCCAGCATCCACCAATACCTAAATCGGTTCGTTCGGGAATCAGGTGTATAACTCTATTGTCATTTTTATATTGTTCTATGATTTCACTGGTTCCGTCGGTAGAATGATTGTCTATGATAATCAGATTGAAAGGAAAACTAGTTTCCTGTTCTAAGACAGAACGTATGGCATCGTTTATTGTGCGTGCACGGTTGCGTACCGGAATGATTATTGATGCTTCATGAGAGAATTCTCCTTCTTTTAAATCAACTGTCATCATGCCGGGTTTAAGATAAGCTCCGATTTTTTTTAGATGCCGGGTAAAAACCTCTTCACGTTCGATTTGTACCTGACGGTTACGCGGGTCTACATAATCAAACTGTTTTTCACCTGACTTTCGTAAGTCTATTTCGGTTTCTGTATAAAGAAACTCTCGTATATGTGTAAGTTCTCCGTATCTTGAAAGAGCTAATCGCAAAGCATATAGTGCGGAATGTTGGTACTCTTTTTCAGCCTCAATTTCGTTGATTGCTCTTTTAAGATAATCGGTACGGAACATGAGTAAGGAGCCGAAGTCAAAATCATCTCGCACACTTCCAAGTTGGTAGTCGATAACAGGATGAGGTGTCCGTTCTCCTTTTATAGTTTTGTAATGGTCTGCATATACCATACTGCATTGAGGTGCTGAAAGGTAGTCGCACATACGTTCTAATGCCATGTAGCCAAATTCCAAATCTTGTACCTGTGTACAGATAAGGGTAAAAGGAGTATTTGCATAAAGAGCAATTTGCTTGTATCTTTCAACAGATTCGGGAGCTGAGGACGGCAATATATAGCATTTATCGGGTAAGCTCAAATTGGGAACAGGAGATGTTGGCAGTAAGAATATCCGGTCTACTGTAGGACATTTCTGTAGGTGTCTTATTGTTTTATTAATTTGATTTTCACTTCCGTATGGAATGAAACATGTGATTGTTTTATTCATATTTAATACATTTATAGTGGCAAAGATAGAGAATATATCTTATTTTTGTCTAACTTTGTACGCTAATTGTATAGAATGGAGAATCCTTTTGTACAGATTATTTGTAGAACGTGTGCAAAAACAAAGAAAGAATGGCTGATGTAAAAATTCCCTTGTTGGGGAAAACACTGAGCGAAATACAAGGTATTGTGCATGGTTTGGGTATGCCTGGATTTACGGCAAAACAAATTGTTGCATGGTTATACGATAAGAAAGTCTTTTCAATAGATGATATGACAAACTTATCGCTGAAAAATCGTGAAAGGCTGAAAGAAAACTATGAGATAGGGGCTACCGCTCCGATTCATGAGATGCGTTCTGTAGACGGGACTGTAAAATATTTGTTTTGTACTCCTGAAGGTGATTACATTGAATCTGTGTATATTCCTGACGAAGACCGTGCTACATTATGTGTTTCCTCGCAGGTAGGATGTAAAATGAATTGTAAGTTTTGCATGACAGGCAAGCAGGGATATACGAACAGTTTGACACCTACTCAAATACTGAATCAGATTTATTCTATTCCGGAACGTGATAAGCTTACGAATATCGTTTTTATGGGAATGGGAGAACCATTTGATAATCTGGATGCGGTATTACGTTCACTTGAAATTCTTACAGCTGATTATGGATATGCTTGGAGTCCGAAACGTATAACTGTTTCTACTGTAGGTTTGCGTAAAGGTTTAGAGCGTTTCTTGGAAGAAAGTGACTGTCATTTGGCAGTGAGCCTGCATTCTCCGTTCCCTGCACAGCGAAGAGAACTGATGCCTGCCGAGAAAGCATTTTCTATTACTGAAATTATTGATATTCTCAGACGCTATGATTTTAGCAAACAGCGTCGTTTGTCTTTTGAATACATCGTTTTCAAGGGAGTAAATGACAGTATGCTGTATGCTAAAGAATTGATAAAGCTTTTACGAGGATTGGATTGCCGTATCAATTTGATACGTTTCCATGCTATCCCAAATGTAGATTTGGAAGGTACGGATATGGAGTCTATGCTTGCGTTCCGTGATTATTTGACACAGCATGGAGTTTTTGCAACAATTCGCGCATCGAGAGGAGAGGATATTTTTGCTGCTTGTGGCATGCTGTCTACGGCAAAACGGCAAGCTGAAAAAAATAAAGAAACTAACTAAAAGAAAAAAATATGAAGCGTTTAGCCTTTTATCTGAGTTTGGCACTTGTTGTGCTAGCATTAGCTTCTTGTAAAGGGGAAGGAAAAAGTCTGATAACTCCGGCTTCCAGTGGTCGTCCTTATGAAATTTTGGTTGTTGCCGATGATAACTGTTGGATGAGTCCGGATAGTGCTCTTTTTCATGTGTTGGATACGGATGTTCCAGGATTGCCTCAGCCGGAACGCTCTTTCCGTATCTCAAGAGTGCGAACTGCGTATTATGACCGGACAATGCGTCTGTTCCGTAATATAATTATGGTAGACATCAATCCGCAGCTGTATACTCAGGTAAAGTTCAAATATTCGCGTGATGTATATGCTTCACCTCAGATGATTATGGTCATTCAGGCCCCAAATCAGGAAGAATTTGCAAACTATGTTTCTCAAAATGGAAATGTGATTATTGATTTCTTTACTCGGGCAGAAATGAACCGTGAGATAAAGACATTAGAGAAAAAACATAATCAGACTATTTCTGCTAAGGTAGGAAGTCTTTTCGACTGTGATATCTGGATGCCTGTTGAAATGGAATCATATAAAGAAGGCAAAGACTTCTTTTGGTCTTCTACCAACCTTAATGATATGAATTTTGTGATGTATACTTTCCCGTTCAGAGATGAAAATACTTTCACCAAAGCATACTTCATACACAAACGTGATTCTGTAATGAAAGTGAATATTCCGGGAGAGCGTGAAGGTATGTATATGGAAACTGCTGATTCTGCATTTGTTGAAGTTAGAAATATAGCAGTAAAGGGAGATTATGCTTTTGAGGCCCGTGGACTATGGGAAATGAAAAATGATGCAATGGGTGGCCCGTTTGTATCGCATATGAGAGTTGACCGTGCAAATGCTCGTGTAGTAGTTGTAGAAGGGTTTGTCTATAATCCGGGTAAATTGAAACGAGATCAGATCCGTCGGTTGAATGCAGCATTGTATACATTGAAGTTACCTTCAGAACAGGCTGTTTCAGAACTGCCGGTTGATAGTACGTTAACCGAAGAAAAAGTAGAACATAAAGCTGAACAAACAAGCAATAAATAAGAAGCATGGAAGAACGTAAGATAATTGTGGGAATCACCCACGGAGATATAAATGGAGTAGGGTATGAAGTAATACTGAAAGCCTTTTCTGATCCCACTATGTTGGATTTGTGTACTCCAGTAATTTACGGATCGCCTAAAGTTGCTGCATATCATCGTAAAGCGATGGATATTCAGACAAACTTTAGTATTATCAATTCTGCATCTGAAGCTCAGGAAGGACGTGTCAATATTGTAAATTGTACCGAAGATGAACTGAAGGTGGAATTAGCTAAACCTACTCAGGAAGCAGGACGTGCTGCATTAGCTGCACTGGAAATGTCTTTGAAGGAATATCGTGAAGGATTGTTTGATGTATTGGTAACAGCTCCAATCAACAAACACACGATACAGTCAGAGAATTTTCATTTTCCCGGTCATACTGAATATATAGAAGAACGTGTAGGAAATGGACAGAAGGCTCTGATGATTTTATTAAAAGATGATTTCAGAGTAGCTTTGGTTACTGGACATGTGCCTGTCAGCGAGATTTCAAAAGATTTGACTCAGGAATTAATCATGGAAAAAATGACTATTTTCCATCATTCCTTAAAACAGGATTTCGGCATTGACAATCCTCGTATAGCAGTCTTTTCACTGAATCCTCATGCTGGTGACTGTGGACTGATTGGAAGTGAAGAGCAAACGGTTATCATTCCAGCGATGGAAGAAATGATAAAACGTGGTGTACAGTGTTTTGGCCCTTATCCGGCAGACGGTTTTATGGGTTCTGGAAACTATCGCTATTTTGATGGTATTTTAGCAATGTATCACGATCAAGGTCTGGCTCCGTTTAAGGCTTTGGCTATGGATGAGGGGGTCAATTTTACAGCGGGTCTTCCTATTGTGCGTACTTCTCCTGCTCATGGAACAGCCTATGATATTGCGGGTCAGGGAGTTGCTTCAGAGGATTCATTCCGTCAAGCAATATATGTAGCGCTGGATGTTTTCCGTAATCGTTGTATAGAAAAAGAAATCAGTGCACATCCGTTGCGCAAGCAATATTATGAAAAGCGTGACGATAGCGATAAACTGAAACTGGATACGGTAGATGAAGAGCAAATATAGGAATCTGTTTCTGCTTTTTGGCATAGTTGCCATAGCCGTCATGCTTCTTACGTTTGACGTGTCGTATGCAGAACTGACAGATAGCCTCCGGAAAGCAGGTCTTTGTTTTCCGGTGGTTATCTTTTTATGGGTTTTAATTTATTTGCTTAATGCTGGAGCCTGGTATATCATTATACACGATGGCTTTAGAGGTGATAAAATACCTTATTGGCGTGTATATAAATATACGGTAACGGGCTTTGCGTTGAATGCAACTACTCCCGTTGGGCTGATGGGGGGGGAACCTTATCGCATTATGGAGTTAGCTCCTTATGTTGGACTAGAAAAAGCTACCTCTAGTGTGATACTATATGTAATGATGCATATTTTTTCTCACTTTTGTTTTTGGCTTTTCTCTATCCTTCTCTATCTCGTTTTATACTTTCATCACCTTCAATGGAGTCTGTCATTGTTTTTGGCATTTTCCGGCATCTTTTGTTTAATGGGAGTTTATTTCTTTATGAAAGGTTATCGGCAGGGTTTGGCCATGCGTTGTATCCGATTGTTGCAAAGGGTGTTTTTTTTGAAGCGTTGGGCTATAAATTTTGCTGAAAAGAAGCAAGAAACACTTCAACGAATTGATGATCAGATAGCGGAATTACATAGCAAACATCGTGTAACTTTTTATACATCTTTGGGAGCTGAGTTTTTTGCGCGGGTTTTATCATGTGCTGAGATTTATTTTATATTATCGATTTTTACAGATACGATTAGCTATTGGGATTGTATTCTAATATTGGCTTTTACCTCTTTGTTTGCTAATGCTTTGTTCTTTTTACCGATGCAGTTAGGAGGTCGGGAGGGCGGTTTTGCTTTGGCTGTAGGTGGATTGTCAATGCCATATGCTTACGGTGTGTATATGGGGCTGATAATGCGGCTTCGTGAATTGGTCTGGATAATTTTAGGTATCGGATTAATGAAATTTGGTAATAAGAATAGTCTGAAAAGTAAACGTATTTAGAAGCTTAAATAAATCATGTGGTTTAGTTCTTTGGTACAAGGTATAAAGTCTACATTAAAGTCGGAAGATACAGAAGGTTTTTTTGAAATATATGTAACTCGTTCTTGCGGCTATTTGTGGGCATTGTTTTTTAAGCAATTACATATACATCCTAATGTAGTGACAATCGTTTCTATCATATTAGGGGCTTTGTCGGGGTATATGTTTTATTATGATGATTTATCTCATACTCTGTGGGGTATTTTTTTACTGATATGGGCAAATTGGTATGATTGTGCAGATGGGCAACTTGCTCGTATGACGGGAAAGAAAAGTCTTTTGGGACGTATCCTTGACGGATTTGCCGGAGATGTATGGTTTTTCTCAATTTATTTCTTTATCAGTTTACGGCTTACGCCATCTTGGGGTATATGGATTTGGCTGTTGTCAGCCTTTGCCGGATTTATTTGTCATAGTAAACAGTGTGCTTTGGCCGACTATTATCGTAATGTCCATATGTTTTTTCAAAAAGGAGCTGATAAATGTGAGTTGGATTCTTCAGAAGTACAATATCGTAAAATGAAGGCCTTGAAATGGAGTAAAGACTGGTTTGAAAAGATCTATTTATTTTTTTATGCTCGTTATACACATAGTCAGGAGAAAATGTCGCCTTCATGCCAGCATTTATTACTTACACTAAAAAAGAAATATGGAAATCAAATTCCAACAGAACTCCGTCAACATTTTAGGGTAGGAAGTAAGCCTTTGATGAAATATACTAATATCTTGACATTTGATATGCGTGCAGGTGTCTTATTTATATCAGTATTAATAAAAGAACCATGGTTGTATATGGTTTTCGAAGTAACTGTAATGAATGTAATCTTCTTTTATATGCGTAGCAGGCATGAGAAACTCTGTAAGGAGATAGAATTAGAAGCTTATAAATAAAGATATGGAAAGTATTATAAAAAGGCACCGTATCGCTTTGGTTCTGGCTGGGGGATATGGAGGGCGAATGCATATGGAAACTCCAAAACAGTTTTTATTGTTGCAGGGTATGCCTGTCATAGCACATACATTAAAAGCTTTTGAAAATCATCCTGAAATAGATGTGATTGCTGTTGTGTGTCTTTCTGGATGGGAAGAATATGTAGAACGGGTGAAACATGATTTTCATATAACTAAATTGCAGCATATCTTTTCTGGTGGTAGCAATAGCCATATTTCTATCGGTAATGGTATAAAAGGACTTTCTCATTATTACACCAGGGATGATATTGTATTAGTTCATGAGGCTGTACGGCCTTTGCTATCGGCAAAGATTATTTCTGAGAATATCCGGATATGTGAATTGTATGGAAATGCAATTACTGCTGTCCGGGACAACGAAGCTGTTATGTATACTGAAGATGGAGTTTCTTCGTATCGTTGTTTTCCTCGTGAACAAATGTATAAGGCACAGACTCCTCATACATTTGTTTTAAGAGATTTGGAGATAGCTTACCAGGAAGCAGAACAAAAATCTATTTGTGCACAATCTTTATATACTCTGATGGCAGAACTGAAGCGCTTTCCTTTATATATAGCAGAAGGAGAGCGAAGAAATATCAAATTGACACACCCTGAGGATATACGGATTGCCGAAGCTTTGCTGTCTACTGAAATGATATAGTAATAATAATTGAAAAATATGGAAACAAAACGCATTTCATTGGTAAGTAAACAATATACTCTTCCTTTTATATTGGTTACATCATTATTCTTTTTGTGGGGATTTGCGCATGCCATTCTGGATGTGTTGAATAAACATTTTCAGGAAGTTTTGAATATAACTAAAACCCATTCAGCCTTTATTCAGGTAACGATGTATATGGGATATTTTATCATGGCAATTCCTGCGGGTCTCTTTATTAATCGTTTTGGATATAGAAAAGGAGTTGTCTTTGGTTTGTTGTTATATGGACTAGGAGCATTTCTGTTTATTCCAGGGCAATATTACGTTTCATTCAATGCATTTTTATTTGCACTTTTTGTAATAGGGTGTGGACTTACTTTTTTAGAAACTGCTGCCAACCCATATGTTACTGAACTAGGTGCAAAGGAAACTGCTGCTAGCCGTTTGAATTTCGCTCAGTCTTTCAACGGATTGGGTTGTATTTGTGCTCCTATTCTGACGGGACTTTTACTTTTCTCAGATGATTCTCAACCTACAGGAAACGTAGCTTTACCATATGCATGTATGGGAGTGGTTGTATTGTTGGTTGCCATTGTTTTTATGCGTGTAAAGTTGCCTGAAATCGAGCACCAGACAGAAGTTGATTCTCAAGGGCATCGTGTTGGGCTTTGGTCGCATAAATTATTTATTTTCGGACTGATTGCCCTTTTTGCCTATGAGGTAAGTGAAATTTCAATCAATAGCTTTTTTATCAATTATGTAGTAGAGCAAGGATGGATGAATGCACGGCGTGCATCTTTGATTCTTTCTTTCGGGGGATTAAGCTTATTTATGGCTGGGCGTTTTATTGGCAGCTGGATAATGCAACGTATCTCTGCAGAGAGAATGTTACTCTATTGTTCTATAGGAACAGTTTTGACAACGACTTTAATCTTATGTGACTTAGGCATTATTTCATTGATTGCTTTGCTGTGTGGTTATGCTTTTGAGGCTATTATGTTTCCTACTATATTTGCTCTTTCTTTAAGAGGGTTGGGAAGCCATACCAAACGTGCCTCTTCTTTCTTGATGATGTCGCCAGTGGGAGGCGTCGTGGGGCCTTTACTGATGGGCTATGTGGCAGATATCACTTCTTCTATGGTTATGTCTTTCATCGTACCTTGGATTGCTTATGCTGTCGTATTGATGTATGCATGTAGGATTGTTTTTGGTAAAGTAAGGTCATAAATGATATTATAATGCCTGCTCAAGGTATTTAAAATGTAATCTGTTAAATAAGAAAATCAAGAGATTAAAACTTAATATCTCTCTTATTAGCTTTGGTGATAACATTAAAAGCAAAAGGCTGCTTCAAAAAATAAAGCAGCCTTTTGTTTTTAATATTAGTTTTTTTATAAAGGATTAGTCAATTTCTTCGTCAGCTTCGTATCCACCCATTTCGCGAATAGCATTTTTCAGCATAACATACTGTTGGAATAAGTGGTTAACTGGTACTTCGTTTTCAGTATAGTCATGCATTGGGCTCTTCAGGAAGAAACTCAAGAAGCGCTGTATACCATAACGACCTGCACGTGCTGCCAAATCACTTAACAGAACCAAATCAAGACATAATGGTGCTGCTAAAATAGAGTCACGGCACAAGAAGTTGATTTTGATCTGCATTGGATATCCCATCCATCCGAAGATATCAATATTATCCCAACCTTCTTTATTATCATTGCGAGGAGGATAATAATTAATTCTCACTTTATGATAATAGTCTGTATATAAATCAGGTTGTTCTTCCGGTACGAGGATTGATTCAAGTGTAGAGAGTTTACTAACTTCTTTTGTATGGAAGTTGGCAGGTTCATCCAGAACCAAGCCATCACGGTTTCCTAAAATATTAGTAGAGAACCATCCTGATAATCCTAAGCAGCGAGTTCCAATAATCGGAGCAAATCCAGATTTTACTAATGTTTGTCCAGTTTTGAAGTCCTTTCCAGCGATAGGCATCTTAGTTTTTTCTGCCATTTCCCACATAGCAGGAATATCAACAGTTGTATTCGGAGCTCCCATGATAAACGGTGCACCTTCTGCCAGAGCTGCATAAGCGTAACACATAGAAGGTGCTACATGTTCACGGTCATCGTTTTTCATAGCTTGTTCAAGTGCTGCCAATGTACCGTGTACTTCTTCGCATACTGGTACATAAATTTCTGTAGAAGCAGCCCAAAGAACAACAATACGGCTACATCCATTTTTTTCTTTGAAGTTGCGGATATCTTTACGCAATTCTTCTACCATATCCCAGCGTGTTGCACAGTCTTTTACATTATTTCCATCCAGACGTTTTGCATAGTTATGGTCGAAGGCTGCTTTCATAGGAACGATATTTTCCAGCTCATCTTTTACCGGATTAATATCTTTTTCTTTCAAGACTTCGCAATTTATAGCTGATTCGTAAGCATTAGCAGGATATACATCCCATGCACCGAATACGATATCATTTAAATCTGCGATAGGTACAATCTCATTGTAGTGAAGATATTTTTTGTTGGCTCCACGTCCGACACGTATTTTATCGTATTGAGTCATTGAACCGACAGGTTTTGCTAATCCTTTGCGGACCATCAATACACCAGTCATAAAAGTAGTTGCTACCGCACCCAAACCTACACACAGCACTCCTAGTTTGCCGTTTGCTGGTTGTACATTCATTTTTTCCATTTCTAATTTGTTTTTCTAGTTTGTCAAATAACAAAGTAATATTACATGCCGTAAAGTTATACTTTTGTTTTTAACCACAAGCATAAACTTATTTTTTTTATTTCTTGCTTGGAGAAATTGAACAATATTTCGTATAAAATGACAATAAAATCATTGTTCTAGACAGATAAAAAAAGAATTGGGACAACTTTCTTAAGTTCAAAAATGCTATCTTTGCACCCGTTTTTTATAATGAAATAGTTATTAATAATGAATGATATTTGTTGCATCGGGCATATAACATTAGATAAAATTATTACTCCAAAACAAACTATTTATATGCCGGGAGGTACTTCCTATTATTTTTCTCATGGTATTTCTCATTTGAATGATTGGAAAAATTATAAATTGGTAACTTCGCTGGCTCCTAGTGAGTATTCGTCTGTGGATGAATTGACGGGGAAAGGTCTTAATGTAGAAATAATACCTAGTAAGAAAACTGTTTATTTTGAAAATTCGTATGGGATAAATCAAAATAATCGTACTCAGCGTGTTTTAGCTAAAGCAGATCCCTTTACTGTTGAAAAAATACAACATATAGAGGCTAAAATCTTTCATCTTGGAAGTCTGTTGTCTGATGATTTTTCTTTGGATGTGATCAAATATTTATCTAAGAAAGGTATATTGTCTGTAGATGCTCAGGGATATTTACGTGAAGTGAGAGGTGAAAATGTATATCCCATTGATTGGTGTGAAAAGAAAGAAGCTTTGAAGTATGTTCATATTTTGAAAGTAAATGAGCATGAAGCAAAAGTTCTGACAGGGCTGGATGATTATCAGGCTGCAGCTCGGCAGTTGGCAGAGTGGGGAGTAAAAGAAGTTTTGCTTACATTAGGTAGTGAAGGCTCTATTATTTATGCGGAAAATAGTTTCTATTATATTCCTGCCTATCCTCCTAAAGAGGTAGTTGATGCTACTGGATGTGGTGATACTTACATGTTGGGATATCTTTATATGCGTAATAAAGGGGTATCATATGAGGAGGCCGGATGTTTTGCTGCTGCACTTTCTACTGTTAAGCTGGAAAAATCAGGACCTTTTAGTGGAACAGAGGAAGATGCATGGAAAATTATAAAAGATAGTAACTTGAAGGTTATAAAAAAGTAAATCGTAACATACGTAAGTTAACTTCATACATAAAGAGGCTGTCTCATTTTGAGACAGCCTCTTTGATTTTTATTAGACCCTATTGGGCCTAAGGAGATAGTTCTTTATTATTCAATATATTTTGTGTAACGTTCTATGAAGCTACGGAATTTAGGTATACGCATTAATACATATTCAAAGCAACATATGCCTAATAATGCACATAGAATACCAAGTGTTACATCTATAATATAGTGATGTCCGGAATATACAGCCGTAAACCAAATACCTACCATGATGATTGCAAATATTACTCGTAGCCAGTTGTAGCAGCGTGCCCGGAAAGAATAAAACAATGCAACAACCATGTAGGCTGAATGCAGGGACGGTACTGCTGCAAATACGTTTGCATTTCGTCCATATAATCCCTGAAAAATTGTTAGTCCCGTCATTGCATCAAATCTTCCTAATCCTGCAACGTCTCCAGGTGTATTTAAAATTGGCTCAAAACCGTAATTCATAACATACCAAGGTGGAGCTGCCGGATGTATATAGTATCCTACAAATCCTATCAAATTGACAAAAAGGAATACAAGAGCAAATCGCAAATATATTTTGCGCTGTCGGCTAAAATACAGCCCTAATCCGAATAAAATAGGGACTGGAACCCAGCAGAGGTAAAAGATTCCTGCCATGAAATCCATGACTGCACAATGATGGATATTGAAAAACTCATTGGGAGTAAGAACTCCTTGGGCAGTCATAATTCCAAAAAGATTTTTTTCAGCTTCATATAAACCTTTTACATCGATAGGGTTTACTTCATAGTTGGGAACAATACGCATCCAGTCATATGAAATCGCGAATATAGCGAAAGGAAGTAACGCTACAATCAGCTTTTTTGTTTCCTTGCTGATCAGGAATAACAATGCGATAAGGACTCCCATTCCTATATGCTCAGGACGTATACCGATGAAGGTTGCCGTTACACTTATCCATGCTACAAGAGAAATGACTAATATACTTATTTCTCTTGTAGAAGGTTTATCTGTCATTATCTTCATACGTGATCTATTATTTTTTCATCAGTTGTCTGCGGCTATACTCAATGCGTGCAAAAGCTGTGATATTAGCAAAAATGGCGATAAAGCCCATAGGGACAATTAAAATAAGCATTGGATCGAAAGATAAATCTGGATTTTGTGTAGCAACAATGCCGCATATCAGTAATCCTAGGCTTGTTAATACCACTCGTTCTGGACGTTGCATAAAGCCGATTTTACACTCTAAACCGAGGCCTTCAGCACGGGCACGTACATAGCTTACCATTAATGAGCCGACGAGGGCAGCAAATGTAATAATAGCTCCTAATAGGTAGTCATGTCCAATTAGGCAAAAGCAAATACCTCCCAGCGTTACTAATTCACTGTATCGGTCCAGTACAGAATCATACATTGCTCCAAATGTTGAAGACATACCTCCGATACGAGCCACCTGACCGTCCATCATATCAAATAGTGATGACAGTAGAATAACTCCACCTGCCCATCCTATTAAGCTATAATGATTCATATCTTGGTTTATACCTGCATAAACCAGAATACAAGCTCCTGCTAGGTTCCCGAGGAATCCGATTGTTGTAACCAGATTAGGAGTTATCCCGATCTTAATCATTCCATGAACCAAAGGATTAATGATTTTGTAAATTAATTGCTGAAGTGAATCACGCAATTTTTTAGCTTGTTTTTTTATTTCCATGTTGGTTTGTGATTTGTTTTATTTTATTTTTGAGTTTTTCATTGATATGTGCATCTTTAAAGACAAATGTCTTGTGTAGATTATAGTTCCATAATATCGCAACCATAATAGATACGCTGACCTTGGCGATAATGAAAGCTGTTGATTGATTTATTGAGATAAAACTATTTTGTAACGTAAGAAATTCAGTTAATAGATAAGTCCCCCATAAATTTAGTCCAATGCTTCCTATCCATACCAAAGTGTACTTTATGATGACAGGAATAGGGCTACAGTCTTCTGTCTGAAAAGTCCACTTATAATTAATAGCACAGTTAGTTAATCCTCCGCTGATAGAACCGATTAGTGTCGCATATACATAGTATACATTTGCACATTGATTCAATAAAATGCTTATCAGAAAGTCGACAAAAGTAGCAATCTGTGCAGAGAGCTGCGCTCTGATGAACATAAATAGCCCTCCCTTTTTGCAAATAGATATGAATAAATTTTTCACGCGCACACGAATCGATACAAAAGAATGACTATGCCTCCATATATTCCCGACAGGATATCATCCGCCATGATACCGTATCCGGAGGGTAATTTTTCAGCCTGTTTGATACCTAATGGTTTAAGTATATCGAAAAAACGAAACAAAATAAATGCTGCAAACATATATCCGATATAATTGTCTGCCGGTACAGCAAGTAGAGCAATCCATGTTCCAACCATTTCATCGATTACTACGCGCGATGGATCTTTACCCCAATATTTTTCAGAAACCCCCGATGACCAGATGCCTAAAAAAGTAAATATGCAAACAAGTAAAAATGTACATTGTAATGTTTGGTAGTAATCTTTAAATAAAGATGCATATCCCCACCAGATAAGTGTGGCAAGCAATGCCCCAGCTGTACCCGGTGCGATAGGACTGTACCCTGAGCCAAAGCCACTTGCTATCAGGTTATGGAATAATGGTATTTTAGACATGTTTATTAATCTTGAAAATTATACGATTCTTTTTTTTGTTTGAGTGCACAAAATTACGCTTTTTCTCTGAATTGACTTTCCTAAAAATCTAAATTAATAATAGTTAATACTGCATAAAAGACGGTCTATTTATCGTTTTTGTTACAACTTGACTTGTCTAAAACAATAAAGAGCAGTAATTTCGCCTCTGTTTTTATGAATATCGAAAAAAGCGTATTGAAATTTTTTATGGTAAAACGATTACTCCTAATAATGACATTTTGCATTTGGGCTGTAGGTCTGTGTGCTCAAATTCACGGAGTTGTTATTGATTCCGATACAGGAGATCCAATTCCTTATTTGAATGTTTATTATGATGGGAAAGGTGTAGGTACAATTACAGATATCGATGGAAAATATTCGATAGATTATCATCCGGGGTGGACAAAGTTAACATTTTCGATGGTGGGATATGCTACACAAGTGATAACAGTTTCTTCTAAGACAACCGAACTGAATATAAGTATGAAGTCGGATTTGGTTCTCGATGAAGTTATTGTAAAGCCCAAGCGTGAAAAGTATTCACGTAAAAATAATCCGGCAGTAGAACTTATGAAGAAAGTAGTTGCTTCAAAAGAGAAAACAAATTTGGAGCAAAACGACTATTATCATTATAATAAGTATCAGAAGATTACTTTTGCGATGAATAATATTACAACAGATTCATTGCGAGAGTCGTGGCTGTTTAAGAAGTATCCTTTTTTCCGGGATCAGGTAGAAACTTGTGATGTAACGGGAAAAAATATCCTGCCGCTTTCTGTTGATGAAACTGTTTCGGAGAAAATCTTTAGAAAAAATCCACGTTCGGAGAAGACAATTATTCAGGGAATAAATTCGACCGGAGTCAATGAACTGTTTAGTACAGGTGATATGCTGACTACGGTTTTGAAGGATGTTTTTCAGGATATAGATATTTATGAAGATCGTTTCCGCTTTTTACAGTATCCGTTCGATAGCCCTGTTTCGGACGCCGGTATTCGTTTTTATAAGTTCTATATAATGGATACGGTATATGTAGAGCGGGATAAATGCTTCCATTTATCTTTTGTCCCTAATAACTCTCAGGATTTTGGTTTTACTGGACATCTGTATATTTTGGCAGACTCAACTTATCGTGTAAAAGAATGTCAGCTGAACTTGCCTAAAAAAACGGATATTAATTTCGTTGATAATATGATCATCGACCAAAAATTTGGTGAACTTCCTACTGGTGAATGGGCTTTATTGGAAGATGACATGTTGTGCGAACTGTCATATCTAAAGAAAGTATTGGGCTCTTATCTTGTAAGGCGTACTACCCGCTATTTTGATTTTGCTTTTGATCCTTTGCCTGATAAGCTTTTTAAGAAGAAAGGTGATGAGATAAAAGATGTCAATGCAATGATGCGTGATGACAAATATTGGAGTCAGTACAGGCAAGAAGATTTGACTCAGTCGGAAAACAGAATGAGCAGTTTTGTTGACGACTTGACCAAAATAAAAGGATTCAAGTATATCATGTTCGTATTGAAAGCTTTTATTGAAAACTTCGTGGAGACCAGTACGCCGGATAGTAAGGTAGATATAGGTCCTATCAATACCATGATTACTTCAAATTATATTGATGGACTTCGTTTGCGTGCTTCGGCCCAGACTACGGCAAACCTGAATCCGCATTTGTTTTTGAAAGGGTATTATGCATATGGTTTTAAAGACCAGAAATCCAAATATATGGGTGAGGTAGAGTATTCATTCGACAAGAAGGAATATTTGCCGCGTGAATTCCCTAAACATTCGCTCACGTTTACTTATCAATATGATAATATGTTGCCTTCTGATAAGTTTATTAATACAGATAAGGATAATGTATTTACTTCATTGAAGGTTTGTACTGTCGATCAGTATAATTATGAGCGTAAGGCTACCATAAAATATGAACGTGAACGGGAGTTTGGCTTTAAAACGACTGCAATGATTCGCTATGCTAACTATGAGCCATGCGGAGAATTGTTCTATCGTACGATGGCCGGTGAAAGCTCATTGCAGACGTTTATTGCTGAACAGCAGTTGTCTGGACAAAAATGGGTACATTCTCCATTCAATACTCATGACATTACGGTAGCTGAAGCATCTGTTGCATTCCGCTATGCTCCTGGTGAAACATTTGTCAACACCAAACAACGGCGTCTTCCTATCAATCTGGATGCTCCGGTATTTACTTTGCAGCATACATTGGCTTTGAAAGGTGTATTGGGAGGCGATTATACGTATAATGTAACGGAAGCAAGTGTTTATAAACGTTTCTGGTTTAGTTCATGGGGAAATGTTGATGCCCGTTTGAAAGGAGGTATTCAGTGGAATAAAGTACCATTCCCGCTGTTGATTATGCCTGCTGCCAATCTTTCTTATATCATTCAGGATGAGACATTCAATTTGATTAACAATATGGAGTTCTTAAACGACCGTTATGCTTCATTGGATGTTTCATGGAATATGCAAGGTAAATTGTTCAATCGTATTCCATTGTTGAAAAAACTGAAATGGCGTGAGTTTATTGGCGTAAAATGTTTGTGGGGAACGTTGACCGATAAAAATAATCCGTTCCTGGAGCAAAACCGTAATGACGATATACTGATGAAGTTCCCGGGACATTATGATTATAATGGAGAATACCGCTATTCAAGCAATGTGATGGATCCCAAGAAGCCTTATGTGGAGATTACCGCTGGTATACATAATATCTTCAAGCTTTTGCATGTAGAGTATGTACGCCGTTTGAATTATAACAATCTTCCGACTGCAAACAAGTGGGGTATTCGCTTTATGATTCGTACCGTATTTTAAAATTTCTGCCAAAATTGCCTGATGTATTAAACTTTTTGTAATTTTGTCATATATTGAATGTAGAATATGGTAAAGTCAGAAATACAGAATATAAAGTTGCGATTTGGCATTATTGGTAATGCTGAAGGCTTAAATCGGGCTATTGACATTGCAATACAGGTTGCTCCTACAGATTTGTCTGTACTGGTAACAGGAGAAAGTGGTGTCGGTAAAGAAAGCTTTCCGCAAATTATTCACCAGTTCAGTCGCCGCAAACACGGTCCCTATATCGCAGTCAACTGTGGCGCAATACCTGAAGGAACTATTGATTCAGAGCTTTTCGGGCATGAGAAAGGGGCTTTTACCGGAGCTATCAGTGATCGTAACGGATATTTTGCTGAAGCCAATGGGGGAACGATTTTTTTGGATGAGGTGGGCGAACTACCATTATCCACACAAGCTCGTTTGTTGCGTGTCCTTGAGTCTGGCGAATATATTAAGGTAGGTTCTTCCAAAGTTCAGAAGACAGATGTGCGTATTGTTGCTGCTACAAACGTGAATTTTGCAGATGCAATAGCGGAAGGACGTTTCCGTGAAGACTTGTATTATCGTTTGAATACAGTGCCAATCAAAATACCTCCTTTGCGTGAACGTCCGGATGATATTGCTTTGCTGTTCCGTAAGTTTGCTGCTGACTTTGCTGAAAAATATCGTATGCCTGCCATTCAGTTGACTGACGATGCCAGACATATGCTTGTATCATATTCCTGGCCTGGCAATATTCGTCAGTTGAAAAATATAACAGAACAGATTTCTATTATAGAAACCAACCGCGATATTACAGCAGACATTTTACAGGGGTATTTGCCTGCGCAACCGGTATCTCGTCTGCCGGCTTTATTGGGAGTGAAGAATACTTCCGGAGGAAAAGGCTTTGAAAGCGAGCGTGAAATTCTTTATCAGGTTTTGTTTGATATGCGTCGCGATGTAACCGAGCTGAAAAAACTGGTTCACGATATTATGTCCGAACGTGCCGGAACTCCGATAAATCATCCTGCGGAAACTGCGACTGTACATTATTTACAGAATCCGGTAGGAATGGTACAAGACCCCCCAGTAGTGGTCGCTCCGGTTTCTGTGCCTGTTGTAAAGCCTTCTGTTTCGTCAGTAAATACTATATCTCCAGTAAAGGTTTCTTCGGATGAAGTAGCAGAAGTACAAGACACAGAAGAATATGTAGAGGAAAATCTTTCTTTGGATGAGGTGGAGAAAGAAATGATTCGGAAAGCATTGGAACGCCATCACGGCAAACGCAAGAATGCGGCAAATGATTTAAAAATATCAGAGCGTACGCTCTATCGAAAAATAAAAGAATATGGGCTTGATTAAAAAATATTATAAGTTAGTTTCTGTTTTGTCTGTTGCTGTCTGTATAATGGCGGCATGTACAGTATCATATAAGTTCAATGGTGCTTCAATCAATTATGATAAAGTAAAGACCATTTCTTTCCAGAATTTCCCGAACCGTTCTGCAGCGTTTGTATGGGGACCTATGGAGTCGATGTTTAATACGGCTTTGCAGGATATATACATGCAGCAAACCCGACTGAAACAGGTTCGGCAAGGGGGAGATTTGGAATTGTCTGGTGAGATTACGAACTACGATGCTTATAATAAGGGTGTGGGTTCCGATGGTTATTCTACTATGGCTGAGTTGAGAATGACGGTGAATGTGAGATTTGTCAATAATACCAATCATGCGGAAGATATTCCAGACCAGCAGTTTACTGCTAGTCGTGAATACAATGCCAGCCAGCAGTTGTCTTCTGTACAGGAAGAACTGGTACAGCAGATGATCGATGAAATAGTGGAACAAATATTTAATGCAACAGTAGCGAACTGGTAATTCATTCAAATGATGCAGCAACGTTTATATGAGTGGATATTGCATCCGGAATATTTGAATAAGGATAGCTTGTTTGAGTTGAGAAATTTATTGGCTCGCTATCCTTATTTTCAGACAGTCCGGTTACTTTATCTGAAAAATCTCTTCTTGCTTCAGGATGCTGATTTCAAGGATGAATTAAGGAAAAGTGCATTGTATATAGCCGATTTAAGTGTTCTTTTCTATTACATCGAGGGAGAGCGTCTGGTAATAAAGAAACACCCCTCTGAAAAAAATGTATCAAGTGATTCCTCTACTGACCGGACTTTAGATTTGATAGACCGTTTCTTGTCGGATTTATCGGAGGAAACTTCTATGGAACTGCCATTGCCAGCAGAAGTTAATGTAGATTATACTTCCATTTTGATGCAGGAACCTGATGCAGAGCCTGCTTCTTCTGCCATGTTGAAAGGCCAGGATTTGATTGATAACTTTATTGAACAGTCAGCAGGTTCTGAAACCTTGGCTGTGGTGGAGGAGGATGACTTGATGCAAGAATCAGATACGACAGATGAAGTTCCGGAGGAAACAGATATACAAGAGGGAGAAGATGAGGTAGCGAGAGTAGAAGAAAGTTCGGATGAAAATTATTTTACTGAAACTTTGGCTAAGATCTATGTAAAACAGCAACGATATGATAAAGCTCTTGAAATAATTAAAAAATTAAATTTGAAATATCCAAAAAAAAATGCTTACTTTGCAGACCAAATAAGATTTTTGGAAAAATTGATTATTAACGCTAAATCAAAATAAAAGAAAATGTATTCATTGTATTTATTATTTGTAGGATTAATCGTACTTGCAGCTGTGTTGATGTGTTTTGTCGTGTTGATACAGAATTCTAAGGGAGGAGGTCTCTCTTCTAGTTTTGCTGCTTCAAACCAGATTATGGGAGTTCGCAAAACAACAGATTTTATTGAAAAACTTACTTGGGGATTGGCTATCTTTATGGTTGTAGTAAGTGTTGCTACAGCTTATGTTATTCCTACCACAAGCGAAGCTTCATCTGTTATTATGGATCAGGCAGTAAAAGAACAGAAAACTAACCCTCTGAATGCTCCTGCAGGATTTGCTGCTCCTCAGTCTGATGCAGCAACCGATCAGCCTGCTGCTGCTCCTGCAGCTAAAGATTCTGCTGCTAATTAATAAAAAAGATATATTGCAGAATGAGCGACCCTCAAAAAGGGTCGCTTTTTTATTGTCTATAAAAACTAGCTATTCCTTGATTTGAGTTTGGACTAGCTAGATCAGGACTATTATTGTCTAAAGTTATTGAACGGATGTATTTCGCGTTGGAAGAGTGATGACAAAGAGTTATACTGATCGCTATTAATATGGTATAGTTGGGAGTAAATAAAAAAAGAGACTGCTTTGAATAAGCAGCCTCTTTCTACCTTAATTATTGGAAGGATTTATTATTTCTTGAAATATCTGTTGTACAGACCTTCGAAACCTTTACCATGACGAGCTTCGTCTTTTGCCATTTCGTGAACTGTATCGTGGATTGCATCCAAGTTCAGCTGTTTAGCACGAGTAGCGATACGTTTCTTGTCTTCGCAAGCACCGCATTCAGCGTTCATACGTTTTTCCAAGTTAGTTTTTGTATCCCATACGCAGTCACCCAGCAATTCTGCGAATTTTGCAGCGTGTTCTGCTTCTTCCCAAGCGTAACGCTTGAAAGCTTCAGCTACTTCAGGATAGCCTTCACGGTCTGCCTGACGGCTCATTGCCAAGTACATACCAACTTCTGTACATTCGCCCATGAAGTGGTTGTTCAAATCCTTAATCATTTCGTCGTCGCAACCTTTAGCTACACCGATAACGTGTTCGTCAACAAACTGCAAGCCACCTTCTGCTGTTTCTTCCATTTCTTTGAATTTAGAAGCAGGAGCTTTACACAAAGGACATTTTTCAGGAGCTGTTTCACCTTCATAGATGTAACCACATACAGTACAGATAAATTTTTTCATAAGTCAAAAAGTTTTAGTTATTAGTAATATTTTATTTGCCATTTACAGGCATTAATTTTCATTTTTCTCGTTTAGACATTCAGGACAGATACCTTTATAATAATGATGTATTTCCTCTATTTGAAATCCGTCTTTATGTAAGAGGTCTGCCTCTTCGCTTTCCGTTTTCATTGGAATGTCATATATTTTTCCGCAAGTTTTGCATTGGAAATGTGCATGCATAGAAGTATCTCCGTCAAAACATGCATTGCGTTCGTCAATAGTTAACATGCGTGCTGCACCATGCTCAATAAACAGCTTCAATGTATTGTATACAGTTGTTTTCGACAGGGTGGGTATATCTTTGCATAATGCTAAATAAATTTCATCTATACACGGGTGTGTATGATGCTTTAGCAAGTAGTCCATAATAGCAATGCGTTGTACGGATGGCTTGATGTTATAGCTAAGCAGATATTCGTAAACGTTCATGTTATTCTTTTTATTTTGTAATTGTTACAATTTTAATTCTTTGGCAAAGATATAAAGATTTTCTTAAAATCCAAAGCAAAGTTAGTTTTTTTATTTTTCTCATAGTGAACAATAAATAATTCCTATCTTTGCAGTAATGCACTATTTATATAACAATTTATATGAAATATGGTTTTGTAAAAGTGGCAGCTGCTATACCTTTAGTGAAGGTGGCCGATTGCCAGTTTAATGCTCAGCAGACAAGTAAACTGATTGTCGAAGCTGATTCGAAAGGCGTACAGGTTATTATTTTTCCGGAATTAAATCTAACTGGATATTCGTGTGGCGATTTGTTCGGGCAGACTTTATTGCTTGAGCAGGCAGAAATAGCTTTGATGCAGGTTATGAATGAAACTCGTCAGTTGGATATCATATCTATTGTGGGCATGCCTGTTGTTGTCAATTCTACCTTGATGAACTGTGCTGTGGTCTGCCAGCGTGGAAAAATATTGGGAATTGTTCCTAAAACATATTTGCCTAACTATAAAGAATTTTACGAGCAGCGTTGGTTTGCTCCATCAACGGCACATGCAGACGATGAGATGGTTCGTATATGCGGGCAGCATGTTCCTGTCAGTTCCGATTTGATATTTGAATCAACAGATTTATGTTTTGGTGTAGAAATTTGTGAAGATGTATGGGCTACCATTCCTCCAAGTTCTCATTTGGCATTGAAAGGAGCTGATGTAATATTCAATATGTCTGCTGATACCGAAAATATCAGTAAGCATCAGTATTTGCGTTCTTTGCTGGCACAGCAGTCTGCTCGTTGTCTGGCTGGATATGTTTTTGCTTCTTCTGGATTTGGAGAGTCTACTACTGATGTCGTTTTTGCAGGAAACGCTCTTATTTATGAGAACGGAACACTACTAGCTGCTTCCGAATGCTTCTCATTTGAGGAACAGTTGGTTGTCAGTGAAATTGATATCGAACGTTTGAGAGGAGAGCGAATGGTGAATACGACTTTTGCTGCTAGCGTACGGACATATAAAGACTATCCGGTAAAGCGTATTCCAATTGAAATGACTAAAGCGAATGAAGATTTTACATTGACACGTACGGTGGAACCTCATCCTTTTGTTCCGGCAGGAGGTAAGTTGCTTGATGAACGCTGTGAGGAAATCTTTTCAATTCAGGTAGCGGGATTGGCTAAGCGTTTGGTACATACGGGATGTAAAACGGTAGTTGTCGGCATTTCCGGTGGATTGGATTCTACACTGGCTTTGCTGGTATGTGTAAAAACGTTCGATAAACTTGGATTGTCCCGAAAGGGTATTGTCGGTATTACGATGCCGGGATTTGGAACAACTGACCGTACTTATCATAATGCTTTGGATTTGATGAGTTCATTGCAGGTAACGACGAAAGAAATCAGTATACGCGATGCTTGCATCCAGCATTTTAAAGATATTGATCATGACATATCTGTTCATGATGTAACTTATGAAAATGGTCAGGCTCGTGAGCGTACTCAGATTCTGATGGACTATGCAAATAAGGTAGGAGGACTGGTAATTGGTACAGGCGATCTTTCCGAACTGGCACTGGGCTGGGCTACATACAATGGTGATCATATGTCTATGTATGGAGTAAATGCAAGTATACCGAAAACACTGGTTCGGTATTTGGTTACTTGGGTAGCAGAAACCGGAGTGGATGAAAAATCACGTGCAACGCTTCTCGATATTATCGATACTCCGATCAGTCCCGAACTGATTCCTGCAGATGAAAATGGAAATATCAAGCAGAAAACAGAAGATTTGGTCGGACCTTACGAATTGCATGATTTCTTCCTTTTCCATTTCTTGCGTTTCGGTTCTCGCCCGGCAAAGATTTTCTATTTGGCAGAGATTGCTTTCCGTGATGTGTACGATAAAGAAACAATAAAGAAGTGGCTTGTAAATTTCTGCCGTCGTTTCTTTAATCAACAGTTCAAACGCTCTTGTTTGCCTGACGGTCCTAAGGTGGGATCTGTTTCTTTAAGTCCTCGTGGTGATTGGCGTATGCCGAGCGATGCTAGTTCAGCATTGTGGTTACAGGAATGTGAACAGCTATAATGATATTGAAGGAAATGACATGCCCGAAGCAACTGTTTGGCTTTTGGCATGTCATTTTACTTTTTAGGCATCTTTCCCTGAAATCATCAGAAAAACATCAGCATCTTTTCTTGAAAACATCAGCATCTTTTTTTATTTTTTCAGCAATTTTTCATCCTTTCTTCTGCATCTTTTTAAACGTATATTCTCTGGCATGCAGATTAGTCTATAATCCAAATCTTTGAGTGTCTATTTCTTTCACTTCTTTTTCCTTGAATCCTTTGAATTTATAGCTGAAAGACAGGGTCAAACTGCGCTGGTCTCGTTTGACGCTCATGTCTGCAATTTGAACTCCGTTGCGTATGGTTGTATATGGATTCATCGAATTGAATATGTCATTTAGGCGCAGCTGTATGGAAGCTGCTTGATTAAGAAATGTATATCGGATAGCGGCATCTGTCTTTCCCATAGGCTTTATCGTATAACTTCCCTGTATTCCTTTGGTTTGTCCGAAGGCACTGAGTTCTATTTTTATATCCGGTTTTTGGGATAGTGTAAATGTGTTATTCCAAATACCTATTCCTGTCCATTGTTTTCGGTCGAAAGGAGCATCAAAATAATGGCTGGCTTTGTCGTGTTTCAGGATTGCGCTTAGCGATAGTCGGCTATTCCACCATTTCCCGATTTTAAAGGGGAGGATGGAAGAAAATGTAAGTTGATTCATATAGTCCCAGTTCTGATAATTATATATGGACTTCAGTTGGTTGGGAGGCAGGTACATCATTTGCGTAAAGTAATGAGGCCTGTGGCTGTAGCGCATCTGAAAAATATATTTGCGTTTTAATATATAGCTAAGATGGGCGGAATAATCGGTGTACGGCTTGAGGTAAGTGTTGCCTATTGCTACTTGGTAATTGTCGATATGGTTTATGGCTCCACTCATTACCCAATAGCTTGGATATGTCTTGTCGGAGTTGAATGAAAATTGTAACAAATGGAAAGGGGAAATAATGTATCCAAGTTGTAGGGTAGGGTATATGGCCCATTTTTTATAATTCATCATTTTGTAAAACTCCAGCGAAACGGATGCGCTTAAACTTAGTTTCTTGTTGAATTTATATTCGGAGCCTGCATATAAATTATAGGTGTATTCCTTTATTCGGGAGTCCAAATTCTGTTTGCTCATCGTTGGGGCATCGTATTGTTGCCGGTTACTGTTGGTTACATACGAAAAGGAAGTGCCATAGTCCAATTGCCATGCCTGATTGAGAATGTGATGTTGGTCTGCGTATATTTTGCATCGGTTGATCACTTGCCTGGACGAGCTGAGAAATTTCTGCAAAGCTTCAACCGGTTGAAGTGTTTGAAAATGCTGATCTTCTATATTCCGGTAGTAAGTATAGTCTGCACCGGTTTTTAATCCGGAAGCTGAAGTCAGGTATAGTGAGAGATTGTGTACCTGGATTTGACTGTTGGAAATGTTTTCAGATGCAAACTGATTGCCGGAAGCTGTCAGGGTGTTTTGATCGTTAGGAGTAAGACTGGTTGTATAATCCAGACTTAGGCTGCTTTGAGAAGTAAATTTATAGGTGCTGCCAATTTTCAGCAGATGCGTGTTGCTTCGACCTTCTCCGGAGAAGTTTTGGCAGACATGGTGTTGGTTGCCATCGACTGTATGGAGAGTTTCCAGACTATTACCCTGACGGCTGTATTCATTAGTAAAATGATAGGTAAAATCTGCATCAAACTTTTTGGAGGTATAGGCTAGCGTAATACCACCTTCTCCGTCGCTTTGCTGCTTTTGGCTGTAGGCTCCGTTGATTTCTCCTTGTAATTTGTCTTCATCTGTTTTATGCTTTGGGGTATGAATATTTATGGATGCACCACGAACATGGTATTGTGGGGGAGTGGTGTACATGATTTCGACTTTCTCCACTCGTGAGGCTGGCATGCTTTTCAGGAGTGTAAGAATTTGCTCGTAAGTCATGGAAGATACCTTGTCGTTTAATAAGATATTAACCGAACCACTTCCTGCGAGTGTCAGAGTTCCATTATATTCCATAATTCCGGGAAGGTTTTTGATAACTTCATAGGCATTGGTTACAAGCTTGGTGTTTGTCAGCTGGGTAATGTCATATATCAGTTTGCTCCCTTCCATTTTTAGCAGAGGTTTTTCTCCTTCGATTATTATTTCACGAAGCTGATTGTCTTTAGGATGCATGATGATGTGGTGTCGGATATTGTTTTTCTGAAAACACTTTCTTATTGTCTGGAATAGCAGATGTTGTACGGTCAGACAGTAATTTTCCCGTTTTTGCCGGAAATGGAAATTTCCTTCCTTGTCGGTTATCGTTGCTTCGATAAATACGGAGTCGGTCGACTGGAGTATAACTGTTGCTCTGTCTATTCCTTGTTGTGAAGCATCTGTTACTTTACCTTCTATAACTTGTGCAGACAGGTGGGTACAAAGAGTTCCCGCACATATCACAATGCCTAATATGATCAGTCGTTTCATACGTTTGGGTTATTTGTTTGTTTTCCCTTGAAAAAATCTCTCTACATTGAGCTCTTTTATATAGCTTTCGGCATCTTGAAGCATATTTGTATATTTCTTCGGCTTTCCGGCCTGCTCGACCGCTTTGATGAATTTTTCGTAATAGACGGCCTCTTGTTCAGGCTGTTGCAATTTGCCGTATAAGAAGGCTGTCTGGTATAACATATGCAGCTTCTCTGGGTTTTCTTTTAAAATCTTGTCGTAGCAGGCAATGGCATCCTTGTATTGATGGAGTTGAATGTGGTTTGTTGCTGCTGTTTCATACAGAGAAGTAACCAGTTGCTTGTCGGGCTGTAAGAGATCAAGTGCATCTTTTATGTCCTGCTGGCTTTCTTTTATCATGCCTATTTTACTTCCTATTACACCCAGTTGAGATAAAATGTAAGCATTTTTCCTCTCTGATAGATTATTGGCACGGACCAGACAATCGTATGCTTGGCTGAGGCTGTCTGTGTATGCATACGATAGTCCGAGATAATATTCCGTACTGGCCTGTCTGTCACCGGATTGTCTGATTTTCTGGTACAGTTTGATAGCATCTTGGTGCAATCCTGCCTGATTGTATGCGTATGCTTTCAGTCTGTTTATGTTTAAGTCGGTAGAGTCAATGGAGGTATATCGGCATAGATATATCAGTGCAGAATCAGGTTGTTCCATGCTTAATAAATTCTGAGCAAGTGCGATAGTGTTATTCTGATTCTCTATATCTTGCATTGCAATTATTTTGCGGTATATAAGTGCAGAGTCTGGTTTTTCTAGTTTGTCGTAGCATTTGGCGATAGTATTCAGTTTGGTTTCCGAAGAGTCTTTTTTTATAAATGTATTATATAGCTCAATACTTTGCTGGTAGTACCCCCTTTGGTAATAACAATTGGCCAGTTCATGTACGATCGTATCAGAAACATGTATGCTGAGTGCTTTTTTGTAGTTCGATAAAGATTTTTGCAGCTTCCCTTTTCGATGGTATTCTTCTCCTTGCATGTAATAGACTTTCCAGTCGGTTGAATCGCTTGGAAGCTGATAGATTGAAGTTCTTGCATGACAAAATACAGTCATCATCAGGCAGATAAGACAAATGATAGAATGCTTCATAGTGGTTATTTTTCAGGTTTAAACGAAACGGGTAGGGTGAACTCCATGTTGACTTTGGTGCCGTCTGTGAGTTCGGCAGGTGTCCATTGTGGAGATTCTTTCAGAAGACTTATTACTGCTTGTTCGAAGGCTTTCTCTTTTGGGGATTCAAGAATCTGAAATTTTTCCAGCTTGCCGGCTGTATTTACTGTAAACTTGATGACGACTTTTGCATCTTTATTTTCAAGTCCTTTGGGATATTTTAAATTTTGGGCTATCCATGAATAAAAGGCTGTGATGTCTTTATCTTTATCAAAACGAGGACGCTTGAGTATTGTCTTCTTAGGATGAATGGATACGGTTTGTAACATTTCAGTATTATCTGTTTTTTTTATTGTGCTTTTATAATATATCCATCCACTTATTCCAAGTATAGCTAATAATATGAGTGTATATAGATATATACGCTTACTATGCTGTTCGGGTTTACTCTTTCCTAAGAAATAAACTTCATTATCTTCTTTATTCATAATTATTTAATATTTTAAATGATTGATTTTTCAACTAATGATTTCAATACTTTCAGGGCTTCTTTCGAAACATGCAAAATGAACTTTGCAGAAGTTTTTGTATCAGCAAGTATAAGTTCTTGTTTGTTGATATTTATTACATATATGAAGTTGCTGTTTATCACAAGGCTTCTGCCTACTCGAATAAATATACTGGCATGGTCTTTTAATTGTTGTTCTATGATTTTTTCAAAAGCTGATAGGTTGAAGGAAAATGTATATTCTTCACCATTTATTAATTTCATAGTTGTGTAGCTGCCGTCTGAACTGATGTAGACAATTCCGGTATCTAAGACTCTTACCAATATGGTATTGTTGGAAACTGTTAGGTAATTTGGCATAACATTAAATGTATTCATTAAATGTGTTTCTATAATTGTATCAAACAAAGGAAGAAATTTTTGGTCAGATAGTGTAATTCTCATTTTGCTTTTTTGTGAAATCCCTTTTTCATTTTATGAATTTATCTAGAATCGTTTTTTGATATTCTTTTGTGGTGGTAATCTTTTATCTATCCGTATATTTTTGCATGGATGTATTTTGTTTGTATACAGTAGAATGTTCTTTGTAATATTGATGAGTTGGGAGATGTACTAATAGTATTGGTTATTATGCGGTGTATTTTCCTTCGCGCACATGCGCCCGCCCGCGCAATAAATATTATTGTGCAGGTTTTCCTTCTCCTTCTGCGTATGACAAAAAAATATGCCGCGTAACATACCTGTTTTCCAGTGTTTTACGAGAAAACTTTGAAAAACAGTCAAAAAAAAGTCGTGTAAAAGTTGGAGTTTGCGAAAAAGTGCGTAATTTTGCA